>Ga0164243_10010618_pt1 | contig 13221 bp, 12 predicted proteins | sample OricompcompostOP_FD_108781 | JGI IMG/M metagenome (GOLD analysis project Ga0164243, IMG submission 108781) | Organic Plus compost microbial communities from Emeryville, California, USA - Original compost - Organic plus compost (OP) | ecosystem: Engineered > Solid waste > Mixed feedstock >... | reverse complement strand
GAGGTCACGGTCAAGTCGAAGACCGCGACCGCGACCAACATCACCCAGCGCTATCTGGTGGTGTCGTACCAGCAGAAGTTGGAGGCGCTGACCCGCATCCTCGAAGTCGAGAACTTCGAGGCGATGATCGTCTTCGTCCGCACCAAGAACGAGACCGAGACGCTCAGCGAACGGCTGCGTGCCCGCGGCTTCTCGGCCCAGGCCATCAACGGCGACATCGTGCAGGCCCAGCGTGAACGCACCGTCAACCAGCTCAAGGCCGGCAAGCTCGACATCCTGGTCGCCACCGACGTCGCGGCCCGCGGCCTGGACGTCGAGCGCATCAGCCACGTCGTCAACTTCGACATCCCCACCGACACCGAGTCCTATGTGCACCGCATCGGTCGCACCGGGCGTGCCGGCCGCCACGGTGATGCGATCTCGTTCATCACGCCGCGTGAGCGTTATCTGCTCAACCACATCGAGAAACTGACCCGGCAACCCCTCACGCAGATGACGTTGCCGACCACCGATGAGGTCAACACGACCCGGCTAGCCCGGTTCGACGACCGCATCACGGCCGCACTGGAGTCCCCCCAGGTCGACTTCTTCCGCGATGTCGTCTCGCACTACATGCGTGAACACGATGTGCCCGAGGTCGATGTCGCGGCAGCGCTGGCGATCGCCCTGCAGGGTGATTCTCCGCTGCTGCTGGACGAGGAACTGCAGCTCCCGACCGAGCGTCCTCACGGCGACCGCCGACAAGGTGATCGTGGGCCGCGCGATCGTGGCCCGCGCAACGCCAAGCGCGAGCCACGGGTCACACGAGATGACCTCGTGACGTACCGGATCGCAGTGGGCAAGCGGCAGAAGATCAACCCGCGCATGATCGTCGGGGCCCTCGCCAACGAGGGCGGCCTGAAGCGGGACGACTTCGGGTACATCGGCATCAAGGTCGACCACTCGACCGTCGAACTGCCCGCCCGGCTCCCGGACGACACGTGGGAGAAACTGAAGTCCACGCGCATCAGCGGCAAGTTGATCGAGCTGCGCCGAGATCACGCGCCGGCCGGGCGGGGGACCGGTCAGCGTGACAAGCCCCGGCACCCCAAGAAGAAGCGCTGAAGTCAGGCGGTGGCCGTCCGACGCCGCCACCGCGTGATGGCGACACCGAGCAGGCACAGGCCGCCGCCGACGAACGCCAATCCGGCCGGAACCTCGTCCAGCAACAGCCACGACAGCCCGGTTGCGATGGCCGGCACCAGATAGGTGGTGGAGGCCACCTGACCCACCGTGAGGCGGCGCATCGCATACGCCCACGTGGTGAAGCCGATGGCGGTGGGCACGACGCCCAGATAGACCATCCAGCCGATGTCGCCGGCGGGGGCGTCGCCGATCTGGCGGACCAGTTGTGGAGCGAATGGCAGGGCCACGACGGCGCCGATGACACACCCCAACCAGACCGACTGCGGACCGGTCAACACGGCCAGGGTCGGCTTCTGAGCCAGCGCGCCGACGGCGTAACAGACCGCCGCGATCAGACAGAGGATCACCCCGGTCGTGGTGGCGGTGGCCACGGACGACTCGTGGCGCGTACTGAGCGAGATCAGCACGACACCCGCGAACGCGACACCCATGCCGATCATCAGTGGCCTGGGAAAGCCCTCCTTCATCAACAATCCGGCGAGCAGCGCGATCAGGATCGGGCCGATGTTGATGATGAGGGCGGTGGTGCCAGCGTCCAGGTCACGTTCGGCGGCATTGAGGGTGAGGTTGTAGACGCCGAACCAGGTGACGCCGTACAAAACCACCAACGCCAGGGTGCGCCCACGCAACTGCGTGAACGCGCTGAACCGGGGTCGGATGAGCACGGTCAGGGCCAGGGCACCGACCAGGAGCCGTCCCAGGGTCAGGGCGCCCGGCGAGAACGAATCGGTGACCGCACGGATGCCGACGAAGGCCGACGCCCAGGCCGACACCGTCACCAGCAACGCCAGGAGGGACAGATCCCGCGTTGTGGTCGTCGTGCTGCTCACCTGTAGAACGTAGCCGGGGGCACCGACAGGATGCCCCCGGTGACGCTGCCAGGTATGCGCGAGTTACCGCCGCGGTCAGCCCTGGCTGTCGGCGTCGGAGCCGAGCGTGACCTCGATCTCCTCGGTCTTCTCGCCCCGTTGGACCGTGAGCGTGATCTTCTCGCCCGGCTGGTAGGCGCGGATCGCGGCGACGAGAGCATCGTTGCTGGCGACCGCGTGGCCGTCGACGGCGGTGATGATGTCGTCCTTCTTCAGCCCCGCCTTGTCGCCGGCGCTGCCCGCGGTGACCTCCTGGATGCGCGCGCCGATGCCGGTGATGTCGTCATCGGAGACCGCTCCCTGGACCGTCACGCCGATCTGGGCGTGTTGGACCTTCTTGCCCTCGAGCAGTTGATTGGCGACGTTCTTGGCCAGGTCGATCGGGATCGCGAAGCCGAGGCCGATCGAACCGGCCTCGCCCGTCGCGGTGGTGCCTGGTCGGATCGCCGAGTTGATGCCGATGACCTGACCGGCCAGATTGACCAGCGGGCCACCGGAGTTGCCGGGATTGATCGCGGCGTCGGTCTGCACGGCCGGGAAGATCGTGGCCTTGCCCTGCCCCGAACCGTCCGATGAGGTGACCGGTCGGTTCAGTGCCGACACGATGCCTTCGGTGACGGTGCTCTCCAGGCCATACGGTGACCCGATCGCGACGACCTCCTGGCCGACCCGCAGATCCGAGGACGAGCCGAGTTCGGCGGGCTGCAGGCCTTCCTTGCCCGACACCTTGATGACCGCGATGTCGGTGACCGGGTCGGTGCCGACGATCTTGGCCTCGGCGTTGGTGCCGTCGTTGAAGGCGACCGTGATGCTGCCGCCGCTCTCGGCCACGTCGACCACGTGGTTGTTGGTCAGGATGTCGCCGTCCTTGCTGATGATGATGCCGGTGCCGGAGCCACCCTCCTGGGCGCCGCGGACGTTGATCTGCACGACGGACGGCAGCACCTTCTGTGCGACCTTCTCGACCGTGCCATCGGGCAACTTGTCGTTGACCTTCTCGGTCGACGTCAGCGAGCCCGACGGTCCACTGCTGTCGTCGTTCCGGTCGTGATACAGCCACGAACCGCCGTATCCGGCACCGCCGGCCAGCGCGATCAACGCGACACCGGCGACCAGCGTGCGCCCGATGCGCCGTTTCGGTTTCGGTGCCGCAGCGACAGCGGGACCGGCGTCGGTTGCGGCGAACGCGACGGTCGGTTCGCTCTCGGCGACGGGTGGGGGCACCGGCGTCTGGACCGTGGGTTCGGAACCGCTGATCGATCCGGCGGTGGGGTACCGGTGGGCGAACTCGTCCGGGGCCGCGTCGGGTGACGACGGTGGTGGCGGTGGCGCATCGGCGGCCGGCGGCGTCGTCGGTGGGGCGAACGGCTGCTCGACGGTCGGCTCGGTCGGGTTCTCGGTCGGATCGTGCTGATCGCTCATGATGCCAGATTCTCCCTCATGACTGTGTGGCTGCTGAGAGCACGGTGGTAGTCGGCTAAGAGACGCTCACACCGGGCACCCGCAGCGTGAACGTGCTGCCCTGTCCGACGACGGAGGTGACCGTGGCCGATCCGCCATGCCGATCGGCCGCACGTTTGACGATCGAGAGCCCCAGGCCCGATCCGGGCATCGTGCGTGACTCGGTGGAGCGGTAGAAGCGGTCGAAGATGTGTGGCAGGTCCGCCTCGGCGATGCCGGGGCCCTCGTCGGCGACCGTGAGTACGCCGCCGGCCAGTCGCAGGCGGACGGTTCCGCCGACCGGACTCCACTTGGCGGCGTTGTCCAACAGGTTGGTCACGGCGCGTTCGAGCAGTTGCGCCTCACCCATGACCGGCCACGAGACGATGTCGGCCTCGAACGTCACGTTCGGAGCTCGCCGCCGCACGCGGTCCAAGGCGCCTTCGGTGATATCGGCCAGGTCGACCGGTTCGGGGGCACGCCGGACCGGCTCGTCGCGGGCCAGTTCCACCAGGTCCCCGACCAAGGTCGTGAGCTCCTCGAGCTGAGCACGCACGTCCTCCATGATCTCGCCGCGCTCGGAGTCGGTCAGACCGCGTCCGTCTCGCGTCGCCTGACCCATCAGCTCGATGTTGGTGCGCAGACTGGTCAACGGCGTCCGCAGCTCGTGGCCCGCGTCGGCGACCAACTGGCGCTGCTGTGATTGTGAGGCGTCGAGCGCCGTCAGCATCGCGTTGAACGATGTGGTCAGGCGGGCCAACTCGTCGGAGCCGCGGACCTCGATGGGACGCAGTTCGTTGGTGCGGGCGACCCGCTCGGTCGCCGCGGTCAGACGACGTACCGGACGCAGACCGTTGGTCGCGACCGCCCAGCCTGACAGCCCGGCCAGCGCGACACCGACCGCGCTGGTCAGCAGCAGGATCACCTGCAACCGGTTGAGTGCCTTCTCGATGCTCTCCATCGACTGCGCCATCACGAGCGCTTCACCGGGGGCCGACCGCACCGCGACGATGCGGTACAGGGTGCCGTGCCAGCGGGCACTGCGCACCGACCGCGAAGCGACGCCCAGCGACACCTCGCGCTCGGCGTAACCGATGAACTGGACGGGGAACGACGTCTCGGGCCGCGATCCCGTCAGCAACTGCAGCGACTCACCCGATCGCAGCACACTGACCTTGATGTCGCTGAGCGCCAGAGCGTCCGGGCCCGTGCCACCCTCGAACAGGCTGCCCAGATCGGCGTCCACACCGGCCTGGGCACGTCTGATCATCGAGTCGTCGAGCGAGCTCTGGAACTCCGACCGCACCGTGACGTAGATGGTCAGGCTGATGATCGCCAGCGTCGCGGCGACCGCCGCCGTGGTCAGGACCGCGACGCGTAGTGCCAACGACATCCGCGATGTGAAGAAACGGATCGGCCGCAGCAGCCGGTCGGCGAACTCCTGACTGATCATGGTGGGGTTTCGCGCAGTACGTAACCGACGCCACGCACCGTGTGGATCAGCCGGGATTCGCCGTCAGCCTCCAACTTGCGACGCACGTACCCGACGTAGACTTCGAGGGAGTTGGCGGTCGTGGGGAAGTCGAACCCCCAGACCTCCTCGAGGATGAACTGACGCTCCAGGACGCGCTTGGGTCGTGCCATGAACAGTTCGAGGAGCGCATATTCGGTGCGGGTCAGCGACACCGGCCGTGAGCCCCGGGTGACGTCACGGGTCACCGGGTCGAGCGTCAGATCGGCGAACACCAGTGGCGCTTCGTCGTCCTCGGCCGCCGCTTGTGACGCGGCACGGCGCAGCAGGGACCGCAGTCGTGCCAGCAGTTCGTCCAGCGCGAACGGTTTGATCAGGTAGTCGTCGGCGCCGGCGTCCAGGCCGTCGACGCGGTCCGACACGGCGTCGCGGGCGGTGAGTACCAGGATCGGGACGTCATTTCCGGCGGCCCGTAGGGCACGCGTCGCCTCCAGTCCGTCGAGGCGCGGCATCATCACGTCCATCACGATCGCGTCGGGTACGACGCTGCCGACCGCCGCGAGCGCTTCGGCGCCGTCGGCGGCCAGGTGCACCTCGTAGCCGTTGAACTCCAACGACCGCCGCAACGAGTCGCGCACCGCTCGATCGTCGTCGACCACCAGGATCCGCATGATCCCAGTCTGCCGGTTACCCCTGAAGGATTGCTGAATCTCCGGGTTTCGTGGCGCTCGTGACGCAAGTGGCCACTGTCGTCACAGCGTCAGGGGCAGTGAACTGGGACTTCAGGCCCAAACTTCAGGCATGGTCGAGCAGGCTCCGGGCGGCGTCGGCGGCGCGGGCGCCGTAGCCGCCACCGAACAGGACGGCGTGCACGAGCAGCGGGTGGAGTTGATGCAGAGCCACGCGCTCCTTCCAGCCGTCCGCCAGGGGCCAGGCCTCGTGGTAGGCGTCGAGGACCCGCTGCAGGTGGGGGATGCCGAACAGCGCCAGCATCGCGAGATCGGTCTCGCGATGGCCGCCGTGCGCCGCGGGGTCGATCAGCCAGACCTGGTTCTCGGCTCCCCACACGACGTTGCCGGACCACAGATCACCGTGGATCCGCGCGGGTCCCTCCTCGGGTCCGGCCAGATCGTGGATGCGCCGCATGGCCAGTTCGATGGAGTCGGCATCCTCGGGTGTCAGGGCCGCGCGGTCGACGGCGGCCCGTACGTACGGCATGACCCGGCGCGACGCGTAGAACTCGGCCCAGGTGTCGAGCGGGCGGTTCGGCAGCGGCGCCAGTCCGATGTAGCCGTCGTGGGCGGCGCCGTACGACTCGGCGCCGGCGCGGTGGGTCGCGGCGAGGTTGCGGCCGAACTGGTCGGCGGACTCGGTGCTGGGGCGCACCGGCTCGATCCAGTCCAGGATCAGACACTCGTCGTCGACGGCGAGCACCTCGGGAACCGGCGCCCCGCCGGCCTCCTTGAGCCAACGCAGCGCATCGGCCTCGCGGCGGAAGAACTCCGCGGGCGCTTGGGACCGCGTCTTGATGACGGCATTGCGGCCGTCGGTCATCCGCAGGCGGGTGGCGGTACAGATGTCACCGCCGGCCACCGGCGTGGTGGACACGACACTGGCTTCCAGCAACGCCTCAGCGCGCGCCGCGGTGCCTGCCATCCGTGCCATGACCCCGACATTACCGGGCCGTAGAGCCACCTTCAGCCGCCAGTTGTCGCGACAGGTGCTCGACCAGGCCGTCGCAGGTGCGCTCGATCATCGCGAGCACGCTGCGGAATCCTTCAGGTCCGCCGTACCAAGGATCGGGCACCTCGTCGTCTGTCGCCTCCGGATCGAACTCGCGGAACATCCGGACGTCGGCCTCCTGTTCGACGGTGGGCGCGAGCGCCCGCATGTCGGCACGGTTCGCGTGGTCCATCGCGAGCAGCAGGTCGTTCTCGGCGAACCAGTCGCGCGTGAACGTGCGGGCACGGTGTCTGCTGGGGTCGTATCCCGCGGCGCGCAGGACTTCGGCCGAGCGAGGATCCATCGGATCACCCTCGTGCCAGCCTCCCGTGCCGGACGACACGACCTCGACCCGGTCGTCCAGCCCGGACTCGGCGAGGCGCTGCTCGAGCACGACGTGCGCCGTGGGCGACCGGCAGATGTTGCCCAGGCAGACGAGCGCGATCCTGTAGCGGTCCGGTTCCGTCACTTGCTGCCGGAGGGCACGAACGCGCCGACGATGGACTGGGCGATCGAGATCACGACGGAGGCCAGAACGGCCCACCAGAAGCCGTCGATGTCGAAGTGCATGTCGAGCTTGTCGGCGATCCATTCGGTGAACAGCAACAGCAACGCGTTGATGACCAGGAGTGCCAACCCGAGGGTCACGATGATGAACGGGATCGACAGGGTTTTGACGACCGGCGCGATGAAGCTGTTGACGATCGTGAAGACCAGGCCGACCAGGAGGACACCCAGGACGCGTGCGCCGGTGTCGGCGTCGGGTCCTTCGCCGATCGACATGTGGTCGCCGAGCAACCATGCGGCGAATGCGAGCGCGACCGTGCTGACCAGCCAGGTGGACAGGAATCTCTGCATACGTCGATGGTGACACACCCGGCTGCGGAGCGGGTGGCGTCAGACCGGTGGCAGCGCTTCGGCGTGTTCGTCCCGGCGGGCGGTCTGGGCCAGCACGATGCCGATCAGCACGGTCAGCATGCCGAGTAGTTGCAGCAGGTTGAGCGATTCGCTGAACCAGGCCCAGCCGACGAGCGCGGCGACGACCGGTTCGAGCATCGCGACGACGCTGACCACGGTGGCCGGCAGCGACCGCAGGGCCAGGAGCAGCAGGAAGAACGGTGTCACGGTGCCGAGGACGACGACCCACGTCATGGCGGTCCACGCCGGCACGAAGTGGTCGGCGAGACGCCCGAGCATCGAGGCGTCCTGCCCGAGGGTGTCGGCCGCCCAGACCGGTGCGATGGCGTTCATCAGGACGGTCGCGACGGCGAACGACCACAGGATGTGGCGCAGCGGTTCGGCCGAGACGCCGCGGTCCTCGCCGAGCAGGAAGTAGGAGGCGAAGCACACGGCGGCCAGCAATGCCATGACGACCCCGACGCCGTCGAAGGTCAGCCCGTCCCACACCTGGCTGACGGTCGCGAGGCCGATGAGGGTCAGCGCCAGGGCCGGCCACATGCGGGCGTGGACCGGATCACGGCGGCCGAACCGTACCCACAGCACGACCAGCACGGGGCCGGTGTATTCCAGTAGCAGCGCGATGCCGAGCGGGAGCCGGTTGATGGCGACGTTGTAGAAGCCCTGGAGTCCGGCGATGCCGACCGCACCCAGACCGATCAGCAGCGGCCACCGTCGCAACGGCAATGGCCTGAGCGCCGACCGGTCGAAGGCGAGGGCGATCACGGTGAGCACGAGCAGGCCACCGGTGATGCGCACGGTCGTGAACGTCGACTCGTCCAGTCCCGAGCGCAGCGGGATGCGCGAGATGCCGGCGTTGAGCCCGAACAACACGGCGGCCAGCAGCACCAGGGCGTACCCGAGCAGCGGATGGCGTCGTTCGGTCACGACCGCATCCTGTCAGGCATCCAGATGCCGTGCCGGACCGGCTTATCCTCGACGCATGGCAGTTCCGAAGCACCGTCCGGCGCTCGACGCGATCCCGGCGTACAAGCCAGGCAGGGCAGCGGCCACCGAGGCGTTCAAGTTGTCCAGCAACGAGAACCCGTTCCCGCCGCTGCCGGGAGTCATCGAGCAGGCGGTGACCGAACTGGGGCGGATGAACCGCTACCCCGACGCGGGTACGGTCGCGCTGCGCGAGGCGCTGGCCGAACATCTCGGCGTCGAGGCGCGCCAGATCGCGACCGGTACGGGATCGGTCGCGGTGCTGTTCGCCCTCCTCAACGCGTACCTGTCGCCCGGTGACGAGATCGTCTACGCATGGCGGTCGTTCGAGGCCTATCCGATCGCCGCCGACCTGACGGGCGCCACGCCGGTGCGCGTCCCGCTGCTGCCCGACGGGCGCCACGACATTCCGGCGATGGGTGCGGCGGTCACCGATCGCACCCGCGTCGTGCTCGTGTGCACCCCGAACAATCCGACCGGCCCGATCGTGACGGCCGATGAACTGACCACACTCCTGGACCGGGTGCCCGATGACGTGCTGGTCGTCGTCGACGAGGCCTACGTCGAGTTCATCCGCGAGCCCCAGGCCTGCTCGGGCACAGCGGCGCTCGCCGAACACGACAACGTGGTCGTGCTGCGTACGTTCTCCAAGGCGTACGGGTTGGCGGGCCTGCGCGTCGGCTACGCGATCGCGCATCCCGAGGTCGCCGAGGCGATCAGCAAGGTGGTCCCGCCGTTCTCGGTCAGCGACGTCGCATCGGCGGCCGCGATCGCCTCGCTGCAGGCGTTCGACGAGTTGGCCGAACGGGTCGACCAGGTGGTCGCCGAACGGCGGTCCCTCCGCGACTCGCTGATCGGCCAGGGATGGAAGGTCCCCGACGCTCAAGGCAACTTCGTGTGGCTTCCGCTCGGGCCCGAGGCGATGGACTTCGCGGCCGCGTGTGATCCGATCTCGGTGCGCCCGTTCGACGGGGACGGCGTGCGGATCTCGATCGGCGAAGCGGGCGCGGATGCCCGTTTCCTCGAGCGCGCCGCCGCGTGGTGTGACCGGCTGTCCTGATGCGTTAGGCTGGCTGTAGGTGTGATGCCCGTCACGCCTGCAGAGCCGGTGCTCTCCCCGCACCAAGGGGGAGCGGCGCTGCACATCCGACACCAGGACCGGCGATCCCGGAAGCCTGGCCGACGACAGAGGGACACCATGAGCGCACCCAGAACCGGCCCATCCGAACCGGCCGATCTCGTCCAGTTGCTGACGCCCGATGGCCAGCGCGTCGAGCACCCCGATTACGCCTACTCCGGCGATCTCGCCTCCATCGCGGCGCTGTACCGCGACATGGTGTTGGCCCGGCGCGTCGACACCGAGGCGTTCGCCCTCCAGCGCCACGGCGAACTCGGTCTGTGGCCGCCGGCCCTGGGCCAGGAGGCCGCGCAGATCGGCTCCGGCCGTGCGTTGCGCCCCCAGGACTACGCCTTCCCCACCTACCGCGAACACGGTGTCGCGTGGTGCCGCGGCGTGCCGCCGGTGGCCATGGTCGGCATCTTCCGTGGTGTCGAACTCGGCGGCGGCTGGGATCCGGCCGATCACAACATCGCGCTGCCGCAGATCATCATCGGCGCCCAGACGCTGCACGCGACCGGCTATGCGATGGGCCTGACGTTCGATCACGCGGTCGGCACGGGCGATCCGGAACGCGACGCGGCCGTCATCGCCTACTTCGGCGACGGAGCGTCCAGCCAGGGTGATGTCAGCGAGGCGCTCGACTGGGCGGCGGTGCACCAGGCGCCGATCGTGTTCTTCTGCCAGAACAACCAGTACGCCATCTCCGTGCCCTTGTCCCGTCAGACGGCGGTCCCGATCGCCCAGCGCGCCGCGGGGTTCGGCATGCCGGGGGTGCGGGTCGACGGCAATGACGTCCTCGCGGTCCACGCGGTCACCACGGCCGCGCTCCAGCGCGCCCGCGACGGCGAAGGCCCGATGCTGATCGAGGCGGTCACGTATCGCATGGGCGCCCACACGACGTCGGACGACCCGACCCGGTACCGCGACGCGGCCGAGGTCGAGCAGTGGCGGGCCAAGGATCCGATCGACAGGGTCCGCACCCACCTGGAGACCAACGGTCAGCCACCGGGGTTCTTCACCGATATCGACGCCGAGGCCGATCGGCTCGGCGCCGATCTGCGCGCCGACTGTGCCGCGCTGCCCGATCCGGATCTGGCCGATCTGTTCGACCACGTCTTCGTCGAAACGCCGGAGGAACTCAGCGAGCAGCAGGCCGGCTACGTCGCCTGGCGTGACTCGTTCGAAGAAGAGGGGTCGTTCGAAGGGAGCCCGGTATGAGTGAGAAGCTCTCGATCGGTCGTGCCATCAACGAGGGTCTGCGGGCCGCGATGGAACGCGACGACAAAGTGCTCGTGATGGGTGAGGACGTCGGCCCGCTCGGTGGCGTCTTCCGGGTCACCGACGGACTCCACAAGGACTTCGGCGAGAACCGGGTCATCGACACGCCCCTGGCCGAGTCGGCCATCGTCGGCACCGCGGTCGGCCTGGCGACACGCGGCTTCCGACCGGTCGTCGAGATCCAGTTCGACGGTTTCGTGTATCCGGCCTACGACCAGATCGTCAGCCAGGTCGCCCGCCTGCACTTCCGCAGTCGCGGCATGGTGCGCATGCCGATCGTCATCCGCATTCCGTTCGGTGGCGGCATCGGGGCCGTCGAGCACCATTCGGAGAGCCCCGAGGCCCAGTTCGTCATGACGCCGGGGCTGCGCGTCGTCTCCTGCTCCAACGCCCACGACGCGTACTGGATGATCCAGGAGGCCATCGCATCGGACGACCCCGTCGTCTTCATGGAACCCAAGCGTCGTTACTGGGAGACCGGCCAGGTCGACCGCGACACCCGACCCGACACCACGTGGTCCTCGGCTGTGGTGCGTCCCGGACGCGACGCCACGCTGCTGGCATACGGGCCGATGGTCGCCACATGTCGGCAAGCTGCGGAGGCGGCGGTCGCCGACGGGCTCGAACTCGAGGTCATCGACCTGCGCACGTTGTCGCCGCTGGACCTGGCACCCGTGTTCGAGTCGGTGCGCCGCACGGGCCATGCGGTCGTGGTGCACGAGGCGCAGCGCACGTTGGGTCTAGGCGCCGAACTGTCGGCGCGCATCACCGAGGAGTGCTTCTACTCGCTGGAGGCGCCCGTGCAGCGCGTGACCGGCTACGACCTGCCGTATCCGCCCAGCAAGGTCGAGGACATCTTCCTGCCCGATCTGGACCGCATCCTCGACGCTGTGGATGTCGCACGTGAGATCGGGAGCCGCTGATGCCTGACTTCAAGTTGCCCGATGTGGGCGAAGGACTGACCGAGGCCGAGATCATCACGTGGCGCGTCCAGCCCGGTCAGAGCGTGGCGGTCAATGACGTGCTGGTCGACATCGAGACCGCCAAGTCGATCGTCGAACTGCCCAGCCCGTACGAGGGAGAGGTCGCCGAACTGCTCGTTCCCGAGGGCAGCACCGTCACGGTCGGTACGCCGATCATCCGCATTGGCGCAGATGAAACCGCCGCTGCTCCGGCGGCCTCCGAAGGCGCGGAGCCCGCAACCGCCGAGCGGCAGTCGGTCCTGGTGGGCTACGGGCCGCGCACCGACACACCCACGCGCCGCCGCCGGCGCCCCGGACTGCCCGAGTCGCCGTCCCGCGTCGCGTCGGTCGACACCGAGAAGGTGCCGCAGCGCCCGCTGGCCCGCCCGCCGGTGCGCAAACTGGCCAAGGACCTGGGCGTCGACCTGGCCGAGGTCCCGTGCGACGGCGAGTTCGTCACGCGCGCCGACGTCGAGGCATTCGCCCAGACGGGACCCTCGCTCGCGCCGCAGCCGCCGCCCCCGAACGGTGACGCGCGCGTCCCGATCAAGGGTGTCCGGAAGATGACGGCTCAGGCGATGGTCGAGTCGGCGTTCACCGCACCGCACGTCACCGAGTGGGTCACGGTCGACGTCTCACGCACCGTGGAACTGGTTGACCGGCTCAAGGCCGATCGCCGATTCGCCGACGTCAAGGTCTCGCCGACGTTGATCGTCGCGAAGGCGGTGTGCCTTGCGATGCGACGGACCCCTGAGATGAACTCGTCCTGGGATGAGTCCGCACAGGAGATCGTGCTCAAGCACTCCGTCACCCTGGGTGTGGCGGCGGCCACCGAACGAGGCCTGGTCGTGCCGAACATCCCCGGCGCCGACAGCATGTCGTTGGTCGAACTGGCCCATGCGCTCGCGGACCTGACGGCGACCGCACGCGCCGGGCGCACGCAGCCCGCGCAGATGACCGGCGGGTCGTTCACGGTGACCAACATCGGCGTCTTCGGTGTGGACGGCGGCACCCCGATCCTGAACCCGGGCGAGGCGGGCATCCTGGCCGTCGGCCAGATCGCACGCCGTCCGTGGGTCGCCGCCGACGACACGATCGTGCCGCGCTGGATCACCACGCTGGCCCTCAGCTTCGACCACCGGCTGGTCGACGGCGAGCAGGGTTCGCGCTTCCTGGCCGACGTCGCCGCGATCCTCCGCGATCCCGCCGAGGCTCTGACCTTCTGATCCTGGCCTCGGATATGGCCCACGCCACTGAATTCGAAGGTTGAGG
>Ga0164243_10010617_pt1 | contig 13221 bp, 9 predicted proteins | sample OricompcompostOP_FD_108781 | JGI IMG/M metagenome (GOLD analysis project Ga0164243, IMG submission 108781) | Organic Plus compost microbial communities from Emeryville, California, USA - Original compost - Organic plus compost (OP) | ecosystem: Engineered > Solid waste > Mixed feedstock >... | reverse complement strand
GGTTGGAGATAAGCGTTGAGAGATTTTGGTAGTTGCACCAACTTGGTTGATAATAAACTGAGGGATTGAACAATTCCCGCTCTCTTTTTTCTTGATTCTGCTTGTTCTATTTAATGGACAATGCGGAAATTGGATTGTGAGTAAATCTACGAAGTATTGTGAGTCACTTCGACAACGGACCCGGAGCTGAATTCTATGCCAGCGCCGTTGCCAGTGTATCAAATCTTTGGGAACCGTCTAAGATCGGATAACACCGGATATCGTATTTCCACAAAAGGGCTTTTTCCAAGACTATATCAAACAGATCTAATATACAGCACGCGCAACGGCACCACCAGCAGCAAAAGTGCTAGCAATAGTAATAAAACTCGACGTAGACAAAAGAGAAATCCCGCTAATTCCATGACCAGAAGTGCACCCACCCGCTATCCTTGCACCAAGGGCAAACAAGAAACCGCCAAGAGCCGCCTGCAGGTTCGAGACGCGCGGGTCCGGAGCGGGCACGACGCTAGGATACGCCACGCGGAGGGCATACACGCCGGCGGAGAGGCCGGCAGCGAAGATGAGGCTCGTGTAAGACGTGGGGGCGGGGCCGCTGGCGCCCTTGACGAACCAGGAGAAGTACTTGCCGATATCTTCGTAGACGGAGGACACGCCGACGAGGCACTTGCGTAGAAGGAGAGAAAGGAGCTGGGTGCTGCCGATGAGCACGCCGCCGAGGGCGGGAGCGACGAGCGGCTTGTAGGGGCTGGCAGGGGCATAGAAATAAGCGGCAGCGACGACGGCGCCGTAGAAGGCCTCGAGGACCAAGAGAGTGGCGAACTTAGAAACGTGCGCGCGCTCGTAGATGGTAGGAGGAGGTGCGGGCGGGCCGCCCTCGGCTGTGGTCTTGGCCGCGAGAGATTGGCGACGGCGGGCGATGATGGGACCCAGGACGCCCGCGTAGAGGATTCCGCCGACGGTGGCGCCGCCGAGCGCGTAGTAGGCGGGGCGGAGACCGAGGGCCGCGGCGGCTATGGCGGAGCCGGGGCAGGAGGCGGAAAGGGCCATGCCGGCTCCGAGGAGGGAGCCGCCGATTATGTTGCCATCGTGACGGGAGATGATGTTGAGGGAGGAGGCGCAGCGGGGGGGGACTTTGGCGTATCCTAGCTTATCGAGGGCTGCGACGACGATGCTTTGTTTCGGGATTTTTGTTAGCGGCCGTTTTCGTTTTTATTCCTTTCCCCCTCCCTCAGAGGAGAGGAGAAGGGGGGGGGGTGTGTCTTCGGACTTACCTGGTGGTCGCTGTCGCGGCGAGGAAAGTTTGGATCATGTCGAAGTATTCGAATCTGAATTGGGAGATGATGACGGCCGGGTCGATGACGCCGGAAGAGGCGAGCGCTGCGCCAAAGGCGGCGCCTGAGATTAGAGTCGTCATGGTTTGCGGTTTATTTCTCTCTGCCTCTATTTCGGTTTCTTTGTTTCTCTTCTTTGCTTGAGATGGAACATGAAGAAATGCCTCAGCGCAAAGTGAGGGTGGGCGCGTTATATAAATACAAGTCCGAGTTCGAGTGGGATGTGGCGTGGGATGTGAATGTGATGTGATGGAAAATGGATGATGGATGCGAGACCAGGATGAAGGGCCTTCAGAGCTATTGGCAGAAAGCGTCCAGGTGGCGCATTGACGACGATGGCGCCATAGCCGGGCTCTTTACTACTCTTGGAACAAGTTTCGTCGGCTCCTCGAGGGGGCGAGCTGGATTTTTTCTTGATTAGAAATTCGAATAGCGGGCATCAATCGATTAATATTAAAGTAGTTTTTCGGTCGGCGAAGTGAAATCCCCGGACAACTCCTGTCTTCCCAAATGGCCGGGGATAATACAAGTCCCCACACAAGTCCCCGGAAGGAATGCCATGGCCGGCCGGGGGAGACTCGGTCCTTGGTCGCCGATTCTGTGGATTGACCAGACCTTGAACTGAGCTCTTCGAGGCTGCTCCAGCTGCTCCAGTTGGGCAATCGTTGTGTTGCGTCATGGAAGCTCGGGCTTCTGTGATCCCCGGATGACCCACTCAAGCCCCAAAAGGAGGCCGAGAGCAATCGCAACTCTTCGGGCTTGGGGACTTGGAGATGCCCTCGATCGAGACGTCGGCGAGGGCAGGAGAAAAGGCATTATTAATTCGATCAATCCAATCTTTGATGGATTTCATCGTGGCGAAGCAATGACATTGTGTTTAGATTTCCCCTGAATCTTGGAAATGAAAAGATGAATTGATCCTGGCTGCGCAATTAACGAAGGAGCACCGGCGATGACTTCCTCGATACCGCGAGATTAACACGAGGTCCATTTTCACTCATTAATGCGAGGGTTGTCCATCACGCGCTCCTCCCTCTATTGTTTTCAAAGCCGTGTTCCGGCGTTGGGTAGACATTGAGATTTTTCGACCCTAACCCATGAAAGACTCGACTCACTGTCCCCAACGGCCTCGCACAACACGTATCTCACTGCCCGTCATATATTGGAATCCCCCATTGTTTCTTCTGGACACTGGCTTTGTACACCAGGTCGGAAGCGACTCGGCAACATACCACAACGGGACGGGACGTTGTCGACTGTGAGAGTGTGTCTAGAATGCCTCCGAATCTGACCTTGGACAAAAGCATTAATTGATGCATTTTACTGAATAATGATAATACAACTCCATTGAACACAGCTTTGGAGTCCACGCCTTCTTATAGTGCCTTTGCTGTTGACAGCTGCTACAAGAATATGGCGCTTAGACCTCCCGGGTCAATTCCAATTATTGGGAATAGCTTCATTCATTGTCTCCAAGAAGCCGACCTCTTGCTGACTAATAGAATTCCTCCGGCGTTCATGTATTGCACTCCCAACGTACTCTCTTCGTACATTCTTCCAGCATTCGACGTTCCTGAGCTCTGGAATGGGAATTCATACCAAAATTCTATGAAAATGGCTTGCTTTATAAAAAGGAAACGAGCGCGAGCGCTCTTCTTTCCTCTCTTCCGTCCACAAGAAGAGAGTCCACCTGAAGCGTCCTGTACGTCTTCTTTAAATCACGGCCGCCCTTCTCTGTCATTGGGGTCCCAACTTTACCATGTATCCAGATTGGCCCGAGTCCGATGCTGATTTGGTGCCACTACCACTTTGCGATGGTCCCAAGCTGAAGCCATTCGACTTCCAGGGGCCGCAGAAAATCGAATTCCTTGATTACCTCGGGGAAGGCCTACATGCACATGTCCTCAAAGTCAAAATCCTAGGGCAAATCTACGCCTTGAAACTCGTAAGCCAATATCCCCAACCCCAACACATGAACATGCAAGAGCCACCAAGTTAAAATCGGTCTCCAGTTCAGATTCGGCTACGACGAAGACTGGCTGGGTACCGGACCGTACATCGACCCGGACGATCTCGAGGCTATGAGCGCCATATACGAGTATTCGGAGCCTTTTAGCTGCGAATGCCGTGCTTTTGGTCGCCTTCAAGAAGACGGCTATGAAGAGCTGGCCGTTCGGTGCTACGGCTACGTGCTCCTCGACGAAGAACACGAACGTGTCGTGATGGATCAGTTCAGCCACCTCGAGATCAATTTCAACGGCAACATCCAATACAGCGGATATGAGGATTTGCGCTCCCGTTTTGTGGGCAAAGGCGTCGACAGGGCCCCGCCCATCCGGGGCATCGTCAAGGAGTTCGGTCCCACCGAGGAGGATTTGCAGACGAGGGGTGCACGTAGGATACTCAAAGATATTATCCGATTGCAGCAACTCGGCATCATCCACATCGACGTAGGGCACCGGCAACTTGTCGGCGGCAAGCTCTGCGATTTCAGCACCGCTATCACCGTGCCGCATTTCATCACGACCCCGGAGCTGAACCCGTGTCTTGAGCCTGAGTGGATACCCGCCCTAGAGTTTGAAACTTTCCAGTTCAGCATCAACGACTACTGGGAATTCGACGAGATGGTGCGGGAGTGGAATTATGAACAGGAGGAGCGGAAGACCAAGAAGAAGAAAATCTCAGTTTACGCATTTCCCGGTGGGAGAGGCTGCCGAATCAAATACGACCTGAGAAGTACGCCACTACGGGAGCGTGTCTATTCGTTCGTTGACCCAAGGCTGTACGACTGGAGGACTTCTTCGGCTAGCCCGCGGAAAGTCGCGACGGGAGCACGAGGCAGACGAAAATCCGGCCGGGGGACGACGGGTGGCAGGCACGGAAAACTAAGACGACTCGCTCCCAGGCCACCCAGGTGGTACCTTGATTGTGATAAAGATGTGGCAACAAGACTGAAAAACTCAACAAGCTTCAGTACCTCACTCGATTGGGAGTTTAGGGATGGTCTTATATTTCCACGGAAGAGGGGGTGGTTCCATGCTCGAGCAACATGAATTACTCTCCCCTGCAAGCCATGACACCTGTCGCATAGAGAGCTGTCTTAGAAGAACTGACGTAGATTTATTTCCCTCCTTGAAGTGAGACAGACTTGTAGCCCTGACTACAGTACAACATCACACGTAACAAAAGATATGTGGCCAGTGGTTTATAATGTGGGGAACACACAATAGAAGTTGCTGTGGAAAGGGAACTGGAAGGGAGGGTGTCATGGAGGGTAGAAAAGACAGCCACTTCACAGGAAGAGTAAATAAGAAGTCGGATTTCAATTCCTTCAGACTGGGACTCATGATAAAGATTATTGTAATGACACTTTTTAACCTGTAAGTGGAAAGGGAGATAAGAAGAAAAGAAAAAGAAAGAAGAAAAAAATCGCAGTTGAATCAGGATAAGCGCCTCGTACTATCCCCTCCTTTTGACTGAAGACTCAACACTCGACGAAGCTCTTCGACTAGCGGCGCAGCATGCTGGCACCCAAAGGCTAATCATAAGTTTCCTCCCGTCCTCCTCCTTTACGAATGATGATGGCCCTCTTTTACTGAGTAGGATGGAAGTTCAGGCGATCAAAATTGCCAAGGTTTGTATCGTTGGCATCGACGGCTTCGGGCATATCGATACCGGCATCCGGGCCGGTGTTGAGCCAGTCATTTTCATCGAAGCCAAGGTCCACGCCTCCCGCGAAATCGGCAAGGTTGCCTGATGCGCTAGCGGTGCTATCCGGGTTCGGGGGAGCGGCGCCGTTGTCTGATGCGGGAGCGGTGCCGTCGGGGTTCGGGGGAGGATCCGTAGGTTGTTCAAAGCCCGAGTACCCATGCCGACGGACCCAACCCCTATCACCACCGAGATCGACCACATCCCAACGGTTGATTCTTACCACATCCTCATCCTTTACGAGGGCGCGGTTATGACGGGAGGACATCCCTAGCATGCACAGCCACCACAAAGCAAGATCCGTCGTAAGTACGTCGATGCCGTTTCTACCCCATGGGATCGGCATGATGGATGCCTTCCAGTCCCCACCGTCCTCGCAGAAACAGCAAGCCACGAGCTCTTCGTCTGTTTGGATGTACCCGTATCGAGTTTGGGCATTTCTACAGAGGTTCGCCAGTTGTCTCAGCGGCCAGAGTAGCTTCTGTTGCGGATTATCCAGCTGATTGGCGAGCCTCCTGCCACTCCATTTCAAGCTTGATCTCCCGAGTCCGACCACCAAGTTTGGCGCCGGAAAATCATCGAGAGAGATAACGTGGTCAACCGTAAGTCTCTGAGGCCCATCGGGGATGCTGGCCAAGACCGACCTGTCGGGGGCCGAATAGCTGTGGCGCAGTGTGATCCCCGGATGGAACCGGAGGTGGGATTTAGCAAATTGTAGAGTCGGTTGCATCACGGCATTATTCGAGCAGATAAGGTGGTAGAGGTCTTCGTCCCTGTTGATTACAACGCCCGCCAGAGCCTGGTCGGGTCGGAGATCCGCTAACATCTGCTCCGAGACTTGAAAGTCGAGGACATGGCCGTAGCTCTCATTGAGGTTGGCCAGATTGAAGTCGTTCCAGATAGTGACACCATCGTGAAACTCGGGCCATAGCCTGCCGATGGTGTTTTTGTTCGCTGTTGACCTGCAAGGGACGAGCGGTTTCCTTTGGGTAAGTACATGTCGTAATGTAATAACACTAGCCATGCTCGCGACGGAGATAATAAGTAGCTTGGCTTTATAATTCAAAGTGGATTTTGGAGTGTAGGCAAATATGCTCAGTAAAGGGAAGCTTCGCGATGTTTCTCGTTCCTTATGCAAAGCTCGGCGGGAGCTCTAGGGTTGGATCAGAAGGCATGGGCATTTGTAGAATATAACCTCCTCCGCTTGGAGTAGAACTGCCACCGGTGAGAACAGACTCCGGATCCCGGCTCCCGCCGTGGTGTTACACGAGGCATTGGGCTTCGTTTGCGTTGCTACGTGTCTCCGTACCTAACCGGACGTATTTTATTTAAGGTGTATGGAAATTGAGGCTTTCTTGGTTGTCACTGTTGGCACAGTAGTGAAAAAGTAGGGGCAGAAACCATGTATCAGCCTCCCGAAGGTAGTGAAAGGGATCTGGGGATGACGGAGCCGAATCACCACCATACAAACACCGCGGGACAACTCCTTAAGAGCGTTTTCAGCTCCGTCGGCGATGTCTCTGGGCCACGACGAGTCTGCACATCAAATCTTAGTACAACACACTTAACACACTTAACTTGCCATGCTCTCAAGATTCGGTCAGCTCTGATAGTATCAAGACTCCCCAGGTTCCCGTGGGCCATTTCAGGGAATGGCTGCATGGCAGGAAAGCTGCAGCCCTGGTGATGGCCACACACCAAAGGGGTATGTTCTCGGGCGGCTATGGGTATTCTTCCAACTTCCCAAAAGCGATTACTCTTTCTTCTTCATCTTGAGAGATTTGTGAAGAATGGGACAGCGGTGAGCCTCTGCAGCTACAAAGGGCTTCGGGACGCTGCTTACCATCGACATGGCACACCTTGAAACACAATGTTTACACAAGCTGCTGAGACAGATATGGGTCTCTATTGTTGGAAGTTGGAAGCGGGCCTGCGCAGCCGACGCTCCATCGTCTATATGCAAGTCTTAGATGCTATGTCGTTAACCCGATCTACCTGTTTTGCTAAAACGACACGATGCTCACTCGAGGAGGTCGGGCAGCCATGCTAGCTAACATCCGCGACGTTCCCTCAGCCTTTCACAGAGTCAAGGTCGACCCCTCCTCTGAAATCGCTCCTCGCTGCAGAGACCTCTAAGACCTCTATTCTCAGCTGTGGTAATAGAACGAAAAGCCTTGTGACTGTTGTTAGTAACCTCCTGTAGCTGCTCTCGACTAAAGATCAAGGAAAAGATATCTAGAAAACCTTATACATATTCGAGAATGTTGCCCGCAAGAGTTTTTTGTACTCCCCATTTCGAATTTACCTGTGTTGTGACCTCCCTGTACTTTGCCCTTTGTCTTGCTACTAGAAAAATTAACTTTTGATGTGCTAGCTGTATCTGCTATACACCTGCAAGTAGGTCGTGAGCACCCTGTCCTTCGCTGTATTTCCTTTTGCATAACTTTGCTGCGGCGGATTTCTTAGCAAGTATATGGGTACTTGACTCTAACTTCCTTTGTACTTTATTTCCTTATAGGGATATCTGGGGAGGGTGTATCTGGTAGGTAACCATTGTCTTCGACTATGTAGGTTTGTGTTTCTATTTGCTGATGTGCAATTGGGAACAATGGGAATAATGGGATACTGGAAGAGTTGAGAATACTAGAAGAGCTGGAAATATTAGAAGAGCTAGGAGTACTGAAAGAGCTGGGGATATTAGAATTGAGAATATGGGAATATGGGAAGAGAAATATAGAAGTGTTGGGAATACGCGCTTGCCTAGGAATGTAGGGGCGTAGACTGGAAACAGCACAACTTCGACAAATGGCCCAATGGTCAAGGGACGGTCGTAATGGTCTTCGTAGGACGTCCGGAAATCAATGATCAGTGGGAATCTGCATCGCAGGGCTTCACAAGGAAAAGGAATAGAAGAAAAGTAGATATAAGAAGTAATATTGAAAAAAAAAAGATAAGAGAATGGATCCCGCAAAACAGCCTCCAAAGCCGAGGGAAGTGACTGATCGCTTGCAGCCGCTTGCGCTTCCCTTTTTAACATATGCCAAACTGCCTGTCTGCCTCAGTCTTCGTCTATGATTGCAGGATCCATCCTCCCCTTAGATGCGTAAGAGAGGTCTAGCTGTGCGGCTGTGGCGGTGGCTATTCTAGTTCCAGTGTGGCACTGCGGAACGACGGCTGCTCTACTTCGTACGCACCAACACAACGGGAATGGGGGATATGGGGTACCGGAATACTGGAAGAGCTGGGAACAAGGGAATAGAGGAATGCCGAAATAGGGAATGGGAATATAGAAGTGTTAGGAATATGGGATTATAGGAAAGGCCGGGGAGAGAAGTAGCATAAAATCTCTCAGTGGGAAGAAAAAAAAAAAAATCAAGTATCATCGATAACCTGATGGCGCTCTCTTGGGAGGCCCGGACATCCTCGAAGACCCCAAGGCTGGGGTCGTAACCGTGCTTATATAAGGTGATGCTGAGGTCTTCAAAGGGTCGCAAAGACCAAGACAGCATTTGGGGTTTAGACACTTGAAGCTAGAGCAATACTCTTCACTATACATTGAAGGAAGGTGGGTTCGTGCTTGGCTGGTCTTGATTGCATTTAGACTTGCAGGATCAATGGCTCATTACTTCGTAGCTTCTGTCGATTGATTGACGATAGAAATTCATTGTTCGCATTCGTTGTTCGCACGGACTTGTCTCTCGGTAGCATTTGAGGTCGCTCAAACGGAACATTGAGCTTTGCATTTGTAATTGAGTCCGAATTATTAAAACGACTAGATCGTCGAATAGGACATCTTCAAGTGAATCTCATTAGACCGGAGACTCACAATCTTAAGTGAACCGACCTCGGCACTGCGGAACCGAGTCAGAGAGCCCCAAGCCGGCATCAAGGGTTTCCCCACATCCTCACCTCGCTCATTGCATCATCGTCACTACCATCAACCCTCAATATAATCTGGACTTCTCCTCCAGCATTCCACCTGAGCAACACTCTCGTAGAATCGGTATATTTGTCTCAGTTGTGAAAGCAAACTAAGCTTGCTTCTTTGGAAACCTACAGCTGCCGTTCAAATCAGCATTGTGAACTGGACGACTGACACTCGGGACATCAATTAATCTCACGATGCCTCAAGCACTCACTATTAAGCATGTCGAGGGGAAGCCTGGCGAGGTGTACTATCCGTAAGTTACATAGTTGAGTCCAACCAAACACCCCAAGTATTCTCACAACCCATCACCGCACCCTCTTTACCAGAAGATCATCTTACACTCGCATCCTCCCCCTGCTTCTTTTCACCCTGTGCTCTTTACGCTCCCTCAATCTACTACGCTGCTAATAATGGCGTCAAGGCTCGAACTCAAGGAGGTCCGCAAGCCCACTCCAGGCCCCAAAGAGGTTCTCGTGCGCATCAACTCCGTTGCCCTGAACCATCGTGACCACTGGATCCGCAAAGCCCAATACGCCGCCATCTCCTTCGAAGCACCCCTCTTCTCTGACGCCTTCGGCACCGTTATCTCCGTTGGCGAGGCATCCTCCCGCCCGGACCTCGTCAACAAGACCGTCGTGCTCACCCCGGCCCACGGATGGATCTCCTCGCCCGAGGGTCCCGAGGACCCCGTAGGCTACGCCATCCTCGGCGGCACGAAGCTCAGCCCCGTAGGCATGGCTCAGGACTACGTCGTCGTGCCCGAAGACGAGGTCGTCCTCGCCCCGGATCATCTCTCCGCCTCCGAGGCCGCTGCCCTACCACTTGCGGGATTGACGGCCTGGCGAGCCTTCGTGACTAAGACGGGTAATGCTGAAAAGGGCAGGAACATCCTTATCACGGGCATTGGTGGCGGTGTGGCCCTCATGGCGCTGCAATTCGCCGTCGCCAAGGGCTGCAACGTCTACGTGACGTCTAGCAAGCAGGACAAGATTGACGAGGCGAAGAAGCTCGGTGCCGTGGGCGGCGTTTCTTACAAGGCCGCGAAGTGGGACAAGGACCTCCTCGCCTTGCTGCCCAAGGATAGGCCGTACATCGATGCCATTATTGATGGTGCCGGTGCTGATATTATTCGTCGCGCGACGAGCTTCTTGAAGCCTGGCGGTGTTATCGCCCAGTATGGCATGACGTCGTCGCCGAAGATGGATTGGTCTATGCCCGCCGTTTTGAGGAACTTTGAGCTCAAGGGTACGACGATGGGCTCGAGGAAGGAGTTCTATGACATGGTTGAATTCGTGAGGGAGACCAAGATTAGGCCCCCAGTGAGCAGGGTCGTGACGGGCGGCTTGAGCAACTTGGGGGGTATCGAGACTTTGTTCAAGGATATGGCTGAGGGAAAGCAGTTTGGCAAGCTCGTGCTCGAGGTTAGTCCTGTTAGCGACTCGTCTAAGCTCTAGACTTTGTTTCTCTTTTTTCGTCGGTGTAATATGCTGGTGCCAAAATGGGACAAGGGTCTGATCTTTAATGAGACAAATGATTGATGTTCCCTTTCCCTCTCCTTATATCACGATGGCCATACAAAGTTCCCACAGCTGTAAACAGTCTGAATAGAGGGTATCTTAAAAAGAACGTATCTCATTATACAGTGTTGGTTACACACACCCCAAGCAATGGCAACCATCCTATGCCAGAGCATAGAGAGAAAAATAAAAGATCTAATATAGCCAACGACCGCCCAGTTCTCCACCTCATTCTTCCGTCTCGGCCTCTGCCTTCCTCCTCTTCTTCTTCTTCGGCCCCTCTTCGGGGGGAACAAACTCCTTTTCCCTCTCGCGCTTCTTCTCCTCCATCTTCTGCTTCTGCTTCTCCATCTTCTCCGCCTGCGCCGCCCTGTCCTTGGCCTGCTTGCCCAAGAAGTACTCTCCGCTCTCGATCTGCAGGTCGACCTTGCTCTTCTCGGGAGCCGGCGGGAACGGCGTGTAGGGCTTCTTGCTCTTGTCGTTGACCTTGAACGGCTTTTTCCTCTTGCTCAGCGACTTCTTCTTAAAGTTGGGCAGGAACCGGTCCCAGCTCTCGTTGGCGAGCTCCGGGTCCTTGGCGAGCTCGCGCTTGATCATGAGCTCCTTGATGTGGTAGATTGGGTGTATATTGGCCATGCAATCTTCGACGACCCTCCTAACCTCCTTCAGCCCCTTGTATGGCCCCATTGCCGAGACGGTGTTACCGTGCACTAGGATGTACGTTTGCGTGAGGAGCTCTAGCGCCTTGAGCGTCGAGCCGTTCGGTCCCAGGATCCGCTGCCGCCTCTTGACGAACCTCTCCTTGTTCCGGACCAGGCTCCTAATCTTGATAATGTCGCACGCCACGCCGTCCTCGAGGATCTTGACCGCCTGCGGCGCAGGGACGCTCCTCGCCAGCAACCGTATCAGGTCCCGAGCGTCGAGAATCGCGGCCGGGTCGTACGTCTTCCGCGTCGTCTTCACCGTCATCGAACCCTCGACGAGGTCGAGCTCACACGCGATGCCCCTGGTTTTGAGGGATTTCGTTACGAGCGGCCAGGCTTCCTTGAGGTAGACTTCGCGGTACTTGGGGAAGAGGGTCATGAACGAGGACTCCTCGGCGAGGTTGCCGCCCTTGTTGTCCTCGGCTGTGAAGGTGTCGATCTTCCATTTGTCGATGTCGTCCGTGTCCCACGGTTTTTCTTTGGTGTGATTTGATGGCATCTTAGATTTTTTTCTTTTCTCTTTTTTTATTTGGTGTGGTTTTGTCGGAAAAGGTTTCAGATGAGAGGTTGCTTTCGGTGCTTCATGCAGTGAAAAGAAAATGCTCAGAATATTTTTTTTCTTTCTTTTTTTGCTATCCCTGCTCCACCCCGCCTTATCGCTTATCACGATAAGAATTTGGAGTTATCGTGGTTGCTTATGTAATCAAAAGAACCTCGTCCGATGTTTGTTCAATTGCAGCCACCAGGAACAAATTTTGGCGAAGAGCAGCAAGACCGAGATTGATGAACGACGACATCTTACCGAGCCTCCCCCTCCGCCCAACGAATCGCGTGCACCTCTCTACGCAATTTGTAACCTACGTCTAGCGCGCAGGATCGCCCGTTCACGATGTCGAAAGGAAAGGGAGGAGTCGACCAGCTCGTGAAGCTCATCGTCGGAGCTGGACAGGCGTCGCCCAGTCCCCCAATTGGTCCCGCGCTTGGAAGTAGGGGTGTTAAGTCGATGGATTTCTGCAAGGTAAGGCTTTTTATTCCTCTCTCTCTTTCTCTCTCTCTCCCTTGTGGTTCGGTACTGGGTTCAGATTTTCCGCTAACAAAAACTTATCTCAAAAACTAGGAGTTCAACGCGAGGACAGCACACATCACCACCGGCACGCCGATGCCCTGCCGCGTAACCGTACGGCCTGACCGATCCTTCACCTTCGACATACGGACGCCGCAGACGTCGTGGCTGCTCCTCAACGCCGCCAACGTGCCCGAGATCAACGGGAGAAGGAAGGGAGCGAGCAACCCGGGCAAGGAGACGGTGGGGACGATCAGCCTCAAGCACGTTTACGAGATTGCCAAGATTAAGCAGACGGAGCTGAGGTTGTCGGGGCTTTCTACGGAGGGAATGTGCAAGTCGATTATATGGCAGGCGAAGTCCATTGGTATCGAGGTGATTCCGTGAATCGCTGGATGATAGAAAGGGGGGCGTGCGAGCGTTCGGAGGACCCATTTCTTTTTTTTTTCTTCACATGTGAATGTGAATGAGATGAGAAATGTGGGCTTCGTTTGAGAAAGATGTTTGGTGATGAGAGATTACGAATTTGTTTGGCCTATCTTGCTGGGTTGCGGCGGTGATACAAGGGGATAGAAGATAGGAGTGGAGAGTTGAAAAGCGGCGGTATGTATGAGTATTCGGGGCTCACTCCCATGTACAGTATACAAAAACACATAAACGTACCATCAAGAGCGCATTCATCACACAATTCGATTCCCAACAACTTTTCTGAGCCTCTCGATCATGAACGGGTGTTGGACACTGAGCGAGGAAAGGGGGTTTGTGGCAGATAACACCATCCCATAAGCCGTTCATCTCTGTAAAGGGATCATGTCATTTACGAAGTTGATTGCCAAGCTGTTGCGTCAAGGATGTTCAACCCCTTTCTTTGCCTTCGCCAATGTTTCCACAGATGCGGCTCAGTGTTGGGCAGGTATGGGTCAAGATGAAATACAGGTCACAATTTGCTTGTTCGGCGAGATGAAGT
>Ga0164243_10010616_pt1 | contig 13222 bp, 11 predicted proteins | sample OricompcompostOP_FD_108781 | JGI IMG/M metagenome (GOLD analysis project Ga0164243, IMG submission 108781) | Organic Plus compost microbial communities from Emeryville, California, USA - Original compost - Organic plus compost (OP) | ecosystem: Engineered > Solid waste > Mixed feedstock >... | reverse complement strand
TCTGCGGCACGAGGGCGACCCGGGTGCCGGGCGGGCGGCGAGCCGTTCCCGACGTGGGCGAGAGCAGTCCCGCCGCCACCGCGAGGAGGGTCGACTTGCCCGAGCCGTTCGCGCCGACGATCGCCAGGACCTCGTTCCGCGCGACGTCGAGGTCGACGCCGCGCAACGCCTCGTGATCGTCGAAGGCGACGGAGACCTCGCGCAGCTCCAGGACGACGTCGCGGGGGAGAGGGGAAGTGGTTCCGAACATGCCGCCATTATTGCAAATGAGAATCATTCTCAATTTCATGTATTGTCGGGATCGTGACCTTCTTCCTCGACCCGTTCGCGTCGGCGTTCATGCAGCGCGCCCTCCTCGGCGGCGTCCTTGTCGCCGTCGTGTGCGGCATCGTCGGCACCTGGGTCGTGCTGCGAGGCATGGCCTTCCTCGGCGAGGCAATGGCGCACGGCATGCTCCCCGGCGTCGCCGTCGCCGCGCTCACCGGCCTGCCGCCCATGGCAGGCGCCGCCGTCAGTGCCGCGGCCATGTCGCTCGGCGTCGGGGTGCTGCAGCGACGTGGGCGGCTCTCGGCCGACACGAGCATCGGCCTGCTCTTCGTCGCCAGCCTCTCGCTCGGCATCATCGTCATCTCGGCCTCGCGGAGCTTCGCGACGGATGCCTCGGCGATCCTGTTCGGCGACATCCTGGCGATCGGCTCCGCGGAGCTCATCGCGCTGGCCGTCGCGCTCGCCGTCACCGTCATCGTCGCGGCCCTGGGGCATCGTTCGTTCGTCGCGCTGACCGTGGATCCGCGCCAGGCCCGGCTGCTCGGGCTCCATCCGCGTGCCGCGCACATCGTGCTCGTCGGCTTGGTCACTCTGGCGGTCGTGTCGGCGTATCAGGCGGTGGGCTCGCTCCTCGTCGTCGGCATGCTGCTGGGGCCCGCGGTGGCGGCCGGGCAGTGGACGTGGCGCATCGTCCCGACGATGATCCTCGCTGCCGCCATCGGCGGCCTGTCGGTCGCGGGAGGACTGCTGCTGTCGTGGCACCTTGCGACCGCCGCAGGAGCCACCGTCGCCTTCGCTGCGATCTGCGCGGGAGCCGTGTCGACGGCCGTCCGTGCTCTCGTGCGCGCGCAGCGCCGTCGCGCCGCGACGGCGAACCCCGGCGGGTCCCGTTCGATGACGCCGGCCTCGGCACGGCTGCCCTTCCTGGCCGCCGATGCGGCCGAGGCCGGCGCACCGAGCCGCTCATGCGGAGATCCCGCGCCGACCTCCGTCACCCCGAACGCCCCGGAAAGGACCCCATGAGACTCCGTGCACCTCTCTCGCTCATCGTTCTGACGGCGAGTACCGCTCTGATCGCGGGCTGCCAGGCCACCACGGCGGACGCTCCCTCCGCGTCCCCTGCCGCGACCTCCGCCGCGATCCGTGATGCCGACACGACGGCCCGCGGCGACGGGCACGGCGCCATATCCGGCGCGCAGGAGCTGGCCGAGCCGGCGCTGCACCTCACGAGCGTTGCGGCCGACGGCGTCGTCCATCATCTGGACCTTCTCGACGGGCGCCCCGAGACGCTCGGCAAGATCAGGCCGGCCGACTCTCTCGACAGCGAGGGCCGCTTCCTCTTCGCCGGACGTGACGGCGCGGTGTCGATCATCGACAGCGGTGTGTGGACCTGGAACCACGTCGACCATTTCCACTACTACGAGGCGCCCGCACGGCTGCTCGGAGAGCTCAAGGGCACGGGCACGCCCCGCGTCGTCACGAGCGACCTCGGGGTCGGCGTCTACTTCGATGGCGGCGGCAGGGGCGGCGAAGCCGTGCTGCTCGACTTCGAGGCGCTGAAGAAGGGCGAGATCGTCGAGAGCTTCCGTCTGGATCTCGACTCCCCGGGGTCGAGCGTCGCGCCCGTCCCGTCGGGCGCCCTCATCGCGGACGCGGGCGCCGGTGCGATACGGTACGTCGACGTCTCGGGTGCTCCGCGCGACGCCGTACCGTGCGTGGACCCGGAAGGGTCGATCGCGACGAACGTGGGGGTGGTCATCGGCTGCGCCGACGCGGCGGTGCTGGCGGTCACGGATACCTCGGGCGTCGCCTTCGAGCGCATCCCTTACCCCGCAGGCGGCCCGGGACGCGCGCTGTCGTTCTCGAATCGCGAGGGCCGTCCGACGGTGGCAGGGCACACCGGTTCCTCGGGGTTCTGGCTGCTCGACACCCGCGCGCGGTCGTGGACCGCACACGACGCGGGGGAGCCCATCGTCCGGGTGACCGCCGTCGACGACGCAGAGAAGACCGTCGTCGCGCTCGCCGTCGACGGATCGGTGCTCGTCCTCTCCGGCGCGACCGGCGAGCTGCGCGCCCGCACCGAGCCCCTGGTGGCGGGCTCGCTCGCCGACGCCGCGCTCGCCCGCGGCGTCGAGCTCGTGGCCGACCAGCGCCGTACCTACCTCAACGGGCCGGCTGAGCGGACGCTGTTCGAGATCGACCCCGCCGACGGCGCTCGCGTGGCTCGAGCCTTCGCCGTCGGTCATGCGCCCGTGCTGTTCACGGAGACGGGCCGATGAGACGCGTCGCTCTCGCCCTCGCCGTCGTCGTGGCCGGCATGGCGTCGCTCGCGGGATGCGCGAGCGACGGTGCCCAGCGTCCGACCGTGGTCGTCACGACGAACATCCTCGGCGATATCGTCCACGCTCTCGCCGGAGACGTGCTCGAGGTCGTGACCTTCATGCCGCGCGACGCGGACCCGCACTCGTTCGAGCTCTCGGCTCGCGACGCCGCGACCATGCGCAGCGCCGACCTCGTGGTCTCCAACGGGCTCGGGCTCGAAGAGGGGGTGCAGCACCACGTCGACGCGTCCGCCGCAGACGGGACGGCCCAGTTCGTCGCGGGCGACCACGTGGAGGGACTCCGCTATCTCGACTCCGACGCCGTCGACCCCCACTTCTGGACCGATCCCGTACAGACGGCGCGTGTCGTCGCCGCTCTCGCCCCCGTCCTCGCCGACCTCGGCGGCGACGGGGCGCAGGCGGTCAGAGAGGCCGCCGACGCCTACCGTGCGGAGCTTGAGACGCTCGACGCGGAGATGGCGGCGGGGCTGAGCGCGATCCCGGCCGCGCACCGGGCGCTCGTGACGAACCACCACGTCTTCGGCTACCTGGCGCGGCGCTACGACGTCCGCATCCTCGGGGCCGCCGTGCCGGGCGGCACCACGCTCGCGGCACCGAGCGCATCCGATCTGCAGGAGCTCGTCCTCGCCATCGACGCAGCCGGCGTCACGACGATCTTCGCCGATTCCTCACAGCCCGACCGTCTCATGCGCGTGCTCGCCGACGAGGCGGGGCGCGACGTGTCGGTCGTGCCCTTGCTGACCGAGTCGCTCGCTCCCGTGGGACAGCCCGGCGACACCTACCTCGACATGATGCGCCAGAACCTCCGGCGCATCATCGACGGCCTCACCCGATGAGGCACCCCCCCCGGAAAGGAAACAACCCATGAAGAGAACCCTGCAGATCGGCGCCATCGCAGGCGCCGCAGCTCTGGTGCTGGCGGGATGCTCGTCGTCACCCTCCCCGGACTCGAGTCCGTCGGGCGTCGCCTCTGCGGCGGCGTCCGTCTCCGGAGGGCCCAGGGTCGCGGTCGGCTACGAAGGCGGCGTGCTCGTGCTCGGTGGCGACGACCTCACCGTGATCGGCGACTTCGCCTCCGAGGACTTCGTCCGCCTGAACTCGGCCGGCGACGGGCGCCACGTCCTGGTGACCACGTCAGAGGGCTTCCAACTGCTGGACGTCAGGCGGCCTGAGCTCACCGACCTCGTCGTGCCGGCCGCGACCGCCGGCCACGTCGTCGTCCACGGCGGGAAGACCGTGCTCTACGACGACGCGACGAGCGACACGACGATCTTCGACACCGCCGACCTGGCCGCACGAGGCGACGCCCTGCCGGATGCCGAGGTCGTCCCCGGCGTCGAGGCGCACCACGGCGTCTCGGTCGAGCTGGAGGACGGCACCCTGCTGACGACCGTCGGCGGCAAGACCGGGCGCACCGGAATCCGCGTGCTCGGCGCCGACCGCACCGAGGTCGCGGCGAACGCCGAGTGCCCCGGCGTCCACGGCGAGGGCACGGCGCAGGGCGAACGTGTCGTCTTCGGGTGCGAGAACGGCGTCCTCGTGTACGACGGCGGCGGGATCACCAAGCTCGCCTCGCCCGACGCGTACGGCCGGATCGGCAACGCCTTCGTGTCGGAGGACAGCCCGCTCGTGGTCATGGACTACAAGGACGACCCCGATGCCGAGGGCTACCTGCTTCGCAACATCGCCCTCGTCGACACGGCCGCCAAGTCGTTGCGGAAGGTCGCCCTCCCCGCGGGCATCGAGTACACCTTCCGTGGCATCGCACGCGGCCCGGCCGCCGAGGCCGTGCTGATCGGCACCGACGGATCACTGCACTGGATCGACCCGGCGACGGGCGGCATCACGAGGTCGCTGCCGGTGATCGATTCGTGGGAGGGCCCTTCCGCCTGGCAGGAGCCGCATCCGGCGGTGAAGGTCGCCGCGGACATCGCCTACGTCACCGACCCGGCCCGGCGTGAGCTCGTCGCCGTGAGCCTCACGACGGCCGAGATCGTTCAGAGGGTCAAGCTGCCGCAGGTTCCCAACGAGATCGCCGTGGTCTCCTGAGACAGGCCGTGGTCTCCTGAGACAGGTCGTCGGGTGGGCGGCTCGGCGCCGCCCACCTCGGTCCTCTCGTCCCGACGGCCTCACTCCGCCCTGCGGGGGACGAAACGGGGGATCCAGCGGAGGAATCCGAGCGCGCCGACGAGGCCGAGGACGCCTACCGCTCCGGTTGCGACGGAGAGCGAGGTGAGCGCCGCGATGCCCGAGAAGAGCAGGGGAGCCGCCGCGCCGCCGGCGTCGGTGAGGGTCCGCCAGGAGCCGAGGAACGCCGCCGGCTCGTCCTGCGGGGCGACGTCGGCGCCGAGCGTGAGGAGGATGCCGCTGGACAGGCCGTTGCCGACGCCCAGAACGGCGGCGATCATGCCGAACCACAGCACCGCCGTGTCGCCGTCGTGGGTGAAGGAGAGGACGAGGAACCCCGCTCCCATCAGAAGCATCGCGGGAAGCGCGGCCCAGAGACGCCCGAAACGGTCCATCACCTGACCGCTCGCGTAGAAGAGGGCGAAGTCGATGGCGCCGGAGACGCCGACGACGAGGGCGATGCTGGACGCGTCGAGGCCGATCGACACGCCCCAGAGGGGCAGGACCACCTGGCGCGCCGATCGGACGGCGGAGAGGCTCGCGGCGGCGAGTCCGAGCCGGGAGAGCACTCCGCGGTGACGCCACATCGTGCGGAACACCCCCGCGCGCTCGTGCGTGGGGATGGAACCGGTCACCGGCTCGCCGGAGTCCTCGGCCGGCGCGGACGTGCCCGCGGAGGACGGGCGCCTCGAGCCCCGTGCCGCCTCGGCCTCGGGATCGGGGCCCAGCAGCACGAGAAGGATGAGCCCGAGCAGGCACGCCGCGAAGAACCACAGGGTCGCCAGCGGCGTGCCGAAGACGCCGAGCAGCGCGGCGGCGAGGAACGGGCCGACGAACATGCCGAGGCGGAACGAGCCGCCCAGGAACGACAGAGCCCGCGCCCGGAACGCGAGCGGCACGCGCGTGGTCATGAAGGCGTGCCGGGCCAGCCCGAAGGCCGCGGCCGACATCCCGATCACGAAGACCGCGGCCGTGAACAGCGCCAGGCTGGGGGCGAGCGCGCTCGCGACGGCGCCGAGCAGGGAGACTCCGCCGGCGATCACCATCGTGTAGCGCTCGCCGATCCGCGACACGAGCCAGCCCGCGGGAAGGTTGCCGCAGAGCTGGCCGACGACGATCGCCGAGGCGATCAGCGCCGAGGCGGCGATGTCGGCGCCGCGACGGGAGGCGATCACCGGGATGAGGGGGAGCACCGCCCCTTCGCCGACGGAGAACAGCAGCGTCGGGAGATACACCATCGGGCCGAACCGCCAGAGGACGGAGGCGGCACGATCGGTCATCCCCTCACGCTACTCCGGACCAGGCGCCGCGACCTCCCGGGCGGCGGCGACGGGCGGACGGAGCGGAAGGGATAGTCTGGGAGTGCCATGCTCGAACTCGATCTCTCCGCCGACATCGCGGCCCTCCGACAGACCTTCGGCGACATCCGGGAGGTCGTGGACGTCGAGGGCGTCCGCGCCGACATCGCCCGGCTCAGCGAGGAGGCGGGCGCGCCCGGCCTCTGGGACGACCCTGAGAGCGCGCAGAAGGTGACCAGCGCCCTCAGGCACAAGCAGGCGGAGCTCAAACGCGTCACCGAGATCGAGCAGCGTCTCGACGACCTCGAGGTGCTCGTCGACCTCGCCAACGAGATGCAGGACGAGGACTCCGCCGCCGAGGCGAGGTCTGAGCTCGCCGCCCTCACCGAGGTGATCAGCCAGCTCGAGGTGCAGACGCTCCTGGACGGCGAGTACGACGAGCGTGCGGCCATCATCACGATCCGCTCCGGTGCCGGTGGAGACGACGCCACAGACTTCGCCGAGATGCTGTTGCGCATGTATCTGCGGTGGGCCGAACAGCACAAGTACCCGGTCAAGGTCATGGACACCTCCTACGCCGAGGGCGCCGGGATCAAGTCGGCGACCTTCGAGGTCGACGCGCCCTACGCGTTCGGCACCCTCTCGGTCGAGGCGGGGACGCATCGCCTGGCGCGGATCAGCCCCTTCGGATCGGCCGACAAGCGTCAGACCTCCTTCGCGGCGGTCGAGGTGATCCCGCTCATGGAGGAGGCGACCGAGGTCGACATCCCCGAGGGCGACATCCGCGTCGACGTCTTCCGCTCCTCGGGGCCGGGCGGTCAGTCCGTCAACACGACCGACTCGGCCGTCCGCATCACCCACCTCCCGACCGGCATCGTCGTGTCGATGCAGAACGAGAAGTCCCAGATCCAGAACCGCGCGGCGGCCATGCGCGTGCTCCAGACCCGGCTGCTCCTGCTGCAGAAGGAGGAGGAGGCCGCGAAGAAGAAGGAGCTCGCGGGGAACATCACCGCGAGCTGGGGCGACCAGATGCGCTCCTACTTCCTCTACGGCCAGCAGCTGGTGAAGGACCTGCGCACCGGGTACGAGTCGGGGAACCCGGCGTCGGTGTTCGACGGCGATCTGGACGGCTTCATCTCGGCGGGCATCCGCTGGCGCAAGCGCAAGGGCGACGAAGGCTGACCTCGCGTCCGCGACGCCGCAGCGGTTCCCGCGTGCGGGGTGTCGCGCCGGGGACGAAGGCGGCCCCCGCTTAGGCTCGTTAGGCCATGATCCGATTCGAGAACGTCACCAAGCGCTACCGCGGGACCAAGCGTCCTGCGCTCAGCGGCGTCGACTTCGAGGTGCAGCGAGGCGAGTTCGTCTTTCTCGTCGGCGCCTCGGGATCGGGAAAGTCCTCCTGCCTGCAGCTCATCCTGCGCGAAGAGACGCCCACGTCGGGCCGCATCGCCGTGCTCGGCCGTGACCTGCGCACGATCGCCAACCGCAAGGTGCCCTACTTCCGGCGCAACATCGGCTCGGTGTTCCAGGACTTCCGCCTGCTCCCCTCCAAGACCGTGTTCCAGAACGTCGCGTTCACGCTCCAGGTGACCGGGTCGTCCCGCGGGTTCATCCAGCAGGCCGTGCCCGAGGCTCTCGCCCTCGTCGGCCTCGCCGGCAAGGAGAAGCGGCTCCCGCACGAGCTCTCCGGCGGTGAGCAGCAGCGCGTCGCGATCGCCAGGGCGATCGTCAACCGCCCTCAGATCGTCCTCGCGGACGAGCCGACGGGCAACCTCGACCCTGCGACCTCCGTCGACATCATGCAGCTGCTCGCACGGATCAACGCCGGCGGGACCACGGTTCTCATGGCCACTCACGAGGCCGCGTTCGTGGATCAGATGCAGCGTCGCGTGATCGAGCTCCGCGACGGCGAGATGGTGCGCGACGAGGTGGGCGGCGGCTACGGCGACCGTTCGAACGTCCCGGTCCTCGAACCAGAGGCGATCAAGGGCGCCGCCGCGACGGCCGCGCTCACGGCGGTGCTCGAGGTGCAGCGTCAGACCGCGGCCGAGAACGCCACCGGCGCGGTGCCGGTCCCCGCCGAGCAGGCGCCGCCCGTGGAGCCGGCGGCGGAGGGCCGGTCTGCGCCGGCAGGGCAGGCCGTCCCCACGCCGGACCAGGCGGTGTCCGCGCCGGAGCAGAAGACAGCCCCGGCACCCGAGCGCGCGAACCCGATCACGCTTCCCCCGGTGGACGTCGCCGAGCTCGGCGTCGCCGATCGGCTGGGGCTCGATACCGGCAACGACGAGGAAGTGGGTCCGACGTCATGAGGCTCGGACTCATCCTCTCCGAGGCCTTCACCGGCCTTCGCCGCAACGCCTCGATGGTCATCTCCGTCGTGCTCGTCACCTTCGTCTCCCTCACGTTCGTCGGCGCCGCGATCCTCATGCAGGCGCAGATCGGGACGATGCGCGCGTTCTGGGAGGACAGGGCCCAGATCGCGGTCTACATGTGCTCCTCGGTCTCGTCCAACGAAGGCTGCGTCGACGGCGTGGCCTCCCAGGAGCAGATCGACGCCGTCCGGCAGGAGCTTGAGGGATCGACACTGAAGCCGCTCATCGCCGACCTGAGGTTCGAGTCCCAGGACGAGGCGTACAACAAGACGATCGAGCTCTTCGGCGGCGACTACGCGAACCTCATCTCCGCCGATCAGGCGAACGCCGTGTTCTGGATCAACCTCAAGGACCAGACCAAGGCGGACGTGATCAAGGAGGCGTTCCAGGGGGTGAAGGGCGTCGAGGAGGTCAAGGACCAGCTGGAGTACCTCGATCCGCTCTTCACCGCGCTGACGGTCGCCACGTACATCGCCGTGGGCATCGCGGTGCTCATGCTCATCGCCGCCGTCCTGCTGATCGGCACGACCATCCGGCTGTCCGCCTACGCCCGGCGACGGGAGATCGGGATCATGCGACTCGTCGGCGCATCGAACAGGTTCATCCAGACCCCGTTCGTCCTCGAGGGCGTGTTCGCCGCCGTGATCGGCTCGGTCCTCGCCAGCGCCGCCGTGGTGCTGGGGGTGCAGTTCGGGGTCCAGGACTATCTGTCTCGGCGCGTGTCCTTCATCACGTCATGGATCACCGTCCAGGATGCGCTGCTGGTCGTCCCCGTCCTCATCGGGATCGGCGTCGTGCTCGCCGCCCTGTCGGCCGGGTTCGCGATCCGACGCTGGCTGCGGGCCTGATCGGCATCGGACGGCCTTGACGCGGCAGGACGGCGAGAGGCCGCCGTCCGAGCGTGTCGGCGCCCTCTCTGCCGAACGGCGCGGAGCGGGGAACGGTTCGATGCAGGAACGGCCTGGTGTGTTGCTAGACTGATGGGCTGCCCTCGCCGCGATCTGCGCGGGGGTGACACCGGATCACAGACGCACAGGAGAGAGCCATGCCCAGGGAACGCGGGGAGAAGGTCATCGCGACCAATCGTCGCGCACGTCACGACTACACCCTGGAGAAGTCGTACGAGGCGGGGCTGGTGCTCACCGGGACCGAGGTGAAGTCGCTGCGTCAGGGGCGGGCGAACCTCACCGACGGATACGCCTACGTCAAGGGCGGCGAGGCCTTCCTCGACGCCGTGCACATCCCCGAGTACTCGCAGGGGCACTGGACCAACCATTCGGCCAAGCGCGTGCGCAAGCTCCTCCTGCACAAGGAGGAGATCGCGAAGCTGCAGCATGCCGTGTCCGCCGGCGGGTACACGCTGGTCCCGCTGAGGCTCTACTTCTCGGACGGTCGCGCGAAGGTCGAGATCGCCCTCGCCAAGGGCAAGAGGGAGTACGACAAGCGTCAGGCCCTCCGCGAGCGGCAGGACTCTCGCGAGGCCGAGCGGGCCATGCGCCTGCGCAACCGCCTCGGCGAGTAGTCGCGTGACCGCGGCGGACGTGGCCGTCGGGCGTCGCCTCACGGATCGGCCGCGTCAGCCGCCGAGATCGGGCGTGAAGCCGAAGACCCGTCCGAGGAAGCGGAGCTCGGTCTGGGCGGCGTGCACGATCGTCTCGGCCTGGCGGAAGCCGTGCCCTTCGCCGGGGTAGAGCACGTACTCGTGGGGGACGCCGCGGGCGGCCAGGGCGTCGCGGATCGCCTCGGACTGCGCCGGGGGCACGACCGCGTCGTCCTCGCCTTGAAGGATGAGGACGGGGACGTCGATCCGGTTCGCGTGCGTGAGGGGTGAGCGCTCGACGTACACCGCCTCGGCCTCCGGCAGCGGGCCGATGAGCCCGTCGAGATAGTGGCGTTCGAAGTCGTGCGTGTCTGCGGCGAGCAGGCGTGCGTCCGCGACGCCGTACCGGTCGATGCCGGCGGCGAAGACCCCGCCGCGCACGAGCGCGCCGAGCACGGTCCATCCTCCCGCCGATCCTCCGCGGATCGCGATCCTCCGGGGATCCGCGCGCCCGGACTCCGCGAGTCCGCGTGCGGCGGTGAGCACGTCGTCGACGTCCACGACCCCCCACTGCCCGGCGAGGCGTTCGCGGTAGTCCCGTCCGTACCCGGTCGATCCGCCGTAGTTGACCTCCAGGACGCCGATGCCACGGCTGGTGAGGTACGCGATCCACAGGGCCACCGCGCCGGCGACGTGGTCGGTCGGCCCGCCGTGCACCGACACGACGTAGGGCGGGAGCTCGCCGGACGGCGCTGTCGTCTCGGGGTTGGCGGGCGGATGGTCGAAGGCGTGCACGGGTCCGTGTCGTCCGTCGAAGGTCACGCGCCGGGCAGGGGGGATCCACGCCGCGTCGACGCGATCGCCCCCGCGCACGGGCTCGACGCGCCCGCTGTCGAGCCCGATCGTCCAGAGGCCCGGGGTGACGCCACCGCCTTGTCCCGAGACCAGCGCGTGGATCTCGCCCCCGCCTTCCCCGACGTCTTCGATGCTGAGGCTCGCATCGACGGGGACCTCCAGGACGTGGGCGGTGCCGTCGTGCGCGATCACGACGAGCTCGTCCGTGCCGTCGGTCCGGATGGCGAGAATCCGGCCGTCGGCGAGCGGACGATACCAGCGCTGTCCGAGGACCCAGAGGCCGCCGCCCGTGTCGGCGTCGGCCGGGACGATCGTCGTGGGCTCGCCGCGGAGACGGAGGCCGTCGAGCTCCGCCCGTCGCAGGTTCCAGCGCCCGCCGGGATCGTCGGCGAAGAGCAGCGTGCGGTCGTCGATCCACTCGGGCTGGAGGGCGGCGCGAGCGGGGACGTCCACGACCCGGCGATCGCTCCCGAACACCCGCAGCCGGGCAGCCTCCCAGGGCATCCGTGTCCCTCCCCATTCCACGACGGCGACCCTGGTCCCGTCCGGGGAGAGCGCCGGGTGCGCCCAGAACGACTCGCCGCGCACGATCCACTCCAGGGCCGTGTCGTCGTCGGCCGCGGAGCCGTCGAGCGGGATCTCCACGATCGCGCGCTCGTGCGGCTGGGGGCGGAGGTCCTCCCGGACCGCGAGGAGACGTCCGCTCTGGAACGAGAGCCCTCCGTAGCGGGCGCCCTCGGCGGTCAGCGGCTCCGGGGCGGTCGCGCCGGGGGCGAGCCGGCGGACGCGCTGGTCGCCGCCGTCGACGAAGAACAGGGTGCCGTCGGCATCGGCCGTCCACGCGCCGCCGCCGTACTCGTGCACGCGGGAGCGCGCGCTCCACGGCGCAGGGAGCACGTCGACGACCTCGCCCGACGCGTCGCGACGGCGGACGCTGATCCGTCCGCGCTCGGCGGGGACCGACTCGCCCCACCACGGCTCTCCGGCCACGAGCCGGGCACCGTCGAGGCGCACGCCCCCGTTGGCGAGGTCCGTGGCGGACAGGGGCGAGGGCCAGGAGCCGTACGGGGCAGACATGCCTCGAGCCTAACCAGCGCGCGCTGACACACGGCGTCACACAAGTGTGCGTCCAGAGGCGCACGTCCTTACCGTGATGGTCAGGCATCCGGCCGGATGCCCCGCCGTGTCCGCCGAGTCAGATCGGGCCGAGTCAGACCAGGGAGTGCCGATGTCCTTCGCCTCGACGTCCGACACGCCGTCGGAGGGGTCCTGTCCGGCTCCGGCCGTGCCCTTCTCGTTCGAGCTCTACCCGCCGCGCTCCGGGTCCTCCGTCGAGGCGCTGCATGAGACGGTCCGCCGCCTGGCTGCAGCAGGGCCCCGGTTCCTCTCGGTCACGTACGGAGCCGGCGGCTCCACCGGCGGCCGGTCACTTGAGGTGCTCCGATACATCCGGGAGCACACCGACGTCGAGCCGCTCGCCCATCTCACCTGCGTCGGGAACACCTACGCGGGGGCCACTCGTCTCATCCGCGAGTTCCTGGACGCCGGCATCCTCAGCTTCCTCGCCCTGCGAGGCGACCCGCCGGCGGGCGCGACGGAGCCTTTCCTCGGCGACCTGGAGAGCGCCGCGCAGCTCGTCCAGCTGATCGACCGCGTGCAGGCCGAACGCGCCCCCTACGAGGAGCAGCCGGTGCCGGGGATCCCCGGCGCCGTCCGGGTGTCGCCGCGGCGCAAGGTGAACATCGCGGTCGCGGCGTTCCCGAACGGTCATCCCCGATCCGCGCATCGCACGCAGGACGTCGAGGCGCTGGTGGCGAAGCAGGCGGCGGGGGCGACGCTCGCGATCACCCAGCTGTTCTTCCACGCCGACGACTACCTCGCGTTCGTCGAGCGGGCGCGACGGGCGGGGGTCACGATCCCGATCCTCCCCGGGATCATGCCGATCACCTCGCCGGCCCGGCTGCGACGGGTCCTCGAGCTCTCCGGCGAGGAGCTGCCGAGCGAGCTCGCGATCGCGCTGGAGGCGGAGCCGACGACCGAAGGGCGGGCGGAGATCGGGATCGCCTTCGCGGCCGCGCTCGTCCGCGAGGTCGTCGCCGGCGGGGCGCCCGGCGTCCACCTCTACGCCTTCAACCAGCACACCACCGTCCTCCGTGTCCTCGAGGGCGCGGGGATCCTGCACTCGTCCGCGACGCGTTGAGGCGCGGAGAGCCGGACACATCCAGAGAAAGAGGAACGACATGACCGCATTCCCCGATGGCACGATCCTCGGCTACCCCCGCATCGGGCGTCGCCGCGAGCTGAAGAAGGCCGTCGAGGCCTTCTGGACGGGCCGGATCGGCGAGGAGGAGCTGGAGAAGACCGCCGCGGAGCTGCGTGCGGCGACTCGCGAGCGCCTGGCGGCGCAGGGACTCGGCCGGG
>Ga0164243_10010615_pt1 | contig 13222 bp, 10 predicted proteins | sample OricompcompostOP_FD_108781 | JGI IMG/M metagenome (GOLD analysis project Ga0164243, IMG submission 108781) | Organic Plus compost microbial communities from Emeryville, California, USA - Original compost - Organic plus compost (OP) | ecosystem: Engineered > Solid waste > Mixed feedstock >... | reverse complement strand
GGTGTGAGCGGAGAAGCCAGCGTTTTCTGTAGAAATGTCTCTGTCTCTTCCAGAGTGAAATAGAGTTGTTCTGCATGGATTTCGTGCATCTCGCCGTGGGCTCTAAGGCGTGCCAGCGGTAAAGGTGGCTCCGCGCGCGTAATCAGCACAAGGTGGAGAGAAGGCGGAAGGTGCTCCAACAGAAACGTCATGGCCTCATGGATAACGGGCAGGTGGATCACATGGTAGTCCTCAAGGATCATGATACCACGCTCGGGGAGCCGCGCCAGCTCATTGATAAACGTCGTCAGCATGCTTTCAAATGAGGGAGGTCGCGCTGCATTGAGAAGATCCAATGCTGCTGTGTCCATCGGATACAGCATCTGGCAGGCTGCCAGCACATAGCGCCAGAAGCGATACGGGTCGTTATCGCCGCTATCGAGTGAGACCCAGGCCACAGGCAGCGGTGCGTGTTGTGCTGCCCACTCTCCAACCAGCGTAGTCTTGCCGAAGCCCGCCGGAGCCGAAACCAGCGTTAACTTGCCCTCAAGCCCGGCATTCAGCAGCTTAAAGAGACGTGGACGCTGAATATGAGCGGCCCGGGCATAGGGAGCGGTCAGCTTGGTGCTCAATAGATCGCTTGATGTGCTTGTATTCATATGCCCCTATCTTAGTTCAACAGCATGCGCATAAAATTTTTCAGAAAAATGGTAAATTTTTTCTCTGTTTTGTAGAAAGTATACCTGTATTGCAGAAGAATGTCAACAAGATGCAGGAAATTGCCACTGTATAACTATTTCTTTTTCATCGGTTATGACCGCTTGCTCAGAAGGTTGTGAATAATGGAGATATTATCAATAATATGCTTGATCTCGGTTACCAGCAGGTATCTGGCTGCTCGTTCTTCTTCGGTGAGATGCCTGACTTTGCGCCATCGTTCCAGGGTGTCAAGCTCCTCCTTGAAGGAAGGAAGCGGCGCAGGAGAACGCTGCTCCTTGATCGCGTGCACAAACTCCTGTAGCGCCGTATCGACGCGCTGTCTGAAGGGCTCAAGCTCCTCACAGACCTGCACAAAACGCTTGTTTAAGAGCGCGCCTTCGAGAATAAGGGCGCTCCCGGCGATATTGTCAGCGGCCTGTAATGTGCCATCGATTGCGGCTGAATTCAGTGTATGAGGGAATGGTTCATTCCTGGCCCGCTGAACCGATGTTTCCGCATTGGAACGAGAGAGCCGTGTTTCTGTTCGCGCCTTTTGCAGATTCACTTCATTATAGTCATCTGGATTCTCAATCGCTTTTAATACCGCTATTAGATAGGCATTCAGGCAGCTCAGGCGATCGGCTATGTTGTCTGGAATCTGCCGATATTCCCAGGTCGGCCAGATGAAATAGGCCAGCATGGCAAGTGTGCCGCCAATTGCTGTATCAAGCGCCCGGAAAAGAGCCAGATCGAGCGGTTGGGGCGTGACAAAGGCCAGCATGAGCACAGTCATGACAGTTACCATCAAAGAAAAGCTGCTATAGTTGGCATAAAGGAGTGCATAGGCAACATATGCGAAGAGAATAAGAAAAATCACGTGGAGAATCGGGTGTGGATCGGTTACCGCGATCACGAATGTGGTGATGACCGCGCCAAGTATGGTCCCGAGGGCTCGTGCAAAGCCGCGTGAGAGGGTTGTGCTCCAATCCGGTTTCAGTACAAGAAGCGTGGTCAGCGGGATCCAGTAACCGCGCTGCAAAGGCAGGGGGATCAGCCGATACAGGGCGGTGGCAAGCGCCAGAGTGACCCCGAGCCGGATTGCGTGACGGAACGCCGTTGAGCGAAAGGATAGGTTGGCTTTTAATGTACTGAGCGGGTCGCGCAGACGCAGGTAAGGCTGTTCTGGCGTTATCAGTTTGATCGATGCCGTTTGCCCGGAGCGCCATGCCCGAGCGAGCTTCCGAGCGTAGTGAAGCTGATCCCGAATGCTCTCTGCCAGGTTCAGGGGTTGCTGAACATCAACCACTGTCTCTATCTGGGAGGGTTGCTTGCGGAGCCTTGTCAGCGCTTGCTTGATAATGTAATGTTGCGGGACCAGACGCAACCAGGGAGATTGTGGTTCCAGAATATGGGCAATCTGACCGAGCATGATTGAGCTTGCCTGAAATACCTGCTTGATTGCGTCGGCCTGTTTGCGGGTCTCGTTTCGTTCGCGGTACAACTGTTGAATCTGGTCAAGCTGGAGCAGACAAAGCCGGATTCTCTCGCCCGCTTCCAGCAAGGCCGCGCTCAGCTTTTCTTTGCGGCTCTTGAGCTTGCTTTCTGCCAGAACATTCTGAACTTTCAGCAGGCTTTCGCGCACGTTGCGCCCGAGCACCTCGTCAGCGGGTTTGGCGGCGTAATCAGCCAGATCGCGATAGAGTGCCGCCATACTTGAGCGCTCGGTTTGTGTACCCGGTAGCGGCAGCGGAATGAGCGCAAGCAAGGTTTGCCAGAACGCGCCGATCAGCGTCAGGAGCGCTTGCAGAAAGGCGTGAAGCGGGTCGGTGGCGAAGCGTGTGAAGAGCAACATCGAGAGTGTGCATTCAAGACCGACGAGTTGCGCTACCTGTCCGAGCGCAACCATCAAGCCGCCGCCTATGCCCCAGATGCCAGCGGCAAGAACGCAGAGAATGGGAGAATTGCCGATAAAGCTTCCAACAAAAGCGGAAAAGGAAAATCCGATACAGGCATAGATCAGAATGCGCTTTCGCACTCGTGAGGCGGAGGTCATGCCAATTGTACCAAGCAGTGAGGCGCCGGCAGCGATCGCCACACCTATCGGAATTTGATGGGTTACGAACCCGAGCACCAGAGGGACCGCGAAGCCAAAGACGCTGCGTATGGCCGGAAGCGCCATGATCTGCGAACGGTTAAACGACAGTATCCGCTTTCCAGCCTCTTTCATCGCAGGGGCCCAGGCGCTTTGACCGGTTCGAGTCTGATAAATAAATGGCTTATACTCGTTTTTGTCCCGTTTTGTTATCCGTTGCATTTTCCCCTCTATTGCCCTCAGTTAGAACTGCTTGCGGCCTCTCTTCTTAGCATACGATGCAGCCCTATTCATCGGTGACAGCTTGCTTCGATTTTTTGTGCAATCCCTGTGGAGGGCATGAGGGGAAAATGAGCACAGCGAGAAGCTGCTACGGCTCAACGGTGACGCCATGCCAGAATGCGATATAGCCCGCGATCTGGCTTGCAGCGGGTTTCGGGGAAGGGTAATACCACGCGGCATCGGGGTTCTGTTTCCCGGCTACCTCGACGGTGTAGTAGCTGGCCTCCCCTTTCCAGGGACAATGTGTATGTGTATCGCTTGGTTTGAGATAGGCAAAATTGACGGTATCTGGCGGAAAGTAGTAATTTCCTTCTACCACTTCGCACTGATCGCTTTCTGCCAGCAAGGCGCCATTCCAGTATGCTTTCATCTGTTTCTCCTTTCGTTTCCTGCCTTCAGTATATCATTTTTGCGTATGGCTCATGGGCCAAAATGGGAAGAAGAAAGGGCCGCGAAAATACAGACTGATCCTGATAGCGTTCTGTTTGCGGCTGCTCTATACTGAGAGAAAAGCGGTAATGGAGGATTTCAAGAAATGATGCAGACAAAAGTATTGACGCTGCCGAAGATCGGGTGTCAGGGGTGCATGAAGAAGGTAGTTCGTGCGCTAGAAACGTTACCCGGTCTCGCGGTCGTACAGACGGATGTCTCAAATAAAGCCGTCACGATTCAATTTGACGAGCAAGAAATAACTCTGCCGAAGATTGCCGAAGTACTCGGGCAGATAGGTCATACTATCGCCGGGGAGGCGGCAGGTATCCAGTAAAGAACGATGCCGCCTCACAAGCGGCACCGCTCTTTTTCTCTATTGTTGCTTGTCGAGCCTGGAGCGTAGCGCCATCGGGCCGCTGTACATCCACTCGGGGACGTAGTGGTTGAGCCCCTGGCGAAGCAGCCGCACCTGAGCAGGCGAGCAGGTGACACAGAGCATCGGGCCATTGTCTCCCCGTACATATTCCATTGGGACCGCGTACACTTCGCGTTGCCAGGTAATCGGTTTCTTGATCTCGGCGGGCATGCTATGCAGGTCGGCCTCAAGCGCCTCTAACAGCAGAAGCACCTGCTTTGTGGAAAGTGTGTTATCAACGAGAAGGACTTCCTGCCACTCTTTGTTTTCGTCTGGAATCGCCAGGCAGAGTATGATTTTGTTTGTCATGGTCTCTGTATCGATGGTGCCATTTTCGATATAGTACCCGCTGATACGCCATGCTGGCATATGCACTTCATCTCCGCAGGTGCACGGATCACAGTCGCAGGGATTGCAGGGGCAAGCACAGCGGCGCGCTCCGAATATATCACCCTTCAGCCGATAGTGGATGCTGACGCCTGACTTCATGCAGTCGTTTCTCCTTTCCTGAGAGCGGATAACCGGTACATGGTGGAAATACAAACAGTATTCCACGGAAAAGGTAAAAGCGCCTTTCTTCCCGGAATGGCAACAGAATACGTGGGACTGGGAGCTACACAGATCAATATTCAGGTTTCTATGAACATGGTAACATAAATAGATACAATATGAAAGGGATAAAAAAGCGGTCGGCGCTCATTACGAGTACCGACCCTGTGAAAAAAGCAGCTAATGTTTTTTCGTTTTTTCCTCGATCCTTTTGGCATATCCCGGGTCCTTCATGGTCTCAGGATCGGTTGCCATACCAGCATGGGGCTGCTTGACCTGCTTCTTGACATCTTCCTGCGGATGGGCACGCCGCTCCTTTTCATTGGCGTGTTTTTTCTCCTGGTCGATTTTCTGTTTCTCTCTTTCTTGCATTGTAGAACTCCTTTCGCGCCAGAAATGTCGTCTTTTTGCGCATTCCTCTGTAGCTGTCACGAAGCAGCTAGCAAGAGGCGTTTCAATATCCCGGTGCCTGAGACGACAGGGAGTTCTGTGACAATGTATCTGAGTATGTCGATGTTATTTCAGCTACATGCACATGCCAGCCTGTATGCTTTTCCAGCTCCGCAAGCAGAGCCGCATCGAGCAGCTTGCGGGCGTGCCGGAGGTGAATACGAAGCGAACGTTGTGTGGCATCTATGCTGATCTGCTGAACAGGAATACCCCGCTTCCCGAGCTCGTCGAGCAGGAAGCCCTGCGCTTCCACCTCGCTCATCTGGCCCTGAGCCGTGATATGCAGGGCGGGCTTGCCGGTACAGGTGATATGCAGCTCCCATCCGGTCTGGGCCAGAAATTCCTTCTGAATCTTCTGGAGCTCTTCATGCTTCATCGTCCCGGTGCAACTGACGCGCAACAGTTGTTGATCGCGTTGAATCGCCTTGCTAACAATGAAGATGCCATCAGGAAGCAGGCGCTGCGCCGTCTCTAGAAGCGCTCTTGGCTGTACGTCCTCGTCTATCTTCACCTGCCAGCCTGTTTCCCGGGCGAGTTGCTGGAGCTGGGCCTTATAGCGCTCTCGGGCGCGTTCCGGAAAGTAGAAAGCCAGCCAGATGGTGTGTGAGCGCTCGTCCGCACTGATCTGATAGAGGTCGGGAGCATCGGTAAGGACGGTGAAGACGTGCCCCATCGCCTGAATGCGTGAGGTGTGAGGCGTGTCCTCGTGCTCATTCTCGGCCAGCAATGAAGGCTGCAAGACAAGCGTCCAGCCCGTGGCTTCCTGGAATTGCTGTTGTACCTGCTCGATCTCTTCCCGTGCTGCCTCTCCCGCGCATACAACCCGTACTTCCTGCTTGTCCTGAAGAATCGAGAGGAGCGAGGTGCAGATCAACCCGCGAGGCAGCAGCCGTCCGACCAGATCTTTGATTGCGGGAACATGCGGGAACGGATGCAGACGCACATGCCAGCCGGTCGCAGCCGCCACAGAAGCGAACTCAGCGCTATATCGTTGCTCGGCAGTATCCGGGAAGCAGAAACGTGGAACAAGCGTACAGGTCTCGTTTTCGACGCCCACGCGCACATAGCCCTGAAGGTCGCCAAGCTTCTGCTGTGCGTATTGCAAGGCTGCCGTCATTTCCATAATCCCCGGCTCTACCGGCATGGGGGGTGCTGCTTTCTCTTTCGGGCGTGTCGAGTCGGGAATGTGGATCAGGGAGAGGCTCCATCCCGTTTGTGCTCGAAATGCATGCATCGTTTCGCGTAACCGCTGATGGGTGCTCTGGCCGCGATAGAAGAGCCGAACGAGCTTCCGCGGGGCGATGATTTCGAGCGAGCCGGAGATTTGCAGCTCTTCGGGCAACAGGTCCCGTGCCTGCTCAAGGAGATCCTCGTTGAGTGTCTCGGGACTGATCGCAACGTACCAGCCTGTTTGCTCGGTGAGGGCCTGAAGGCGATGTTTTTGCTGTGCCCCGGCGATATCGGGGAACTGGAAATGCAGGGTCAGGGTGCGAGTTGTCTTGTCCACCACCACTTTCTTGAAGTCGGGGAGTTGCATAAAAGTCTGTTCTGCACAGTAGCGGGCCTCTTCTGGTGGCAGCACTTTACAGTCAGGAGGCGGTGCAATGGCTCCAGGGGCCGACGTACGGTCAGAGGTAAGCGAGGCGCCGGCAATGCTCAGTTTCCAGCCGGTCATTTCCTGGAAGCGAGCGCAGGCCTCAGCCAGCGCGATTCTGGTCGTCTGCCCGCTTGTATTGAGGTGGACTCGCTGCTGATTGTAGTAAATGGACGGGTTGCCAATCAGCGTCAGCCCGGCGGGAAGCACCTGTTGTGCCGCCTGCTCCATTGCCTGCTGATGCGGCTGTGGCGAGATCGCGATAGGCACGCCTGCTTCTTGTTGCGCGATTTGCAGGACTTGCTGATACTGCTTCCGTGCGATTTCAGGGAAGTGGAAGCTCAGCGTTACCTTGCCGGTTGTCGGGTTAAAGCTCTTGCGGTAAAGGTCGCTTGGATGCCCGATATGACTTTCGATAATCTGAAAGACAATATCGCGTGTCGGGATCTCACGCCGTTCGGTGGCCTGTCGCCAGTTGGGCGCGATGGTGTAGTGTGTTGGTCCCTCTCCCTTCAGAAACGATTGATGGGCATAGAAGATGTGCGGATTCTGGCGTACAAGCCCTGCCACGGCCAGACGGGCGGCGGGATCGGTGGGTGAGAGTCCCACGAGCTCACACAGCTTGCCCAGATGATAGGTGCGACTGTCCTGACATTGGAAGGCGAGCTCTTTGGCCGAAAGTCCCTGGCGAATGGCGCGTGCCTGATGGGAGAGATGGGCCAGATATGAGGGCACCTGATCCCCCTGGATATGCTCAGGAAGCGGTCCGAGCACATCGAGAATAGCGGAATAGGCGTAGCGTCGGCGGCGCGAGATTCCGGGCGCGAACTCGACGCGGACCGAGGCGCTCGGTACCAGGCCATGACAGAGCCCGGGCTGCGCCTGCCCTGGCGCGACCTGAATCAGCAAGATCTGCCCGATGACCTGTTCGCGTATTGATTCCGAGAAGGGATCGTTGCCGGTCCCACGGACCCAGAACGCTTCTTCCAGGATGTAGAGCGGCGCGAAGTAGCGGTGATGGCTATCCTGAGAGAGCACGTGGAGGATACGGCTTGTTGTCTCCTCGGTTGCTTCACCGTCCCAGATGCGGGCAAGCTCGCGCACGGTGACGATGCGCAGGCCAGGTGTTTGCGAGACGACGCGCCAGAGCTGTTCCAGATGCGCCGCTTCAAAGGGTGTACCGCGTCCGATGCCCTGCGGAGCCATATCAATCGGGTGCGCTTCCGCTGGTTGCAGCGGTTGCGTGTTATGGGTAACCGTCAGCATCTGTCCGTTAGCTGGCAGGATCACATCAGCTTCGCTCAGGCGAGCCTTTAGCGCGGTTCTGGCCTCATTGCTGCCATGCACAAGGGCGATCCGGCGAGCCTGCAATGAAGAGGCATATGCGGCCAGTTCGCCGCTGTCCGCATGGGCCGAGAGGTAATAGCGAGACACCTGACAGCGCACCTGGAGCTGTTGCCCGTTGAGTTCAAGCGTATCGTTCTGGCAGTCGGCGATGTCCAGCAGCCGCTTGCCCGGCGATTCCTCGTCCTGATAGCCGGTGAGCAGGATGGACGAGGTCGGATTGCTGATCAGCCGGGAGGCGTACCACATGCTAGGACCGCCTGTGAGCCTGCCCGAGCTGGAAATGATACAGGCGGGCGGGCCCGAGAGGATGCGTTCGCGTTCGGGATCATCGCGTACAAAAGTAATCAACTTACCGGCAAAGGGATAGTAGCCCTGGCGCATCTGGCGCTGAAGCCGTGGCGTGAGGGCTTCGGGAAGCAGATGATAAGTGGAGCAGATGCGGCGTACCATGCCATCCACATAGAGCGGAAATTCAGGAATATGCCCCTGTCGCTGTGCCTCGACAAGCAGAAGTAGCGCTTCCTGTCCGCGTCCCAGGCCGAAGCAGGGAATCAGTACATGACCACCACGTGCGATGCCATCAGCGACCGCCTGAAGAAAGCGCTGCTCTTCAGCCTGACGGTTGGCATGTAAGCGGGCTCCATAGGTCGATTCGAGAATCAGCAGATCAGGCGAGGGCAGTGGCGGCGGGACCGCTCCGGGAACCGTTTGCTGATCCGTGACGCTAATATCGCCGGACACAATCAGGGAGCCATCGGGAGCCGCAAAGCCAAAGCTGACCGCGCCCGCGATATGTCCGGCAGGGCTGGCAAAAATTGATACATCCGGCAATTCTGGCACGGTGACGAACTCTCCGACGGGCAGTGGACGAATCTGGTTCAGCATATTGCCAACCAGCTCGGCGGAGTAAAGGGGCAGTTCCATTTCTTCGGCGGCTCTGCGCTCCATGATTTTCAGCGAATCGGCAAGCATGACCTCGATGAGGAGTCCGGTCGCTCGTGAGGCGTAAATGGGGGCATCCGGGAAGGCTTGATGTACGAGGGGAAGGGCTCCGATATGATCGGTGTGTGCGTGCGTGACAAAAATGGCCTGCACAGGTTTGTCCTGAAGCAAGGCAAGGTCCGGGAGAGCGTCGGCCTGTCGATCGAACTGTACACCTGCATCGACGATGATCCAGCGGCCTGCGAGCTGGAGTGCAAGACAACTGGCTCCTACTTCGCTTGCTCCGCCTATAAAGAGTATATTCATAGGCACCTCCTTGTACGCCATCCGGGCTTCAGTGCTCATGGATAGCGATCTATCTGGAACGTTTCACGGGGCTGTGACTGCCTTGAAAAGGAGGAGAGAAAGGCATACATCTCGCTCCATTGCGAGAGGCTCATTTCTCTTAGGGCGCACCTGCTGCTTCTCTCCCTCTTTTTGAGGTGAGAGAAAGGAGTATGTGTGCGCTCAGGTTGTTCTGGAAAGCAGGGTGCAGATTTTTCTCCTTTCTGACACACTTTCTTCGTGCAGTGCTTCTTTTCTCGGGTTCACTGCCAGACAAAATTCTTCAACGGCTTCCTGAGAAGGAGTGACAATAATGAGTATACCATGAAGTACGGAGAAATATGAGGGCGAAAAAGCGGCAAAGAGGGAGCAAGCAAACGCTGGTCGCCCTTCCCTCTTTGCTTGAAGCAGTTTTTCAATCGGTTAAAATTGAGAGACACACAATGCTGAAAATGAGTTAGAGTTCTCCCAGGGTTGCTACCATGACCGCTTTAATGGTATGCAGGCGGTTTTCTGCCTGATCAAAGACAATCGACGCCTCGGACTCGAAGACCTCGTCCGTGACCTCCATTGCCTCGATGCCATATTGTGCGTACACCTCCTGCCCGAGCTTGGTTTCGGTGTTGTGCAGGGCAGGTAGACAATGCATGAACTTCACATTGGGATTTTTGGCAAGGGCCATCATCTGGCTATTCACCTGATAGGGGAGCATCTGCTTGACGCGCTCGGCCCACAGCTCGGGAGCCTCACCCATCGATACCCAGACATCGGTGTGGATATAATCGCAGCTCTCAACAGCCTCGGCGGGATCTTCGGTCAGCAGGATTCGCGCCCCGGTCTCGCGGGCGATTGCCTGCGCACGAGCGAGCATGCTTTCCTCGGGCCAGGTCGCACGGGGACCTGCAAGACGGATATCCATTCCCATCTTTGCGCCTCCGATTAAGAGCGAGCAACCCATGTTAAAGCCGACACATCCCAGGAAGCTAAAGGCGATCTCGTTCAGCGGCTTCGATGAATGTTCCTGCATGGTGAGCAGGTCGGCGAGGATCTGGGTGGGGTGGGATTCGTTAGTCAGGCCGTTCCAGACGGGCACGCCAGCATATTGGGCCAGTTCCTCGACGCTTTTCTGTGAGTGGCCACGATATTCGATGGCATCAAACATGCGACCGAGCACACGGGCTGTATCTTTCATGCTTTCTTTTGTGCCGATGTGGCTTCCGTTTGGTCCCAGGTAGGTGACATGCGCTCCCTGGTCGGCGGCAGCAACTTCAAATGCGACACGAGTACGGGTAGAGTCTTTTTCAAAAATAAGAGCGATATTCTTGCCCTTGAGGTACTGTACTTCATTACGGGCATATTTTGCCGCTTTCAGCTCGCTTGCCAGTTGGAGCAGATAGGCAATTTCTCGGGGTGCGTAATCATCGAGTTTCAGCAGATGTCTGCCATGCAGGTTCATGCCTGTCGTCAGCATGCTTTCTACCCTTCCTTCCTTAAAACAATGTAGGCGCTTATTCAGCCGTTCTGGCTGGCTGTGGCTGCATCTCTGAAGAGCGTGAAGCGGCCACCCGATACATCGTTGTTTCGGAGAGGTTATTCGCTTTGTGCTGAGTCGGTTCCTGAAGCCTGTTTCTGAAAATGCGAAACTATCAACCGGCTTTCCCCTTATGAAGAGAGGCGAACGGGTTGATAGCATGGTGAAAGATGTGGCAGCCACAGTGAAGTACTCAGGAATAATGACTCGGTGTCACATCATTGTTGCCTAGTTTGTACCATGAATGGCGAATAAAATCAACCATATACAGGTCATATTTTCTCAGGAGTGCGAAATACTGGCAAAAAAAGCCACGCGTCTTCTTGTTTCTCTTACGCCTTATTCTTCGGGCGGCAACAACGGATGATCTGGTTGCAGGGTGGCGAGCGCAATTTCAAGCTCCTGTGTGCGCAGCTCAAGGCGTTCGATGGTTTCGCTATAGGTCAGCGCGGTCTGTTGCAGGGTCGCGCTGTATTCCTGAAACTGAATGGCGATGTCCTCGGTCAACTGGAGCATTGCCAGCGTATGTATATGGGTGATAAACATGGCGCGCAGAGCCGGATACAGCGGCGATGCACTGCCCGAACGCTCGATAAAAAAGGCCCGCCATGCCTGCTCCTCTGGCTTGAGATGGAAGAGCGGGTTGTTGATCCCGGGAAACGCAAGGTGTGCGCCTAGCTCCATCAGGTAGGTTTGATCCTGCGAGAACGAGTAGTTCAGCGCAAGATTATGCAGTGCCAGCAGGAAAAACTTGCGCACCATCAGAAATTCTTCGGCCTGCTCGGCTGGTGTGAACTGGCTGAAGAAGCTATGATAGGCCTCGCGTGTGCTTTCCAGCCGATATTGAGGGAGGTTGATCGCCGGGAAATCGAGATATTCGGCCAGCACAAAGACATAGGTGTTTTCTGACCGCGCCTGCTCATACTGCGTCCGCGCCGGGAATGTATCTGGCTCAAATGACCAGCCGGGATAGATCACGGTCCGTTTGCTGATCGGCGGTTTCTTGTTTTTCTGGCTATGCAGCATGCTCTTCCAACCTCTTCTTCTCAAAACTGAGTGACGAATTGATACGCTGCTATGTAGTGTAGCATAATCGCATTTTGTTGTGGTAGAGACTGAGAAGAAAATACCAGAAGCACTGGCTGATTTCTTGTGTACAAAGCGAAAGAATAGGATTCAGCTTTTTGTCGAATCTTTTTGCTGAGCTGCACTATAATTGTAGCTCAGCAGAGCTGGAAAAGGCGGCATTGCCTGGTGATAGCTTCCTATTTATACGTATCTATGCTACAATAAGTATAATTTAGTAATCGTTTACTATCGAGAAAAAGTGAGGGAAGGAAGAGCAACGTTCTATGAAAGAGCTGCACCTTGAAGCAGATCAGGGGAAGCCAGAGAAGCCGCTACTTCATTTCTGGGGCCTGGGAGATCTCCATTATCGCGCTACCGATAGCTGGCAGCCGTTGCATCGGCCACGCATGCAGCAGATGTATGAGGACCTTCACGAGATCTGGCAGGCGGAAGGCGAACCTGCGTTCTGTGTCTCGCCGGGTGATATCGCGGATCGGGGGGCACCGATCAATTTTGAGCTGGCGAAGCGCGATATTGCCGCGCATTTGAAACATATTCCCTTCTATCCTGGCCTGGGCAATCACGAATATTTCCTTGAAACCTGGGAGTCAGAGCCGCGCAAGCCCGAGGCATTCACCGAGGCGTGGGGCTTCCCGATTCGCTATGCCTGGACGGCTGGTGACTTTGCCTTTCTTATGCTGGATCAGCCGGTCACGGAGAGCACGGATGTAATCTTTTCACAGGAGGCGCTTGACTTCCTCGATACCACCCTGAGCGAGCATGCCGAGCGCAAGGCGATCATCTTTGCTCATTGCCCGCTGCACAATACGGTGCTGGATCGCGACCCCGAAAAGAACCTTGATGACGACTCGCTTGATCCCTATTTCTTTGTCAGCAATTCTGATGAGGTGCGGGCGGTGCTGGCCCGGCATCAGAATGCGGCGCTCTATATCAGCGGTCACACACATTCGGGTTGGGGTTCGCCACAACTGGTCTGTACCGAGCAACTGGGTGAGCATCCGGTCACCCACCTCAATTTGATGTCGCCCTGGTATACCGGGATGACTGGACCGACCCCAAATCCGGACTGGGACCATCTGATCTATGTCGCGGATACGCCTGACCTGCTGGTCACTTTTGGTTTCTATCTCTACGAGACCAGAGCAATCGTGCGCGCGCGAAGCCATAACACAAAGTGCCGGCTCGGACAGTGGGAGATTCCCCTTTGTCGCTGAGGGGGGTGAGCGAAGGCGTCTACCAAAAAAGAGAGGGAAAATGGCAAAATCGGTTATTATGCTCGTAATATATCTAGACCTGTCGAATAAATCGGGTATAATAAAGGAAATGTTGGAGGCGAAGCGTAGCTGTGCTAACCCCTGGGGAGGAAACGATGAAAAGCATTCGTATTGCCGGGTTTGTATATAGTGTTCAGAATGGCGAATTGACGATCACGACTCCTGAAAAATGTACGTACAAGCTCTCGGGTGAGGAGGCCAACGAGCTGGTTGGTTTTCTGTC
>Ga0164243_10010613_pt1 | contig 13223 bp, 10 predicted proteins | sample OricompcompostOP_FD_108781 | JGI IMG/M metagenome (GOLD analysis project Ga0164243, IMG submission 108781) | Organic Plus compost microbial communities from Emeryville, California, USA - Original compost - Organic plus compost (OP) | ecosystem: Engineered > Solid waste > Mixed feedstock >... | reverse complement strand
GCTCAGCTTCTGCAACTCCGCGATCCCGCCCGCATGATCGAAGTGCGCATGCGAATTCAGAATGAGCTTCACATCGGTCATTTTGAAGCCCAGCTGCGCGACGTGCTTTGCAATCAGCGGCGCGGACTGGGGCAGCGCGCCATCGATCAACACGTGTCCCCGCGGCGAGGTGATCAACAGCGAGCTCAGGCCGCGCGGACCCACGTAATAGGTGTTGCCATAGATCTGAAACGGCGCCTGCTCCTGATTCCAGGCTTCGCAGTACGAACACTCGATGCTCGCGGCTCCAACCGGAGCGGCCAGCAACGACGACGCGAGGACAGCAAACATCCAACTGTGCGACATGTAATTTCTCCTTGGCCGGCAAGCATAGCGTCCAGGCGCGCGCAGATCGTGATGAATTGTGGCAACGAGCGAGTGTTCGCAGATCGCGACATCTGCGCACAGCGGCGCACACTGCTAACCTCCCGCCCCTGCCGATGAAAGCTCACCAAGCTCAATACGTCCCGGGACTGGACCTGCTGCGGTTTTTCGCCGCATGCATCGTCATGGTGTTCCACCTGACCTTCTGGTCGTGGGCCTTTCCCGCCGGACAGGTGGCACTCGCCTCGCACGGCGCCGCGGACTTTCAAGACTGGGACACGTTCTGGGACACCTTTGCGCCGTTCGGCTGGGCCGGCGTGCAGATCTTTTTCGTGATCTCCGGTTTCGTCATCGTGGTCTCCGCGGAACGCAGCTCGGCGTTTCGATTCTTCGTCAGCCGTTTCACGCGACTCGCCCCCGCCGTCTGGATCTGCGCCACCATCGCGTTGCTGGCCTGGCTGCTGGTAGACGCAGGCATGCGGCCGCTGTCGCTGCTCGCGATGTATGTGCGCAGCGTCGCGTTCTTTCCCACCGGTGCGTGGATCGACAGCGTCTACTGGACGCTCGGCGTCGAGATTTGTTTCTACGCGCTGATGTTCGTGTTGCTGCTGATCGACCGGCAGCGCTGGATCAAGCCCCTCATGTGCGGCATCGGTCTGATCAGCACCCTGTTCTGGATCGGCTACACGCTCGCCGCCCAGGACAGGCACAGCGCCGTGTTCGAGCTGTTCAGCGAGGTGCAATGGTCGCGGCTCTCGCAACTGCTGCTGATACAGCATGGGGTGTTCTTCGCGTTCGGCGTGCTGCTCTGGTCCCATCTGCTGAAGCAGCGGTCGCGGTGGCATTTCGCATGGCTCACGCTATTCGCGATCGGCGGCTGTCTGCAGATCGCCGGCGAGAGCCTGCTGAAGCTGGAGAAGACCGGCATGTCGTTCTCGCCACTGACCCCCTGCGTCATCTGGCTGACGGCGATGCTGTTCTTCTGGATCGTGGTCGCCAACAACGCCCGCGTGCAGCAGCTGCCGACCTGGTGCCTGCAGCTGCTGCGACGGCTCGGCCTGATGACTTATCCACTGTACCTGCTCCACAGCGTCACTGGCGGCGCGCTGCTGGGTGCGCTCGCCGAATCGGGCATTCCGATCGAAGTGGCGCTGGCCAGCAGCGTGACGATGGTGATGGCGCTGAGCTGGTGGATCTCGAAAGTGCCCGAGCCCGCGCTCCAGAAGTCGACGCGGGCGCTGCTCGAAGCAATGCGAGCCCGCTGGCAAGGCACGCACAGCGGCGCCGAGGTGCGCGACACCGGCTGAAGCCGCCCCGAATCGTTCGCATAAATCGCGCACGCAGACATCTTCCACCGCCTCACCGTCGGCCGCTTGATCCTTGCACGCGGCCGCTCGTTTCGCGTCCGAATCACATGATCCTCTCCGCGCCCGCCACCTAAAATTCTTTTTAGAAACGCGGCTTCTGGCAGTCGCGACAACTACAAAGCAGTGGTTATTCATGCGGGATCGTCACCCTCTCGTCACGTCGCGCCGCATCCGCGGCGGATTCGTCGCCTGCATCCCCTTTGCAGCCGCGCTGGCTGCTGAGCCCACGCCTCCGGGCGAGCCCGAGGATCCGCCCATTGGCGGGGCGCCGATCTCGGCCGCGCCGACCAATCTCGGCGCCGGCGTGATCCGTTACGAAGCGAGCTTCTTCACCGAGTTCAAGCCGACCACCGCCCTGGACATCGTCAAGCGCGTGCCAGGCTTCACCTTCGAGCCGGGCGACACCACGGTGCGAGGCTTCGCCGGCGCGCTCGGCAACGTGCTGATCGACGGCCAGCGTCCCGCCTCCAAAGCGGTGCTGCTCGAAGACGTGCTGCGACGGATTCCGGTGTCCGCCGTCACCGCGATCGAAGTGATCCGCGGCGGCGCGCCTGGCATCAACATGCAGGGTCAATCGGTGGTCGCGAACGTCATCCGCAGCAGCGGCAACATGAGCACGCTCGCAGGCGAGCTCACCGGCCTGTTTGCGACCGAGCACGAGCCCGGGCTCGGGGTGCGCCTGGAATCGGCCAGCAACATCGACCGGCTCACGCTCAACGGCACGCTCAACTTCCGCGACGAGCAGCAATACGGCAATTCCGGCAAGGGCGAGCTGACCCGTCGCAATGCCGATCGCGAGCTGTATCTGGCCAGCGACTTCGAGACCGACTGGCGCCAGCGCCAGTACCAGGCGAATGGCTCGGCCGAATATCAGGGCGATGCCGGGCTGCTGCGGATCAACCTCGGCGGCACCAGCTCGGACACCACGCAGTACGACATTCTCACGCGGCGCTCCGGGGTCCCGCAGACGTTCGATTCGCGCATCGCCACCGACATCAAACTGGACCAGGGCGAGGCCGGCGTCGATTACGAACATACGTTGAGCGATGCGCTCACGGCTCGCGCGCTGCTGCTGCAGACGCTGGAGCGCAAGATCATCGCCGCCGACTCGATCGATGCGCTCGACCTGCAGCGCTCCGAAGACGAAGCGTTTCGTGGCGAGTCCATCCTGCGCAGCTCGGCGACCTATCGCGCCTCCTCCGCCATCACGATCGAGACCGGCCTCGAAGGCGCCTATAACTTCCTGGACGTCGACGCCCGCCTGAGTCGCAACGGCACGCCGGTGAACCTGCCGGCCGCCAACGTGAAAATCGAAGAGCGCCGCGGCGAGGCGTTCGTCGACTTCCGTTGGAAGGTCACGCCGCGGCTGGCGAGCGATTTCGGCATGCGCTATGAAACGTCCACCATCAGCCAGTCCGGCGATCATGACGCCAAGCGCACGCTGAGCTATCCGAAGCCGCGCGTGATGGTGCGCTTCGATGCGAACGGCGATCTGCAGCTGCGCGGCCGCATCGAACGCACGGTCAGTCAGCTCGAGTTCCGCGACTTCGCTTCACAGGCCTCGCTCGACGCCGGCACCATCAACGGCGGCAATGCCGACCTGCGCCCGGAAAATGCGTGGGAGTTCGAAGGCGCCATCGAAACGCGCTTCTGGGGTAGCGGCGCGATCGTGCTGAGCTACATGCACTCGCTGGTGAGCGACGTGGTCGATCTGGTGCCGGTCGGCGAATTCGATGCGCCCGGCAATCTCGGCGACGGCACGCGCGACAAGATTTCTCTCGGTGTGTCGCTGCCGATGGAGCGCTTCGGCCTGGCTGCGACCCAGCTGCGCTTCAACGGCGACTGGAACTGGTCGCAGGTCGACGATCCGGTGACGCACCAGTCGCGACGCATCACCAAGCACTCGCCGGTCGGCGGCAACGTGCTCATCACCAGGGAATTCCCCTCGCTCGGCTCGACGCTGTCGCTGGAGAACTCGTACAGCAAGCGCGAGACCTACTTCCGGATCGGCGAGGTGCGCACCGATCATTGGGATCATTTCCTGCGGCTGTATTGGGACTGGACGCCGCAGCCCGACACGGTGATCCGCCTGATGTTCAACAACTTCACCGGTCGGCCGAGGAGCCGGTGGCGCACGGTCTACGACGGCTCGCGCGCCAGCGGCCAGATCCTGTATCACGAGGATCGTCATATCGACGCGCTGCGCTTCGTGCAGCTGCAGATCCGCAAGACGTTCTGACGACCAGACCCGGCTCGGATGCGCAGGCGCAGGCAGCGCCGCGCACCCGGATCAGGCCGCGGCCACGCTCGCAAAGGCCTCTTTGATTCGCATCGCCGCTTTGGGGCGCCGGTACATCCGCTCCATGTAAGCGAGCAGCGTCGGACAGGCATCGAGCAGCCCCGCTTCATTGCCCCAGTCCAGCGTATAGGCGGTCACGAAATCGCCGACGCTGACCCGATCGCCGATCAGGAACTCCCGACCCTGCATGTGTTTCTCCAGCACCGCGGCCATGCTTCGAAACTCGCCCTGGGCGAGCTCGATGTCCGCGGGCAGGCGCTGGTGCTCGGGATAAAGGAATGTGTGGCGCGCGATTCGCCACAGCGGCTGCTCCAGCTCGGTGACGACGAACAGCATCCAGCGATTGAGCTGCGCGCGTTGTTTGAAGTCGGTCGGCAGCAAGCCCTTGTGCGGATATTTCTCGGCGAGATAGACCACGATGGCAACCGACTCGGTCAGCACGAAATCGCCGTCGACCAGCGTGGGAAGCTTGCCCGCCGGATTGAGCGCGAGATATTCGGGCGTCTGGGCCCCGCCTTCCAGCAGCCTGACGGGGACGGACTCGAACGGCACCTCCAGCTCCTGCAGGGCCCAGCGGGCCCGGATCGAACGGGTGGGTGCGAACTCGTACAGTTTCATGGCGTCTCTCCTGAAGGGATCTTCTCGAAGACGAACCAGCCGCGCCTGAACCGACATGGCTCAGCCCAAGCTGCCGGCCCGCGCCACGATCAGCACACCGGACAGCATCAACAGTACGCCGATGGCCCGCGCGATGCGCCGCCCTGCGGGCGCGAGTCGTTCGAGCGTAATCGCGGCTGTCACGGCGGCCATGGCCCGCAAATCCATGACGCCGACGACCAGCAATATCGCCGTCAGTCCTGCGCAGCAGCGCGTGCAATGCATGCCCAATCGGATGCCGTACTTCCAGGCTGCCGTGGCATCGGGCCGCAATGATTCACTTCTCGCCGGCAAACGTCGGCAGCACTCGAGATGACGTGCCTTCCAGCTCGTGAGCTGAAGCGCGCCCGCGATCATGACGATCGCACCGATCCCGACAGGAACGATGCGCGCCAGCGCCGGCACCTGCATTCCGATGTTTGCCAACAGCACGCCGACAGGAAACGCCGCGATTCCCAGCAACGTCCACACCGAGAAATATCCGACACCGACCAGTGCGGTGAGCCTGCCCGATCCGGCGGCGTTGGGCGGGCCGACGGCACGTCTATATCGGCGCAACATCGGCACCAGCGATGGCAGCATCATTGCAACCATCATCGCCAGCCACATGCCGACGAACGACACGGCTGCGTCCATCCACGTCTGCCCCGGCATTCGCATCCATGCCATGGACAGGGTCCAGCCGCCCGGCATGGCCATTCCGCCCATCGCCGACATGGATCCACACCAGAGCACTGTCAGTGTCGCACTGGCAGCGAACAGCAACGCCGCAACAGCATAAAAGGCCGACTCGGAGCGGGCTCGGGTCATTGCTGCACTCTCCATGGGTATGCTTGCTGCCGGGCAGAGTACGCATCCGGCCGAGTGCGGCGGGAGTGACAAATTTGGCGGGATTCAGGGCCTGCTAACACGCAGTGGGTGGGCTGCGACGAGCTATTGCGGTTCAGGGTCAGGCGCGACGACCGCCGTGTACTCTCTTGTACACAAGGGAGGAGCAACGACGTCCTGAACCGCAATAGCTCGTCCCATTCAAGTATATTTATTCATCATGGGTTGCGCCTCGAATCGCCTGCCGCTGCGTTACAAAGCTTGCCCTTGTCGACATGAGGGCTGCGCTTTGCGCCTTGCTGCAGGCGATTGGAGGCGCAACGCAGCCGACCCAATGCGTGTTAGCAGGCCCTAGATGGATTCGTTGATCACCGCCGCCGCGCGGGCGCTGGCGGCGGGCGATCCCCTCGGCGCTTTGCAACGCGTTGCCCTGCGTGAAGATGCGCCTGCCCTGGCATTGCGAGGCATCGCCATGGCGCAGCTTGGAGATTTCGTCAAAGCGAGGGCGCTGGTGCGCCGGGCGGCGCGTGCCTTTGGTCCCAAAGAGGCCATGGCCCGTGCGCGATGTGCCGTGGCCGAAGCTGAGATTGCGCTCGCCTCCCGCGATCTGCACTGGCCACAGAAGGCACTGGACGCCGCTCGCGTCACGCTCGCAAGCCATGGCGATACAGCGAACGCCGCGCTGGCCCGATATCTCGAAATCCGTCGTCTGCTGCTGATCGGACGCGTCGATACGGCCGAGCAGCTGCTGGCCGAGCTGAACTTTGCGTCCATGCCGCCGGCGCTGCGAGCGGCTCACGAATTGATCGTCGCAGGCATCGCGATGAGACGCGTGAATCCGAAAGCCGCCCGCGCCGCGCTCACTCGTGCGGGACGTGCCGCTCGCGAGGCGAAGATCCCGGCGTTGAGCGCCGAGGTCGAGCATGCATCGCATGTATTGAATGCACCAGCAGCGCGATTGATAGCGCGTGGCGAAACGCGACCGTTACTGCTCGATGAAGTTGCAACGCTCCTCGATTCGAAAGCCCTGGTCGTGGACGCCTGCCGTCATGTGATTCGTCATCGCCGTGCGATCGTCTCGCTCGCGACTCGTCCGGTGCTGTTCACGCTGGCTCGTGCATTGGCCGAAGCGTGGCCGGAGGATGTTGCGCGAGGCGCGCTCGTCGCGCGTGCGTTCCGAGCAAAGGTCGCCGACGAATCGCATCGTGCGAGGTTGCGAGTCGAGATGGGCCGGTTGCGCTCCCTGCTTCGATCGTTTGCAGATGTGCGCGCGACGGAGCGCGGCTTTTCATTGGCTCCGCGCACGGCGCGTGAGGTTGTCGTGCTGGCGCGGCCCGTCGAAGAGGAATATGCCTCGGTGCTGGCGCTGCTCTCCGATGGCGAATCCTGGTCCAGCTCGGCGCTCGCTCTTGGGCTGGGCGCCAGTCAGCGCACCGTTCAGCGCGCGCTCGACTCGCTGGCCGAGAGCGGCAAGGTGCAGTCAATCGGCCGCGGGCGCGCGCGTCGCTGGCTGACGCCGCCAGTGCCCGGATTCGCGACGACCTTGTTACTCCCTGCGCCGCTGCCCAATGACTAACATGCCTCCCATGAAACGCACCACTGCCAACATCGTTCGTGAATACGGTCCCTTCCCGGGTGTCGAGGGCGTGCATGGAGTCACCTATGACGGCCAGCAGGTCTGGTTCGCCTCGGGCGACAGGTTGAATGCACTGGATCCCGCCAGCGGCGAGACCGTGCGCTCGCTGGAAGTCGCCGCGCATGCCGGCACGGCGTTCGACGGCAAACATCTGTTTCAGATCGCCGAGAACCGGATCCAGAAACTCGATCCCGCCACCGGCCGCGTGCTCGCCAGCATTCCCGCGCCCGGCAATGGCGGCGACTCGGGCCTTGCCTGGGCCGAAGGCACCCTGTGGGTCGGTCATTATCGGGAACGGAAGATTTATCAAGTCGACCCCGACAACGGGGCGGTCCTGCGCACCATCGAGTCGAATCGTTTCGTCACCGGTGTCACCTGGGTCGATGGCGAGCTCTGGCACGCCACCTGGGAAGGTGACGAAAGCGAGTTGCGTCGGCTCGATCCGCGCAGCGGCCAGGTGCTGGAAAGCGTCGAGATGCCCCCGGGCGCCGGCATCTCGGGGCTGGAGTCCGATGGCGCAGATCGATTTTTCTGTGGCGGCGGGCGCAGCGGCAAAGTGCGGGCCGTGCGCCGCCCGAAGCGCGACGCGGCCTGATCTGACGATCGAGTCGCTGCGCGCGTCACGCAGCGACTTTCGTCACCAAAATGACGCAGAAAAAAACCAGCCTTCACCCTGGCTCACGCAGAATTCGGCGCATCCCGCTGACCCGCTGCGGAACAAGACACAGAGCCATGGTGATGCTCGAACTGCTTCGTGTTCAGGCCCAGACGCAGGCCCAACTGCTCACCAACTGCGTGCTCGCTCTGGCACGCGATCCGCTATCGCCCGATCAACTCAACGCATGCGCGTCGGCCGCGCGCTCCTTCGAGGCGACCGCGCATATGGTCGGCCTGGAAGCCGGCGCCGAGCTGGCGCGCTCGATGGAAGAATGTCTGGCAGCCGTCCGCCGCGGCGACATCGAGTTGCAGCAGCAGCTCATAGGAATGATGCTGCAAGCCGTCGACCTGCTCGATTCGATGGCAAAGCTGCCGCGCTCCACGCCGATAGCACAACCCGCCGCACCGACGGCGGATGCCCCTCCGGTCCGCGCCGAGCGCGTCAAAACCAGGCCCGTCGTGCTCGTTGCCGATGACTGTATGGAGATTCGAGAGCTGGAGCGGAAGCTGCTGCGCTTCCGCGGATATGATGTTGTCACCGCGGTGGATGGCTTGGAAGCGTGGTACGCCGTGCTCAGTGGCAACATCGATCTCGTGCTCACGGACGTCGACATGCCGCTGCTGGACGGCATTCAGCTGATCCGCCGCATCCGGAGCGATCCGCGCTTCAAACAACTGCCGGTGCTGCTCGCCTGCGATAAGGACGATGTCGAGCAGCGGTGGCGCGGCTTCGACGCAGGCGCGACTTATTACGTCATCAAAGGAACGTTCCATGACACGCTCGTCGAAGCCGTGGCCACGCGCCTCCGCCCGACGGAATTTTGACGCCGGGGCCCGCGCGGGAATCTGCGCCAAATTGACGCAGATTCAGGGGTCGAGCGAGCCGCCGGCCGCGACCAGACGCTGGACCAGCACCGCGCGAAACGTCGCCAGCTCATGTTCGAGCTCACGCGCGGCCTGCTCGACCTGAATGGACGAACCATGTAATTCTGACTCGAAGCGGGCTGCGAGCGCCGCCATGCGATTGGCGCCGAGCATCGCCGCGCTGCCTTTCAACGTGTGCATGGTGTCGACGCGCGCGGCGCGCTCTTGACTGGCTAGTTCGCGGATGAAAGTGGCAGCATTGTCGAGGAACTTGCGATAGACCGTGGCAACTGCGGCTGGCGCAACCAGGCTGTCGAGCAGATCCTGAAACATGAGTGCATCGAGCACCTCGGGCGCAGCTCCAGTCCCAGGCCGAACGTCGTTGGAATGTGACATATGTAGGTGGTGACAGTCGCGAGTCAGGATAGGGTACATTGCAGCCCCACCTGTGGGCTGTACACGTAACGAGACCACGGATGAAATCGCAGTCTGGCGGCACGCGTACCAATGACGATGCGGCGAAGGGCCGCGTCCTCATCATAGACAACGATTCCTCGATGGTGCTGTGGGTCCGTTCGGTACTGCAAACCGAAGGCTACGACTGTCGCACGGCCCTCGGCGGCGAGGAAGCCCTCGCCCTGCTGCACACCACCCCGGACATCCTGGTCGCCATCAGCGACATTCACATGCCGGGCATGGATGGCATCAGCCTGCTCAAGAGACTCGGCTCCTTGTCCGGCGCTGTCTCGATGCCCCGCTTCATCTTTCTGACCGCCTACCCCGAGGTGGACTTCGCGGTCCAGGCGCTGCGCCTCGGAGCGGTCGATTTCCTCGTCAAACCCGTCCGTCCCCAAGAGCTGTTGAGCGCGGTACGCAGCGCGCTCGAGCGCGTGGATCGCAACCGCGTTGCGATGCAATTGACCGATCAGGCCGCGGTACTGGCACAACAGGCAGAAGCCCTGGCGGCGGCGCTCAGCACTTGGAAACATCCTCAACCCGAAACGACAGCGCGACCCGCCGAGGGCCAGCGCGGCGACCTCACCACGCTCGGCCTCGATCGCTTGCGTCGACCGCGCCAGGCGCTCGCACCGCTCGGCGAGCTGGATGATGTCGCGTGGGATCTGCTGCTGGAACTGCTACGCGCGGACAAGACCGCGCAACGAATCTCCGTCTCGGCCCTCAGCATCTCCGTTCCACACATCTCGCCGACCACCGCGTTGCGCCGTATCCGAGAGCTGGTCAAGGCTGGCCACATCCTGCGAACCCCGGATCCGATGGACGCGCGCCGTGACTTCGTCGTACTCGCGACCGAGTGTCGGACCGCGCTGGAACATTATCTGGAACAAGTAGCAAAAGAGCTTGCGGCCGCGGTTACACCGCGCACCTAGCATCGCGCGAAATCACCACCGACATAAAACGGAGGACGCCATGGGGAACATCGTTCGGCGCAAACGCTGGCTGCTTGCAGCTGGCGCACTCGGTGCTGCTCTCAGCTTGTTTGTACTCGTGCCGCCGGAGCCCCCGGCGCAAACGCCGGCGGCCGCCGTGCCTCGGGCGCCCGAGACTCCAACGGCCATTGCTCAACCCGCTCCCGCGCCACGAGCGGCGACCGCGCGAGAGAATGCTCAGGCTGGCGTTCGCCAGCGCTACATCGTTCAAGCTGCCACTGCGGATCTGGCTCGCAATGCAGTCGTGCGCGCAGGCGGCGTCATCACGGGTGATCTCACAATCATCCGCGCAGTGGGCGCCGAACTGGACGATCGCGAGCTCGGCGCATTGTGGAGCGAGCCTGTCGACGGCTTGCGCGTCTATGACGACGCAGTCGTCACTTCGAGCAGCACCACCTCGCCCCTGCCTGAAACCTATTATCCGACCCAGGTTGGTGCGAGCCCGCTGCACACGGGAGGAATCACAGGACGCGGAGTTACAGTCGCGGTACTCGACACCGGCGTGTGGCAGGAGAAAGGTCCGCTGCAAGTCTCCTCGTCGGGCCGCAATCCCCGCGTACTCGCGCAATACGATGTGATCCTCGCGCGCGAGAATCCGAGCGCCTATCCGCTGCTCTCGCTGAACAAGTACAGCCGCGATATCGATGACCCCAACGGTCATGGCACGCATGTCTCCTCGATCATCGCCAGCAGCGGCATCGCTTCGACGGGTCACTATCAGGGCGTCGCGCCGGGCGTGAACCTGGTTTCCGTGCGCGTGCTCGATAGCAATGGCGCGGGCCGCTACTTCGATGTCATCGCAGGTATCCAGTGGGTGATGAACCAGCGGCTCGCTTATGGCATCCGTGTGATCAACCTGTCGTTGAGCGCGCCGGTCAACTCCCATTACTGGGATGATCCGCTCAATCAGGCGGTAATGGCGGCCTGGGGCTCGGGCATCGTGGTCGTCGTCGCGGCAGGCAATGCCGGGCCGGCGCCCATGAGCATCGGCGTTCCCGCCAACAATCCATATGTCATCTCCGTAGGTGCGGTCACGGACAACTATCACCCATTCGAGCCGAGCCAATACAAACTCGCGACGTTCTCTGCCGCGGGCCCGACCTACGAGGGATTCGTGAAACCTGATGTCGTGGCCATGGGTGGTCACATTCGCGCTTACGCGCCGGATGTGGGCACGCTCGCGCAACGATTTCCGCAGTGGCTGGACACGCGCTACCCGGACATGACCATGTCAGGAACGTCGCAGGCCGCGGCGGTCACGAGCGGCGTGGTCGCGCTGATGCTCGAAGCCAATCCGCTGTTGACACCTAACAACGTGAAATGCCGCTTGATGGATGGCGCGCGCCCGGCGGTGAGATCCGACGGACAACTCGCCTACACCGTGTTCCAGCAAGGCGCTGGGCTCGTGAATGCACACGACGCCCTCTACAGCACGGCCTCGAACTGCGCGAATCAGGGCTTGAATGTCGTGGCGGATCTCGCGGGTCTGCAGCACTACGGCGGACGCGCCAACCAGGATGCCAACGGGAATTTCTACATCATGGAAGTGGAGAACCAGCCCGGCCTGCTGACCAGGCTGCTCAGCCCGCTCGGCAGCCTGCCGCTGCTTGGCCAACTGCTGGTCGGCCTCGCCTCGACGCTCGATGGACTGTTGTGGGATGGCAGTCCGCCGAGCGACGACGGCGTGACCTGGAGCGGCGGTTACACCTGGAGCAATGGCTTCACGTGGAGCAACGGTTACACCTGGAGCAACGGCTATACGTGGAGTAACGGCTACACCTGGAGCAACACTTCCGTGCCGAACAGCTCCGGTATCGAGCCCGCGCCCCAGGAATGACGCATGCTGCGTCATCTGTGGGTATTCGCTTTGTTCGCCTGCGTTGCGCCGAGCTCGCAGGCGACGACTCCGGTGCCCGAAGTGCGCCCCATGTACTTCGAGCACCTCACCATGCGCGACGGCCTGTCGCAAAGCACGGTGATGAGCATCCTGCAGGACTCGCAAGGGTTTCTGTGGCTTGCAACCGAGAGCGGGCTCGATCGCTATGACGGCTACTCGATTCGTGAATATCGCCGCGAGCGTGGCAACAAGAACGGTCTCGCGAGCGATTACGTTTGGAAGATCGTGGAGGACGCGCGCGGCGATCTGTGGCTCGCGACGATCGGTGGGGGAATCGCGCGGTGGGATCGCCGCAACGATCAGTTCCACCAGTTCCGACACGATCCGTCCGATCCCGATTCACTCGCGAGCGACGCGATCCGTACCTTGCACATCGACGCCGCAGGTCGAGTTTGGGCCGCCACCGAGCGGCACGGTCTGGACGTGCTCGATCCGCATACGGGACACGCACGGCACTTCCACCACATAGCGGGCAATCCCAGGTCGCTCGCCGCCGACGCCGTGTTCGCTCTTTACACGGATCGTGCCGGACGCCTTTGGGTGGGCACCGATCAAGGCCTGGGCCGTTACGAACCCAGCAGCGATGACTTCAACAACGAGGTCGCCGAGCCTGGCGCGCTCGACAGCGCGCGGGTGCGCTCGATCATCGAAGATCACGCCGGCGCGCTTTGGATCGGAACGTTCGACAGCGGCTTGTACCGTCTCGATCCGCAGACCAGGAAAGTCACATCGTTCCGTCACGACGCCAGCAATCCGCGCTCGCTCAGCAACGATCGCGTGCGCGCCCTCCTGGAAGACGACGCGCACCGGGTCTGGATCGCGACCTCCGACGGGCTCAACCTGTTCGATCGCACGTCGGAGAGCTTCGTGCGCTATGGCCGCGACGCGGACAACCCGCACAGTCTGCGCGATGACGACGTGATGTCGTTGTATCAGGATCGCAGCGGCGTCGTTTGGGTCGGCACGCGCGCGGGCGGCGCCAGTCACTGGAATCCGCGGAGCTGGTCATTCGGCCATTACCGAAGTCCCCTCTTCGCCAACACCGCCGTGAACTCGTTCGCCGACGATGGCGAGGGCACGGTCTGGGTCGGCACCTCGGACGGACTGGTCGAGATCGACAGCCGCAAGCGCAGCGAAATTCGCCTGACACGCGAATCGCCCGGACCGCTGCGCCTTTCGGACAACAGCGTGATGGCATTGCTCTACG
>Ga0164243_10010611_pt1 | contig 13223 bp, 10 predicted proteins | sample OricompcompostOP_FD_108781 | JGI IMG/M metagenome (GOLD analysis project Ga0164243, IMG submission 108781) | Organic Plus compost microbial communities from Emeryville, California, USA - Original compost - Organic plus compost (OP) | ecosystem: Engineered > Solid waste > Mixed feedstock >... | reverse complement strand
TCATATTTTGTTAATTCGATGTAAAAGTAGAAGCGCATCTTTAGTAGTCTTATGACAGGTCTCAAAGAAAAAACTGATCTTAATCAGCGGTGGAAACGGGCATCACAAAACACAACCTGAATGCCCGGGAGGCTTTTATACATGGCGGAAACCTGGCGTGCCCATTCCTAAAATCTGATGTGATTGGCGCAGGAAGCGATTACATCTGGTGGAAACCCGTTGTTGTTATTACAATTTTTCCGTTCACAACTTCAATCTTTTTGCCGCGAGATTGCTGGCCCCAAACGTAATCAGCAGAATACTGATAGAACTGGAAGGCATCAGTATGGCGGCAATCAGCGGCGAGAACGTACCCTGCACAGCGAAGAAGATGCCGGTAATATTATATACGAGTGATACAATGAAACTGGCTATCACAATCTGCCTGTTCTTCTTGCACAGTTCAATGATGCGTTTCAGTTTGGAAAGTTCTCCTGCTTCGGCAATGGCGTCGCTGGCGGGCGTAAAGTTGTTGCAATCTTCTGCAACGGCAATACCGGCATCGCTTTGTTTTAAAGCGCCTGCATCGTTCAGTCCGTCGCCGATCATCAACACACGGTCGCCCTGCTGTTGTAGTGACTGAATGTATTGCAGTTTGTCTTCGGGCTTCTGATGAAACCGTATGGCGGCGCGTTTGCCTGTGAGGTGTTGTAGCATTTCGCGCTCTGATGCATTGTCGCCCGATATCACTGATAGTTTATACTCTTTGCCCAGTTCCGACAACAATTGCGGTATGTGCTGCCGGTAGTGGTTCCTGATCACAAAATAACCATATGGCTTTTTCTCTATGGCAAGAAAAACGGTAGCTCCTGCATGATCGCCGGCGCCTGACCATGCGCCGGTGAAGGCGGCCGATCCCAGCGCAATATGCACGTCCTGCACCAGTCCTTCGATACCTTTGCCCGGCACTTCGCGAAACACTTCCGTGCGTACAGCAGGATTGCGTCCCAGGAAGGCGGCCAGCACGCGGCTCAGCGGATGATTCGATTGTGCAGCAAGTGCAGCAATCTGCCACATTTGTTCTTCCGTTAAGGGTTTGCCATAGTACGCCACTTCCTGCTCCCGCGTAGTGGTAAGCGTACCGGTTTTATCGAATACAATATGATTGGCTGTAGCAATCTGTTCGATGGTGGCAGCATTGCGCAGGTAAAATTTATTACGGCCCAGGATGCGGAGAATATTGCCATTGGTAAACGTGTTGGACAACAACAACGCACAGGGACAGGCAATGATGAGAATAGCTGTAACTGCATTCCAGATTTTGTCCGGGCCGTTGAACCACCAATATGTAGCGGTAATGGCAGCAATGGCAAAAACAATGTACGTAAAATAGCGGGCTATAAGATGCACAAATGATTGTCCTTTATTTTCCGGTTGCTGTTTCCATTCGTCCCTCGACCAGAGTTGGGTGAGGTAACTCTGTGTTACTTCTTTGATCACCAGCACTTCAATGGCGCCGGCTGTTTGTTTGCCGCCTGCATACAGGATCTCGCCCATTTCTTTGGGCACGGGCACTGATTCGCCCGTAACAAAGCTGTAATCAATCAAGGCTTTTCCCCTGGTGAGAATGCCGTCGGCAGGGATCAGTTCTTCGTTATGAATTAATAAGGTATCGCCTACTTTCACTTCGGGAAGTGATACCGGCACTTCCAGGCCATCCTTCAACACCGTAACGGCAATGGGAAAGTAAGAAGTATAATCTCTTTCAAACGACAATTTGCGATACGTACGTTCCTGCAACACCCTGCCGGCCAGCATAAAGAATACAATGCCCGCCAGGCTGTCGAAATAACCGGCGCCGGTGCCACTCAACACTTCCCACACACTGCGGCCATAGGTTACTATAATGGCCAGTGCAATGGGCGCATCAATGTTGAGGTATTTGTGCCTGAGCGCTTTCCATCCTGATGAAAAAAATGGTAAGGAACTGTAAAAGAAAACCGGCAGGGCAAGTATGAAATTCAGTGTACGGAAGATGCCCTGCAGGCGCAGGTCTGCCGCTTCCAGTCCCAGGTATTCGGGAAAACTCAGCAGCATGATATTGCCAAAACAAAAACCGGCTACCCCTAACTGATAGATCATGCTGCGCGGCACTTTGGGACGGGCAGATTGCAGATCGTTCAGACTGATATAAGGTTCGTAGCCGGTAGCAGTAAGCAGTTCCGCTACACCGCGCAGCGAAACCTGGGACTGGTTGAAAACTATGGACGCTTCGCGCCGCGGAAAATCAACCGTACAACGCACCACACCTTTATGCAGGCGGTGCAGGTTTTCCAGCAGGTACAAACAACTGCTGCAATGGATTTGCGGCAGGTAAAAGGTTACATACGTCTGCTTGTCGTCTTTAAAGGAAATAAGCTGTTGTTCAATGGCGGCATCTTCGAGGAAAGCAAATTTGTTATGCCGCACTTCCTTTCTTTGATTGATGCCGGGAGTGGGATTCAGGGTATAGTATTCGCACAGGCCGGACTGATTCAGCAACTGGAATACCATTTTGCATCCTTCGCAACAGAACGGCTTGTGATCCGCTTCAATCACGCCGCTGATACAATCTTCTCCGCAGTGAAAACAAACGAGGGATTTCCCGGTTGCTGTTGAGCTCATAGGTGTCGTTTAATGAGCGAAAATAATCCGGCCGCTTTGCCGGGTCATTGACCGCTGTCAAAGAAATAAGTGAGTTTCATCAATCCTTAATTCAAGGCATCTTAGTACATTTAATTTTATAATTCACCTGCAATGAAGCGCATATTAGTTATTGATGACAATAATGATATCCGGGAGAATACCGCAGAGATTCTCTCGCTGGCCAACTACAGTACCTATACGGCCGAAAATGGCAAGAAAGGAGTGGAAATAGCGCTGAAGGAAAAACCCGATCTGATTGTGTGTGATATTATGATGCCCGACCTGGATGGCTATGGGGTATTACACCTGTTAAAAAAGAATCCCGATACAGAACACATCCCTTTTATTTTTCTCACGGCCAAAACCGAAAGAAGCGATTTCCGCAAAGGCATGGAAATGGGCGCGGACGATTACATCACCAAACCTTTTGACGACCTGGAGTTGCTGAAAGCTATTGAAACGCGACTGAAGAAGGCCGCCATTATCCAGGGTTCCTATAAATCCGGAGAAGACGGCGCCAACGAACTGATCAAAGACCTGAAAGGAAGCGGGCTGCTGGCGCTGAATGTTGACCAGTACGACACAGAGAATTTTACCAAAAAGCAATTGGTCTATAAGGAAGGCAGTCGCCCGAAATACCTGTATTATGTTAAGAGCGGAAAGATCAAGACGTTCAAGATGCATGAAGACGGCAAGGAATATATCACCAACCTCTTCAGCGCCGGAGATTATATGGGGCATATACCCTTGCTCGAAAACACCAATTATGCTGAAACGGCTGAAGTGCTGGAAGATGCAGAGCTGGTGATGATTCCCAAAGACGATTTCCTGCAGGCTGTGTTCAACGATATGGGCATTGCCACCCGGTTCATACGCATCATTGCCAATGATGTAAAGGAAAAAGAACAACGGTTGCTGAACCTTGCTTACGATTCGCTGCGCAAAAGAGTGGCCAAGGCATTGGTGGATATACAAAACAGGTTCAGTAAGCATGCTGAGGGGAATGTATCCATTGATATCAGCCGCGAAGACATTGCGCAATACATTGGTACGGCCACAGAATCGCTGATCCGCACGTTAAGCGATTTTAAATCAGAAAAACTGATTGAAATAAAAGAAGGAAAGATCCGGATACTGAATATCGAAAAACTTGGTAGTCTGCTATATTAATGATCGCTGTCGCGGTCAAGATCAAAATCGCTTTTCCTGCCATCGCTCTTTTTGAACGACAATTCGCTGCCGTGGGTGTTCTGGCGTTGCAGCGTCCAGCTGTCTGTCATGGTAGTTTCCAGCCACAGGTTACCTGATTTGCGGAACACCTGTGCTTCCAGTCCAAAGTTTTCCTGCAATGCTTTTTCCAGTTCCAGTACCGTCATCGTTTCCGAAAGCGGCAAGCGGCCGGCAACTGCGGTTTTGCGCCAGGCATCCTTCAGTTTGGTTTGCGGGTGCAAACGCAGATCAGCGGTATACCGTTTGATTGGGCTCCCGTTCCTGAAAAATTCAATCTTCAGGAATGGGAAGAAGCTGCTGAAATCCTTTTGCACGGCCGCTATCGTCCGCTCGCCATCAATCTCCAGGTACATATTAAAATTGATTTATATATTATAAGTCCGTCGAAAGTTTACCATGGTAAAGCTACAAGGCGGGGCGGGCGGGTGCTATGACATAAAAAGTATGGCGGGCTGATTTTAATCATATGCAGATTGGGAACAGGGGGCTCGCGATGTCAGCGGCAGGGGTTCCTCGCCTTAGTCGAAAAACTGATCCAGGTCCCTCCGTTGTTTCTTTGTAGGCCGCCCGATCTTGCTCAGGCGTTTGCCGGTATGAAAGCTGGCGGATTGAAATTGGATGCGTTCAATTTCTTCCGCCGGCGTAATGTCTATGTAGTATTTGATGGCTTCGGCATAGGCCACACGGCTATGCAATAAACCTGCTACTTTGATGCGCCAGCGTTTGGCCTCCGTCTTCACTTCGTATTCATCACCCACATGTACCTGTCGCGAGGCTTTTGCCTGTGCACCCTGGAATTTTACTTTTCCATTATCGCAGGCAGCAGCAGCCATCGTGCGCGTTTTGAAGAGGCGGATGGCCCAGAGGTATTTATCGAGACGGAGTTTTTCGTTTTCTGACATAATCACCATTTCAATGTGAGATGCGCCGGTGTCTGTACAGCATCACACATAACCAAAATTAAAAAATCCCGGCCGCATCTGCGCTGCCGGGATTTCGCTATAATGAGTTTAACACTTACTTCATTTCTGCAAAATACTTATGAAAATACGGTATCGTTTCTATGCCCTTGTAAAAGTTGGCCAGATCGTATTTCTCATTGGGGGAGTGCAGGTTGTCGCTGTCGAGACCAAAACCCATGAACACGATTTTCACGCCCAGTTCCTTTTCCAAAATGGAGCAGATGGGAATGCTGCCCCCGCCGCGTACCGGTATGGGCTTTTTGCCAAAAGTGCTTTCAATGGCTTTGGCCGCAGCCTGGTAGGCGGGGGAATCAATAGGCGTCATATAGGGTTCGCCGCCGTGTAATTCATAGGTTTCCACCGTTACTCCGGGCGGTGCAATGTTTTTGAAATGCGCCAGCAACAGTTTGGTAATTTTTTCAGAAGACTGATTGGGCACCAGTCGCGCTGAAATTTTCGCATATGCCCTGGACGGTAGTACGGTTTTGGAGCCTTCCCCTGTATAGCCGCCCCAGATGCCGTTCAGTTCCAGCGTGGGACGTATGCCTGTACGCTCATTGGTAGTAAATCCTTTTTCTCCCCACAGTTCTTTTACACCCAGGTCTTTCTTGTATGCTTCTTCATCAAACGGGGCCTGCGCCATCAGTTTTCTTTCTTCGGCGGTGGCTTCCATTACATCGTCGTAAAAGCCGGGTATGGTGATGTGGTTGTTTTCATCATGACAGCTCGCAATCATTTTGGCCAGCATGGTAATGGGATTGGCTACAGCGCCTCCGTAGGTGCCACTGTGCAGATCGCGGTTGGCGCCGGTTACTTCTACCTGGATGTAGGAGAGTCCGCGTACGCCAATGTCCATCGAAGGCGTATCAAGACTGATCATAGCGCTGTCGCTGATGAGGATCACATCACACTTCAACAGATCCTTGTGTGCAGCAACAAATTTCCCCAGGTTGGGTGAACCAATTTCTTCTTCTCCTTCAATCAGGAATTTGATATTGGTAGTAAGCGCATTGGTTTTGGTAAGAATTTCCAGCGCTTTGATATGCATGTAGAATTGTCCCTTATCATCCGCAGATCCACGGGCATAAATGCGACCGTCTTTGATCACCGGCTCAAAGGGTCCGCTGTTCCAGAGTTCCAGCGGATCAGGCGGCTGTACATCGTAATGGCCATACACCAGCACGGTGGGCTTTGACGGGTCCACCATTTTTTCAGCATATACTACCGGGTGTCCTTCCGTATCATAAATGGCTGCCTTGTCTGCGCCGGCTTCCATCAAACGCTCTTTCACCATCTCTGCACATTTTTTCATATCTCCCTTGTGGGCACTGTTGGCGCTTACAGATGGGATGCGCAGCAGGTCCAGTAATTCATTTAAAAACCGGTCTTTGTTTTTTTCCTGGTATTCTTTCCATGACTGCATAAGCATATAGTTTACGTGACGCAAATGGCGTGAAGTATCTCCGCAAATAAACGCGGATATTTCCACGGATGAGCGCGAATTTACAGGAATGGGTTTACAAAAGGCAGAATAATCGTCTTGAAGCGCTTATTCAGGAGTATTCGCCGCGTTCATTCTTGCTACAGAATGCTTCTTATCCGTAAGTATATCACGCAGCGTCCATTCTATCCTTCTTTGAAACGGTTTCTGCCTTACGGCACAATGGTCTTTTGTACAAATGGGACAGGATATTTCCAGGCAGGGGTCGGTGTGTACAAACAGCTCAATAGCGTTGCCAAACTCACGACGGATCAGGGCGCCCAGTTCTTCCACTTCTTTATGCGCCTCGATCACATTCAGGTACCAGGGCACGGTAAGATGGCAATCAATATGCAAAGTGCCGCCGTATTTGATCACGCGCAGATTGTGCAGGTCAATCCAGTTTTCGCGGCGGTTGGCATTTAATACATGCAGCATTCTGGTCAGCAACTCTTTATCCGCTTCATCCATAATGCCCGCTACAGAATGTCGCAGGATGCGGTAGCCCGTCACTAAAATAATCACGGCAAAAATAAGTGCCACCACGCTGTCGAGCCACTCCTGCCCGGTAAGCAGGATGAGGCCCAGGCCCAGCATCAATCCAAGTGTTGACCAGGTATCGGTTTGCAGATGGCGTCCGCTGGCAATCAATGCCAGTGAATGATTCTTTTTACCCTGGCGAATACTGATATAGCCTACTATGAAATTGATCACCGCCGTGATGCCGACCAGTATGATGCCTGTATCCAGTTCATGCAGCGGTTCAGGACGAAAGAAGTTTTCAACGGCGGCATAGATGGTCACCAGACCGGCTATGGAGATCAGCGTGCCTTCCACTGCAGCTGATAGGAATTCTGCTTTGCCATGTCCGTAAGGATGATTTTCGTCGCGGGGCTGTGCGGCAATGTACAGACTGTACAATCCAATGAAACCTGCTACCACGTTCACCGTGCTTTCCAGCGCATCGTTCATGATGGCCACCGATCGCGTGAAAAAATAGGCTACCACCTTGATGATGAACAACAGCACTGCCACGGAAACCACCCACTTCTGTATGTTCAGATTCTGCCTGCCGGTTGTCAAAACATATGATTTGCGCCCAATGTAGTTAATTTTTGTTTTTTCGCATCTGAACGGATGTACAACAAAAAGACCTTTGCAAAATGCAAAGGTCTTTTTATGATGAAAAGTATCATTGACAGTATACGGGTACCCTTAACGCACTACCACGATCTTTTCGTTAAAGTGACCGGCCTTTCCAAAAGCGTTGGGTATGGTGAGTATGTAGGTACCGGCGCTGAGACCATGCACATTTACCTGTTGGGTGCCACTGATCACGAGACGCTGTACTGTTTTTCCGGTCATGTCGGTGATAATGGCTTGTTTGGATTCATTGATGCCTTCCATCTTAATGCTGAACTGACCCTGGCTGGGGTTGGGCCATATCAACACGCTGATGGTGCCGGCGCCTGAACCGTCAACAGCCTTGATGAGCGAGTAATGCGCCCTGTTGTCAAGGTCTATCTGGCGGAGGCGGTAGTAGCTGATACCGCTGTGACTGTTGGCGTCATTATAACTGTAGTTGAGCGGCAGACTGCTGTTGCCATCGGGTGCAAGCGATGCTACAAATCCTTTGGAGTCGAATGCTGTTTCGTTGTCGAGGCGGCGCTCTATATAAAATCCTTTGTTGTTCTGTTCGGTTTGTGTTTCCCAGGTAACCACCACCATTGCCCTGGTAGCGCGTTTGGCGTCAAAACGCGTAAGGGTTACCGGTAGCGGTGCTGATAACACGCCGATGCCGAATTCGCTGAACGTGCCGATGTTATTGCGGCGTGCATAACCATGCGCCACCAGGCGGCCTTCACCGTCATCTGCATTCACCACGCTGGACGGCGGCACCCGCCATTGGGAGGCATCCGCAGATCCTTCGGGACGGCGCAGAATCGTAAACCGGTTATCAATCAACCCGGCAAATCCATTGATGTACAGCTTCAGATCGTACTTGCCACCGGTGGGTTCTGCATCAGGCACCAGGTGCCAGATACCGCCATCATGAATGCTGGTGTATACCACCCCCTGTTCCGACACGGCCAGGCCGGCATCGCTTCCCACCTTGGGGGCAAAGAAGGCATCTATGTAGGTTATGTTAGTAAGCGGTTGTGCATTCAGGTTGACCATCTCCGCTACATTGTGCTGTAAGGAAGTGCCTACCGGAAATGTATAGCTGTTTACCGTTACCGGATTGATATAGCGGCGGAGATTGCCATTGATCCAACTGCTGGTAAAATTGGTATTGCCGGCGCCTGCCTCAATGCCTGCTGCCGAGGTGTTCAACACAATGGCGCGGAAGGCCCCTGTGTTCACCGGGCCGTTTACCAGGTACCATTTGTTGGTGCTGATATTGCTGCCCAGGTTCAGTCCGCCGTTATTTACTTCTATTCTTTCAATCGTATTGGCAGAAGTGATCGTCTGCTCACCTGTATGATTAAAAACAAGCGTACCGGTACCCTGGTATCCTCCAGCGGTATTGTCTGTCCAATCGCCGGTACCGGATGTGGTATTACCCTTTACCGTAATGGTGCCGTTGTTGGTCAGCGTACTGCCATTGGTCAGGGTCACCCCTCCCAGCACAGTCACCTGGGCGCCGGGCTGTACCGTCACCACTGCACCGTTCTGCACGCGGAGTACTTCCTGTGCGCTTACGGCCACAGCCCATGTGCTGCAAAGGGTTATGAGTATTGTCTTTTTCATATTACTAAGTTGAGTCCATGAGATGGCGTGATCGCCGGTGGCTAATAAAACGTAAATATGGTGTAAATATCCCGTGGCGGGATTGATTATTTAGTAAACGGGTGCATAGGGACAGCCGATCGCATTTATATCGCGTAATTGGCTGCCCGGCTGCGGACCTATTGTTTATACACCACAAAACTAAAGTTGGCGTCGGTGGCGGTCCCGCTCATATTAAAGGTTCGTACCTGCAGATTGCCTCCACCGCTGCTGGCCACCGCTACTATGGGAGAAGAAGTGGCAGGTGTAACCACCGTGGTGTATTGCGAGAAAAGGAAATCTTCTCCGGAAATAGTGATGGCATATATGCCCGTTGTGGTACGGGTAACGGTGAAATTCCCGCTTCCATTCGATATAGCGCCGGCGCCGGACACATGGCCATAACATATCGGCATAAGGTTGGCGGCCCCGGTATTGGGACCCAGCAACTCGCCACGGACCCGGGCATTGCCGTTCACGTCCAGCCTTTGTGTGGGGGCAGAGGTGCCGATACCCAACAAGCCATCGCCCCGGAGAGTCATGACTACGCCATCGGAAGTGGCAAAATCAAGATAGGAAGTGCCGGTTGATACACCGATGAGCGGTCGCATTTGCCAGTATTGGAGGCCGGTGGTTGTACGACCGAAATGTAGAACGGGGCCTCCAAAATTGGCGGAAGAGTCCATCAGGCGTAGGGTAGGATTGTTATTGGAAGCCCGGTGATTGATCTGCACCCGTCCTTCGGGATTATGGGTGGCAATACCCAGGTACCGGTTTTCGTCGAAACGCATCAGGTAGTGGGAAACGCCGGTGCCATCGTCGGGGTCGCGGTAGGTGATGCCCAGGCCATGCCGCGAAGCGTCAGCGCCTGTATACGTTTGCAGGTTGTAATATTTGTTGGAATTGGCGTTGGCAAACCTGATGATGTTGAGCGACCCGTTGGAGGCGATGGCATCGGGCTCGCCATGGGCAATCAATTCCAGTTGCGGTGGATCGGTGGTGCCAAAAAGCTTATTGGAAATGCTCAATACGCCCCAGGAAAAATCGTGCACGCCGCCCAACCGGATATTGTTATAGTTGACCAGCATGACGGAATCGTCCTGGCTGTTCTTTACCAGGAAATTGGGATCATAACCGGTGCCCTTTACCGTTAGTTTTACGGTAGGGTTGGGCTCGCCGATACCTACATGCTGGCCGGCTGCTGTAACTGTGATCACAGCCAGTAAAGAAAAAAGGAAAAGCTGCTTCATAGAAACCGTTTTACTTGTTTGAAGGTGATACAGGAAATTGCGACCAAATGTATCCGTAAGTAAACGGCGAGGCAACTACATGATGATGTAGCAAGGTAAGGGAAGACGTCAGATCAGCCTGTCTTTGATCGCCTTCGACACCGCCTCTGTGGCGGTATGCACATGCAGTTTGTCGTAGATCTTTTTGATGTAGAAGCGAACGGTATCGTGACTGATTTTCAGTTCGGCAGCAATCATTTTATAACTGAAACCCTGCACCAGCAATTGCAGTATACTGACTTCTTTTTCTGACAGATCGGTTTTTTCCTGCTGCGGGTTATGGGCCGGCGGGATCATCTGCAGCACTTTGCGTGCGATGGTGCCCGTCATGGGGGCGCCGCCGGTAAGCACGTTGCGGATGGCGTCAGGAATTTCTATGGAAGCATATCTTTTCAGAATATAGCCCGATGCGCCTGCACAAATGGCTTTGAAGATGTTTTCATTATCATCAAAAACAGTCAGCATGATGATGGGCAGACTGTTGTTGATCCTGCGGATGCGCCTGACAGCTTCCACGCCGGTAACTTCGGGCATGTCAATATCCATCAGGATCACGTCGGGTTGTAATTCACGCACGTCGGTCTCCACCGTTTCCGCATTCGGGATGCCTGCCAGGAATTCCAGGTCTGCTTCTTCATTCAGCAGGGTTTCCATGCTCTGGCGCAATGCCTCATTGTCGTCGTATAACAAAACTCTGGTAGCCATGTATTTTGCAATATAGAAGAAATGGGGAAAAGTAAGCACTACATCATGATGTAGCTATCAGGCATTAGCGGCCGCCTTCTTACGCAGGGTCCGGATTGCCGGCATTATGCGTCGTATCCTTCGGAACAAACGGAAGTACAATTCCTTATTGAACAATTGCGAATCGTGCAGCGCTTTGTAGATCAGGAAGAAACTGACAGGCACCAGTACCGCAGTAGACAACCACATACCTGCCGCGGGTTGCAGTACATCTTCCTTCACAAACTTTTTCCCGAAATTATTCAGCAGGAAAAAGATCACGAAGAAGATCACGGCAAATACCACCGGCGTGCCAATCCCTCCTTTGCGCACAATGGAACCCAGCGGCGCCCCGATCAGGAACAATACAATCACCGCGGCAGAGAGCGTGAATTTTTCATGCCATACCATTAAATGCAGTCGCAGGTCTTTGCGCCTGGTGTTGTAATCAGCAGCCAGTCCGTCCATGGCGGTCTTCACGGATGTGGCATAGGTGATGGCCTGGTCTATCACGCTGCGACGGGCGCTGTCCGGAATAAGCAGCGCGAACGTATCGGTCTTTACCGGCGGCACTTTTACATCGACCCATCCGGTGTCAAGGTATTTGATGAAGTTGAAATAGGACTGCATTTCCCGCCTGCCGCGTTCTTCATAACTTTTGTTGGACCGTTCCAGTGAATCAATGGCCTTGCCCAGCTGACGCACGCTCAGCATTTCATAGCGGTCTTTATAGATGCTGTCCGGGGTGATGTTCAATTGCAGTGCGCTGAGGTCAAGTACTTTTTTATATTCCTTGAAGCCAAGCCGTATATACTCGGAACCGGTGGTGCTGTATCGCTGTCCGCGTTCTTCGTAGCGCCAGCCATCGCGCAGGGTGAATTCCAGGAAATGTTTGTCCTCTGACACGCGCATGATGCCGCGTTCGGCGATAATGATATTGTCCTGCGGGCCCGGACTGCTTTCATATATGATCACATCGTGCAGGATGGAATCTTTTTCTTTCTTCGCTACTTTGATGGCGTATTCGGGAATGGTAGTATAGAATACGCCCTCCTTCAAATCAAAGGCAGGCTTTTTATTGACAAGATCGTAATGAAGCGTTTTCATTTTCAGGTTGGCCACCGGAATCACATAGTTGTTGAACATAAAGGCCAGCCCTGCCAGCAGCAGTGAAACGATCAGCAGCGGACGCATGAAGCGCAGCAAGCCAATGCCCGCTGATTTGATGGCCACCAGTTCAAAGGTTTCGCCCAGGTTGCCGAAAGTCATAATAGAACTGAGCAGGATGGCGAGCGGCAATGCCATGGGCACCAGTGTGGCGCTGAGATACATCACCAGTCGCAGCATGGTAAAGGTATCAATGCCCTTGCCCACAAAGTCGTCAATCCACAGCCAGAAGAACTGCAGGATCAGCACAAACAAAGTGAGAAAAAACGTTGCGATAAAAGGACCGATAAACGATCGGAGAACCAGTATGTCGAGTTTCTTTATCACAAATGATTTTTGATGCTTTCAGCAAACAACCACTAAAGATCAGATTAAAAATTCAACTGCCTGCTGAATCTTTTTTATCGCTTGTATTTTGCTTTTTGATGTTTACTTTAACAGTATGGACGCCGCAAAAATAACGCTTTCGGAAGAGGAATTGGAACTGGTGCAGAATGCCCGCTTGCTTTTAACAAAGAATACGATCATTGAAAAAGTATATGCGCTCTTCGGGCAGATAGCGCACGACATCCGCTACCGGGTGCAGCAGCAGCAATGGGCATTGCCTTCGGAAGTGGCGGCCACCAACCCGAAAATATCAAGAGGTGAAAATTATAAGGGGTTGCCCTATGTAATGCTGGACTATCCCCGGCTGTTCGGCAAAGAAGAGGTATTTGCGGTACGGGTGTTATTCTGGTGGGGAAATTTCTTCAGTATTACACTGCATCTGAAAGGCCGCTATAAGCAGCGTGCTGTTCCTGAAATAAAAAAGCGGTGGGCGCAGGCCGTGCAGTCGGGACTTTATATCAGTGTGGGCAATGACGAATGGCGGCATGATTTTGAAACAGACAATTATATTCCCCTGCACCAGGTTGATGCAGGCGCCGTAGACGAGGTGCT
>Ga0164243_10010610_pt1 | contig 13223 bp, 10 predicted proteins | sample OricompcompostOP_FD_108781 | JGI IMG/M metagenome (GOLD analysis project Ga0164243, IMG submission 108781) | Organic Plus compost microbial communities from Emeryville, California, USA - Original compost - Organic plus compost (OP) | ecosystem: Engineered > Solid waste > Mixed feedstock >... | reverse complement strand
GTGATGAGCTGCGACAACTTCTCATGAGAACGGCCGTGACGACAAGATGCCCGCTCAGCCGAAAATTTGCCCTGGCAGCCCTGATTTGCTGCACAGCGCTCCTGACAGTCGCTATCGCGAGCGGCTACTTCGGTCCGTCATTGTCATCCATGGCTCAACGCTGCACCCGGAGCGATAGCGAAAAACCACACGGCCCTGTGAGACAACGGCCTGCTGCCTGCGGCACGTTCTTCGAACGTCTGACGTCCCAGGCCCATACCGTGGCACAGGATGCAGAGCCTTGATGTAAGTAGCTGGCGGCCTCCATCCTCGTTTCGACCCTATTCAGACGCTGTTTTCCTCATAAGTGGCAGTTGCAGAGGGAGACTCCCGGGGCGAAAATCGTGCGTCAGCCGTAATTGGCGCGCACTGCTTAGATACTGTTAATCTGCAAGCTGGGGATCGGTGGACCGAGCGAGAATGTCGGTTAGTGTCAGGATTTTCGTGGCCTTGCTGGTGGTGCTGACGACGGCGGCGCCCAGCCACGCCCGCCAACCGGAAAGCGCTGGCCAGCCCGAAGATTCGTTGCGCATCTATGCTGCGCGGCTCGCCAAGACGCCTCCGCTCAAGCCGCCGTTCACCGGCTATGCGATTTATCTCGGACGCAATGCATTCCTGTCGGCGGCCCACGTCGTCGGGCGGTGGCCCCTCTTCACCCGGCCCCGGATACTTGTCGACGGTCAGGATCTGCCCGCCACCGTCATCAAGATGGGATTTTCGGAGGACATCGATCTGACGCTGGTGACCGTGGACGCCGCGCGGCTGCCGATCTCGCTGCGGCTGCGGCGGACCCCGCTTTGCAAGGCTCCGCCGGTCCCCGGCGAAGTGGTATTCGGCGTCACACCCGACCGGGTGACGCCGACTCACACCGTCTCACCGCTTCTCGTTGCGCCCGAGCACCGCAAAAAATTCAACACCCTGACGAGCCGCGTCGTCACGCCATCAGGTTCGGGCATCTTCCGCGCCACGACCAAGTGCCTGCTCGGCATCGTCAGCACGGCAGTCCCGCGCTTCCGGATGCTGCCGCCGACCGATGGCGAGGCCATCGACGAACGCGCCGGCTACTTTGTGTCCGCCACGAAGATTATGGAATTCCTGCCAAAGGAATTCCGCTACTGACCCGCGGCCGTCTGCGGCGGCAGCGGCTGGACCGGAGCGCCGGGCCCGATCTTCTGCAAGTTACCGCTGATGATCCGGTCGGTGTCCGAGATGCCGTTGCTCACGACAACCAGTTCGTGATCGGCCGGGCCCAGCGTCACAAGCTTTTGTTCCGCCTTGTTGCCGTCGCCGACTACATAGACGTACTTGCCGAGCTGGCTTGATCCGATCGCGGTCTGCGGCACCAGCAACGCATTGGGCTGCTCGCGCACCGACAACCGCACGCGGACATATTGGCCGGGCAGCAGGCTCTTGTCCTTGTTCGCAATCGTCGCACGCGCGACGATCGTGCCAGTCAGGCGATCCACCGTATTGTCGAGAAACGTAAGTTCGCCGCTGTAACGGGGCTGCGTTTCCCCCGGCAGCATGACTTCGGCGATGACCTTTCCGATGGCACGCGCCCGCACAAGCTCCGGCAGATCGGTCTCACTCGGATTGAACGTCACATAGATCGGATCGAGTTGCACAAGCGTGTTCAATGTCGTTCCGCCGGCGTTGACCCAGGTGCCGACCGAGGCCTGATTCCGTCCGAGACGGCCGTCGAATGGCGCGCGGATTTCAGTGTAAGCAAGATTGAGTTCGGCGGTGCGGGCGGCGGCTTCATTGGCGGCCAACGCCGCCTCGGCCTGCCGCAGCGCGCTGTTGCGCTGATCGTAGGTGTCCTTGGCGAGATAGCCGTTCTGCGCCAGCGACGTGCCGCGATCGAGATTCACCCGCGCGTAGTCGAGCGCGGCCTTGTCGCGCTGCACTTGCGCCTTCGCCTGATCCAGCGCGGCCTGAGAGTCGCGCGGATCAATCGTGTAAAGCAACTCGCCTTCCTTGACGTCGGTGCCGTCAGGAACATTCTGCTTGAGGATGTAACCGGGGACTTTCGCCTGCAGCGTAATGTTGCGGATCGCCTCGGTGCGCGCCGTATATTCAAGGTAGATCGGAATGTCCTTCTTGACCACCTTCGTCACCGGAACAGGCATGGCCATCATGTGCGGCGGCGTGGCCGCGCCGGCGGTATCGCCCACGAGCGCGCGCCCCTTGTAGAGAAACACCACGCCGGTTGCAGCAACCGCAATCACCGCGGTGGCAATCAGGCCGACTTTCAGATGGCGCATGACAACTTCTCCAAATTCTATTCTGCTGGCGCGTGGTGAGAGCCTCTAACGGCCTCTTCCTCGCCCATGTAACGTTCCCGAATGGTCTCGATCACGGCGTAGAACACCGGAACAAAGACCAGCGTGAGGACGGTCGCGGCCAGCATACCGCCGAACACCGTCGTGCCGAGGGATTGCCGGCTCGCCGCCCCCGCCCCGGTCGCGATCATCAGCGGAACCACGCCGAGAATGAACGCGAAGGCCGTCATCAGAATCGGACGCAGCCGCAGCCGCGCCGCCTCCATCGCCGCCTCGACGACATCCAGCCCTTCCTCGCGCCGCCGCCGCGCAAATTCGACGATCAGGATCGCGTTCTTCGCCGCAAGCCCGATCAGCATCACGAAACCGATCTGCGAATAGACATCGATTTCCATGCCGCGGATCCATAGCGCGGACAGCGCACCGAACAAGGCGAGCGGCACCGCGAACAACACCATGAACGGCATCGTCCAGCTTTCATACTGTGCGGCCAGGATCAGAAACACGAATACCAGCGCGAGCGCGAACACGATCGTCGCAACCGATCCGGCCTTGAGCTCCTGATAGGTGATGCCGGTCCACTCGTAAGTGAAATCGCGCGGAAGAGCGACCGCCGCGGCGCGCTCCATCGCCTGCACCGCCTGTCCGGAACTGTAGCCGGGAGCCGGACCGCCGTTGATCAACGCGGACGGATAATTGTTGTAGTGGGTCACGGTCTCCGGTCCCACGATCGGCTTGAGTTCGCCGAGCGTGCTGAGCGGCACCATGCTCCCGGACGCATTGCGCACGTAGAGCCGCGACAGATCGGAGGCCTGGGCGCGGGCATCCTTCTCGGCCTGCAGCGTGACGCGGAAAGTCCGCCCGAACAGATTGAAATCGTTCACGTAGAGCGAGCCGAGATAAATCTGCAGCGTGTTGAACACGTCGGGCAAACTAAGGCCGAGCAGCTTGGCCTTGTTGCGATCGAGATCGTACTTGAACTGCGGGGTCGAGGTGCTGAACGCCGAGAACAGTTGCTGACCGTTGATCTCGGGCTGTTTGCGCGCTTCCGCGATCACGGCCTGAACCGCCTCGTTGAGCGCGAAACTGCCGCGGCCGGTCAGATCCTCGACCTGGAATTCGAAGCCGCCGGTTGCGCCGAGGCCCGGAATGGAGGGTGGATCGAAGCTCAGCGCTATCGCTCCCGGCAGGGAAAGCAATTTGGGCCGCACTTCAGCAACAATCTTCGATGCGTTTTGCGACGGCGGCCGCTCGTTCCACGGCTTCAGGATCGCGAACTCGACGGCCGAGTTGGACTGAGCGGCGTTGGTCAGGAAGTTGAGACCGCTGATCGAACCGACGATCTGGACGCCCGGCGTCTTCTGCAGAATGTCGCGGGCCTGTTTTGCGACCGCGTCGGTGCGCTCAAGCGACGCGCCGTCCGGCAACTGAATGACCACGAAGAAATAACCCTGGTCTTCCACCGGAAGGAATGTCGAGGCGATACGCGTAGACACCAGGTACGTGGCGCCCAGCGTGACAACAAAAAGGCTCAATACCGCCCACCGCCACCGCACCAGCACCCGCACGCTGTTGGCGTAATTGTGCGCCAGCCAGTCGAAACCCCGATTGAACCACCGGAACGGCGGAAACTTCGTCTCGCCCCGGTGCCGCAGGAACGCGGCGCTCAGCGCGGGCGTCAGCGTGAGCGAATTGAACGCGGAAATACCGAAGGAAATCGCAACGGTTAGCGCGAACTGGTTGTAGAGACTGCCCGTCACGCCGGGAATGAAGGCGACCGGCACGAACACCGCCATCAACACCGCCGTGGTCGCGATGATAGGCCCGGTCACTTCCTGCATGGCGATGCGCGCGGCTTCGAGCGGCCGCTTACCGTTTTCCAGCTGGCGCTCGACGTTTTCGACCACGACGATCGCGTCATCGACGACGAGACCGATTGCCAGCACCATGCCCAGCAAACTCAGCATGTTGAGCGAAAAGCCAAGCAGCTCCATCACGGCAAGCGTGGCGATGAGGGAAACCGGAATGGCGATCGTCGGGATGATCGTCGTGCGCCAGCTTTGCAGGAAGATGAAAACGACGGCGACCACCAGGACGAGCGCTTCCAGCAAGGTGATGACGACGTCTTCCATCGCCGCCTTCACGAACCGCGTCGTGTCGTAATGCATCGCGTATTCGATGCCCTTGGGGAACCGCTTGGACAGTTCCTCCATCTTCTTCGCCACGGCTTCCTGCAGAGCCAGCGCATTGGACCCGGGCATCTGGAAAATACCCAGAACCACGGTCGGGTCGTCGCCGAAAAAGGCGGTCGATGCGTACTGGAGTGCGCCGAGTTCGATCCGCGCAACGTCGCGCAACCGCACCACGGAGCCATTCTCCGCGTTGGCACGAACGACGATGTTGCCGAACTCCGCCGGGTCGCTGAGCCGGCCGGTCGCATTGACCTGCATTTCGAAGGCCGTGCCCTCCGGAGCGGGCGCCTGGCCGATCTTGCCGGCGGCAACCTGCACGTTCTGCTCGGCAACAGCGTTTCGAACGTCAACAGCAGTGATGTTGAGGTTGGCGAGCTTGTCGGGATCGAGCCAGACACGCATCGAATAGCGCCGCTCGCCGAATATCTGGACGTCGCCGACGCCGGGCAGCCGCTTGATGGGGTCGACGAGCTGGAGATAGGCGTAGTTGCTGAGCTGGATCGGGTCGATCGACTTGTCCGGCGACGTCAGGTTGACGATCAGGACAAAGTTGGGGTTCTGCTTTTTGATCGTAATGCCGGCCTGGTTGACGATGGCCGGCAGCGCCGGTGCGGCCTGCGACACCCGGTTCTGGATGTCGACGGCGGCGATGGCGAGCGGATAACCGACATCAAACGTCACGGTGATGTTCGACGAGCCGTCGTTGGAACTCGTCGACGACATGTAGGTCATGCCCTGCACGCCGTTGATCTGCTGCTCGAGCGGGGTCGTCACGGTGTCGGCAACGACCTGCGCACTTGCGCCCGGATAGATCGCGCTGACGACAACCTGCGGCGGCGTAATGTCGGGGAACTGCGCGACTGGCAGCAGAAAATAGCAAATGGAACCCGCCATCACCATGATGACGGCGATTGCCGAAGCGAAAATCGGACGCTCAATGAAAAATTTAACCATCTTCACGACGCCTTGCAGGTGCGCAACCGGCGCTCAGACGGCGGGCGGCCGCACAGCATCGCGTCGTAGTGGGCCGCAAGCATCGTCACCAGCCGGCCGATCACGGAACCGGTGCGCGGAAGTTGATCCGCCGCAAAGCTCTCCGCCACGGCGTGCAGCATGATGGCAACGTCGTCCCGGTCGAGACGATCGGCTTTCATCACGGCTTCCGTCAACGGATCGGCAAGCAGTTGATCGAGCGTCAGCTCGGCATGGCAGCAACTCATGGCAGGTAGTCTCCGCAATAAGACCCGTCGGCGCGAACCGCTAAAACCTTGACGATCGCAGGGAGCAGGTGTTACCTGTAAGTAACATCTTCAATGTTACAGGCCAGTAACATTTTGGTCAAGTGCGGTGCAACATCACTTTTTTTCGGAGGAATGGTCCCCGTGTTCGCGTGTGAAGCGGTTCGCCTCAAACCCCGTGATCGGATCATCGGTACGGCGCGCGAGCTGTTTCGCAAATACGGCATCCGCGGTATCGGCGTAGACGCCATCGCCGAAGCCGCCGGCACCAACAAAATGACGCTTTACCGTCACTTCGGCTCGAAAGACGATCTGATCGTAGCGTGCCTGCGTAGTGTGGCAACAGAAGCCGACGCAATTTGGGCGGATTTCGAAACCCGCTATCCGAACGATCCGATGGCCCAGTTGCATGCGTGGGTACAGGTCGGGGCGCAATGCGCGCTCGGCGATGCCCGGGGGTGCGACATGGCCAACACGGCGGTCGAATTGGCCGAAACCGACCACCCCGCCCACCATGTCATCGAGGAATTCAAAAGCGACCAGCGCGACCGGCTGGCGAGGCTTTGCGCCCGCGCAGGCATCCAGGAAGCGGAACTTCTGGCCGACACGCTTCACCTTTTGATCGAGGGCGCGCGGGTAAGCTGTCAGAGCATCGGACGCGAAGGGCCGGGTGCGCGCTTTATCCCGATTGCCGAAGCAACGATCGCGGCTTTCTCCCGCGGCGAGACCAATGAACAGCGGGCCAGCCGGCAGCAAAACGAGCGGACGGGCCGCAAATACGCGGCGGCGCGCAGCGTTTCGCCCCGGAAAACCATGCAGCCGACCTCCGCCCGGCCGTCCTCCAGCCGGTGAGCCTGGTTGTCGGCCGTTGACGGTTGATCGTCCGGCCCGTCCCGAAAGGTCTTGCTGAAAGCTCCGCGGTCGGACTAAGTCAACCGCTCCGCGAGGAATTCATGAACAGACCCAACACGCCCCGTATCAGTTTCATCGGCTTCGGCGAGGCCGGTCAGGCGCTGGCATCCGGCTTGCGCGGCGCCGGTGTCGCGCAGCTTGCGGCCTGGGACATCCTGTTTCCGGAGCCGCAAGGCGAGAAACTTCGGCACGCCGCCGAGACGATTGGCGTGCGCCGCGCGGTCTCCGCGCAAGACGCCGTCGCCAATGCGGATATCGTGCTGGCGGCGGTGACGGCGGCATCGAGCCTCGATGCCGCCCTGAGCGCCAAGCCCTATCTCAAGCCCGAGCAGTTTTATCTCGACATCAATTCGGTGTCGCCTGGCCGCAAGCAGGAAACCGCGCAAGCCATGGACGGCGCGGTGCGCTACGTCGACGTCGCGGTGATGGCGCCGGTACATCCGGCGCTGCACAAGACGCCGATGTTGCTTGCCGGCCCTCCTGCGGAAGCTCTCCTTCCGCTGCTGCAAGCGCTTGACATGAAAGCCTCGATCGCGGGCGAACCCATCGGCGCGGCCGCGGCGATCAAGATGGTGCGCAGTGTGATGATCAAGGGGCTCGAAGCGCTGACGCTGGAATGCTTCCTCGCCGCGCACCGTGCCGGCGTGGAGCCGCAGATTTTCCAGTCGCTGTCGCACAGCTTCCCCGGCCTCGATTGGCCTCACATGGTCGAATACAACCTCGAACGCATGGCCAATCACGGCATTCGGCGCGCCCACGAAATGGAAGAGGTGGCCGATACCTTGCGTGAACTCGGAGTCGATCCCCACATGACGCTTGGGACGATCAAACGCCAGGAAGAAATGGGCACCTGGGGCAAGGTGACCCCGCTGAAAGATGCGATCGAAAACGGCCGCGTCGCGATGCTGGATGCGATCGGCGAGGCAAAACGCACCGCCGACGAAGCGCACTGAAGATTTTGTAGATTTATCATGACCCAGGATGTGAAGGCGGACGGCCAAGCCGCGCCGAAGGTCAGTTTCGTGTCGCTCGGTTGCCCGAAGGCGCTCGTCGACAGCGAACGCATCATCACGCGCCTGCGCGCGGAAGGCTACGAACTCTCGCGTCAGCATGACGGCGCCGATCTCGTCATCGTCAACACCTGCGGCTTCCTCGACACTGCTCAGACGGAATCGCTCGAGGCCATCGGAACTGCCCTTGCGGAAAACGGCCGGGTGATCGTCACAGGCTGCATGGGGGCTGAACCTGAAAAGATCACGGAAAAATTTCCGAACGTGCTGGCGGTCACCGGCCCGCAGCAATACGAGAGCGTGCTCGATGCGGTGCATCGCGCCTCCCCTCGCCCGCACGACCCGTTCGTCGATCTGGTGCCGCCGGAAGGCATCAAGCTGACACCGCGGCACTACGCCTATTTGAAGATTTCCGAAGGCTGCAACAACCGCTGCAGCTTCTGCATCATCCCGAAGCTGCGCGGCGACCTCGTCTCGCGTCCGGCCGCCGATGTGCTGCGCGAGGCTGAGCGGCTGGTGTCCGCCGGCGTCAAGGAACTGCTGGTCATCTCGCAGGACACCTCGGCCTATGGTGTGGATGTCAAATACGCCGCGAGCAAATGGAAAGATCGCGACGTCCGCGCAAAATTCCTCGACCTGGCGCAGGCCCTCGGCGATTTTGGCGTATGGGTGCGGCTGCACTACGTGTACCCCTATCCGCATGTCGACGACGTCATTCCCCTGATGGCGGACGGCAAGATCCTGCCTTATCTCGACATCCCGTTTCAGCACGCCAATCCCGAGGTGCTCCGGCGCATGAAGCGGCCCGCCGCACAGGACAAGACGCTGGAACGCATCCGCCGCTGGCGTGAGATCTGTCCCGATCTGACCATCCGTTCGAGCTTCATCGTTGGCTTCCCCGGCGAAACCGACGACGAATTCGACATGATGCTGGACTGGCTCGACGAGGCGCAACTCGACCGCGTCGGTTGCTTCCGCTACGAGCCGGTGGCGGGCGCCGCCAGCAATGGCCTCGACGGCCAGATACCCAAGGACGTTATCGAGACACGATGGCACCGCCTGATGCAGCGCCAGCAGAAAATCTCTGCGCGCCGGATCAGGCGCAAGGTCGGGACGCGCCAGCAGGTCATTATCGACGAAGTCGGTCCAACCGTCGCCAGGGGCCGCACCAAGGGCGATGCTCCGGAAATCGACGGCACGGTTTACGTCGCAAGCCGCCGGCCCATGCGCCTCGGTGAAATCGCAACGGTGAAAATCGAACGCGCCGACGACTATGATTTGCACGGAACCGCGGTAGGATTTTAGCGGAGAACGGCTGCTGCAAAGCCGTCTCCGGAGCCAGCGGACGAGACGCAGATGGACCGGCCGTCGACTATTGCCTCAGAGCTGCATGCCCCAGGATTGCATGATCCGAACGCCGAAGTGCCGGCCGACTATCAGCGCATGCTCACGCGCGAAATCCTCCGCACCGAAATCCTCCGCGTCAAGGCGCTGATCGCAACCGCAACCATACTCGCGATCGGTGCGCTGCTTCTGTACGCCGGCTCGCCGGGGCTGATTCAGGAAGTATGGCAAGGCAGGTTCCGCGTCGCCTACGTATTCATAGGCTATTTGATCTTTATCGCGTTCGAGTCGCTCGTCCTGGTATTGACCAAGCGTCAGCTCAAGCGCGATCTCGACGTTCCTCACGTCAGACGCTATCTCGGTGCTCTCGTCGAAATAACGCTGCCCAGCCTTATCCTGATGGGACAGATCGTCCTCATGGGGCCGCAGAACGCGCTCGCTTACGTCGTGCCGATGATCTATTTCCTTTTCATCATCGTTTCGACTTTGCGGCTGGATTTCTGGCTTTCGACTTTCACGGGCGCTGTCGCATCGATCGAACTGCTGTTGATCGTGACATATTTTCCCGCCGCCAAAGCCGCCGCCGACGAGCCTATCATGGCACTCGGTTTCCTGGTGGCGCGCAGCGTCGTGTTGTTCCTCGCCGGCGTGCTGGCGGGCGCTGTCGGCCTGCAATTGCGCCGGCAATTCGAGCAAAGCATCGCGGCAGTCAGCGCGCGCGACCGGATCACTAACCTTTTCGGTCAGCATGTCTCGCCTCAGGTTGTCGAACGGCTGATGCAGCAAGGCGCGCAGACCGCGGCCGACACCAGTTCCGTGGCCGTGATGTTCGTCGATATTCGCGGCTTCACGGCCGCCGCCCGCGCCCACACGCCGCAGGATGTCGTGAAACGGCTCGACGATGCATTTGCGACCCTCGTCGAAATCGTCGACAGAAATGGCGGCATCGTGAATAAGTTTCTGGGCGACGGTTTTCTCGCCCTGTTCGGGGCGCCGATCGCCGGTCCGGACGCGCCGTACGATGCGGTCACCGCCGGCCGCGAAATGCTCGTCGCAATGGAAATGGAAAACAAGAAACACGACTGGCCGCTGCGGCTCGGCATCGGCATCCATTTCGGCGATGTCGTTGTCGGCAACGTCGGATCGCCGCGGCGCAAGGAATACACCGTGATCGGCGACACCGTGAACTGCGCGTCGCGCATCGAGACCCTCAACAAGGAGTTCGGGTCACAGCTGCTGGTTTCGGAGGCGGTGCGCCAGGCAGTAGGCGAGCGAATGGGCGCGGCCGTCGCCCTCGGCGACGTACCGATCCGCGGTTATGAAGAACCGATCCCGATCTGGCGGCTGGCCTAGCGGGAAAACGCGCCGACGTCGAAGCGCAGGATAAATTCGATCAGCGCCGCCACCGCGATGCCCATGTCGCGGGGACTCGCATACTCCGCCGGATTGTGGCTGACGCCGCCGCGGCAGCGCACGAACAGCATGCCGACTGGACAAAGCTTGCTCATTGCCTGCCCGTCATGGCCGGCGCCCGAAGGCAGGCGCGGTGCCTTGTAGCCGAGCGCCGAAGCCGCCGCAGCGAAACCATCCTGCAGGCGGATGTCGCAAGGTGTCGTCGGCGTATCGCGTGTCTGCGTGATCGCGAGGCCGAGATGCCGCCGCTCCGCGATGGCTCGCGCTTCGTTCCGAAACCGCTCCGCCACATCGCGCCGGGTCTGATCCGATGTGGTGCGCAGGTCGAGCGTGAACGTCACGTTGCCCGGAATGACGTTGGCCGCGTTGGGCGTGAGCACAAGCCGGCCGACGGTCGCCACCACCTCGCCGCGATATTCGCGCGCTACCCGTTCGGCGAACAGGATCGCTTCGGAAGCGCCCGCGAGCGCATCGCGGCGCAGCCGCATCGGCACCGTGCCGGCATGTCCCGCTTCGCCCGAAAACTCGACGGTGAAATAGGTCTGGCCCGCGATCGCGGTCACGACGCCGAGCGGCTGATTGTCCGCTTCCAGAACCGGTCCCTGCTCGATATGGACTTCCACATAGGCAGCGACGTTGTCGCGGCGATAGGCCGCGGCAGCAATGTCGTCAGGATTGTTTCCATAGGCGCGGATCGCATCGCCAAAGGTCGCGCCATCGGCCGCGACTTGCGCGCACCGGGCGGGATCGAAAATGCCGGCGACCGCGGCAGACGACGCCAGCGTGGCCGGAAAGCGCGACCCTTCCTCGTCTCCGAACGCCAGCACGTCGATGGAAAACGGCAACGGAATTCCGCTGCGTGCGATGTGCCGCGCGGCAAGAATCCCGGCAACGACGCCGAAAATTCCATCGTAGCGTCCGGCATCGACCACCGTGTCGATATGCGACCCGATCAGCAGCCGCTTGGGGCTGGCGCCGGCGAGATGGCCGCGCACGGTGCCCAGCGCATCTTCGCCAACGTCGAGCTTCGCCTCGCGCATCCAGGCCGCGACGAGATCGGCGGCGCGGCGGTGCTCCGGCGTCAGAAAGCGCCGGACAAGCCGCGTCGGCTCTTCCGAGATCACGCCGAGCGCCTCGATCATGGTCTCGGCGCGGGCGCCCAGATCGTCGATATCGATCGAATTTGCTGCCGCTGTCATTTTTGAGCCGCCAGCCAGGCGCCGAGCTTCTCGCGCTCCGTCTCGGTCATGCCGGTCTGATTGCCGAGCGGCATCGCCTTGTTGACGACGGCCTGCGTCATGACCAGCGGTGCGTAGCGCCGGATACTGGCGATACTCTCCAGCGTGACGCCTTTGGGGGCCTCCTGAAAGCTTTCGTGCGTCGGTTTTGCCGCATGGCACATCACGCAGTGCTTCTGGGTAATGGCGAGCACCTCGGCATCGCTTACCTCGGCGGTGGCGGCGGTGCGCACGACGGGTGCGGTGAGGTAGATCGCGACGCAGACGAAAAATATGGCGACGAAGGCAGTCCAGCTGTAGCTGTCGAAACTGTCGCCGGCGTCGGCGCGATTGAAGAAATGCCGCGCCAGCGCGCCGATCAGGATGATCAGCGTCACGATCAGCCATGCTTGCGGATGCGCCGACAGGAACGGATAGTGCGGCGACACCATCATCAGCAGCACCGGCAGCGTCAGGTAGTTGTTGTGGGTGGAGCGCTGCTTGCCGACCTGTCCGTAGCGCGCGTCCGGTTTCTCGCCGCGCAGCAACTGACCCACCATCTTCTGCTGGTTCGGGATGATGATGGCGAACACGTTGACGGCCATGATCGTGCCGATGAACGCGCCGACGTGCAGCAGCGCCGCGCGCGCCGAGAACACGTGGGTATAGAAATAGGTGGCGACGAGGATCAGCGCGAATACGCAGATCGCCAACGGAACGGTATAATTGCCGATCGGGGAGCGGCACAGCAGATCGTAGGCAAACCAGCCGACGGCAAGCGACGCCAGCGACAGCGCCACCGCCTGCAGTGGCGTCAGGGGCATGACGGAGGGATCGATCAGGTAAGCCTGGGCATGCAGATAGTACTGCACGACCATCAGCCCCATGCCGGTCACCCAGGTGAGATAGGCCTCCCAGGTGAACCAATGCAGATGGGGCGGTAGTTTCGGCGGCGCGACGGTGAATTTCTCCACGTGATAGAAGCCGCCGCCATGAACCTGCCACGCGGTGCCATAGACGCCCTCGCTCTTTCGCTCCCTTGTGTTGAGCGAGTAGTCCAGCGCCATGAAATAGAACGAAGTCCCGATCCAGCCGATACCCACGATCAGGTGGGCCCAGCGGATCAGCAGGTTGGCCCATTCGCCGAGAAAAACTTCCATCAAAAAACTTCCCGTTCCCCGGCGCGTCAGAGATTATGGGATCAGGATCGATGAGCCGGTGGTGGCCCGGCCCTCAAGCTCGCGGTGGGCGCGTTGCGCTTCCTTAAGCGGATACTTCTGATTGACCGGAATCTTGACCTTGCCGCTGCCGACCACATCGAACAGATCGTTGGCGGTGGCCAGCAGGTCCTTGCGGGTCGCCGTGTAGTGGATCAGCGTTGGCCGGGTCGCGAACAGCGATCCCTTGGTCTGAAGGATGTTGATGTTGAAGGCTTCAACCTGCCCCGACGATGAGCCGAAGCTCACAAACATGCCGCGCGGGCGGATACAATCGAGCGAGGCCGGGAACGTCGTCTTGCCGACGCCGTCATAGACCACATCGCAGAGCTTGCCGCCGGTGATCTCCTTCACCCGGG
>Ga0164243_10010609_pt1 | contig 13224 bp, 10 predicted proteins | sample OricompcompostOP_FD_108781 | JGI IMG/M metagenome (GOLD analysis project Ga0164243, IMG submission 108781) | Organic Plus compost microbial communities from Emeryville, California, USA - Original compost - Organic plus compost (OP) | ecosystem: Engineered > Solid waste > Mixed feedstock >... | reverse complement strand
TCCGCTCCTTCCTTCAATGTCCATCCGCGGTACAAAGTACTTGCCCGTCACAACTCTTCCATAACTGCTATGACGCCATAGGCTCCTCGACGATTTTCGTTAACCGCCTCCCCCGCCTTCCTTCGTTTTTAGGGACCAACCATTTCACCACGCGCATAATAAGCTTAGCGTGACACCTCTCTCAGCCAGCCAGCTATGTAGCTCTTAGGGGCGGCATTCCTCAGATATGGCGTTCTACCTCAGCACTCCGTACTTCGTTGTGTTTCTGAAGAAACCCTGATTCTCATCCTGTGAGAGGGATTGATTATTGGACATTTTGACATTTTCAACCATCATTTGTTTAGTTAGGCTATTCTCACTCTCACTCGACAGGTCGAAGACGAGATGTCTGAGGGAGTATAGACTAATATGGATGCACATGTGGCCAGTAATCGATCACGGGGCAAATCCGGGAACGTATCCAAGGATACTTCGTAATACACGAACAAATGAACGGATATCTTGAGCCTATGTAATTCCCCTGCATTAACAAAAGAGAGAAAAAAGGAGTGTGCAAACTATCTATTATCCGGAATTCTATCATGTGGCCTCACCTGGATCTGTACGTCAAGTCCTTATTGTTTGAACCACGCACGATTATTATTACTTTCCCTTCCGCCGTCGGGCCCCACCTGACCTCGTCTCCTGGGTGGTGGATCCCGCGAGGTCCTCGTCTTCGCCATCCTCCTTCTCGATCTCGACCAGGTCACTCGAATTTTCCTCGCCATCATCAGTGCCTACCGACCGTCTGGCCTCGTCTCTGGCCTTGCTCGCTTCCAGCACCTCGCGAACAAGTTTCTTGCCCTCGTCCATTTCTCCATTCATGGCGCCACAGCCCATGCACTTCCACATACCCACATCGCTCAGTCGCTTCGTACCGGGGGGAGCCTGTCCGTTGACGAGCCGACATGTTTGACAAATAAGCACGATGCGGTTTTTGGCTGCCATCTCATCCTCGCCCAACAACAGATCCATGATGCGATCGTACCAGTGGGGTCCAGCCCCTGGCCCTTCGTACTGGCCATATGATTGGAGAGAAAGAGCAGCTGCCGGCGGCGGAGGTGGCTGGTTGAATGCGTTCGGTGCGAATTCCTCCGTTACGGGGACGGAGCCGGAGAACGGGGCAGGAGGGTGGATGTCGGGGTTTGGGGCGCCAGGGAGCAGGTCGGGTGGTGGTCGGCGTTGAATATTGGCGGTGGGCGGAGGAGGTAGGCCGGTCCGGCCAGGGATGTTCACATGGGGCTGACCACCTAGAACATGTGGCGGCTTCTTTCCGTGTCCCGGCTCTTTACCCTCACCCTCACTGCCCGAGTCCCTGCGCGACCGTGGCCGTTGTTCAGGGCCTCCGTACTTTTCGAGTAACTCCAGTGTAGTGTCGTATTTCGTAGCATCCTTCAACTTCTGGATCGTCTTGGCCCTTTCGGCCTGTTGGTCCTTGAGTTTGGAAGTGAGGGTATCGATTCGGTAGGTATAGTAGCCAGCAAGGGACGTCCGGGTAACGTAAATCCTATCCAACACACCAGTTAGGCCTCGCATAAACTGCGCCAAACCGCGGATATTTCAAAGCAAAAAAATGAGCTGGGAGGCTGGGAGAGGAAGGGTGCTCTTACACCACGGGTCCACCAGCAATACCGGTCCATTCATAAGGTCCCATCTTCTGTGAGCCAACCACGAGAATGATGACGATGCTGTAGACAAGATAGGCGAAGGATAGGTAGAGGGTCCATAGCACCCTCACCCGCCGTGATCGTGCCCGGAGTCCATCGAGGCGAGCTTGCGTGTCTGTGATCTTGGCCGAAAGGGCCGAAAGCGTTTTCTCAAAAGAGGCGGGGGAGGAGTCCTCGCTCTTATAAAAAAGAGAAGAAAAAAAAAAAGGAGAAAATGTTAGCTGGCAAAGCTGGCAGGGGGCTGAGTCTCCTTTGGAAGGGGGCACTGGCATACCCTCCAAGGCCAGAAAGACACCATTATGTAGGTGCGGTTCGTTGTCGCGATGTCAAGGAGACACCATCTGGCCACGAAACCAAAATCTAATCTATTCGGGTTAGATCTCGAGTCGACGAAACCGAGGACCGCTTTCCTTCTCGTTCAGGTCTCCTCGTAGAAGCTGGCGGTGGGTTTTGGCGGAGCTGGCCTAAAAAGGAATGACCATTTTCACCAAGGAGTGAAGAGCGAAACAGGCAAGAGCTCGTGATGCTGGCCTTTGGCGGTGACAAGCACGAGATACATCCCAAAGTACCAACGTCAATGACATTCTCGACTGTGAGCTGTCAAGCTCCAGGAGGATGGTAGAATCCTCCGAGATTCTTCCGGCTAGCTCGATGAGGTACTTCGTAACGAAGCCACATTTCACATGAAGTAATCTATACAATTGAATGAGGACAGTATCTGGCACGCCGCCCCTGGTCCGTGCCCGGTATGGTTGTCACCGAACACCAACAATAACCAGTTGAGGACAGCAGGCAGGGGAATACTTCGTATGGAGTACAAGGAGCCAGGCACTAAATCACAAGGCTGCTCCCTCAATCCATCCAGCTCCTTAACTCTTAGTTTCATCCTTATGCGCTTCCCTGGAAAATATTCCTTCTTGTTTTTTTTTTCCTCTTTTGCTATAGGAGCCATTGGAATTTTTGGGCGTTTTGAGCTCAGTCTCTGAATTTAATTGGTTATTTTCGTCCTAGTTGGATCGCTTAGGACTGCCTTGACACTGCGCCAGTCCATCCTCAGCAGATAACAGCCGACCTGGCCAGCCGCTGAGGAATGCCCCCCAACATTAATCGATGATTAACGAGTTTTCCTGCCTTGAACTGGGTATAGGCTAGGCCTTTTTTGGCGCATCTTCATTCCTGCGAGCACATTCATTCAAGCCGGTGTCCAGTTGATGCTATAACGACACAATGTTCCAGGTTCGTCTTCCTCTCAAGAGCCAGCCTTGCCCGTCTACCTGCCACCGTCAACCTAACTCCTCTGTCTAGTCCCTTCAGCGCATAAAGGGTGCGATCGATCGCACGATTGCCGAAGAGCAGGCTCGCTCCAAGGAAACCACGTCAGCGACGCCTTCCCGCCAATCCAGCACCTCCTCCCGAGGCGGCAAATCCGAGTCCCCTTCAAAGCGCCCTCGCCCAAAGCAAAGATCTAGCCAGGATGCCTCAAAGACGTCTGGGGAAGGAACGGCGAATCTCGATCCCGCGGTATTCGAGGCCGCTTTTGCTCTTGAGGACAGCGAGGACCCGAGCCGAGCCGGGACCCCGAAACCGCCGAGCGATAGGGACGAGAAGACAAAGACGAGCAGTAGCAACGTGACCGGCGAGAAGCCGGCCGAGAATGGCACGTCGAACCAGAGTGAAGAAAAGAGGAATGGGGCGGATTCTAGCGAAAAAGCAAAGGCAGATGTGGGAGCCGCGGCGGCTGTGGACCTTCCAATGGAGGTCAAGGTCAAGCTCCGGAAATTCGAACGCCTTGAGTCCACATATACTGGTTAGTGAGCTTCGCATTCTGTGTCCCTCTTTTACCCATGTAAAAGGTCGTTCCTTTCGCTAACTTGCCCCTAGAACTTCTCCGCTCTTACCGCATCGCTCACAGTCGCGCAAAATCGGTCGAACCCTTCGAGCGGGCTCTTAAGGAGAACACGCCCTTAGCATCTATTTCTGATCCGGCCGCATTTGTTGAGTATCTGAGCCAGCTGAACCTCAAGGGTGATATGGTAATGGAGGAGCTTAAGCGCGTGTCCGCCGAAAGGGACGAGCTCAAGAAGAAGTCCAGTGCGCAGGAGTCTGAGATCGAAACGTTGAAGTCTGAGTTGGCCGAGGCTAAGAAACGCGCCTCTGTGGAGACTGCGGTACTAGATACAAAGAAAGAAACAAGCCCTGAGCAGGGCGGTGCGAAGGAGAAGAGCGAGTCTAAGCCTGTCCAAAAGACGGCCTCGGGCGACGACGAACCTGAAGGGAAGGGCTCCTCCGAGCTCTTCTCCTTTGACAGTGAGGTTCTGGATGACTCTGCTGCCCGGACACAGGAGATTGAGACCTTGAAGTCAGAAGTCGAGTCTCTCCGTTCGGAGCTCTCTATCGCCAAGGAAACCAGCGCCGATCTCATCGAGAAGCTTGAGAAGACCACGACTGAGCTCAGCCGGACGAGGGATGCTACCGCGGTCAAGAAATCACTGGAGGCTCAGCTGGAAGCGAGGAATGCCGAAATCACGTCCCTTACCGAGCGACTTCACAAGTCCCAGTCCCAACTCAAGGAACTTGAAGGTAAACTTGAAAATGAGAAGGAGTTACAGACTTCGGCTACAAAGGATCTCAAGGCCAAACTTGCTGCGGCGGATTCCCGGTGCAGCCAACTCGAGTCAGAACTAAAGAGCCTAACGGCGACGAAGTCCGTTTTAGAGAGCAAGATTACGGGACTGACGGGCAAGATCGACTTCCTTCAGCAATCTAAGGAGGAGGATGAGAAGAAAGTGGACGAGCTAAACAAGAAGCTGAAGGAGGTTCAGTCAAGCGTACCCAAATCGACAGGCGGCGCTTCTACGGCCGCATCTGAGACTGCGTCGGCTACTCCTAGCGCTCCTTCGGCGTCGTCGAAGAAGAAGAACAAGAAGAAGAAGAAGGGCGGAGCCGCTGCTGCGGGAGGCGCCACTGCTGATTCGCAGCCACCAACCACGTCGGATCTCGCTCCTCCTTCGCCAGTGGAGTCGGTCAACGTCGAGGCACTCGAGTCTGAGATTAGTCGCCTCAAGGAAAACGTCGCTGAAAAGGATGCACAGATTGACAAACTGTCCAAAAAAAGGAAGAACGAAGAAGAGCTGAGAGAGGAGGTCGAGTCGATGCAGGAGAATCTTCTTCTTATAGGGCAAGAGCATGTTGAGGCGAAGGAAAGGATCAAAGCCCTCGAGGCGGAGAAGGCACAGCTGAAGGCGAGGATCACCGAGCTCGAGAAAGAGTCTGAGAATGCCAAGGTCAACTCGAAGGCGCAGGCGGAGCTGGAGGAGCTACAGCAGCAGTACGAGGAACTCAAGGTCAAGACATCTACCCTCCAGACGGACCTCGCAGCGACGCAGCAGCTCGCGCAAAGCCGGTTCAAGGAATTAACTGTTCTCCGGGAGATTCTCCAAAAGGCGCAAACCGAACTCAAGAGCCTCAGACAGGAAGCCGCGGCGCTGAAGACGACAAAGGAGGAGCTGGCGAAGAGGAATATGGAGATTCGCGCGCTGGAAAAGAAGGAGAAGGAAATCAAGATGGAGCTCAACCGCGCGCAACGTCTAGCATCGGACCGGGAGACGGAGATCAAGACACTCAACGAAAAGGTGTCGGCGGAGATGAGCAACAGGGTTCGACTAGAAGACGCGAATCGTGTGGCCGGGCGAGACCTTCGCCGATCGGAAGCCGAGAAGATTGAGATCAGCGCAAGGGAGGAGAAGGCGACGCGCGAGCTCAAGCAGCTGCGCGAACTACAGCCCAAGATGCGTGAGCTGCAGGAGCAAGTGGAGAAGCTGGAACATGCGAAGAAGCTTCTCAAGGAGGAAGCGGACCTCAAGGCGCAGCAGTACACCAGCGCTCAAGGTCTCCTCGATAGCATGCGGGACCAGACGACGGAATTGACGGTGCAGCTGCGAGAGGCGCGGGCGCAGGCGGAGTCGCTCGACGAAGAACTGGTCGAGGTCCAGAGGATGCTCGGCGAACGCACGCGCGAGGGCGAGACGATGAGGCGGCTGCTCGCGGACGTGGACGAGCGAGCGGATACCAAGGTGAGGGACATGCGCAACCGCATGGATGCGGCGGTCGAGGAGCGCGACAGGATGGAAGAGGAGTCCAGCGCGCTGGCGAGACGCAAGACGCGCGAGACGGAAGAGTTGCGGCAGAAGATTCGCGAATTGGAGCGGGACGTCAAGGCTCTCGCCAACGAAAAGGACGAGCTGGAGCACCGCGAACGCGAGTGGAAGAGGCGGCGCGAGGAGCTCGAGAGCGTCGAGCAGAGGGCGGACGCAGAGATCGCCGAAGCGCGCACGGCGGTGTCGGACCTGAAGGTGGCGCTCGACGCGTCGGAGAGGCAAGTAGCCGACGCCGAGAGGCAAAAGGCGGACCTGCGGAAGTTCCTCGAGGAAGCGAGGCAGAAACACGACCGGATAGCGAGGGATCTCAAGATGGTGCAGGCGAAGATGAGTCCCACCGGCGGTGCGGGAGGGCGCAGCTCGATCGACTCTACGAGGTCGGGGACTTCGGTAGGGGGCGCGGCAGGCGGTGCGGCCGACGTCATGTATCTCAAGACGATATTGTTGCAATTCCTTGAGCAGAAGGATAATAGGTTGAGGGCGCAGCTGGTTCCTGTACTGGGGAAACTGCTTAGATTCGACCCGTAAGTTTTATCCCCTCCCTCTCCCTCTCCCGCTCCCGCTCCCCCTTCCCCTTCCCCTTTTTTCCGTAGTGTCGCAGAGGCAGGCCTTCTCGGACTCTCCGATGCTTTTGAAATCACTATCAATCACTTTGCTAACAAGCTTGTTTTCACAGAGCGGATGAGAAGAAGTGGCTCAGTGTAGTGCAGAGGATGGGTTAAGGACTGAGGGCAGCCCTATCTGGGCAATCTAATCAATCTACCGGAACTGTTCACATATTACATATTAAACGATCTGGAGACGACATGGCATTTGAGTTTCCTGATGGGTGGATAGCTGCGAGGAAAACGGTGTACGAATAGACAATGCAATTGACCTCTCTAGACTTGAGACCTGCTCTCTCCACTATCCTCGGTTGAACAACTAGCACAATCAGACCCTGGATCTCTCTCTAGACGTATGCAACCATCCTTTTCAAGCCGGGATAGTCCCTGGTTTTTCTTCTTTCTCCCAGAGCAGCCGGTCTTAAGACATCGATAAACACATGAGAATGGCGAAGGGGTGAGAGCAGATTGCGATGTCAATGGAAGAAAAGTTTCCACTCGCTCTTGGCTGAATTCTGTCTTCTGATTTTTATTCCTGGTTTTTAATTTTGCAGATTCGTATCTGTTTTCGTCCCTTCCTTTTTCGGATGGGTAAACTTGCCTTAGTCCTGGCATAAATGACATCATGGGTCTGGCTGGGTCTGGCCCATTCCCGAACCCGCCGGGGCGGATAGGCACGGAAGGAAAATCCGGGGGGATCAAATGCTCCTGCAATGTTCCTTGTTCTGGGCTTGCAAGTCACTGTACCTCTCGATGTAGTTAGGTACCACGACCACGTGTTTTTCTGCTCGGGAAATGGGGACCCGTAATGTCCAATTTCCATTTTCAATTAAACTCGGGAAATTCATCGAAGAAGATGGAAAAATGATGAAAAAGGAGTTTTTGGGATTGCTAAGGACAGTACGAAGTACAAGTGCGCCATTTACTCTCGCTCGTGACAATTGAACGAAGCCCAATCTAGAGAAGGAGAAGAATCACCCTCTCCACACGTCCATCTCATCCGCCGTCATCGAACATTCAACCCGGCCTCGGCCCGCTTCCCACTAATGCACCCCGATAACGATGAACTGTCCTTGTCTCGACGAAAACGAAACAGAGTGGGCGCGGACCCGGAGCATGCTTCAAGTTAGCGAAATGCTACTCGGCCCGTGCGTAAAACTGCCGGGGCCGGTTCCAAAACTGGCCCTGAAGATCCTCGCAAGTGGAAAAGTAGCATCCCGCTCATCCTGTTGTCGATCTCTCTCCCAAGGGGGAAAAAGGAGAAGAAGTCACAAAACGGGACAAAAAAGACAAGAAGAAATCAAAACCAAAAAGACAGAAAAAGAAAACAAGGTTTAAGGATATACTTACAAAACGCGTACTCGTATCCCACACCTAGCAAGGCCAATCCCTGTAAGGAGAGAGACACCTATGTAGAATGGGAAGGGGGGGAGTGTATATTCTCAATGGAGGAAAGGGGCAGGTCCCATGGAGATACTCACGTCGTACCAAACAGCTAGGCAGCACCATGAGTCACCGAAAACAACGATTAACACATGCTGATATACCCCAAACAAGGACGAACCGCAGCTTCGGGCGAATCCAATGGGAATCTGTATCTCCCAAGGCAACGCGTCGCGAACAGTCGAGTCTGGAATCGCGCGTCAATCTACTCGAAACACCAATGGCAAGACACTCGGCATATGAATGGCCGGCTCCATAAAGTTGTGGACATAGGAACCTCGGAACCGACGAAGCACGTCGTTCAAGGCGCTCACCAAACTACTAGAGCAATGATATGCACGGAGACGGATACGACAACCCAACGCGGAAAAATAAAAAAGTAGTATCGGTCTCGATTCAACAGTAAACTAGATTCGGATGCTGAGGCCCCCCCATATCATGTGCTTTGCATTCGCTGAATGGGCCAGACAAGACATCCTCCATGTGTAAACCAATCCAGATGGTGTAGAAAAAGAAAAAAAATGAAAAAGATATTGATTCCCGCCTGCCTCGCAGGTGAAATTCTGCTCTGCAGGACCCGTCCAGACCAGGCGGGCCATCGAATAAGAAGTAGATAGTGAACAAAGAAAAATGTTGCCCTGCTGACAAGCAGCTAGATCAAGTAGCCCAGGGGGATATATCATGAACAAAATCAATGAAAAACACCGCCCAACATGCAGGTAACCTCATAATAAAGCCTTCCCGGCCAGTGGAAATTTCCAAAACCCTGGAAAACAGAACACATATCAAGCGCTGACTGACACCGTCTCAAACCCAAATGCAACCAAGAGAAGAAAAAAAGAAGCGTGCGCGCATGGCATCCTGAGCCTCATCCTCATCGTAGATTTGAATCCAAAGCCAAGCCGAATTAGTCCTGTCCCTGACCTGAAATCCCCTTGAATATACCTCAAGACCCCATTACTGCCGTCAGGGATGACATGTACTCCCAATTGTCTCACGTTAGGAAGCCATTGCGCGTCGCAAAATCTCCAAGGCGTGTTGAAGCCGGGGCTACTGTAAAAGGTTCGATATGCCAGAAATCCGAGAAAATAGAAAAAATAAATCAAAGATCCAATAAATTCCAAACTGAGCTCCGGGTATCATTGTGTTGTGTCTGGTGAACAAGCCGATGAAAGTGAATAAGAATCCGAAAATCCGTGATGTGACGTTATTCCGATGCTGCATGCCGTGTATCAAAAAATAACAAAAGTATGGCCGACCGTGACAAAGGAAAAAGATGGTGGTAATAGAAAGGCCTAGATGGAACCCGAATCACTCGTGTGAAATCTGACATCTGACCACGAACTTTGAGTACGTCGCCTGGTACTCGTACTCGCTAGTAGTCGCCGTTATGTAATGTAGGCGAGAAGAAAGAATACCGCCCAGCGCGCCAAGGCCCAAAATGAAAGGAAGAGGAGCGGAGAATAAGTTGCTCAAGAGTAGAGAGAGAGAAGAGGAGGGAAGGGGGAAAAAAAGTGAGTGGTGAGTGGCGTAGCATATCAATCTGTCGCCGTTCATTGGGAAAGGGTGTGAGAGAGTCTTGAAGAGACCCTCGACCATCACGAAGCGCCGACTCGAAGCAGGAATCATAAATCATGATCCATTCACATGTACTGCCGAACCCAGCCAATGTCGAGCCATCCAACCTTCTCAAACGCCGTCCAGAGTTTAGACGCCTTGTTGACATCAATCTTGCATGCCTGCTGAGCGTCCGTCTTGCGGAACTCTTTGCCGACACGAGCGCACTCGAGGCGTCGAATAAAGATGCGCCGCTTGCTTGTCAAGTACGTGGCGCAGTCGAGGCGGAGGTTGGCCGCAAGCGAAATCTCGTCGGGATGAAGCAGTTTCGCATTGGGGTCGTTCGAAAGATCAATGGGCGCCCCCTTCCAGTCAACCTTGAGGCAGTTGGGCTTGTTGGGCAGTGACGACAGCGGAGGACAGTAGTTTGGCAGCGAGTTGAAATCCTTGTCTTCCCTGTTGGGAGCCACGATGCGCCGCTGCGGCTCCGGCGTCGAGCTCACGCGGATGGTCTGCTTGATTTGGGGTCCACCGTTCTGGCGGATAGGCCGAGGAGCTCCGGATGTCGGGGTCTTTGCGACCCGATACTGGCGCGCCGGTCGCGGGGCCTTGATGGGCTGCACCTCGGGGGTCGAGGGCGCAGCTGCTACCTTGGCAGGGAGAATCGCCGCGTACTTGGCCGGCCTGACCATAGGGGCGGGCCGCTCCTTCCGTTTGGCACCAGCCTTCCTATCGGCCACAAGCAACTCCCTTTCCTTCCTCAGCCAGCCCATGGGGTTGTTGAGATAGTTCTTCATGACCTGAGACTTGAAGTATAGGGCAAGTTCATAGTCTTCTCGCCTAGGCGGGGCGGCGGCGGTAAAGAGATTGGGATGTCGGAACGCCACATGCTCATCAACGAGTCGGCGATGCTCGGAGACATGGTCGGTCACAAAGAGAGGCGCCGCCGGACTAGACTCTTGCGAAGGCGGGAAGAGAATGGGATCTTTTACCGGGCTGTCGTCCGTTGCGGCGGGCGTTGGCGCGGCGGGCGATGGTGAAGCGGCATTGATATTATCGTGAATGGGAATCTCCGGCGATACGGGCGGGGACATGGGTGGCCTAGGCCCAAGCGCAAGTGGAAGTCGGGATTGTGCCGGAGGGGAATTTTGTCCATCGCATTGAGAGAAGTTGTCGTAGGGCATTGGTTCGGGTGGCGACATCAGGTTGCTAATGTCGAACGGCTTCTTCTTATTTATATCCATTGTCGCGGTATTGGATGGAAGCGAAGATGAAGAGGAAGAAGGACTATGAGTAGCGCCGGATACGTTGGCGAAGAGCGAAGTCTGCTGAGTGAGATGCAATGCCTCTGGCATTGGCGTCATGGGCGCAGACGAAGAAGGACGTGGAAGAATGTAGGGGGATGATGGGAGTGGCGTAGATTGGTGCCGTCGCTGCATGGAGTGTGTCCAAGTCGATGAAGGTTGAGATGATGAAGATGAGGCAGACTGGAGAATTGGCCGATCTGACGAGTTGTGAATAGGATGCAGTGGTTAGCGGAAGCGGGAGCGGAAGATGTATGGTTTGCCCAGATGCCCGGGTACCCGACTTAATATATAAGTTGGCCTGCGCCCAAGTCTAAGTGTGACTGCCTGACGGGGTGGTGTTGACGTGTAAGACGGCCGGCGGAGGGAATTGGCTGTTAGCGTTGGCTGTTTTGGAGCCAAGGGGGGGGGTGGCTGTTAGGTAGTGGGTGGTGGGAGGTGGGCAGTGTTCAAATGTTCCCACGAATTTAGCGTTTAGTGGGGGCCTATTGGCGACATCAAAGAACACAAATAACACGGCCTGGGGCTTGGGATTGCGTGGCGAATAACAGGCAGCAATTGAAGAAGGGCGAGCGACGACGTTGCTCCTCTCGTGCCTTCGCCCTATTTCCGTCTCAATTGCGCAACGGTCGGAATTTTCGGCGATTGGTAACCAAAATTACCACGTCCGATCTAGAAAATTACCTCGTCTTCGAGCCCACAATTGGCGGGCACAATGAGGGAATCCGGTGACACTCAATGGGTCGATGGACCGTGTTGAGCGGATTAGATTAGTGCTGGCGTGGGGTGTTAAATGGTGACGTTGGGCTTGCGACGGGCTCAGGGTCCAGTGTGGTGGTGCCAGCGCGAGGGGGAAGGTAACAGCCAAGTCGCAAATGCAAGCACTAGTTGCTCGGAATTTCGAAGATTGAATGTTCCAAAAAGGAATCCTTGGGATCGCGCGTAATTTTCGAAAATAAAAATAACAGGTAATGCGAGGTTCGGAATGGGGACTCGTCAAACCATTGGTATTTCGGTGGCGAATTGTGTTTCGGTGATGGCAAAAGGCAGCCTACCAGTTACCAGGAGGGGAGGGGGAGCCACTGGCGCTGCGAGGTTCACTAACAATTGATCCGTTCTTTGTCTCGAGAGGATGGCGTTTTTGTAGTGAACGGCGCAGAAACAGCGAACATTCGACGGAACTGGATGGAAACAAATCGGAGGCAGCGGCAGAGCTCAGTAATAGAGGCCGATTGGAGTTGTGGAAATGGAAAGGGAAAAGAGGAAAGAGGGCGAAGCTGACCCAGAATGGAGGGAGAATGTGAATAATAAAGTTGGAGGGGGGCGGCACGAGTCTGGAAGCCTGGAGATCTACTAGAGGCCGGGACGGTGCGAGGTGCGAGGTGCGAGGATGACCTGGGAACGGCTCCCAAGCGAGTGTACAAGTATTATTAGTGGTTTGCAAGACCAGGCTTGGGTCGGTCCTGCCTGGATTGAAGTGGTTGATGGGATGTGTGGGAATGGGAGTGTGAGTAGAATTGATCAATGACCAAATGTCTTAATATTCAATCGATTGAAAATGGATATGAGGCGCAATCCTATATCATCATTGGGCAACGCGATAACAGCAGGAAATTGGAAAATGTATTGATCGATGTATTGCTTGTGATTTTTAATAGATTTGGCCCATCAATCACTCAATCACCGGACAAGTGGGAACTCTTCACAGACGGGTGCCAGAAGCGGTGCCAGAAGCCAGAGGGAGGTCGCGACCGTGTTGGTGTAGGACAGACATCAAAGGGGAAGCACATGCCCCAGAAGATATCCATGATGATGAGAGAGAGTGTGTGATACATCAATGGTGGAGGGGGTATTTCCATCAGAAATCAGATTAATACATTTGGTCACAGGGGGTGTACGAGGTACAAAGAGCCCTGAGAAAGATGGGGTACGGTACCTCGAACGAGGAGGGAAACCAAGAGGACAAAGAGTACTTGGAGAGGGGCGTGGCAATGATGGGCGAGACGATGGATGACGGGTGCGCTGGAACACTTCAACTTCTCATCAATACCATCATCCTGTATCATTCTGGGGTCGCAAGGAGTTTGGGCCGGTCCATTTTAAACAGAAAGCCTCAAGTGGGCTTTGTAAAGCGAGCTGGATTGGTTGCGTTGTCTCCAGATACACGGTTCGTCTCTTTATCTCTGGGAGCAATCGTTTACAAACCATCATTGATGATTACGAAGTAGCTGAGTCCCCATAATCGTCCAGGACTCGTTCTCTCCCATACAAGTAGCAGCAGAAACCTCAGTTAAAACAGGACACCCAAACAAAGCTAGATCCCAGTACGAAGTGGAGGAGAAGGTGGAAGTGTTCGATGTGGGAGAACACCCCAGAGACAACTTCCAGGTTCTGAAGACGGCTCAATAGACTCACCCCCAGAATCCTCTTAATTACAAATTACCAAGCAATT
>Ga0164243_10010607_pt1 | contig 13225 bp, 14 predicted proteins | sample OricompcompostOP_FD_108781 | JGI IMG/M metagenome (GOLD analysis project Ga0164243, IMG submission 108781) | Organic Plus compost microbial communities from Emeryville, California, USA - Original compost - Organic plus compost (OP) | ecosystem: Engineered > Solid waste > Mixed feedstock >... | reverse complement strand
CCTGTTTCGCGTTGGTCGTGCTGAACGTGCGCGACCAGCTCGCATAGCGCTCCGCGTTCAGGGCGGCCAGCGGGTCCGAGATGCGCATCAGGGTGGCGATCTGGGCCGGCGCGAGCTTGCGCAGCACGGCGACCAGTTCGGCCGCATCGTCGATGAAATCCGGCAGCGTGTGCTTCTCGGTGACGGCAGGTGTGGCATAGTCCAGCGTCTTGGCCGGGGAAATTACGATCAGCATGACAAACGAGGAAGAAAGCAAACAGGGCGCAATGATACCCAAGCGCATCGTCATCGACACCAACGTCTGCCTCGACCTGTTCGTGTTCCACGATCCGCGCTGGGCGGCGCTGCTGCAGGCCCTGGAAAACGGCGCGGTGCAGGCGTTCACGCGCGCCGACTGCCGCAACGAATGGCTGCTGGTGCTCGACTATCCGCACCTGCCGCTCGATGCGCACAGTCGGGCGCAGGCAGCGGCTCGCTTCGATGCGCTGATCGCCTGCGTCGCGCCGCTTCCGGTCGCCGCCCCGCTGCCGCAGTGCAAGGACCCGGACGACCAGAAATTCCTCGAGCTGGCGCGCGACATCGACGCCGCCTGCCTGATCACCAAGGACAAGGCCTTGCTGAAGCTGGCGCGCAGGACGCAGCGCGCGGGCATGTTCGCGATCCTGCCGCCGGAGCGCTGGGAGCCGGCCGAATGCGCGTGAGCGCGGCTGTGGCTACAATCGCCACATCGTTCCTCCGACAAGCGCCATGCACACTCCGAATCCTTCCCTCGTCGCCACTCCACCGCTGCCCTCGCGGCTGCCGCAGGTCGGCACCACGATCTTCACCGTCATGTCCGCCCTGGCGCTGGAAAAAGGCGCGGTCAACCTGGGCCAGGGCTTTCCCGATTTCGACTGCGACCCGGCCCTGATCGATGCGGTCGCCGATGCGATGAAGTCGGGCGCCAACCAGTATCCGCCGATGGCCGGCGTGCCTGCACTGCGCGAGGTGATCGCAGCCAAGATCGCCACACTGTACGGCCGCAACTACGACCCGGGCAGCGAAATCACGATCACGGCCGGCGCCACCCAGGCCCTGCTGACCGCGATCCTGTGCTGCGTGCATCCGGGCGACGAAGTGATCGTCGTCGAGCCGGCCTATGACAGTTACGGGCCGGCGATCGAGCTGGCCGGCGGCAAGATGGTGCCGGTGCAGATGGAAGTCGGACCGAACGGCTATGCCGTCCCGTGGGACAAGCTGGCTGCGGCCGTCAGCGCGAAGACGCGCCTGATCATGGTCAACTCGCCGCACAACCCGACCGGCTCGGTACTGCGCGCGGACGACATCGAGGCACTGGCGCGTATCGTGCGCGGGACCGACATCCTGCTGCTGTCGGACGAGGTGTACGAGCACATGGTGTACGACGGCGCGCGCCACGAATCGCTGTGCCGCCACCCGGAACTGGCCGCACGCACCTTCGTCGTCTCCAGTTTCGGCAAGACCTACCACGTGACCGGCTGGAAAGTCGGCTACGTCGCCGCGCCGGCCGCGCTGTCGGCCGAGTTCCGCAAGGTCCACCAGTTCAACGTATTTACCGTCAACACGCCGGTCCAGCAGGGCCTCGCGCGTTACATGCGCGACCCGGCACCGTATCTGGACCTGCCGGCGTTCTACCAGCAGAAGCGCGACCTGTTCCGTGCCGGCCTGCGCGATTCGCGCTTCCGGCTGCTGCCGTCGGACGGCACCTACTTCCAGTGCGTCGACTATTCGGCAATCTCCGATCTGCCGGAAGCGGAATTCGCCAAATGGCTGACCGCCGAGATCGGCGTGGCCGCGATTCCAGTCTCCGCCTTCTACAGCCGGCCGCGCGAATCCGGCATCGTGCGCTTCTGCTTCGCGAAGAAGGAAGAGACGTTGCAGGCTGCGCTGGAACGCCTCGCTCGGCTGTAGCGGACAGAAGCGACGTCGCCGGCGCTGCGCAATAATAGGCGCCGTGCCCAACTCCATCACAACAACGCCATGTCCGCCGAACTGAAAGCCACGCGCCGCGACGCGACACTGATCCTGACCTTGTCGAACCCGGGCACGCGCAATGCGCTGCACCCGGACATCTACGCCGCGGCCATCGAGACGCTGACGACGGCCGAGCGCGATGCCAGCCTGCGCGCCGTCGTGCTGACCGGCGCCGACGGCTACTTCTGCGCCGGCAGCGATCTGCGCCGGCTGCTGGAGAGCCGCATCGGCGACACTGCGACGAAATCACGCACGGCCGCTCAGCTGCAGGGCTGGATCGAAGCGATCCGCAATTGCCCGAAACCGGTGATCGCGGCAATCGAAGGCGGAGCCGCGGGCGCCGGCTGCGCGCTCGCGCTGGCCTGCGATTTCATCGTCGCGGGCCAATCCGCGAAGTTCGAGATGCATCATGTGAAAGCCGGACTCGTGCCGGACGGCGGCGCGACCTGGCTGCTCGGCCGGCTGCTGCCGCGCCAGCTCGCCGGCGAGATGCTGATACAGGGGATGCCGGTGGATGCCGTGCGCCTGCATCGGCTGGGCGTGGTCAACCGGCTGTGCCCGGACGGCGCAGCCCTCGACACCGCCCTAGCCTGGGCCGATGCGCTGGCCGAACTGGCGCCGAACGCAGTCGAACGCATCAAGTCCCTGCTGCAGGATGCCGGCACAAATACGCTGGCGGACCAGATGCAACTGGAGCAACGCTACTTTGTCGAAAGCCTGCACCATCCGAATGCCCAGGAAGGCATCGGCGCCTGGCTCGACAAACGCAAGCCCCGCCATTCGTAAAAATTCACGCCTCTTCGCCCCCTCAACGTCACCTGGAGAAAAGCAACAATGATCGACGTCTATTCCTGGCCCACGCCGAACGGCCACAAGGTCCACATCATGCTGGAGGAATGCGGCCTGCCCTACCGGGTCCATGCGGTCAACATCGGCCGCGGCGACCAGTTCCAGCCCGAATTCCTCGCCATTTCCCCGAACAACAAGATTCCCGCCATCGTCGACCCGGACGGCCCCGACGGCCGCCCATTCTCGCTGTTCGAATCGGGCGCGATCCTGGTCTACCTGGCTAGCAAGACCGGCCGCTTCATCGGCACCACCGACCGCGAGAAATTCACGACCCTGCAATGGCTGATGTTCCAGATGGGCGGCGTCGGCCCGATGCTGGGCCAGAATCATCATTTCCGCATCTACGCGCCGGAAAAGATCGGCTACGCGATCGACCGCTACACCAACGAAGCCAGGCGCCTGTACGGCGTGATCGACAAGCAGGTGGCGCGGGAAGGCTATCTTGCCGGCCCCGAATACACGATCGCCGACATCGCCACCTTTCCATGGCTGCGTTCATGGGAAAACCAGGGCATCGACTGGGAAGAATTCCCGAACGCGAAGCGCTGGTTCGACGAGATCGCCGCGCGCCCGGCGGTCCGGCGCGGCGTCGAGGTGCTGGCGAACGAACGCAAGCCGCTGACCGACGACAAGGCGCGCGACCTGCTGTTCGGCAAGAGCCAGTATCAGAAACGCTGACCGTTATCAGTAGTAGAAGCGCATGATCCACTCGGCGACGCACACGGGCTTCTCGCTCCCCGCGCGCTCCACCGTCACCGCCCATACGACCTGGATGCCGCCCCCGGCCGCCTCGACGGCATGCACTGCGATGCGGCCCCGCAAGCGGCTGCCGGCAGGCACCGGCGCCGGGAAGCGGACGCGGTTGACGCCATAGTTGACGCCGAGCCGGGAGGGCGGCAGCGCAACCGCGGACGCCATCATCGCCGGCAAAAGCGCCAGCGTCAGGAAACCGTGCGCGACCGTCTCTCCGAACGGCGACTCGCGGCGCGCACGTTCCGGGTCGACGTGGATCCACTGGTGGTCGTCCGTCGCGTCGGCAAAGCGGGCGATGCGCGGCTGCGTGATTTCGAACCAGTCGCTCACGCCCACTTCCTGCCCGGCCAGTTCCTTCAATTCATCTATCGATCCGATCCTGCGCATCGCATCCTCCGTCAGGCGATCCGCCGCCCATTCATGTTCATCTCTGCGTGAGCATGCGACAGGCGTGCCAGATGGCGGGCCGTGACGCCGCGCAGCGTTTCGGCTGAACAATATGACAAGCATGAAAACGGCCCGTCCCCGATCGGGGCGAGCCGCATGGAAAAGTCTTCGGATGAATGCCGGAAGCAGCGCTTATTGCAGCGGCTCCTTGAGCGCGGCCGGAATCGGCAGCACGCCGATGCCTTCCTCCAGCAGCGCCACGCACTCTTCGGCCGATGCCGTGCCGCGAATCGGGCGCTCCGGGATTTCCGCGTCGTGCATGCGCCGCGCCTCGTCGGCAAAACGGGGACCGACATCCTCGCTTTGCGCGATCAGCTTGCGCATCAGGGTCAGCATCTGCTGCTGGACGGCAGGCGGTGCGGGAGGCGCCGCCGCGCTCGCCCCTTTGCTCACATGAGGCGCTGACGGAAGCCGAAGCACCGAGGTGCTGTCGCAAAGCGGGCAGGCAAGGCTGGCGGAGGACAATTGATCGATGCAATCCTGTTCGGAGGCAAACCAGCCTTCGAAGTGGTGATCGTGCTCGCAGCGCAGGTTATAGACTTTCATGAAATGCAGGCAGACAACCGGCGCCGGATGCCGAAATAAAAACCGGCGCCGCAACGGGCGCCGGCTATTCTAGCGGTTTCCTCTGCCGCTCGCGGACGATTACTGCTTGAACTCGAACTGCTGCTGGGCCTGATCCAGGATGCCCGGCAGGCGTTGCGCCAGCAGCACGGCCTTCGCACGCCGACGCGCACTGTGCGCCTCCATCGCCCCGGCCAGCCGCCGGACGTTCGCCTTGATCTCCGCAACCTGCTCGGCTTTCGCCAGACGCACCAGATTGTGCAGGTTTTCCCGAAACAGATATCGCTCGCGAGCGCCTGCAGACGCCAGGACGGCAGCGACCAGATTTTCGATGATGGTATCGGAATCGAGTTTCTTCTTCATGGCCTTGCGCGGTGAGTGAGGAGAGGTTTTCCTAGGAAGAATTATCCTGAATTCGCGCAACTTTTTGCTTGAGAATTCTCAACGCGCGATGCACCACGGAATCGAGCGTGGAAGAAATGCGACGCGCACCGACAAAAAAAACCCGCGGCATTGCCGCGGGAGAAACTTCTGGAGGCCAAGGGCATATTTATCGTAGCTGCTACGCCGCCTCCCGGCTTGTGCCGCCGCAATAATCAGCGCTGGCTGCCGGTGGCCGCCCTTGCCTGCAAATCCGCATGGTAGGACGATCGCACCAGCGGCCCCGAGGCAACGTGGCTGAATCCCATCTTCTCGCCCAGCACGCGCAAGTGCTCGAACTCCTCCGGCGTCACGTAGCGCTGCACCGGGAGATGGTGCAGGCTCGGCTGCAGATATTGCCCAAGCGTCAACATCCCAACCCGATGGGCGCGCATCTCGCGCATCACCGCTTCCACTTCTTCCAGCGTTTCGCCGAGGCCGAGCATCAAGCCCGACTTGGTCGGCACCTGCGGGTGGCGCTCCTTGAAGCGGCGCAGCAGTTCCAGCGAGTGGGCGTAGTCGGCGCCGGGCCGGGCCTGTCGATATAGCCGCGGCACGGTTTCCAGATTGTGATTGAAGACGTCGGGAGGCGTCTGCCCGAGGATCTCCAGCGCCGCATCCATGCGCCCGCGGAAATCCGGCGTCAGGATTTCGACCGTGATGTTCGGGCTGCTGCGGCGCGTCTGTGCGATACAGGCGGCGAAGTGGGCGGCGCCGCCGTCGCGCAGGTCGTCTCGGTCGACCGACGTGATCACCACGTACTTCAATCCCATGGCGGCAATCGTGCGCGCCAGGTTGGCCGGTTCGTCCGGGTCGAGCGGATTGGGGCGGCCGTGTCCGACGTCGCAGAACGGGCAGCGCCGGGTGCAGATGTCGCCCATGATCATGAAGGTCGCGGTGCCGCTCTTGAAGCATTCGCCGAGGTTCGGGCAGCTTGCTTCCTCGCACACCGTGTGCAGGCGGTTCTCGCGCAGCACCGCCTTCAGACGCTGCACTTCCCTGCTGCCGGTGAATTCGGCACGTATCCATTTCGGCTTGCGCAGCATCTGTGCCGGCTCGGTCGGCACGATCTTGATTGGAATGCGCGCCATCTTTTCCGCGCCGCGCAGTTTTTCGCCCGCTTTCACCGGACGTGACTTTACCTCTGCCATCTCAACCCCGGTAATAACGCTGCGGCACGAATGGCGTCCTGGCCACCTCCACCGGCACCGGCTTGCCGCGCACGATTGCCTGTAAAGGCGAGCCCGGCTGGCTCGATGCCGTCGCAACATATCCCATCGCCACCGGTGCTCCCAGCGTCGGTCCGAAGCCCCCGCTGGTGACGCGCCCGACCGTCCGGCCGTAGGCATCCACGAGGTCGGCGCCCTCGCGCACCGGCATCCGGTCCTTGACCAGCAGGCCGACGCGCTTGCTGGCCACGCCTTCGGACAACTGGCGCAGGATCACATCCGCGCCCGGATAGCCGCCGGCGCGCGCGCCGTCCGCGCGCCGCACCTTCGACAAGGCCCAGCCCAGGCTGGCCTCGACCGGGGTGGTGTTCGTATCCATGTCATGGCCGTACAGGCACAGCCCGGCTTCCAGGCGCAGCGAATCGCGGGCGCCGAGGCCGATCGGCGCGACCTCCGGCTGCGCTAGCAGCAGGCGTGCCAGTTCCTCGGCCTTGTCGTTCGGCACAGAAATCTCGAAACCGTCCTCGCCGGTATAGCCGGAGCGGCTGACGAAACATGCGACGCCGACCAGATTCACGCGCGCGACATGCATGAAGATCATCCGCGCCGTCTCGGGCGCAAGACGCGCCATCACGGACGCTGCTTCCGGCCCTTGCAGCGCCAGCAGCGCGCGGTCGCTCAACTCTTCGACCTCGCAGCGCCCGGACAGGTGCCGGCGCAGATGCGCGACGTCCTGCTGCTTGCAGGCTGCATTCACGACCAGGAACAGGTGATCGCCGTTGTTGGCGATCATCAGGTCATCGAGGATGCCACCCTGCTCGTTGGTGAACACGGCATAGCGCTGCATCCCTTGCGGCAGGTCGATCACATCGACCGGCACCAGCGATTCGAGTGCCGCAGCCGCGTCGGGACCGGACAAGCGCACCTGGCCCATGTGCGAGACGTCGAACAGGCCGGCGCGCGTGCGCGTATGCGTATGTTCCTTCAGCACGCCGCTCGGATACTGGACCGGCATCGCGTAGCCGGCGAACGGCACCATGCGCGCGCCGAGTTCGACATGCAGGTCATGCAACGGGGTGCGGGCCAGGGTTTTGCTTTCCATCGTGTTGTCCTTGTTGAATGATTGCGTGCGGCCGCTTCAGCACTCGATGACGTTGACCGCCAGGCCGCCGCGCGCCGTTTCCTTGTACTTCACCTTCATGTCCGCGCCGGTCTCGCGCATCGTCTTGATCACCTTGTCCAGCGATACCGTATGCCTGCCGTCGCCGCGCAGTGCCATGCGCGCGGCATTGATCGCCTTGACCGCGCCCATCGCGTTGCGCTCAATGCACGGCACCTGCACCAGTCCGCCGATCGGATCGCAGGTCAGGCCGAGGTTGTGCTCCATGCCGATCTCGGCCGCGTTCTCGACCTGCCCCGGCGTGCCGCCCATGACCTCGGCTAGCGCACCGGCTGCCATCGAGCAGGCCACGCCGACCTCGCCCTGGCAGCCTACCTCGGCCCCGGAAATCGAAGCGTTTTCCTTGTAGAGGATGCCGATCGCCGCGGCGGTCAGCAGAAAACGCACCACGCCGTCGTCGCCGGCATTCGGCAGGAAGCGGCAGTAGTAGTGCAGCACCGCGGGGATGATGCCTGCCGCGCCGTTGGTCGGCGCCGTCACCACGCGTCCGCCGGCTGCGTTTTCCTCGTTCACGGCGAGCGCATACAGATTGACCCAGTCCATCGCAGCCAGCGGATCCTGCTGCCCGGCCTGCGCACCGGCGGACAGCGCGCGATGCAATTCGGCCGCCCGCCGGCGCACCTGCAACGGCCCCGGCAGCACGCCCTCGCGCGCACAGCCGCGGCTGACGGATTCCTGCATCACGCGCCAGATGCGCAAAAGGCCGGCGCGCGTCTCCGGCTCCGGGCGCCAGGCGCCCTCGTTCTCCAGCATCAACTGACTGATCGACAAGCCATGCTCGCGGCACAACCCCAGCAACTGTTCGGCGCTATGGAACGGATACCTGAGGATCGTCGCATCCTCCACCCAGTGCCCGGCCCCGGCGGCTTGCTCGTCAACGACGAAGCCGCCGCCGATCGAGTAATACACGCGGGAATCGAGCTGGACGGCATCGGCATCGAATGCGGAAAAGCGCATGCCGTTCGGATGCAGCGGCAGCGCCTGCCGCTTCAGCAGCAGGTGTTCGCGCTCGGAAAACGCGATCTCATGCTCGCCAAGGATGCGCAGCCGGCCGCTTGCGCGCACCTCGGCAAGCCGGCCTTCGATGCCGTCGACATCCACCGTGTCCGGCGCCTCGCCCTGCAGCCCCAGCAGCACCGCCTTGTCGCTGCCGTGCCCCTTTCCGGTGGCGCCGAGCGAACCGTGCAGCTCGATCCTGAGCGTCGCCGTCCTGGGCAGCAATCCGCTGTGCTTCAGCGCCTGTGCGAACTGCAAGGCTGCGCGCATCGGCCCGACCGTATGCGAGCTGGACGGCCCGATGCCGATCTTGAACAGTTCGAAGACGCTGATGGCCATGCCGCTGCTGCTCGCGTTATTCGTAATCGGCCATCGGCGGGCAGGAACAGACCACGTTGCGGTCGCCGTAGACGTTGTCCACGCGTCCGACCGGCGGCCAGTACTTGTGCGTGCGCAGGCTGCGCAGCGGGAACACCGCCTGTTCGCGCGTGTACTTGCGGTCCCATTCTCCGACCAGATCGGCGGCCGTGTGCGGCGCAAAGCGCAGCGGACTTTCCTCGGCCGTCAGTTCGCCGCGCTCGATCGCGCGGATCTCCTCGCGGATCGCGATCATCGCGTCGCAGAAACGGTCCAGCTCATCCCTGGCTTCGCTTTCAGTCGGCTCGATCATCAGCGTGCCCGGCACCGGGAACGACATCGTCGGCGCGTGGAAGCCGAAATCCATCAGGCGCTTGGCCACGTCGTCCACGGTCACGCCTGTGTCCTTCAGCGGACGCAGGTCGACGATGCACTCGTGCGCGACCAGGCCGTTCTCGCCCGCATACAGAATCGGATAATGCGGCGCCAGGCGCTTGGCGACATAATTGGCGTTCAGGATCGCGACCTGGCTCGCCTGCTTCAGGCCTTCGCGCCCCATCAGCTTGATGTAGGTCCAACTGATCGGCAGGATGCTGGCGCTGCCGAACGGCGCAGCGCATACCGCATGTTCCTTGTTTTCCAGCGTCCGATGACCGGGCAGGAACGGCGCCAGATGCGCCTTGACGCCGATCGGGCCGACGCCGGGGCCGCCGCCGCCGTGCGGAATGCAGAAGGTCTTGTGCAGGTTCAGGTGGGACACGTCGCCGCCGAACCGGCCGGGCGCGCACAAGCCGACCATCGCATTCATGTTGGCGCCGTCGATATAGACCTGACCGCCGTACGCATGCACGATCTCGCACACCTCGCGCACGCGCGCCTCGAACACGCCATGCGTGGACGGATAGGTGATCATGATCGCGGCCAGGTCCTTCGCATGCTTGCCGGCCTTGGCCTTCAGGTCTTCCACGTCGACGTTGCCGCTGTCGTCGCAGCCGACCACCACCACCTGCATGCCGGCCATCTGTGCGGTCGCGGGATTCGTGCCGTGGGCCGAGCTCGGGATCAGGCAGACGTTGCGGTGCCCTTCGCCGCGGCTCTTGTGATAGGCGCGGATCGCCAGCAGGCCTGCGTACTCGCCCTGCGAGCCTGCATTCGGCTGCAGCGACACGGCGTCATAGCCGGTACAGGCGGCCAGCATCTGCTCCAGTTCGCCGATCATCTGCCGGTAGCCCTCGGCCTGCTCGCGCGGCGCGAACGGGTGGATGCCGGCGAATTCCTTCCAGGTCACCGGGATCATCTCGGTGGTCGCGTTCAGCTTCATCATGCACGAGCCGAGCGGGATCATCGTGCGGTCCAGCGCCAGGTCCTTGTCGGCCAGCGCGCGCAGATAGCGCAGCATCTGGGTTTCCGAATGGTGGCTGTTGAACACCGGATGCGTGAGATAGGCGCTGGCGCGCACCAGTTGCGCCGGAATGCGTTCGCCGGCGGCGGCTTCGCAGGCGTCGAAGGCCGGCAGCGGCTGGCTGTTGCCGAAGAGTTCCCAAAGCGTTTCCACGTCGGCGCGCGTCGTGGTTTCGTCGAGCGAGACACCGATCGTCTCGCCGTCTATTTCGCGCAGGTTGACCGCGCGCGACCGCGCAGCCGCATGAATGCCGGCCGTGCGGTGACCGGTGCGTACCACGATGGTGTCGAAGAAGGCGCCGGTGCGCACCTCGATGTCCATGCGGCGCAGACCTTCGGCCAGCGTCGCGGTCAGCCGGTGCACGCGCTGCGCGATCGTCTTCAGACCTTGCGGGCCGTGATACACCGCATACATGCTGGCGATGTTCGCCAGCAGCACCTGCGCGGTGCAGACGTTCGAGGTCGCCTTCTCGCGCCGGATGTGCTGCTCGCGCGTCTGCAATGCGAGGCGGTAGGCCTTGTCGCCATGGCTGTCGATCGACACGCCGACCACGCGTCCGGGCATCACGCGCTTGTTGGCGTCGCGCGTGGCGAAGTAGGCTGCATGCGGGCCGCCGTAGCCGAGCGGCACGCCGAAACGCTGGGCCGAACCGACCGCGACGTCGGCGCCGAATTCGCCCGGCGGCTTCAGCAGCGTCAGCGCCAGCAGATCGGCCGCGACCACCACCAGCGCGCCCTTGCCATGCGCCAGCTCGACCGTCTGCGCATAGTCGAAGATCTCGCCGTCAAGCGCCGGATACTGCAGCAGCACGCCGAAGCAGTCCTGCCCTTCCAGATCGGTGCGATGGTCGCCAACCACCACTTCGACGCCGACCGGCTCGGCGCGCGTGCGCACCACGTCGATCGTCTGCGGCAGGCAGTCCTTCGAGACGAAGAACACCGGGCTCTTGCTCTTGGCCACGCGCCGGCAGAAAGCCATCGCCTCGGCCGCGGCGGTCGCCTCGTCGAGCAGCGAGGCATTGGCGATCTCGAGGCCGGTCAGGTCCGAGATCATGGTCTGGAAATTCAGCAATGCCTCCAGGCGTCCCTGCGAGATTTCGGGCTGATAAGGCGTGTAGGCGGTGTACCAGGCCGGATTTTCCAGCAGGTTGCGCAGAATGACCGTCGGCGTGTGCGTATCGTAGTAGCCCATCCCGATGAAGGACTTGAACACCTTGTTCCTGCCGGCGATGGCGCGCAGTTCGGCCAGCACCTCGGGCTCGCTGATGGCGGTGCCCAGCTCCAGCCCGTCCTCGCGGGCGATGGACGCCGGAATCACCTGCCGGGTGAAAGCCTCCATCGACTCGAACCCCAGCTCCGCCAGCATGGCCTTGCGGTCTTCCGCGTCCGGGCCGATGTGGCGCTCAATGAAGTCGTGATGCTGCTCCAGTGACTGCAGGGCAGCGCGTTGCTGAACCATGGTGTCCTCTCAAAATACGGGGTGAGCCGGGCCTGCCGCCCGGGTGATGCGGAAAATGGAAGAAGCGGGGCATGCGCCCCGCCGGTGACGGGCGTCTCAGCCGAGGGATTCGATATGGGCCTTGTAGCCGGCTTCATCCATGAAGCCTTCCAGCGCGCCGGCGGGCTTGAACTTGAAGAACCATCCCTCGCCCATCGGATCCGAATTGACCTTGCCCGGATCGTCGGCCAGTGCGGCATTGGTTTCGGTCACGGTGCCGTCGGCCGGCATCATGATTTCGCCGGCGGTCTTGACCGACTCGATCACCGCCGCCTCGTCGCCTTTTGCGTACGCCTTGCCCGCCTCCGGCAACTGCACGTACACCAGGTCACCCAGATGGTCCTGCGCATAATCGGTAATACCGACCGTGACGGTGCCGTCATCCTCGACGCGCAGCCATTCGTGTTCCTGGGTGTAATGGACGGTGCTCATTGCCTTGTTCTCCTGTGGGCGGGTTATCGTCACGTGCATCGCGCCGCCGGTCAGTTTGCCCGACCGGTCTGGCTGTGTTCCAACGGCGCGATTGTAGAGATTTCCGGTTTTCCGGTGTATTCAAAAGAGAGGGTCGGATATCGTGCTCGAAAATCAATATCGAACGCTATTTCGATAAACAAACACCCTTCGCGCCCCAATTTTTATTTTTGAAAATCGCAAAATCTTTTCCCTAGCATCGGTGCGTCGACGCCTCAACTCTTGCCCGAACCGCGCCGTCCCTTGATGAAAAGAATGATGGCGGCTGGCACATGCACCAACCCGACGCCTGCAAGCAGTACAAAGATATGTTGGCTCTCGTCCACTGCGCTTGCCGAGATCACGGACCCGAAGCCGATTGCAACGAGCAGCAGCAGCACGCGCGTGGCCCACACCTTTCCCGTGCCTCGCGTATGGGCGCCGATGCGCAACTGCGCATAAATCGCGACGAGCAATAGAGGAATCGCAACGATTATGGAAAGGATGTGCCTCATCGGACAGAGTAGAAATCGGCGTAAATTTCTCGGCGGCAAGGTCGCCGGCATGCCGGGATCGAATTATCACAAACGGGAATAACAGCCATTTAAAAACAAAAGTGGATTTATATCTAAAGCACTCCATACTGGTCGTGTACACAGACAACTTTGGAGCCTCAACATGTCCACCGCCACTTCTTCGCAAGGTCCGCTTACCCCTCTCTCCTCTCTGCTGCGTCCGTTCGGTGCAGCCTTCGCAACCGTGCAGCCGCTGATCGACGCGCTGCTGGTTCCGTTCAACGGCGGAGATCTGGGGAAGCTGTATCGCCTCGCCACCAATGATTCGGTCAACCCCGAAGTACTCGCCGAACTCGACGCTCTCGCCAACCGCAACTGAACCTCCCTCTCGCCCGGGCGCCAAGCGCCCGGCGCTTCTCGTACCCCCTCCTGTAGCGGCGCCGCGATTGCGCGCCTAATGCCTGTTTCCGCTGTCCATACCCCTTCCGGTCCGCTGTTGCAACTCGTCGATCCGCTCCGACGCCTGAGCTTTGGTCAGCGATTCATCCATCGTTTCTCCCGCCTCTTCCGACAGGGTCTTCAGATAGGACCGCTGCGCTCCCGTCATCGGCTCGTCCCCGGTCGTCCAGTCCTT
>Ga0164243_10010606_pt1 | contig 13226 bp, 13 predicted proteins | sample OricompcompostOP_FD_108781 | JGI IMG/M metagenome (GOLD analysis project Ga0164243, IMG submission 108781) | Organic Plus compost microbial communities from Emeryville, California, USA - Original compost - Organic plus compost (OP) | ecosystem: Engineered > Solid waste > Mixed feedstock >... | reverse complement strand
TTACCTCGCTGCCTATTCTTCCAATTGGCGGTCGTGACTGACTGGAACCCGCGCTTACACCACGCGCCACATGTCCTATCACTGAACCGATGCATCAACACTTGTTCGCACACGTTAGAAAATCAACTAATCCAGGCTAGGCAATCAATGGAATGAATGATGCCATTAATCAGTGTTAGACGATGATAGTAGAAACTGTTCCCCCCATGTCGCATTCAACTCGGCCCAGGGCTCTTGCCAACTCTGCTAGTCTCCTATTTAGTCGTGTGTCTTTTGGCTTTCAAATGTTGTCCACCCCGCCAGCCCAGGCGGGACAATTTAAGCCCCGCCCACCACACCGCCAACGTCTCCAATAGACAACTTCGTAGCATGTTGATGCCAGACGCAATTGGCCGCTCTTACTACGCAATTGAGACTCACTAAACTTTTACACGTCTAGCTAAATACTACGCGACAACAGATAACCCGCACCGAGTGGGAAACGTGAGAACGAGCGGGCATGTTAAGGGGGAGGCCTAGCTGAGAGCGACACATTCATCTTGGGCGCGCTATTAGGGGTTCGGCAACCTGATTGGCGCTAGTCCGGGCGCTGAGTTCTTCCAATAGTCCGAACAGGAGGCGGGGGCGGGCTGAGAGTAACACACCAGAGAGCATGTGCTTCGCGAAAGAGTGCAGCCGCCGAGCAGCCATTGTTTGTGCCAGAGGGCATGGATCGCCAGGCTTGAGGGCTGAGAAGACCTGTCAAGGCAGACACCGATTCTTTCGGGGCGAGGAAGAGGGGGGCGGGTGTTTGTAGTCCGCCGTACGATCTCACTCCTTCGCGCAAGCAAATCGATTGCTGGGGATTGAGGAGTGGGCCCACTGGGGGAGGTAGTCCAACGTCGATGAACCCAGAACCTAATTAGCTCCCGGTTGTCGGAGAAGTTCCATCGCCAAACGCAAGAAAACAGAATAACCATCTCAGTGCCTTAAGTGGGGCGACGGCCGATGTCTTGGACGAGTGGTGCAGATGTAATAATGAGACATTGGAATTCTGATCGCATCACATTGAGAAGTTGTCAATCTCGCGGCCACCCCTGCTATCACTGAGGCTTAATTTGTCGGCGTGGCCGCCTATTAGGGCTCAGCCAGAACGCTGATGATCAGAGTGTGTGCTCATTCAGTGGTCAATTGATTGATCGATTGTCGAATTGAGTCTTAATGGTTTCTGCTAGAATGCGCTGGCAGCAACATGACTGTTGAAGTTTACACTCAAGACTTACAGTGGGAGAAAGGTGCCCTCATACATAGTACGTAGATAGTTACTGTACCTTTGTACTGGACTTTGTCGATAATATTAACCCAACAAAAACAATGGGATCACCAATGGTCAATGCGCCATCCTCTTCCCCACAGTTCCTGCCTCAATGCAGTGTAGTGTCCGAAGTAAGCTATTAACACACTACATAGTACAAAGTACAAGCATATGTCGGCCCTAATAATATCCAATCGATAAGCTTAGCCAGGCTGGTGGAAAGGACATCCTGAAACTTTGGACCGAAGAATGCAACTCGGTCCCAAAGCAAACTAGAATCTGGCTGTACGCAGTGTGATGAGCCCGCTGCCTACAAGTAAACTTTAGATCGCGAGCCGGCAGTTGAGGAGGGATCACGAATGCTTAGGTCCGCGGTCTCCTGTTGACACGATAACATAACCTCAGGGACCGAGGCTAGGCGATGTGTACATGTCACTAAAATCAATGACAACTGCAAAGTAGAGTTTCGTCGACATTCCCCTGCTGAAAGTCAATTTACTGGCCCTAGCTCTTGTCCAGGCAGCTCTTCTCTGTCGCTGAGTTAAGGATTGGCCAATAATTAATCAGGGCTTGCGAAGATCGCTACGTTTTCCTCCCCTGATGTCGAATAAGATTTCATAGACGGCGTGCGTCACAAACGTGCCTCCTTGCCCCGCGTCATACCAGGATGTTTTGGTCAATAAGCTCGCTGAAGTGTATTTCGGTACGAGGATACTCTGCACCGTAATAGGTTTGAAGACATCATTGACAAGGCGAACCAGTAGCACAGTATCAAATGTAATGTTTGAACGTTCGTCGTAACAACACCTGTCCATGGCATTCCACACCGGAGGCAAAGGTCTAGGCACCAACACAACATGCCAATGGAATGAATCGACCAGAGGAAAAAGAGTTATGACGGGCGAGAGGCCGGGGAGAAATGGAGGGGGGAACATGCTTGCCGCAAGGTCTAGCGGCCCAGTTTCTGTGAAGGAGGCAGATTTGCAATTACAATTGCCCATACCATAATCTCATAGTCATCAACCAGCGATGATATTTCGTTCTACACGCCCCTCATCGGAATGAGGTTCTAGACTTGCCAAGTCCTCATGGGTACGAAGTACAAGACCAAAGAAAGCAGGGGATGTACCCGCTGCAGCCGTCCTTGTATTATGCTCCATCCCCCCCATAAACACCAAATGACCCGGTCCAAAAGTGCAGGGTACACACCAAAGTCCTCCTGCATATCGTTTAGCGCCCAAGGATGTTGCGTCATCGCCGTCTGCGGAGTGCGAAAGCAACCAGGACTGCCCTTTGGGACTAAACTACACTACGCAGTACATAAACTACACTACATAAACTACAAGGAGGAACCACTGCAGTAACTGCCCGAAACGGAGGCTCTGTTTCTGAGTCATTGTCGCTCACTCTTACCGTCACTTCCGCCGGTTCCTAGTGTTCTGATCAAGACCTCCGCGGCGGAAGACCTAAAGAAAAGATTGACTTTTCCAGTTTCCACCGCCAGTTCTTCTCGCCACCGGTACTGGTGGTTCTAGACCAAAGACTAAACAGTTCGCCGGGCACTCTGGTCTTAAACAAATCTAGGTCGCGACAGTCCATGGAGGGGTCACTTGACATTGCTTCATCGGTCTAAGTGTGGGCGGGTTTCAGCGGGGTGGAATGGCTTGGCGGGTTGAAGCCTGAGCGGACCAGGTAGGCGTTATCGATAAGCCTAAATTCCCGGGCACGATGTTACAATGTAGATTACTTTCCTGTTCCCTGTAATCATGAGCACACCAATTGATCAATCCAAATCGATCCCATGAGATTCCATTTCCATTGCCAAGTCCAAAGGTAAACTAACTACGAAGGTACGAAGTACAAAGGAAGACGAGTGACGAACTGGCAAGGTCGAGTGTACCGCCCTTGTCGCGTAGCAACCCAGCCATTATCCAGGTATTTCGTACACTGCGATCATTGATCAATCGATTGAGGGACACACCAATTGATGGATGGCAGCTCAAGATAATCTCTAGTACAACACGCAATGTGTCTAGTCCTTATCTACCAGGACGAATATTGGCGATCCTAGAGACAAGCGTACTAACCGAACAGCGCCTCCTTGTCGCGTACTGGAGACAAACTTTGCCATTCTACGCGCTACCACCGTTCTCCGACAGAGAGAGGACAGGTGCGAGTAGGGAATAATCAACAAGATAACCCCCCTCCTTTGACGACTTTGAACAGACAGTGGGAGCCTGGGAGGGCAAACACCAGGCCTCAAATCATATTGATCCGATGACCCTCCCTGTTTGCGACACTTGACTTGACCCCCACCTTTCGAAGTGACTCGCGTTTGGTATGCGCACTTGGCGTCGCTTGCGAATGTAGCCTATCGCCCACAGAAACTTTCCCGAAAGCAATAGTATTGGAATTCGATCGGGGTTTACCTACCACTTCCGTCCCCTCCGGCACCCTTTGACTGCCTTGAACTCGGTGGATCATGGCGGACTTTGGAATATGGGAGGAGCGGAAATATCGGACATTAGGACATCGGAATCAAAGGATCGGAGGCTGTAAACTCCCGTCGTCGTCAGCCATATGTTCGGTTCCAGCTAATACAGGGTTTGAGAGTTTAAGAGAGAAAGGGGAAGACCCTAGCCCCGACCGATCCGACCCGCCTTTGCTGTGTAGGAAGGGACGTAACAGAAACTTGGGTGTGGGCGAGACTAAAAGCAACTACACTACGAAAGCCCCAACCCACACCAGTGACCTGGACACGAATGTGACCAGTGCCGTGGTGGGGGGTTCAAATGGGATAGTGAGGAAGAGTAGGGAAGCGGGGGTGGCAGGATGCTGAGCAGTATGACCTGCGAAGTAGATTGTGGGCTGTGTACGCTCTCTAAACCGCCCGATGGTGTGGTGAATGACCGATTGACGAGTTGAAGAAACAGGAATCGGCGCCAAACGAAGAGCCGGGGTGGCAGGTAGGTGCGAGCAGTGAATATCTTTTATTAGCAGTGAGATGGGAAAGTTGGTCGGGCATGCGAGATGCAATGGGGGGGAGCCCGGGGATGAGGGATCCGTGCCAAATTGATTAAGCACATCAGAATCCATTTTCGAATTTCGAACGCCGTCAGGTCGATATGTTGGGACGGAGTACGAAGTACTATTGTAAGAATCCGCAATCACTAGCCAACCCCATGCTACACTCGGCTTCATCTGAGGTGTGCAACCAATTGAGCAGATGCCATTCCATAGAATTTGCGATTCGTTTGTGGGTATGATCTTCTGGACGCAAACGGAGTTTACAATCCAAGAATCAATACAATCTGATCCGCCCGATTTGAATGACGTCAATAACAGGGTCAGGGATCTCCCTCGCTTCAATAATCTCCATGCATCGTACATACAAAGTAACTCGATCACAACCAGCGCGATATTCATACTTCGTGGATGCACCGTATTCGGCCGAGATACTTTTGTAGGAACGAGATGCGGACGCGCATATACACACCCGCTATGAATCGTAGGGTGAGTTTGCGGAATGGCCTGTCCCTCTGCCTTAGTTTACAATCATCCCTAAGCCCGACGAGATGACGCTCGAGTACTCCCGGCCCGTGGGCCCATCGCAGCACGATAGCAAGCGGAACCGCTTCACTCCCATCCATTGTCCACCATCCACCCCATACGTCGTAGGCCATAGGAACGTGGCCGATCTAGGATAGATGGTGGGCGAAGGGAGTAAGCATGTGTGTCGGGACGGATGAGAGGGACGAGCCAGGCGACCAGTCTCGAACGTTGTGACCCACAGGTAGTCCGTTGTCGAGAGTCATGCTGTCTCTAAATGCCTGGCGTTCACCCCATCAAATGAGTCCTTTGGCCCATGCTTCCATGAGACGGTGCGGTATTGTAACGGTGAGAAGGAGGCTTGGTAAAATGGTTTCTACGAAGTAGTCCCTATCTCTCGAAGAAGGCGGGTCATCTGACGAAGTCTCCACACCTCTGAGCACCTTTCTCACGACGGAGGGTGGCAGAAAATGGCCGTGTCAACGGGTGCATCGTAAAAGTGTGGCAAGGAATTGAGGAATTCAGAGTCGGACTGTCGGCATCGGAGTAGCGCTAAAGGGTTCAAGACATTCACAACATCAATCAATTGATCGATTGAATTGAGGTTGGCAGTGGGGGTGCAACTAAAGTCCTTGACTCTAGCGTACTGACACCAGAATTTAGGGCGGTAGAGTTGACGTACTGATGCAATTGTCAACCCATCAATGAATCCTTCCAACTGTTTTCTTTGCTCTAACGAATACAAACGGAGCTCAACTTCACGCCCCCCATTCATCTGTCATCGGTCATCGACGGGGTTAAGGAGAATCGAGTTGCGTATCAATCGATGCGAGCGACTTCGTAAACTAATAGCACAGAATAAACGACAGTTGATGCCTCGCTCATCTGGCTGTTGTACGTGTTTAGCGGCTGGGAGCACTGATATGATACGATCTTGGAACTCAATGGTGTCAGGAAACCTTGGGCTGAGGCGGGATATTTCTCAGGGTCCTCACGGATCGGGTGATCAACGTGGTTGGGCAACATAATGGATAATTGCTCAAAGCCTTCGATTCCTGATCATTTTCCTCGTGATTTCGTGATTGCACTGGTCAATCTCATGGTTGGCCTCCTTTTTTTTTTTTCCCTCCCTCGGTGTCTATCCATTCGACGTTGCAGTTTATTATCATCAATTGATTAGTTTGTCTTCAGGTTGGGCAGTGGGGCAGTTTGGACCGCAGCTCCTCCTGCGGAGCGGAGCGATATGACCAGAGCCTAGCGGTCTATCCAGCAAGAAAATCAATTGCATTTGACCCCTTGGGCAGCCCTTGGATGTGTCTTCAGTTTGCCGATGCGAATACTAGGACTCGATGGACAGAACGAATCTTCATCCACAGCCATCCTCTCGGACATTGCCTCACAAGCACCTCGCTTGAGGATGCCGGAGAAGGGGCCCACATTGATAGATTCCAAACAGATGGGCCAGGGGTGGGAGTAGTAGGAGGAGGCGAACAAGGAAACAGGAGCCTTCGGTGCCCGGGAACGGGGCTGTTCTCCGAGAGCCTGAGAGGGAACATTGAAGAATCAATTCGCCAATGCCTGACATTTAGCATTCATGGTGGACTAGTAGAGGGGGAACGGAATCGTATCTCGGCAGAGTTTAGCAGGTACAGTAGGATGGCTAGACCGTCAAGGCTTTTTGCGTATCCGATTGCTTCGTTTCGTGGATGCGGATGTGGACGTTGATAATAAACTGGACGATAAAGCGGGAGACCTCTGTGTTGTTCACACGCTGCAATTACCGACTGTTACGAAGTCGAGCACTTGAGGTTATGTAGTATCGTTGATGTGACGGCTTCTGCCAACTGACTGACGCCTTGACTTCTACAACTCTGCTCAATAATCTTTCCCCAATCGCTACAATTGTACAAAGTCAATCTCCCGCCTTCGTTACCCCCAATTCCCGAGGCAATTTCGGGAAGGAGGTTCGGCCCTGAAACTTCCTCATTTCGATGTTCGATGTTCCTGCCTCCTTCCTCATTGACATCGGATGGGGGACGAGGGATGAGGCAATCGCAACGGGGCAATGGACATCGGTAGTTCCTGGATACCACCTTCCGACGTTCTAATTTTACTCCGTAGAACAATCTACACCTTCCAACATGGAAGTGTTCCGTCGGCTCTTTCCACAATGCAATGTCTGACCATTTGCCAGGCCAGTTTCCAGCGCCACATCATCCGCCAAGTTTGAATCTGCATGAAATACTTGTTACATGTACTGTCAATGCTGTCATCGGTCCACTGTAAATTAAACTCGGCCATTTACGAAGTGAAAGCTCATTTTACCATCGCACCTCCATGTACTGAGGTAGATTACGAGTTCGTTTTCTCTCCTCCGTACTTCGCAGGTTTGCTTCACTCCCTTTCAATGGGCGTGATTGCCAAGTTCCATAACACTATCTCGACTGGCTGTCAGCAGTTCGCCGATACGGATTGGGCATCTACCCCGTACTAGTTCCAGCCAGTCGAGCCAGCACTAATCCCATACCCTCAATTACCTCACTAACACACCCGCCCACTCCCCTCCAAGCCTGCTTTCGACCTTTCATCACTCCATGGGCATGCTTTACCCCCGCCCGTGGTTGCAGGGCCAGTTGCTTCTCTTTCCTCGTAGTCGCTCGGGATACCGGTTTGAATATAATCAAGATTTCGGCAGTCCTACAAGACCACCGCCTTTGAATCGTGGCACACAATCCAATCGTCCCAATGACTTTATCAGTTGCGCCTTGTTCCTGCTTCCACCCGGTCGAAACCCCCTCCCTCCCCGCTTTCTACCCCCTCCTGCAACCAGTAGGGCTACTCCACGCAGGGTCCTTTTCCGACTGCGCACCCTGACGTCTATTCAACCACAGACGAATGCACGTCACCAATTGGGCGGGGCAACCACGGATGCAGCAGGTTCCTATGCAGGTCTAGCCCACAAAAGTCGAGCCACATTGCAGAGCCCGTGGACGAGTGCTCACAGTGGACAATGGCTCCAAGAAAGTCTGTACGTTGAACATGCTCCGTTAATCGGCCACCTCATTGCGCATTGAGACGTGTCCAGAAGAACCCGCCGAACCTGGCCGGCTCTGGGATTGATGAAACATCACTTTCTTGCGTGAAGACCCAAGTTAATCGGGATCAACAGAGCATGTAAGCTAGTCTCGTTAGATCCCATTCTCCGCTCTCCACTAAACTACACTAATGATGTGGATATGTGGATATGTGGACGGGGAGGAAAGCGGTCTGCAAAGAAAAACGGCGCGGGATTGTGGGTCAGACACCAAAACGAACCATTGGCTCCGCCTAGATTCCAAAAGGTGTGTGCATGGGATGTTAGAGCAGTTTGCTGCCCAAAATGCCCGGCGACAAGATCAATTGAAAACAAAGGGTCGAGGCGGGAAGATTTGTAGTTTGGAACGAAAGAATTCCTCATGCGTTTCCGTCCATTGTTGCTCGGCTCTGCAGGGCCACGCAGGCGACAAGGACAAGGATCTGCCCATCAGCGGTCAATGGAGTTGATCGCAAGAGACTGTGCCATGAGAAGGCCGCCACGCTTTTTTACGGCATTAGTTTTTGCTTCCTTTCTTTCGACCATCTCGTTCCGCCCGCCTAATGCATGCAATGTACGCTACGATGGCCCTAGAATGGATCCGCCTTTCCCAGTGGCAAGCTCATTCAATCCCACGACAAAAAGCCCATTCACTACCGCGTCGAGACTAGAACGTTGATTTTGAATCAATTATCATTAGGGTATTCTGCCCTAATCTAAATATTTTATCTTTTCCCCCCTACCCCCTACCCCCGGGCACCAACCTTGGGCTGGGAACGCGCAAAGCGTATGAAGGTATGATTGTACATGTAGGCTTAGCCGGTCACGATCAACTGTGTGCTCAGTAAAGGGAGGGACAAGAGGATTTATGGTTGTTCCCATTGTTGCCCTGCGATCATGAATCCATAACATAATTCCGTCGTAAGATTTCTTGGGCGGTCTCTCGATACCCCTTCCTGTTGTGGTCCGGCCGTAAGTTAACGAGGCCGGGTATCCCGGTTTAGGACTCAGCGGAATAATGGGTCCAAATGGCGGCTCGACCCCGGAGCCGGCTGTACTAAGTACCCCGCCGGGCCCATCACGGCTCCGTGGAAGATCGGAGCGAGGAAATGTCCCACCACGGCATTTACTTCTTCAATGCGTAGCATACATCGTATCTATTGAGGCGTGGAGAGGAAAATCCGCCGACAAACCTTTGATGTATTCAAGAGACCCAGTCAGCTTATACTATTAAGCGCTACAATTCGCCTTGCTAGCAGCTCCTTAACTTCGTTCCGTGACGAAGAGCCACAAGTTATTTACCGTAACGAACCTCTACACCCATAGTTGCTCCGATGAACCCTCTCCAAGGTTTCCGCGATGTTATTTTTGAACAGGATAACCGACTGGAAAGCCTCGGGAAAGCAGAGTATGTTATCAAGTGTTCCTCTGAAACTCTACCACTGTCCATTTGATTCGAGTTAGCATGTAGACCTGCACACCAAGTGAGCGAGGCCGCCGATGATTAGGGAGTCGACATGAGAACGGTTCCTGCATCATCTGAGTGACATTCGCCTTTCTACGTGCCAACTCGAAGGGGCATTGATGGCTGCTACTTAGGACATACTCGGAACAAAGGCTGATGGAAGACAGTCGCAAATGGCCTATCCTCGAGGCGCCTCTGACCTAGGATGCAGTGCGACACGCCACATCGTCCTTAATAAGTATTGCATTTTCGAGGAGTCTCTCCATCATCACCCGTTGATATTCCACACGGCCTCGGTCTCTTAACGCGGGTACGTTCTTCGACATTTCCAGTTCCTCCCCGCTAAAGCCTGTAACCCGCTCCGTCTCGTATCTTCTAGATTCACCTAGCCTCAGTCGACACTCATACTCCGAGACGAATAGCCACAGTACTCTAATTAGCTAGCATGCTGAAGGTCTTTCTCCTCATCAACGTTCCTGCAGTGATGTAGGCCCTTAATTGCCTAGTTAAATCGAAAGCATTTCTCCAGTCTCGAGTTCGTGCCCTAGGTCCCAGTTAACAGCCTAGCTTCAGTATTGATGACTATATTGATTCCCTCACCAGAAGATCCTTGACCTTAGTTATGGCTCTCACAACATGGTCGTCGATATAGCAACGGCATACACCCATTCCTCCAAACCATCGCCGCAGCGTTCCAAGCCCGAAGCCCCTTTCCCGTCGATAAGCACATCTTCGCCGGCAAGTTTCCCTACGTTGGTCGCGTTCTAGTATTCCAACGGGGGGTCTTTTCACGCCTCTACCAACAGAAGCGAAAGCTAGGCCTAGTTGAGATTTAGTTCCAAGAACTGGGGCTTGGCAGCATTGATTCTATTTTCTTATTCTGGTCGTCGTTGCGCGGCATCAGATATCTTCATCTTGTTCTATCTGCTGGCGTCTCGAGAGTGATGAATTCGCTTCGGTTTTCGGCCTTCCGAAAACGTCTCACAGTTATGCAAGCTATCGATGAGGTGAGTGAACTCAAACGATGCAAGGAGGACGTGATAAAAGCGAGGAGATACAGAACGCTAGATGCCGGGAATATGCCAGTAGGCATGGATCTTGTCATGGTCCCCCTTGATGAGTATTCTAGCGCTTGAACTCATCTCACCTGGCCACACGCCCCGACGTGGAAAGGGAGAAAGCGGTGACGGGAGACTTACGACCTAGCAGCGGAAAGCCTCTGTGTCCGGAGTGTAATGGAGGCAGGACACTTCAAGCCAGCACTCCTGGACGAATAGCCCAGAAGCGACTCCAAGAGGAGGGAGAGAGTAGCAATTACAGATACGAGGTGTAGTGACACCACCACCACTCGTTTAAGTCGGTCCGGATATTGTGATCGTATTCATCAATACACCCCATATGTACATGGGGGTAGCAAAGCCACAGAATGCCTTCATTTCGGCCTAGCTGGACGTAGTTCCCACGGTCAGAGTGTCATGGCACTACCTGAGACCCGTAAAACTAAAACTTCAGATATCCCCAGAAATCCAGCGTGTCTCTAGTTCAAAGTGATCATGAAAAGTCATAAACCATAAGCGTCTCCCTCCCACTCTTCGCCTCCTTCAATACAATGACCATTTCGTCATCAAAGCCAACCCAGCTCCGGCGATCATCCCACTCTTCGTGAGATGGCAGCCTCCGTGGATCCTGTGCAGAGGCTCCTAGACTTGGTCGAATTTCCACGCTTCTACCGCCAGACCGACCCTCGAGCTCCCAAACGCGTATTTCGTCGCCGTGGCAGCTGACGCTGACGGCCTTGCCTCGAGACGTTATTTCAGCGTCGCCAATACCAGACGTGTGGCCCCAGAGGCGGATACCACGGGATATGGACAACCCGGCAGCGTTCGTCGTGCAAAGATAGAGAATAAGAGTGTTGTCGGGTTGTGTCGCAAGGAGATACGGGTGTGTATAACACAAAGCTGTAGGTCCGGACACCTCGTCTGCTGATGAATCCCCGACATCATTCTCGCCTGAAGAATCTATAACCTCGGAAGCGGCGTTGCTCGGCTGCGTTCTCGCCGGGCGGCGGCCCGTGATCACAGGAGGAGCATGTGCAAGCCGTGATTCAAAAACCTCGGGAACTGCTTTTAATCGAGCTCGGTTTATCTTGACATGCAGCTCTTGAATGCCTATAGTCCAACCTTCTCGAGTAGGCAAGGTGTAGGCGATGGAGGCGATAGTAGATGTCGACGTTTTCCTAATCGACAAAGCAAGAGGTGCTTTAGAGGAGTGTGACTTCAGCGACGTGATAAGGTATGGCGCAGCCACGCCCAAGCTCTCAGCGGTATCTTCACTTTCATTTTCCTGATTATCAATGGCGGCTCCGGAGGACTTCCGTAAAGAAGCGTCGAGCATTTCCGACAAGGTGAGAGGGTTTCTTGATACCTCAATCTCCCCGGCCGCGTTGTCCGCCGGTGCAGCCTCGCGGAAGACGTACAAGGATACAAGGACGCGGTTCGTAGCGGTCATCAAGTAAGGACACGAGTATGCCACCGATATGAGCCTGCCATTAGTTGACTTGGGGTGGCGGTATCGTTTCGACATCTTGCCTTCCGCAAGTTCCAGAACCCATACGCCGAAGCTTCCGTCAAGGAAGCCTAACGCAATCTCAAGCCTCTTCTCGTCCAGGTGCTGGTCATCGACGGCTATGCAGGTGGGCTCGGAAGCGAAATCGGCGTCGTGGAGATCGATTTGGGCGAGCAGCTTCTTCGATTTCAAGTCCCACGCACGAAGGCCGGCGGCCGATTCGGCAGTAATAGCAACTCCATCGAGGACTTTTGCGAGAGTACGTTTCCTTCTTAAATGACTTTCTCCCAATCCATCGATGCCAACGTCCAGCTCCTCCACTGCGCACTTCCCTCTCGACCAGTTATGCCGTAGCTTGTATTGGCGCTTCCAGTCAACGAACAAGCCGTCGCCCTGCGCCCGGGACTTGCGAAGCTCGACGCCACTATATCGAAGTACGGTTCGACTGCTAGCGGCGCCGTCGTGGGTGAGGCTGGGTCGGAAGCCGGGGATTCGCATGGCGCGCGGAAGAACAAAATGGAGATAATAGAGCTGGCGCCATAGTTGAGAATCGGAAGAAAGTCTGTGGAAGCGGCGAGAGACGGGGGAGACGCTGAGGAGGTTAGAGAGTGGCAGGAAGGAAAGGATGCGGAGGAGAAGCTCGTCGGATAAGGAAGAGAGGAAGTCCCGGGATGGTGCGGCGAAACATGTTGCGCAGGTAAGCGAGCTATCTTCAGAGGGCTCGAGCTCAAGCCTACGTCGTTTCGCGGAGGACTTTTGAACAGATATGTCGGGTTGTAGAGACCCGAAGCGCCGTTTCGTGGGCATCTCGAATGATAGCGCCACGGCGGGTGGCCAACAAGGTGATATGGTAATAATCAAGAATACAGCCGGGTCATTTGAAGTTGGAGAACAGTGATATATTGAGGATATGGGTGGAAGTGTGCTCGAGGACAAAACTGGTGCCTCGAGCAGAGATGCGCGCAATCAAGCTTGCCCCTCTACAGTTCACGCCAACCACTGCAACCACTTTCCCCAAATTTGCCATCTGTTAGCGCGGCCTTCATTAGCGGTCTTGCACATTGAGTCAGCAGGAGGGTCGCAGTGGTTATTCAGCGTCACCACGGGATCCCTTGACTTTGAGTACACGGCGAAGTACACTTTTGTACCATTCCTGCTATTAAATAATTGTGGAAGGAGCCATTGTTGTATTGACTAGATAGGAAGGAATTGGCCCTTCGCTGCCTTCCGTTTTATGTTGGAAAGAGTGGGCCAATTCCATGGAAATTATCCTAGTAATT
>Ga0164243_10010605_pt1 | contig 13227 bp, 10 predicted proteins | sample OricompcompostOP_FD_108781 | JGI IMG/M metagenome (GOLD analysis project Ga0164243, IMG submission 108781) | Organic Plus compost microbial communities from Emeryville, California, USA - Original compost - Organic plus compost (OP) | ecosystem: Engineered > Solid waste > Mixed feedstock >... | reverse complement strand
TCTTTCGCGATCCGCGCTGGGGCCGCGGCCAGGAAACCTACGGCGAGGATCCCTTCCTCACCTCGCGCATCGGTGTTGCGTTCATTCGCGGCCTGCAGGGCAATGACCCGAAGTATTTGAAGACGATCGCAACCTCGAAGCACTTCGCCGTACACAGCGGCCCGGAGTCCAACCGTCACAAGGAGGACGTGCACCCTTCGGCGCACGACCTGCATGACACCTATCTGCCCGCGTTTCGCGCAACGGCCATCGACGGCAAAGTCGAATCCGTGATGTGCGCCTACAACGCGGTCGACGGCATTCCCGCGTGCGCGAGCGCCGATCTCATGGAGAAGTATCTGCGCAACAGCTGGGGCTTCAAAGGCTATGTCGTCTCCGACTGCGGCGGCGCCGCGAACATCTTTCGCGAGGACAGCCTGCATTTCAAAAAGACCCCGGAAGAAGGCGTCGCGGCCGGCTTCAAGGCCGGCATGGATCTCATCTGCGGCGACTATCGCAACAACATGAGCACCGAGCCGGAGGCGATCGTGCGCGCGGTCAAGCAAGGGCTGCTGCCTGAGTCCGTGATCGATACGGCGCTGCGGCGCCTCTTCTCCGCCCGCATTCGCCTCGGCATGTTCGATCCGCCGGGGCAGACGCCGTTCGCGAAGATCGCGAAAACAGACTACGACACGCCGGCGCATCGCGAGCTGTCGCTGAACGTCGCGAGGGCCTCGATGGTGCTGCTCAAGAATGAAGGCTTGCTGCCGCTGGCGAAGGCGCCTGCGACGATCGCAGTCGTCGGCCCGAACGCGGACAACCTCGACGCACTGCTCGGCAACTACAACGGCACGCCCTCGAAGCCCGTCACGGTCCTCGCAGGAATCCGCGCGCGTTTCCCGCAGGCGAAGATCATTCATGCGCAAGGCACGGGACTCATCGGTCCGGCGACGACGCCGGTCGCGGAGAGCGCCCTGTGCGTTGATGCGGAGTGCAAATCGCACGGCCTCAAAGCTGAGCACTTCAACGGCACGAAGCTGGCAGGCACGCCTGCCTCGATCGTCACGGAACCCAACGCGCAAGTCACGTGGGCCGATCAGAAACGAGAAACTTCGGTGCGCTGGACCGGCACGCTCGTGGCGCCCGAGTCCGGCGACTACCGCTTCGGCTTCGTGAGCGAGGGCGGCTTTCGGGTCTGGATCGGCGATACGCTCGTGATCGAGGATTGGTCGGGGCGCGACTCGGAATCCATCGCGACCGGCGGCATCCGGCTCGAAGCGAATCGCAAGTATCCGATCAAGGTCGAGGCGTTCCAGGACGGTCCGCGCGGCCGGCAGCGGCTGGTGTGGAACTTGCCCAGCCAGCGCGGCGATGACGCAGTCGCCGCTGCGCGCGCTGCCGACGTCGTTGTGTTCGTTGCGGGATTGTCCGCGCGAATCGAAGGCGAGGAAATGAAAGTGACCGCGCCGGGATTTGCCGGCGGCGATCGCACGAGCCTCGATCTGCCGGGACCGCAGCAGCAACTGCTCGAACGCGTGCATGCGGTCGGCAAGCCCGTCGTGCTCGTGTTGATGAACGGCAGCGCGCTGAGCGTGAACTGGGCCGACAAGAACGTGCCGGCCATCATCGAAGCCTGGTATCCGGGCGGCGAAGGCGGCACCGCGGTCGCGCAGCTCATCGCCGGCGATTACAGCCCGGCCGGGCGCCTCCCGGTAACGTTCTACAAGTCGGTGGATCAGCTGCCGCCGTTCGGTGATTACTCGATGGCGCGGCGCACGTATCGATATTTCGACGGCGAGCCGCTGTATCCGTTCGGCCATGGCTTGAGCTACACGACGTTCCGCTACGACAACGCACGCGTGAGCAGCGGCAGCGTCGCGGCGAACGCGCAGGTCACGGTGTCCGTCGATGTGACGAACACCGGCAAGATGAGCGGAGACGAGGTCGTGCAGCTGTATCTCACTCATCCGGGCGTCGACGGAGCGCCGATTCGGGCCTTGCAGGGCTTCCAGCGCGTTCATCTGGAGAAAGGCGCAAAGCAGACCGTGCAGTTCAAGCTCGCGGATCGCGCGTTGAGCATCGTCGATCCGAAGGGTGTGCGGAAGATCGTGCCGGGAAAAGTGGACGTGTGGGTCGGCGGAGGACAACCGATCACACGTGCCGGCATGGCAGCTGCAGCGGGTGCGCGGACTCAGTTCACTCTGACGAGCGCGGCGACGCTGCAGCCGTAACCCGCGCGATCACGATTCCCGTCGTCCCGACGAAAGTCGGGACCGCCTCTGGCACTCTGCCACTTTGCGATCCCGATGTTCGTCGGATGACGGAGACACAACAATGCAATCCACGTTTACCGCTTCCCCCACCCGCTACGACGCGGCGCGGTTCCGCCGCTGCGGGCGCAGCGGCATCGAGCTGCCGCTGATTTCGCTCGGCTTGTGGCAAAACTTCGGCGGCGCGGACGTGTTCGAGACGGGGCGCGCGATCCTGCGCCGCGCATTCGATCGCGGCGTGACGCACTTCGATCTCGCGAACAACTACGGACCGCCCTACGGCTCCGCGGAAGAAAATTTCGGCCGGATGCTCGCGACGGATTTCCGCGCCTATCGCGACGAGCTGATCATTTCGACGAAGGCCGGCTACGACATGTGGCCGGGCCCCTACGGAAACTGGGGCTCGCGCAAATATCTGCTCGCGAGCCTCGACCAGAGCTTGCGGCGCATGGGGCTCGAATACGTCGACATCTTCTATTCGCATCGCGTCGATCCCCGCACGCCGCTCGAGGAAACGATGGGCGCGCTCGATCAAGCCGTGCGTCAGGGCAAAGCGCTGTACGTCGGCATATCGTCGTATTCCGCCTCGATGACGCGACGCGCAGCGGCAATTCTTGCCGACCTCGGCACGCCCTGCCTCATCCACCAGCCGTCCTATTCGATGCTCAACCGCTGGATCGAAACCGATCTGCTCGCAACGCTCGATGAGCTCGGGATCGGCTGCATTGCGTTCTCGCCGCTCGCGCAAGGCCTGCTGACGGCTAAGTATCTGAAGGGCGTGCCGAACGATGCACGAGCGGCGAAGCATGGAACGTTCCGGCCCGAGTATCTGACGGAACAGACCCTCGAGCGCGCCCGCGCGCTGAACGCAATCGCAGCGCGCCGCGGACAATCGCTCGCACAAATGGCGATCGCGTGGGTGCTGCGCGATCCGCGTGTGACGTCGGCTTTGATCGGCGCGCGTTCAGTCGAGCAGCTCGACGATTCGCTCGATGCGCTCGAGCAGCTGTCATTCACCGCGGAGGAGCTGGCGGAGATCGATCGTTACGCCGTGGATAGCAATATCAATCTGTGGGAGGAGTCGTCGACGGCTGCGTCGGGGTGAGGGGCTTCTCACTCGGATTCACCGAATCCCGAGGTAGCAGCCCGGCATAGTCTCGGATGCATAGTGCGCGAGGTCTCGAAACGATCATTGGGCATTTGTTCGCCAACTCGGAACCAGTGGTCAGGTGGCGCCTGCGCCTGCTCTCGCCACCCACTGATATTCGTCTATTGCATCCTGATCGACCTCCACCTTGATGCGTGATGCCCAGTGCGCGTCCTGCCCGTTCTTCTTGATTTAAGTGCCCGGTCGACCAGCCCATGCGTGCGCGAAAGCGAACCACTGCTTCCGGAGCGATCACGCACCAGAGTCCACTTGCGAGGACCGCCATCAGAAACAGAATCAAGGACGCCTTTTCCACGCGTTAACGCGCGTGCGTCTTCGCACGCCGCGTTGAACGCTTTGTTAGCCTCGCCTTTGCCGGCAACTCTTCGCGAATCACTCGGCGCAGTACCGCCTCCGTGAGAGGGCGTGCGTCCGTTTCAGCGAGATACGCCTTCAACGCTTCATTCATCATCGTTTGATAGCCGCTACCAAGCTTTTCAGCTCTCGAGCGAAATTCCTCGAGCACTGCGTCATCGATGTGGATGGTGATTCGAGTCTTACCCTTGCTCGGAACAAGCGCGCCGCGCTTGGCCTTGGAGAAGTCGTATTCAGCTCTCGCATGTCAAGGACGCTTTGCTGAAGGCCAACGACAGAACCTCATCCTGATAGCTACTACGGCATTCTTGTCGAGCAGCCCCATTTCCATCGATCAAACCGGTCACCCCGCCCCGCACGCGCTCACCAGCAGCGCCGGCAACACCAACAATACCAGCGCGATGATCGCGACCGTGCTCGTCGCGAACGCGACGAAGGCGACGAAACGCTTGGTCCCGCCCGCCGCGTCCTGAAACGCACTCACGCCTCTGCGCAGCATCACCACTGTCGCAGCCCCGGCGAGCGCACACGTAAGCGCGGCGAACATCGGAACGATCGGCAGCCCCGCGATCGATGTGTCGGCGAAGGCTCGCGCGCATGCCAGCGCTGCAAAGACATACACGACCGAAAACGCTGCGATCCAGATCAACAATGCGCCGACGGCAAACAGCATCGTTCTGGTGAACGAGTGCGCACTACCTTGTTCGTTCACGACGCGAACCTCGGCGCATGCATCACGCACAATCCGACCACCGCCTGCGCAGCACTGAAATACACCATCAGCTTCGTGTTATCGAACGTGTTCCTGCGCTCCGCATCGAGCTTCCCCGCCCAGCCGCGCGCTAGCGTGTACAACACCATGCATGTGAGCAGCGCGACATGCACGCCGGACCAAGTCGCGAGCATGTAGACGGTCGCCGTGAATCCATGCGCGCTCGGCGACAGGCCCGCGCCGGTCAGCGCCTGAAGATTCGCGAGAAGCCCGGCCCACGAGAGCACCAACGCTCCGAGCGATGCAGCGCTGAACGCGATGCCGTTCGGCCGCGCGAGCTGTCCGTTCGCGACGATCATCGCACCTGCGCTCGCGATCCACGCGACCGCGGACACAACGGACCACCCGGCGAGCGGCAGTTCGAGGCCAGGCGGCGGGAACCCAGGCGACACCGTCCACAAATAGAAGAACGCGAACGCCGCACACGCAAAGATGCTCGCATCCACGAGCATCAACACAACCATCGACCACCAAGAATGCGACTGCGATCCGCTCATGTAGTCCGGCAAGCGAATCCCGCCGCCGATGTCATGGAGCCTGCCGCTCGACGGCGGATCGGACTGCCACAGCCATTTGATGATGCAGACGAACGCAACCAGCGCGCCGAACGCCGCGACGACCAGCCATTTCACCGTGAGCGCAAGGAAGAACACCGCCGTGCCGACGCCCGCGCCGACCGGCAACCAGCTCGGGCCGGGCAGACGCAGCACATATTGAGGCTGCGCATCGATCGCACTCGTCACGATCGTCTCGCGCTGCCCCGTCGCGATGCCGGGAAGATAGTGCGCGCCCGCATCGACTTCGCCACGCAGCGCCGGCCGATCCCACAACGGCTCGCGGCTCGTGACGTGCGGAATGCTGCGCACCGCATATTCATCTTGCGGCAGCCACTCGAGCGTTCCAGCCCCCCAGGGATTCGCATTCACTTTTCCCGCGGGACGAAAATGCAGCAACAGATCGATCAGCACGAGGAGGATTCCGCTCGGGAACACGAATGCGCCGATGGTCGAGAGCAGATTGAATCCGTCGAGCCCGTAGCCATCGGCATAAGTCCACACGCGCCGCGGCATGCCGGACAAGCCGGCAATGTGCATTGGAAAGAACGCGAGATTCACGCCGATGAACATGAGCGCGCACGCCCATGTGCCCATGCGCTCCGACAGCCGTTTGCCGCTGATGAGCGGCGCCCAATAATAGATCCCGGCGAACACCGGAAACACCATGCCGCCGATCAGCACGTAATGCAGATGCGCGACGACGAAATATGTGTCGTGCACCTGCCAGTCGTAGGGCACGACGGCGAGCATCACGCCGGTCAACCCGCCGATCACGAACACGCCGAAGAAGCCGAGCAGAAAATACGTCGGCGTCGCACGCTGCACGTTGCCGCTCCACAGGGTCGCGATCCAGGAGAACACTTGCAGCCCGGCCGGAATCGCGACCGCCATGCTCGCCGCGGAGAAGAAGCTCAGGCTGAGATGCGGCATGCCCGTCGCGAACATGTGATGCACCCAGAGCGCGAACGAAATCGTTCCGGTCGCAAGCAGCGCGACGACGATCCAGCGATAGCCGACGAGCGGCGCGCGCGCCATGGACGAGACGATCATCGACACGAGCCCGGCCGCCGGCAGAAAAATAATGTAGACGTCCGGATGGCCGAACAGCCAGAACAGGTGCTGCCACAAGAGCGGATCGCCGCCCTTCGCCGCGATGAAGAACGGCCAATGGAAGGCGCGCTCGAGTTCGAGCAGCCCCGTTGCAAGGATCACGGGCGGAAAGCCGAAGATGATCATCGCGCCGACGATGAGCATCGCCCACAGATAGATCGGCATCTTGTCGAGCGTCATTCCCGGCGGGCGCGTGCGCAGGATGCCGACGACGATCTCGATCGCGCCGGCAATCGCGGAGATCTCGATGAAGCCGATGCCGAGCAGCCAGAAATCCGTGCGCAGCCCCGGCGAGAACTCATAGCTCGTGAGCGGCGGATACATGAACCAGCCGCCGTCCGGCGCCAGATCGAAGAAGATCGTCGTGAAGAACACCAGGCCGCCGACGAAATACGCCCAGAACGCATACGCCGACAAGCGCGGAAACGGGAGGTCGCGCGCCCCTTGCATCGCAGGCAGCAACAGAATGCCGATCGCCTCGATCACCGGCACGGCGAACAGGAACATCATCACGGAGCCGTGCATCGTGAACAGCTGATTGTAGAAATCGTGCGAGACGAGATCGTTCTCCGGCGTCGCGAGCTGCACGCGCATGATGAGCGCGAGAATGCCGCCCGCAATCAGGAACAGCAGCGCGGCGCCGATGTACCACAGCCCGATGCTCGTGTTGTTGACGTCCGTGAGCATGCGCCAGCCGCGCGGACGCTCCCACACCTTCTGCAGCCGCTCGAGCTCGCCGTCCGGGCGCGGTGTGGAATTCGGCAGCTCGATGCTCATTCGAGACTGCCGAGCCACGCCGCGAGCGCCCGCAATTCCACGCCCGTGAACACGGGATCGGAGGGCATCTGGATGCCCGGCTTGATGTCCTGCGCACCGGCGATCCATCCCGCCATCGAGCCGACGTGATTGTCGAGCACGCCTGCGCCGAGCGAACGGCGGCCGCCGACATGCGTGAGATCGGGGCCGTCCGTGCCGCTCGCCGCTGTGCCGCGGACCGTATGACACGAGTGGCAATTGCCTTTGAAGAAGGCGTCGTAGCCGGCCTTCATGAATGGCTCCGTCGGTACGCGTGCGGGCTGCTGCTGACGTTTCAGCCACGCGGCGAACTCGCCGGGACTCGCCGCGACGACGACGAGCGACATCAACGCATGTTGTCCGCCGCAGTACTCCGCGCACTGAGCGCGGTATGTACCCGCTTCGCTCGTCTGTATGCGCAGCCGCGTCGTGCGCCCCGGAATCATGTCGACTTTGCCCGCGAGCGACGGCGCCCAGAAGCTGTGAATGACATCAGCACTCGACAAAACGAGCTCGACCGGTCGATCGACGGGAATGCGAATTTCGTTCGCGAGCGCGATGTGCTCGTCGGCGCCAGGCTGCACGTAGCGCACTTCCCACCACCATTGCTTGCCGATGACTTCGATGCGCAACAGGCGTGCAGGCTCAGGGCGCGTGCTGGCGCCCGCGACTCCGAAGCAGTCGAGAAACAGCTGCAGCGCATTCGAGCTGCCGATCGCGGAGATGCCGTTCCCCACCGCGAGCGAATAGACGAGCAACGCCGCGAGCGTGACGGACGGAAAGACGAGCCCGCCGCCGATCACCCATTTGCGCGCATCGACGCGTCGCGCGCTCGCGTAGACGCCGATGAGCGCAAGCGCGATGACGACGAGGAAGATTGCCGCCGCGCCGACATACATCACGCGCGCGAGCTGATCGATCAGCGCGGCGGCGCTGTCGGCGGCGGGATGAATTGCTGTCTGACTGGCGTTCGACGTCATCGCTCGAGCTCGTACAGATACGCGGCGATGTCGCGCGCATCCTGGTCCGACATCGCGACGGCCGGCATCGCGGTCATCGGCGCAAGCGCCGGCGGATCCAGAATGAAGCGCACGAGCGTCTCCGGCTCGTTGGGGAATTTTCCGGCGACGTAAGAGCGACGCGCATAAGCGGCAAGCGACGGCCCTGTTCGCCCGACCGCGCCGGGAACGCCTGGAATGACGTGGCACGCGCCGCACTCGAGCGCCGAGAGCACTGCTCGCCCCCGATCTGCATCGCCTGCATGAACGCGCGGTACATAGTCGCGCTCTCCATCGCACGCGATCAGCGGTGCGATTGCGAGTAGCGCAACACAGGCGCGCGCAGAAGAGCTTGGCAATGCGTCAGTCATGTGTCTGCAGCAGATAACGCGCCATCGTGCGCGCGTGGGGCTCGGTGACGTCGAGATCCGGCATCAACGTGTGCGGGCTCACGGCCTGCGGCTCCATGATCCAGCGCACCAGATTCTCCGGCGTGTTCGGCAGGATGCCCGCGATGAACTTGCGCTTGTAGAAGGCCGCGAGCGGCGGCCCGACATGCGTGTTCGCGCCGACCATGTCATCGATGACGTGGCACGTGTCGCACGCGTACTGGCGCAAAGTCATCTGCGCCTCTTCGATCGAATACGGACGAGCACTATCCGGCTCGGGGCAGCGCGCATCCTCCGTCGCCACGGCAAGGTGCTGGTAGCTGTCGCGCGTTTGAAACGGCAGCGCCTTCAAGAACGCGACGGTCGACCACAAGGCATCCTCGGACATGCGGTATTCCCAGGCCGGCATCCCCGACATGCGGATGCCCTTCTTCACGACGAAGTACAAGCGCTCGGCCGGCCACGCGCGCGCGGACTCGGAAAGATTGCTCGGCGGCGGCAGCTGACCGCGGCCCAGCGCGTCCGGCGCGATGCCGGGCGCTCCGTGACATTGCTGGCAATGATCTCGATAGCACGCGTGACCGATGTCGAGGTTCGCGACTTGCGCGAGATCGGGGACGACGATGTCGCGGGCCGATTCCGCGACCGAGAAATGGAGCCCCAACTCCAGGAGCCGATACGTGATGCGGAAATGCTGCTTCGTCGCCGCAGTGCTATAAGCGCCCGAGAGCAATACGACCATTGCGGCGATCGCGCCGATCACGACCAGCGCAACGGCGCCGATCGCGACGAAGAGCGCTTTGTGTCGATGCGGGATGCCGGTCCGCGGCACGTGCGCTCACTTCCGAAGCGCAAGCACTGCGATGCCCGCGAAGGCAGCGGCGCAGCCCGCAACGAGCGCGCGATTCGACGTCAGCCACCATTGCGCACTGCTGGTGAGCGCCTCGCGGTCGAATCTTCCGTGCGCGCCGGGATTCGTATCGCACGGCTCGTACAGGTTCGCGCATGCGTTTGGGGGCACGGGCTCGGGCGTGATTTGTCCGTCGTAACCACGCTTGGCGAGCACGCGATCGAGCACCGACGGCATGAACTTGTTCGCGAGGACGGCCTTCACGGCGGGCCACCCGACGAACACCTCGCGCCGTCGATGTTCAGAAGCCCACACGATCGCACGCGCCGCAATCTCCGGCTGAAAGATCGGCGGCACCGGCATCGGCCGCTTGCCGACCAGGTTCAACGCCCAATCGAACTGCGGCGTGTTGAACGCCGAGAGATGCACGTTCGTGACATGCACGTTGCTGCGATCGTGCAAGAGCTCGCAGCGCAGCGAATCGGTGAAGCCGCGCAACGCATGCTTCGCCGCGCAATACGGCGCCTGCAATGGAATCGCGCGATACGCGAGCGCCGATCCGACCTGCACGATCACGCCGCGATCGCGCGGCCGCATGCGCTTCAGCGCCGCGAGCGTGCCGTGGACGGCGCCGAGATAGGTGACTTCGGTTGCGCGCCGAATCTCCTTGCCCGTGAGTGAGCGGATCGGTCCGAAGATCGTCGCCATCGCATTGTTGACCCAGACATCGATGCGGCCCCAATGCGCTTCGACGGCTGCTGCGGCAGCTTCGACTTGGGCTTCATCCGCGACGTCGGTGGGGAGCACGAGCGCTTCGGCGCCGGCGTCTTCGACTTCGCGGCGCGCGCCTTCCAAGCCGCGCTGGCCGCGCGCGAGCAATGCGATCCTTGCGCCGGGCCGCGCGAATTCGCGCGCCGTTGCGCGGCCGATGCCGCCGGAAGCGCCGGTGATCACGATCACTCGATCCTGTTGTCCGTTCATTGCGCTCGATGCCGTTGCAAGGGTGCAAACGGCACGCGCGCATGGCAGGGAAAGTTCCCGGGCGCCGACCGCCCCGCGCGATCGTGAAAGAGTTTCACGAGCGCAACGTTGCGAGCGCGAGCGGCGTATTCGAGCGTCAGCCCGGGGCGGCGTTCAGCATCCCGATCGCCCGCGATACCCCGAGCAGAAAGCCAGGCAAGCGCGCGAGCGTGGCCTCGGAGGGCGTCGTAATCCGAATCTTTACGAAGCGGCCGTTCTGGCCGCGAATGAACGAATACACACGGGCGCGCCGCCCGTCCGGCCGCACGAGCTCATGCGTCGCCTGCAGCCAGGCCTTGCTCAGCTGCGGTGCTTCGATGCGGCTCATGCTCGCGTAGCGGCCTTGGCGCGCGAACGCGGCGATCTCGTTGTCCAGCTTCTCGAACTCTTCGAGGACGTGCGCATCCCCGGTGCCGTTGGCAATACCGTGCTGATTCAAGCTGTAAACGACGATCGTGGCCGCGGCGCCGGTCCGATCCAGGTAATTCATGCCGTAGCCCAGATCGACGTGCGCGTATTCCACCCGGTTTTGATAGCTGAACGAGCCGAGCAGCGGCGGGAACCTGAACCCGCTGAACACATCCTCGAAGACGATGTCGGCGGCAGGCGCGGTCCAGGCGTGGCCGGGCAAGGCGAAGACCATCAGCGCGGCCAGAACCAGGCGAATCTTGGTCGTTTCCCGCACCGGTGCTGTCATGTGCTCGCTCCCGTCTGAACGCGCCGTTCGCTGGCCATGAATCGCGCGGGAATTCCTCGATTGCGCGGCTCACCCAACTGTAAGAGACTCCGAAACACCGGTGTCCTCCTGCGAACACACATTATAAATGCAGCGTTTGGTAGCGGCTGTCGCGGCGCTGGCGGCGGCCCGTAAGCTAGAAGATGTCACTCGGATCGTGCGCGGAGCCGCGCGGGAGCTGACACGAGCCGACGGCGTCACGTTCGTACTGCGCGAGGGCACGGATTGCTTCTATGCGGACGAAGAGGCGATCGCGCCCCTGTGGAAAGGCAAGCGCTTTCCGATCGAGACGTGCATCTCGGGCTGGGCAATGCTCAACAACCAGCCCGTCGCGATCGAGGACGTGTATGCCGATCCGCGCATTCCGCGCGACGCGTATCAGCCCACGTTCGTGAAAAGCCTGTTGATGGTGCCGGTCGGCGAGCACGAGGCCATTGCCGCCATCGGCGCGTATTGGGCACAGCAGCATCGCGCCACCGAGGATGAAACGCAGATCCTGCAGGCGCTCGCACAAGCGGCGAATCTCGCACTGGACAACGTTTACCTGAACGCGCGGCTCGAGCAGACGCTCGAACGCGAGCGCGAAGCGCGGCGGATTGCCGAATCCGCCGCCAAGACCAAGGACGAATTTCTCGCGACGCTGTCGCACGAGCTGCGCACGCCGCTGCACGTGATCCAGAACTGGGTGTGGCAACTGAAGCGCACGCCCGAGGGCGAGCGCACGTTCAAGAAGGCGCTCGAGATCATCGAGCGCAACACCGAGCTGCAGGCGCGGCTGATCGAGGATCTTCTCGATGTTTCGGAGTCGGTCCGCGGCAGATTGCGCGTGAATGCCGAGCTCGTCGACCTCGGCCGCGTCTGCGAGCGCGTCGTCGAAGTGTGCGAGCTGGCCGCACGCGCGAAGAAATTGCGCCTCGAGCTCCACAAGCAATCCACGGAGTACGTCTGGGGCGACCCCGACCGCCTGCAGCAGATTCTTTGGAACGTGCTCTCGAACGCGATCAAGTTCACGCCGGAAAACGGCCGCGTGCAGCTGCGCATCTCGCGCGCGGCGCGGCATGCGCGCGTGACGGTGGAGGACACGGGCATCGGCATCGATGCCGAGTTCCTGCCTCACATGTTCGAGCGCTTCACGCAGGCGGATTCGACATCGACGCGCTCGTTCGGCGGGCTCGGACTCGGGCTCGCCGTGGTGAAGGAGCTGGTCAATTTGCACGGCGGCAACGTGAGCGCCGCGAGCCGCGGCCGCTATCAAGGCACGACGGTAACGATCGAATTCCCGATTCCTGCGCTGATGGACCAGCCCGCCGCGTGGCTGGGGGCGGGCCGCGCGATGTCGGATCATGCTCGACTCTCGGGCGCGACGGTGCTGGTCGTGGATGACGACGACGAGACGCTGACGTCGGTCGAGAACGTGTTGCGCCATCACGGTGCACAGGTGCTGCGCGCGAGCTCGACGGAGCAGGCGCTGTCGCTGCTCGAGCGGCATCGACCGGCCGTGATCGTCGCCGATCTCGCAATGCCGCATCGCGACGGCATCGATCTGATCAAGGCGATTCGACAGCTCGAGTCGCCGACGCGCACGGTGCCGGCCGCCGCGTTGAGCGCGTATGTCGCGCGCGAGCAAGGTGCGATGGCGAGCGCCGCCGGCTTTCAGCTCTACATCGAGAAACCGGTGCGGCCTGAGGTCTTCGTCGGGCAGATCGCGACGCTCGCGGGGATTCACTGACAATGGCCCCGAACGTGCTCATCGTGGATGACAACGAGGATTCGCGCGAAATCCTCGCGCTCATTCTCGGCATGCACGGCTTCAGGGGGGTGCAGGCGCGGGACGGCGTGGAAGCGCTCGAGCTCGCGCGCTCGCACAAGCCTGCGGTCATCGTGACGGACATCTTCATGCCGCGGCTGGACGGGATCGATCTGACGCGGCATCTGCGCGCGGACGAGGAGCTTGCGCACATTCCGGTGATTGCGCAGACGGCGTACATCAATGCGATCGATACGCATCGGGAGTTGTTTGCGGCGGTGTTGGAGAAACCGTGTCAGCCTTCGGAGTTGTTGGCGACGCTTGCGGTGTTGGGGATTCGGGCGGAACCGCAGTGACGGGCGATCCCCGTCGTCCCGACGCAAGTCGGGACCGCCATTGGCACGTCCCTTCTAGTGGCGAGTGTTCGGCGAAGTTTGACCGCGCGCGCCCTCCGGGCACGCAATCGGCGCGGCCGGCGCGAG
>Ga0164243_10010601_pt1 | contig 13229 bp, 7 predicted proteins | sample OricompcompostOP_FD_108781 | JGI IMG/M metagenome (GOLD analysis project Ga0164243, IMG submission 108781) | Organic Plus compost microbial communities from Emeryville, California, USA - Original compost - Organic plus compost (OP) | ecosystem: Engineered > Solid waste > Mixed feedstock >... | reverse complement strand
CAGCATGAGAAGTGCTGCCCCTGAATTCCACGCGCATTTTGTAGCTCGAGATCAGCCTCGTACCGGCAAGTCCGTCATACCGCTGACCATCATTCCTCCTCGCTCCCGAAGCCGTCGGATGGGACATGATGGCCGCGCACACATCTCGGGGAGGGTTAAAAGCACCGGCCTCGATGAGCTTTATCTTGCCGCCACCTCCCTCCTCCGCGGGAGTCCCAAGGATGCGAAGCCGTCCAGGGATCTTCAGCTCGCTCAATACCTGAGCAGCGCCGACGAAGGCAGCTACTGAGGATGTAGCGATCAAGTTGTGGCCGCACCCGTGGCCAATGTCGGGGAGCGCATCATATTCAGCGCAGAAGACGACTTGGCGACCTCCGCTGCCGACCGTAGCCTCGAATGCCGTGTCCAGACCCCAGGCGTGGCGTTGAACGGCAACACCGCGGCCCTCAAGGAAGCTGGTCAGGACTTTATGGGCAAAGACCTCCTCGTAAGCGGTTTCGGGGTTCGAGTGCAGGTCGATGTTGACTTGGCGCAGGGCTGGATCAAGCGAGCCGAGAGTCGAGTTGATTATTTCCCTGGCCACTCCAATCGACATGGGCTTCGGCTTTTCAGTGCTCCATGATGTTGTGTCCAAAGCCAATGCGTCGGTGGCATCTTCAGTTGCCTTGGGGAAATTTTCCCTTGAAGCTGGTTCGGTGATGACTGACATGACTCTAGCTGCCGTTGGACAGAGAAAAGGAAAACATCGACCAGCTGGATTCAATCGGCCTAGTCACGGAGTTTTGGGGTTCCTTTTCCTTTCATGTTTTATTAAATATCAAGTCAAGACGCTCCGCTACAAGTAGAATCGGGAATTCGGCAGGTGCATCTCCCTGTCGCCGCTACATTAATACTAGCCCCTAGCCCCTAGCCCCTTGATCCTTGATCCTTGATCCTGTCCTTGGTCTAGTGCACTAGAGTCTAAATACACTAGACCCTGTATATGCGGAGACCGAACTTCGGTATCATTGGTCACTTAGGAATCTGCGCATGACGAATACGAAACACCCCACTTAAATAGCCGATGGCCGACGACCAAGATAAATCCAAGAGCTTCGCGACTTCTACTCAGCAACCTCAACCTCGTCAGGTACCCCATCATCCTCCCATTCCGCGGCTACCTGCCATCGGCTACTAGTTTGGAAATCTCGGTCTTAGGTCTCCACTGTGATCCTGCCTGCGCCACGATAATGTCGCCTTCTCATCGGCAGCTGTCTCGCAAGTCATCGGCGGCTAGTTCTCCGCCATCTTCTCGGCTTGGTCGATCGGGCCCGCGATCGCGCAATGGTTGCTGGACTTGCCGAGGAAAGAAGGTCAAATGTGACGAGGTGCGGCCAACATGTGGCCGGTGCATCCGGCTGAGGCTAGATTGCGACTTTTCTCCTCGAATCAGATATCCAACCGGCAGTTCTTCTTCTGCGTCGATAGCTGCCGATTACTGCGCCGTGCTCGATCTCTCCACAAGACAGTTACCCAAAGAGGGGGCCAGGCGTGTGGATACGACATCGCCTGACGGTTCTGAATGCAGCACATTAGCTCATGAGCTGGTAAACGTGGGATCAGCCGCCATAACTTGTCCACCTGACTCGCCAAAGTTCGACACTGCTGGCGGAGTGGCGTTGGGCAACCAAGAACTCGAGGCCATTCGCCATTTCCGCGATTCATTTGCACCGTTATACATCACCAAGAACCCAGATTACTCGGTCTTCTCCGTCTTGTTGCAGATTGCAAAAGACGACGCGATACTGATGCATCTGGTGATAGCGATCGGATGCCGTGAGATCGACTTCCGGCGACAGTCATGGCGAAAGAGAGATTGTCGGCACCGAGAAGATGACCAAGGGTGCGGCTCAGCGCAGCGGTCTCTTGGCCTGAGCCATTATTCCGTCGCCCTACGAGCCATGTCTGCCCTTGTGGCAAACGGCCCAGCGTCCACCACCAACATCGATCTCGATACTCTGACCAGTATCCTTCTTCTCATGATCATGTACGAGCAGATTCACGGGGATCCTAGATGTCGGGGTCTCTCCACACATCTGTTGGGGGCATCGCTCATCCTTGAGCGCTACTATGGCAACGTGTTGCGTGACGTAACGTTTCTCCCCCAAACCGGGGGCAGCCAGCATCAGCGATGTGCTCTAGCGCGGAGAGCAAAGCCCGGAACTAGGATCCATTTATCACTGTATTCTGCCCGACTCCTTGTGCGCATTAGTGGCATGGACGTTATCGCTTCATTCTATGGCTTAGGTGGTCAAGTCACGGGCACCCTTCTCAAGATGATGGCCGAAGACAATGCCAGGCGGAGGAAAGCTAGCCCTGGGTTGATGGACAGCCTTTCGTGGCTCCACCGTTACTCAAACCCGCTCTATCGCGCTGTCTGGGGAGATGTATATCCGCAAACAGAGATGGTTGACGACCTGGAGAATCGAACTGTATACGACCTTCTGGGGGCATGTACCCAGCTACGATTTAGGATCTCGCAGCTGACCAACGTCTTGTCCCGCGATGATCATGGAGCCAAAGCTGCGCTCATTGCTGACGTTGAAGCCGCGATCCAGGACATCGGCCATCGTTTCGCTGACCTTCTCGAAGTAGCTGCCGGCCTCTCTTTGGAAACAGACAACTCCCATCGACTGGTGGCTAACTTACGATGGATAGTTCCGCGGTATTACACAGAGCTCATCCTATTCCTCCGTATAACTTCCGGGAGTGCGGTCGAGCTGAGGCCGAGGCGAGAGGATGCGCTTCGGATTATCGTGGCTTTAGCAGTGCAAGGATTCCGGTATGAAAGGGACATGGCAATGTTACGGATTGCGAATCCTCTGTTTATAGTGGCACTAGAGACTGACGATGAATTGCATCGGCAGTGGGTGCTGGAGAGATTTGAAGGACTGGGCCAATTCGGGGAGCATTTCCGGAGGATGAGGGAGTTTCTAGAGAGAAACATTGGGATGCCGCAGGCATCGACGAGCAAGCAAGAACTAAGGCTGAAGTTCTTAGATGAAGCCTCTTCACTGTGCTTTTGCCTCTTGTAATGAAGGAGGCAAGATAATGGAAGACAAGGCCAGCCCACTCACGGAGATAGCCAACGCCGTTGACCGGAGATCTACCCTCAGGGCCAATATATGATCACACAAATTTCAGAGGTCTACAGTTCATGCGACTCCTCTCGTTCGCCCTGCATGTTCTTGCGTTCATAATTTGCCTAAAATTTACCTTGTTTCTCCAAGTTTCACCATCTTACATTGACCTTTTCCCGCCGAGGTATCGATTATGATTCAACAGCTCCTACATCTCGCAGTTGAATCTATTCGCTTCAGGCACCACGCTACGGTCACAGATATTGATTAGACTAAAGCCTGGGCGATGACGTGCCCAGTTTCTTCCGATTTAATCCAATACTCTTATACCCCATCTCTCGCACTCTACTGTTCGCTTAATCGATTCCAACAGCCTGAAATCTGGCAATCCCAGAGGCACCTTTGCCCTTCATCACCAAAAGCCCGTGGTAATCGCACCAAACCAGCCCGGCCTGGGGGCCAACAGAACCGTCGCCTCATCTGCAGGAAAACATTGCTTGATCACGTCGCACGCCGTGACTAGACCCTTTGTTCCTTCTCTAGGCTTCACTGGTCCATTAAGGTTGGCACCGTTCAGCAAGAGTTGCCGCGTTATCTGGAAGAGCTCTTGTTTCCCCCCGGACGTCTCATCGGTGTAGATTTTGGGCAGTCGCTCTAGAAAACGGCGCCACACGGTCGAGTCCTCGTACACCTGGTTTGGATTCGCCCCATATCGGAGGAGTAAATCCACTGTTCTGGCACAAGGACGCTGTGACCGGGAGAGGGCAAAATCCAAGACGGGGTAGAGTCCGTCGTTAAGCATGGCATTTCTTTCATAAAACCATGTCTCGGCCAGTTTCCACTCGAGGTAAAACAGGACATTCTGCTGGCATGCGTAACCTAACACCAGGAAACTTGGAAGTCCCAGCGATCGGAACACTCGCATCAGATCAAAAGCATGCTCGGCACGGGAGATCAAGTCTCTGAGCTGATTCAGTGTGTTAGGGTATTCCGAAGCCTTTATGCAGCAGGAGAAGAAGAGTTCGAACATCTTCTCCCATGATTCGGCGGGCTGATACACGTCAGCAGGTGCACGCCTCATCATGGCCAGTGCGGCTTTGCATGCTAGGATTTGTATATCTGCATCCGTTTTGGGGCCCTCCTGGCCGAGAACCTGCGTGCCCGACCCCCGAAGAAACGGCATCCCTGATTCTCGAAAGAAGTCGCGCACGGTGCGGTGCAGGAAGTCGACCTTGTAACGGAAGTATATATGAGATACTGCTTCATCCGAGACAATCTCCAACAGCCCGCGAGATCGACCATCGAGGTGGCGGCGTAGCCGACGTCTGCGGCGGTCTATCTCCCGTCTGGGCATTCCGTATACGGGCTCGTCGAGGGTCATCGATTCGTTTTCCTCGACTTCCTCTAGCAGCGAGTAGAAGATGAGATAGAGTGGTTTATCCCCGGAGATAGCGATCTTGAACATCCGGGAGGCGCGTGCCTGATATATTTCGGGGATGGAGTCTAGCATATGCTTAAAGAAGGAGTCTAGATCTTTCGGGAAGCTCTCCAGTCGGGCTCGGAGTGTCTTGATCGAGTCGTTGTATGTCAAGCCATCCAGAAGATCACGGACGACAAGGTGAACCCAGAGAAACACTCCCTGAGACAGGCCGACGACTTGGTCGACCAGCTGCTCATATCCTGGGTCGCTTTTTATTAATTTTCCGAACTGGGGATGCGCATTGAACCTATCTTCCACCACTTGACGGATATCTGATTTCGTTAAATCCTCCAATTTAATGACCCAGGTCGGGTTCTCCCCAAAGTCATCTTCGAAAACCATCCAAGGTCGGCTTGACAGGCATAGCTTGATGTCAGCAGAGGCTTCCAACTTGTGAAGTGTTTGTATGAGGTCCCTGTGGCTACGTTTGCCGTCTTGAAACTCGTCTAACCCGTCGATGAAGAAGCAAAATCTCACTTATATATCTTGCTTGAAAATAGCCCGGTACATTTCCCACAGCTCGTCGAGACTCCAAGAATAGTCTTCCTCCTGAAAGTCGTCGAAGATATTCACACTCGCCGTAACGGAAGGTATCATTTCGGGGCAGGTACGTAAAATCTCAAAGAGAAGCGATCGAAGAAGGCCTTCTTGGGATCGTTGTAATATCGTGCCGGCATTCCAAAAAAAGAATGAGGCAACGATTAGCTTCTTTCCTGCGGCCCAATCTCTCAGGTGCTTCATCGTCTCGGGATGACTGCTGATGAACTTCATCAGGGTCGATTTTCCGGATCCGGCTTTGCCTTGTACCCAGAACGGCCCCATCCCCGTTTGCCGCAGCAGCCATTCAACGAAGTGGTGGCGGCCTTTGCCCTCGGGATTCTGTGGCATGATATCGGTGAATATCCATTCAAAGGTTTTGAAGTGCGCAGTTTCGATGCTGCGATGACGCGAATTGAGATTCGGGAAATATAACCGTTTGAGAAGGGCTTGATAAATGGTCGTATCCCTGCCGGCGTGTTCGAGCCCTCTCAGTGACTGCGCAAACTGAGCAAGCCCAGCTGAGACCTCCCTGGCTGTCCGCACGACAATTCTTTCCGAGTCGTCTAGGGTATCCATATATTCTTCCATCTTGGAAAGGATTGACTGGGATATTGATGAGGTCCCGCATCCATCATTTTGGACGGAGCGGGAAAATTCTCGAAGATATCCTAAGATTTCTTTTGGTAATCCGGCGGGGACGACTTCCGAATGCTGAAGCGTTTCTACGTACTCTTCCATCGTACCGAAGAACCCTCCGTACATAGGGTCCAGGTCCGAGCCCTCGGACTTCTTGATAGATTCGGAAAGCTGCTGCAGCTGGGCCGAGATATCCTGGAGGACCTGGGTGTGAATGACTTCCAAACGATCTAGTTTCGCTGTATACTCCTGCATCTTTGTCTTGTCAAAATCTTCGCTCAAGTTAACAACTCTGTTTGAGAGAAAGCTGAGATCGTGGCGTGTCTGGATGCCAAGCTTGGTGTTTGTTTGCTGGAGTTCTCGTATGGCTTTGTTGAGGTTGGATACATCCTTGCTATGTACGCTCGTTAAATTTAGCCTCTCCACGCTGTCTCCCCCGTTACATCGGAACAGACCCCAATAAAGAGGGTTGGATTTGGACTGGAGACATACACCATGAGGATTTGCATATGCGAGGCGATTTGAGACTGAGCTGCCGCCAGCCGCTTTGACAAACGATCGATTTTGCTCTTCTTCCACACTTGCTTTAGCGCCACCAAGAATGACGCCCATTGCGTCTGTCGGCCCTTGGTCTTGAGCGTTGCCAAAGCACCGAGAATCTCCGTCGAGATGCTACCGCATTCCCGGGCTAGATTTCGCAACTGCGGGCTGATCCCCGGCGACGGCAGAACGGATTCCGACAGCCGCGCCATGTCGGCAACAATTGTCTCGAGCAGCCTGTTGTCGTCACTTAGCCCCGAGTTCGAGTTTGAGATCCGCCGAGTCTCTGAGATGAGAGTCCACACGAAGTCGATGAACTGGACAATGTTGCCCGCAAGGCCAATAGCCGCGAAGGGATCCATATTGGTTGTTGGATGACGTGCATTATCTTCAGAAGGCTTCCTATTAAGGTAAGAGAAAGCACGGCAAGGGAAGAACAGGAGTCGATTGGGCGAGCGTTGGGTGTATTTATGGCCGATGATTTGGGAGGGCTGAGCAGTACGTACATAAAATGTTTTCAGTAACTTTCTGTCATGGGATGGCAATCAATACCTGCAGGCACAGCCACGTTCTCAACACTGCGACTGTACAGGCTCATACCATGGGAAGAGTCAATCTGATTCATCGATTCCTGCGCTGTGAGAGTACATTAGCGCAACTTATCTTGGCCCAGGTTATATAGTGGCCATGCTTTGACTAAGTTGAGAATCGAAGCTGCAACTGGAAAGATCTCACGCTCGTCCAAATCGGGGGACTAACCGGTTAGTCCCCCGATTTGGACGAGCGTGAGATCTTTCCTCATCCCTGGCCCCAACCCGGAGACGAGATTGATCATCCAAATATCAGCCTCTGGTACACGGTTCCTGCTTCCGTTCGGGGGTTCCGACAGCCACGCTCGGCAATCTCTTCTTGTACCAAGGGACAAACACCTAATTTTCGAGCCCAAGTACCTCAATTACATCGCTACATTCGGACTCGCCTGAGGTTTTTACTCTAGCCAGGATGTCATTCCCGGCGACCACTAGTGAGTTCATAACGCTCTAGGAGTTCAATTCGCGACTGGCAATGCATCAGCAGGCGGTGCCGATGGCCGGTCCACGGATGCGGTGGCTCACCATCCTATGGATATGTCACCCGAGACACCACTCACCGCAACAGAGCCGACAGAGTAAAATACCAATTGCAGAGAACCCACTCGAACAGCCTCAGCAGCTGCAGGCGCCTTCTCCCCTCTTCATCGTGAACGGTTCATGAGGACACGATCCAAGTCTTCAATCACTACCCGCCTTCGTGAGTCTATCTACAGACCGGGATTGAAACAAATATGCCGGAAATCTACAGATCATTGGTAAATCATAACTTGCGACTCAGATCGTCTCATATTAAGTCTAGACGGACGGCTCTCGCCCATATACGAATACTGGAAAAGAGTTTATAATATTTTCTAGTGTACTTACATATATACTACGAACATTGATGTTATGGGTACTGCGGATTCAGTTGGTTCCGCCGTAGAAGTCCAAAGGGAGAGGAGAAAAAGAAGAGGAAGCCTTTCATGTGGAAGGTGGGCCGAGGATGATACGCTAGCATCTAACCCTAACCATCTCGTTCCCAGCACATCCCATCTGCATCTGACAACGGTGACGTTATCCCACACTCACAAACGGCGATGTAGCGGCGATGTTCAACATCCTACATGATACACGTTCGCAACATAGTTTCTTGGTGTCAATCATGCAATCGGCACGACCATATCGAAGAGATTATTGTTTATCAGGCTCGAGGTATCCTGCGTGGAAGAGTAGACAATAGCAATTAGGACGGCGCGGTATATCAATAAATCGTCGAGGGGATGCTGCACGTCGTCAGGGAGCTTGAATTTTGGTGGCGATGATCCGTCGAGTTCCCACAGGTTATGCACTTTATTGAGTGAGTCTGTGGAAATAATAGGTAAGAAAGGCTTCCTCTCTCTGGAGAACGGATTAGCCCACATGCTAGCCGTGTAACTTTTTATGGTACAGAGAACCCCGTGCAAGGCGTTATCGACGAAAACGACGGGCGGGACTAGCTCTATCTCGGGTCCGCCCTTGGGTGTATTGACCTCGTCCCACTCGCGACACAGATAATCGAGATTCGAGCCGACACCGCAGATTGCCCTCTGTCGACACCGGATTTCTTCGGCCCAGCCTTTCTCGTCAGGCCAGCGGATGCTAGACAACCATTCGGTGATCTTGTGGATCTCCTCGAGCATCCCTCGGAAGAGCATGAACCTATCGATGGGGTCGAGGTTCCATCTAGAAGAGTAGAGATCGGCGATGCAAATTACAACGACTCGGTGGAGCTTCAGAGACAAGTCGAGTTGTACAACTGGTCCGGCCACGACCCTCTGTGCCCAGGTCATGGCTTTCTCGATGACATATCGTAGATCCAGAGTAAATCCATCCTCAAATGCCGGGTTGAGATTCTCCCAATCAGGCGGTTTCATGGCCCAGAATCTACTCTGTATCAAAAGCATATGGAGCTTTTCACGGAGCCTGTGGTTCGCAATAGGAAATAGCTTAGGATATATCAACGGCTTCACTGCTAAAACTAGACTTGCTGGGCTGTATTTGTCGTTGGTATCCATCCAGGGATGGGCTGCGCAGTGCGTCGTCCACGGGGCAACCCTATCCCTACTGCAGCAAGCAGGATTAGGGATATCTTCGAGGCTTTGACAAGGACAATCCCGGGTCATATGCATGGAGTCAGCAGTAAGCCAGTTGTCAAATATATGTTGCGGGTCTGGGCCGGAACTGTCGTGCCTTAATTGCCGTCGAATGGATGACTCCATGTTGCCTTGCGCGGTCATAATCGATCGCATCGCAATGGTGGCATGTCGTCCCCAGCGGCTTTCAATTCTACCACGGTGATTTTCATAGAACCCGACGACTCCCAGCGAAGGGTGGTGACGGAACACAACGCTGAATTCCCGGCTTTGTATTCGGGGGAGGTTGGACCCAGAGTCGATGACGAGCTGCAACTCATCCTCCGAGTAGGCCGCGGCCAGGGCAATGACGACTCCTATAGAGCCATATGCTGGCACGGCGGGCATCTCGGCGGGGATATAGTCTGCACCCGTAGGCTTCCTTTCCCAAAGCTCAATATCGTCCAGGCCAGCGGAGGTCAGCAAGGCCAGCCACGTTGCAGGAAAGTGGTACGTCCCACCAACCAATAACCCCGATAACTCCCGCTCAGACCATTCTTCCTCATCTTCAATCTTTCTGTACCAGTACGGTACGTCTTCATGATAAGTAGCATTGTCCCTCGCAGCCAACCGTGATGGGCGTACGCGATGGGGAACGACGAGGACGGGTGTATAGGCGATGGTCCTAAACCTCATCTCGGTCCGGTCAAACGTGCGCCTGCTAAACTTGGCCCATGGCCCGAGAGCATTGCGGCTTGACTTAAGTCGCCCCGGTCCGGCGGCAATGAGTCCCTGGCCGACAGTCAAAACGGCAACGATGAGGGCGAGGATGCCTATGGCGGCTGTGACGCCAAAGGTGAGGGGATCCCAGTTGTACTCGCTCCGCTGGGCCTTCAACTCTCCAAGTACTGCCGCGAGGGTTTCGAGGATACATTCCGTGGTGTTGAGCGAGCAGTTGAGACTTGTCGGTGTCTCAGCCATGGCGAAACGAAAACGGATGTCCGAGGAAGAGATAGTGGTTCTGGCTACGTGTCGAGGTGATCGTAATAATCAAGCCCACCCTTTTAAACCCCACATGTTCGGCTTTCAGCATCCCCCAGTTCGATGTGCTCTTTCGGCCCTGCCCTACTTGGAGAACAAACCAGGCTGTGTACCCTTTATGCTGGACTTCACTCCGCGTTAACCGGCTCCATGTGGACTAGCCTTGCCGTTATTATGGAGGATATGCGTGTGGCGCCAGGTATTATTGTCGGACGTGGGGTGCGGCAGTTGGATTGAGCAAGCGAGTTGGGAGACTTGGATAGAGAAGGCAACTGGGCGTAGAGATGGCTTGGGACACTCTATAAATATCAGGTATATTGTTAGCATGCCAGAAACGAGGAGGAGCCAGGGTGGTGAACTGGTCAGCATGGCCAAGCCAGGCTCGTAGCGATTGGGCAGACCTGCATGCGAGGGAGCCAATCGTTGACAACAGCGACGTGAGGGGAGTGGCAGTGCTGATGCATCTGATGCATCTCGATCATCACAAAAGAGTCGACCAGGCTGTGAGCGAAATGGAAAGCCAGCAATCCAAATCAAAGTCTTATTAAACTGTTTTAAAATAATACTCTGTGCTTTTGATGCAACATAGAGGATAAGGCTACCAACCCTCGGCTTACCGACGCAATGGCCTCAGATAACCTGTGTTGGCACTGCGAACAGCTTGGTCGTTTTACAAACACACCATCTACAGAAATGGACATCCTGCGCGCCAATCTCGTGGCGTCACTGCCACTGCCAACGATGCGATCCCTGGAATCCTCTCCATGCCCACTTTGCCGAATTTACTGGAAGATGGTGAAGGCTCAGGGGATCCTCGATGAGGACGTAGTACTGTTTAATATGCCCGTACTGGGTATAACCACAGTGGGGCAACATCTTTCTAGTCTCGAGATGCTGGTTCGGGTGATGAAAGGACAAGGGATCGGGCTGAAAGTATTGAAAATATTTAGCCACCCTGGTAAGTCGACAGTTACCAACGCTCACCGATGAAAGGGGGGGAAATGACTAACGCGCACTTGGTAATTTCCCCCTCATAGATGTTCCTTGCCCTTGGAATGCGGTTCCCACCGGTCTCAGCACTGGTCCGTCCGGAGCACCCGAACGAAACAGTAAAGTCTTGGGGTGGGTTGAAAGATGCCAGTCATCTCACAATTGCGTTCGCTCGGCGCCTCCGCAACTTCCGACTCGAGTCCTGGATGTCAGTCCGGACTTGGGTGACGTGGTTAAACTACACGTATCTGGCGGAGCAAGGGCCCATTACGCTTGTCTTAGCCACCGCTGGGGTGATCACCAGACACTCGTAACGAACGGTTCGAATCTAGCAGAGCACACCACCAAGGGTATTCCATGGGCCGATATCCCCAAAACCTACCAGGACGCAGTGGCTATTGTCAGATTACTTGGTCTTCGGTACATCTGGATCGACTCTCTCTGCATTGTGCAGGACAGTACACAAGATTGGGAGGCCGAGTCGGCTAAGATGTGCCGTATCTACTCGGATGGTTTCTTGACAATATCCGCCTTGTCCTCACCAAACTGTGCTGCCGGATTTCCAACCATCACGTCAAAGAGTATCACGGGCACGACTTCAGAAGGCAAACCGTACCATTACTTTTGCCATAGCGCCTGCCGTCATCCGACGGACGTAAACACCCCCGAGGGCCAGTACAGTTCCAGGGACAACTACGACGTGACCGATTGGCCACTGCTCACCCGCGCCTGGGTCTTCCAGGAGAGAACCCTCTCCCCTCGCGTCTTACACTTCGGTAAAGATGAAATGATCTGGGAATGTGATGGGGATTGCTGGTGTGAGTGCAATGAAAGCAACGTACAGTCCTTCGCGCCCTCGCGTCAGCAGTTCAGGTCTGCTCTCCGGAGTGGTACGCCAGGCGTACCGTACATCTGGAAACGAATGGTATCCGACTACTCAAGGCTATCAATAACGAAAGAATCAGATCGACTACCAGCGTTGTCGGGGTTGGCGCAGGCTATTCGGGCGAATAGTCCGTCAAGCGAATACCTCGGAGGTCTGTGGAGGGAAACATTGGAAATGGATCTCCTTTGGCATTCTGTGTCTGTGACCAACATGGGCCACCCAGTTAAGCATGGCGGCGGATGCGCTCCGTCTTGGTCGTGGGCTGATCGAGCAGCTTATGTTGAATTCCCTCTCTGTTTTGTCGACTTTGGCAGCGGTAAAGAAGAGAGATCCATGGGTTTGCTCGAGCAATGGTTCAAGGTTATTGACGTCCGGTGTCAACCAGCCACAGCCGATCCAACCGGCAAGTCTCAAGGCGGGCGATTAACACTCGAGGTCGACAGGTTTGCTGCCATCCTACGCCACATCGGCGACAAGCAATGCAAGCCGGAAACGACCTGGACGCTTTCAGAGAGCAAAAAAGGCCGTCGGTTCCGCAGTGTTGAGCTCTTCTGTGACAGTCCCATGCACACCTTTCTGTATAAGGCCTTGGAGGCTCGCATTACTTGCGCTCGCCTGGCGCTTGTGGAGGTTCTGGGCCCCGACGACGTGGCAAGACGACGTGGGGTTGAATACGTGCTTCTCTTGGTACCGTCAAAGAGGGATCCTAGTGCGTATGAGAGGGTTGGGATGCTGTTGGTACAACGGTATTTAGATATGAGCGGTCAAAGGTACCAAAATTTTGAAAGTCCTTTTGCGGGTGGTGGTCGAAGGGACATTATCCATATTGTGTAGATAGACCTGGCACGCGGATGGGTGTGGCTCATGCCAATGATCTGAGCCTGGAGGTTCGTCCAGTTTTGATCTTGAATTCCACGCATACTTATCTTAGTTCTCTCAGTATCGTCTATGACAGCTATCCTCTCGTTCTACTTGCCAGGGCCAGGGGAGGCCAGCAAGGCGTCTAAGCTAGTACTTGGATGTCGCTGTGGAAGAAGAGAGTGTGTGTATGTAGTCCAGTACTTTTTTACGTGCAGAAAAGAAGGTAGAAAAACATGGATTTTGTCTAACCTGGCGAGTACTGTGGATTTGGTTTTGTTTCACCGTCGGAATTAAAATAGAAAAAGAAAGAAAAGGGAGAGAGAGGCAGAGAGAGAAAGAAAAATTAAAAAAAAAAAAAAAAAAAAATAAGTAAAATTCTTCCTTTCAAAACTATAAAATCTTTCCTGGGCGTTAAAATCCTCCTTCTTCTCTTTTCACCTGTTATTGAATTCT
>Ga0164243_10010600_pt1 | contig 13229 bp, 11 predicted proteins | sample OricompcompostOP_FD_108781 | JGI IMG/M metagenome (GOLD analysis project Ga0164243, IMG submission 108781) | Organic Plus compost microbial communities from Emeryville, California, USA - Original compost - Organic plus compost (OP) | ecosystem: Engineered > Solid waste > Mixed feedstock >... | reverse complement strand
GAGAGACGTCGACGATCCTCGTGGTCGAAGACGACCCGACCCTGCTCAGCACATTGGCTTTCAACCTCTCTCGCCAGGGCTACCAGGTTCTCACCGCCGCGTCTGGGAGCGCCGCGATCGAGGTTGTGAGCAGCCGGGGCAACGATCTCGATCTCATCCTGCTCGATGTCATGCTCCCCGGGCCGAACGGTTTCCAGATCCTTCGGCATGTGCGGCGCACGCTCGATGTGCCGGTGCTCATGCTGTCGGCACGGGGCGAGGAGCAGGACAAGATCGACGGCCTCGAATTGGGCGCCGACGATTATGTGGTCAAGCCCTTCGCCTTGCGCGAATTGCTGGCGCGGGTGCGAGCAGCAGTGCGCCGTCGCGCGGCCCCGGCGATGCGGCCGCCCAGCGTGTTGTTTCGCGGCGATCTCCGGATCGAGCCGGATCGGCGACGGGCGGAGGTTCGCGGTTGCGAGTTGCCGCTTCGGCCCAAGGAGTTCGGGCTGCTGGTCACGATGGCCATGGAGCCGGGGAAGGTCTTCGAGCGGCAGGAGCTGCTGGACCTGGTCTGGGGCACCGGCATCATCGTCGATGAACGCACGATCGACGTTCACATCTCCTGGCTTCGCGGGAAGCTCCAGGCCGCAGGCATGAGCCAGGACTGCATTCGCACGGTCTACGGCAGTGGATACCGCTTTGTCCTCTCTCCGGAACCGGACCGCGATGAGCGGCTCCCTGTCGCCCCATGATGGCCCGGTTCGTCCTTTTCCGTTGGTGCTTGGCACACCGGTGCGACAACGAGGTCGCACCCGCTCGATCACAAGGCCACGCGGAGCCGCATGGCCTCTCGTCTCGACATCGTATGGAGGATTCCGTCTCATGGATCTCATTCGAATGCGCATGAATCGCCGGACCTTTGCCGGAGTCGCTGCTGGCACGGGCGTCGCCCTCGTCGCCGGCTCTCCAGCCATCTTCCAGACCGTTGCCGCGCAGGACGCGACCCCCATCCCCTATGAGGCACCCTCCAACATCGGTGATCTCACCGGCTCATTCGAGGCCGACGGCTCCAGCACGCTGGGGCCCCTGACCGAGGCGGCGATCGAGGAGTTCGCGACGATCGCCCCGAACGTGCGCATCACCAACGGGATCTCGGGAACGGGCGGCGGCTTCGAGCGCTTCGTGAAGGGCGAGATCGCGATCGCCAATGCCTCCCGGCCGATCAAGGATGAGGAGGCGGCTGCCGCCGCGGCTGCCGGGATCCCCTGGTACAAGTTCGATGTCGCCTACGACGGGATCACCGTCGTCGTCAGTGCGGAGAACGACTTCGTCGAAAGCGTGACAGTCGAGCAGCTTGCAAAGATCTGGTCGGCCGATGGCGGTGTGACGACTTGGGCGGACGTCGATCCATCATGGCCGGCCGAGGCGATCGAGCTCTACGGGCCGGGCACCGCGTCCGGAACCTTCGACTACTTCAACGAGGAGATCCTCGGGGCGGATGTCGAGGTCCGAACGGACTACACGCCGAGCGAAGATGACAACGTTCTGGTTCAGGGTGTGGCGGGCAGCAAGTATGCGCTCGGCTACTTCGGCTTCTCCTACTTCGAGGAAAACCAGGACACGCTGAAGGCGCTGGCCATCGACAGCGGCAATGGACCCATCGCCCCGAGCATCGAGTCGATCTCCGATGGGACCTATACGCCGCTGGGGCGCACCCTCTTCATCTATGTCAGCGCCAACGACCTGACAAGCAAGCAGGAAGTCGCGGAGTTCGTGCGCTTCTACCTCGCGACGGCCGATCAGCTCGCCCCGAGTGTCGGCTATATCCCGCTGCCTGCCGCCGATGAGGTCGAGCAGCAGGTGAAGTTCCAGGGTGCGATCGACGGCAGCATCGCTCCGGACAGCGAGTCGGCTCCGGCTGCCGCTACCCCGGCCGCCTAGCGCTGCCGAAAGATCAGCCCGGCCATCGTACAGGCCGGGCTGATCCGTCTCTGTTCGAGGATGTCGGTACGCCCCGTCGCCAAGGGGCGGCGGAGAAGGCGCGAGGCAGGAGAACGCAGCGTGGCGAGCACTATCGTGGCGCGATCCGGTTCCGGAGAGGGACCGGAACAGGTTCCGCTCGACCTGAGCGGCAAGCGAAACCGGGACATCTCCGAACACCTGGTCAAGTGGTTCCTGCTCGGGTGCTCCTTGCTGACCGTCGCGACCACCATCGGCATCATCGGCATCCTGATCTACGAGTCGCTCTCCTTCTTTCGCCATGTTCCGATCCGGGCCTTTCTCACGGGGACGACCTGGACCGCCCTGTCCCGTGGGGATCAGCAGCAGTTCGGCGTGATCCCGCTGGTCACGGGAACGGTAATGACCGCCGCTGTCTCGGCGCTGATTTCGATCCCGCTCGGGCTCTCTGCCGCAATCTACCTCAGCGAGTATGCCGGCTCGCGGGCGCGGTCGATTCTGAAACCGGTCCTGGAGCTCCTGGCCGGCGTGCCGACCATCGTCTACGGGTTCTTCGCCCTCACCTTCATCACACCGGCCCTGCTGAAGCCGTGGCTGAAGGTCGGCGCGTTCAACGGGCTCTCGGCCGGGATCGCGATCGGCATCATGACGTTGCCGATGGTTGCCTCGCTCTCCGAGGATGCGTTGCGCGCCGTTCCGCGCTCCCTGCGGGAGGCCGCCTACGGGCTCGGCGCAACGAAGTTCGAGACGTCGGTGCGGGTCGTTGTGCCGGCGGCCATCTCGGGCATCATCGCCTCGTTCATCCTGGCCGTCTCCCGCGCCGTCGGGGAGACGATGATCGTGGCGGTGGCTGCGGGTGGCTCCCCCGCCGGGCAGACGGCGGTCAGCAGCGGGCCATTCGACCTCACCCAGAGCATGCAGACGATGACCGGATTCATCGCCTACACCTTCAGTAGCGATGTGCCGCGCGGTTCATCCCAGTTCTATTCGCTTTTCGGGGTTGGTCTGCTTTTGTTCATCATGACCTTCGCCATGAACGTGGTCAGCCAGTGGGTGGCTCGCCGGTATCGGGAGGTGTACGAGTGAGCGCGGGAATCCAGGCATCGCCCCTTGCCGTCGCTCCGTCTGCCGCCGAGGCACGCTACGAGCCTCGGGTGAGGACACGCGGGAGGATTGCGGGCGGGTGGCGCGGCATCTTTTTCGGAGCGACAGCGCTGGCCATCGTGCTGCTTGGGATGCTCCTCTGGTCGATCCTCCAGCCAGGCTGGTCCTGGCTGAGCTGGCATCTGATCACCGCCATGCCCTCGCGCATCCCCGCGAATGCCGGGATGAACTCGGCGATCTGGGGATCGATCTGGATCGTCTCGATCTCCGCCGTCGTTGCATTCGTCATCGGGCTCGGCTGTGCGATCTACCTTGAGGAATACGCACCGCGGAACCGCTGGACCGGCTTCATCCAGACCAACATCTCGAATCTGGCCGGGGTGCCCTCAATCGTCTACGGCTTGCTTGGCCTGGTGGTCTTCGTGGACTGGCTGCATATGGGCCGCTCGGTGCTCGCCGGGGCGCTGACGATGGGCCTGCTGATCCTGCCAGTCGTCGTGATCTCGTCGCGGGAGGCGATCCGTGCCGTCCCGCTCAGCTTGCGGCAGGCATCCTATGGCCTCGGCGCGACACAGTGGCAGACCATCCGGGCCCATGTCCTGCCCTCCGCGTTTCCCGGCATCCTCACCGGCGTGATCCTGTCGATGTCGCGGGCAATCGGGGAGACGGCGCCCTTGATCGTCGTCGGCGGCGCAAGCCAGGTGCTGTTCCGGCCCGCGAGCCTGTTCGATCCGTTCATGGTGATGCCGCTCCAGATCTACAACTGGACATCCCGCCCGCAGAAGGAGTTCGAGCACCTCGCCGCAGCGGCGATCATCGTGCTGATGATCGTGCTCCTCCTCTTCAATGCCGTCGCAATCCTGCTCCGCCAGCATTTCAGCAAGAAGACAAGGTGGTAACCATGGCGGCTTCCGCAGCGGAGGTTCGGATTCCAGAGGTGACGGCAGGCATGAAGTCCGCCGCCGAAGCCCCGAGCCAGACGATCCTCGACCTCAGGAACCTGAATGTTCATTACGGAACGTTTCATGCCGTGCAGGACGTCAACCTCGCGATCCCGAAGAACCGGATCACGGCGTTCATCGGCCCGTCCGGCTGTGGCAAGAGCACCGTGCTCCGCTGCATCAACCGGATGAACGACCTCGTGCCGAGCGCCCGTGTTGACGGGCAGATCCTCTATCACGGGACGGATCTCAACGGGGCCAACGTGGACCCTGTCGAAGTCCGGCGGCGGATCGGCATGGTCTTCCAGCGCCCGAACCCGTTCCCGAAGAGCATCTTCGAGAATGTGGCCTGGGGCGCGAGGATCAACGGCTACAAAGGCAACATGGCCGAGCTGGTCGAGCGATGCCTGCGCCAGGCCGCGCTGTGGGACGAGGTCAAGGACAAGCTGAAGCAGAGCGGGCTCTCCCTCTCCGGCGGTCAGCAGCAGCGCCTGTGTATCGCCCGCGCCCTGGCCACGAGCCCGGAGATCATCCTGCTCGACGAGCCGGCAAGCGCGCTCGACCCGATCTCCACGCTGAAGATCGAGGACTTGCTTCGCGAGTTGCAGGCGACGTACACGATCGTGATCGTGACGCACAACATGCAGCAGGCCGCCCGCGTCTCCGACCAGACGGTGTTCTATTCGTTGGGCGAGTCGCGACAGGGCATCCTCGTCGAGTCGGGGCCGACCCAGAAGGTCTTTACCAATCCATCCGATCCCCGTACCGAGGCCTACATCACGGGCCGGTTCGGGTAACGTTCCGGTTCGTCCGCTGAGGAGGACAATCAGATGACCGAGGCCAGGCGCGTCCTCTATGAGGCGGGTATCGAAGAACTGCGCAACGATGTGGTGACCATGTCCAGCATGGTCGACAAGGCGCTCGCCCGGGCGATCGATGCGCTGAAGGGGCAGGATGCCCGGTTGGCTGCCGAGGTGAAGGCGGGGGACAGGGAGATCGACACCCTGCGCTGGGAGGCAGAGGACGCCGCCATGACGCTGATCGCGACGCAGGGGCCAATGGCGGGCGATCTTCGTGTGATCGCGGCGAGCCTCCAGATCTTCACCGACCTCGAGCGCATGGGCGACTACGCCGTGGGGATCGCCAAGGTCGTCCTGAAGACGATCGACGAGCCGCTGCTTAAGCCGCTGGTGGACATTCCCCGGATGGCGCAACTGGCGCGGGCGATGCTGGCGGACGTGACCACCGCATTCATCGAAAGCGACGCGGAGGCCGCCCGGGAGATCGCCACGCGCGACGACCAGATCGACGACCTCTACGATCAGGTGCTACGCGACCTGCTCACGCTCATGGCGTCCGATCCATCGGTCATCAATCGCGGTACCTATCTGCTCTGGGCGGCCCACAATGTCGAGCGCATCGGAGACCGGGTTACGAACATCGCGGAGCGCATCACCTATATGACGTCCGGCGAGTTCGTGCGGCTCGGCGGTGGACGGAAGAAGCGTCAGCGCGCGCGGGAGGCATCCGCCGCCGAGGCTGCATCGGCCAGCAGCGCGTCCGGGTTGGCCTGACGCCATCGGGCGAAGGCCTCGTGGAGGCGCCGAACGACCTCTTCGATGTCGACCGGCGCCTTCATGCAGTCCGCGACATCGAGTGCGGCCCGGTCGGCCCCATCCAGGACATCGTCCGTGGAGATGGTGAGGACGGGGGCCAATGTCCGGGGTGTCCGGTCCGTCACCCGGTCGGATCGCCCGCGCAGGCGCCGGATCAGCTCGATGGCGCGGAAGCTCTCCAGATCCAGGTCGATCAGGATGAGATCGAACTGCCGGAGCCGGAATACCTCCAGCGCCTGCAGGCCGCTGGCGATGCGTGACATCCAGAAGCCACCCAACGGCAGTCCCTCCTCCAGGAACGTGGCCAGATCCGGATCGTCGGTCACGACCAGCACATGCGGCCGCTCGTGGCGCTGCCGTGCTTCCAGTCGGGGACGTTCGGTCATGCTGGCACCTCCAGTCCGCGGATCAGTAAGGCGTTCGTGAGCAGGTTGAGCGTTACGGCAACCTGGGCGCGGTAATGCGGGCGAATCGCCATCAGGGTGACATGGCCCCGGCCGACGGGGATATCGACGACAGCGTCTAGCCCGGCAAGCCGATCTGCTCCCTGCACCCAGCCGGAGACTATGGCCTGGTCCGGCTCGAAGCGCACCGGCGTGGGTATCGCCTGATCGATGCGTCGCAGGGCATTCTTCCCCGTGAGCAGGGCCGGCGCGAACCGGTCCATGCCCCACGCGAGTGGATGGTTTGTCTGAACGGAGGTGCGAACCATCGCACCAGGCGAGAAGAAGGCTGTGTCATCCAGTTGGGAGAGCGGCGTTTCCACCGGTAGTCCGAGCAGGTCGATCAGCAGGGCTGCGCTTCCGTCGATGGCAACAACCCGCTTTCCTTGACCCAGCGCCCGATGCAGGACGGCGGCCACCTGCGCCCGGTCGGCGGCATGCGGCGCTGCCGAACCGGACCCGTCAGTCAGCAGCGCGGCGTATGCTTTCGTCCCGAGATGGGGAAGCAGAAGGACATCGAGCTCGTCGAATGCATCGCGGGATACGAGGTCATCCAATCCAAGGAGGGTGTGTGGAACGCCAAGCGTCTCCAGCGTGAGGCGCGCCCACCCGGCGTCGGTCGCCTCCCCCGTCGGAGCGAGGAAGAGGCCAATCGTCGGGATCTGCTGATCGAGCAATCCCGTCTCGACCGGGAGCATCGTTCCCGCGCGTACTCCGAGCACAGCGGCCCGGCCAATCAAGGGAGACGGGTCGATGCCCGAGACGATCCAGGTGCCGGGATCGAGCAGGTGCCCATCGGCAAGGCAGGCGGTCGTTAGGCGACGAAGACGACCGCCCCCTCGGTGTGCTTCGAGTGCGAGCTGGACGGCGGCATGGCTGCGCCCATCGATGGTCAGCCAGCGGCCGCTGCCCATGCGCGGCGTGGCGAGCGGACGAAGCGGGGCAGCAACCGCATCGCCCGCCGGTTCGGTGGACCACCCTTCCCAGCCGGTGACGATGGAGATGTCCACACCGAGATGCACGGCGAGGGAATGGGTCGTCACGTCATAAGGACGACTGTCCCCGGTTGCCACGGAATACGCGGTTGGCGGGATCAACGCGTTCGCCCACGAGAAGGCGGGCTGGTTCGGCTTCACGAGCCACGAGCCGCGCGCGTGGGTCTTCCCGATGGAATCGGTTTCGGGAACAGTGAGCCGTTCGAGGCGAATGTCCCCGCGCTGGAGGACGGCGAGCAGGTCCCGGGCTGCAGCCGGATCGAGCTGATGCTCCAGCGGCGGGATGACGAAGGCGTGGTCGGGTGGGCGGTTCACGGCATCCGCGAAGACGGCCCATTGATCGGCGAGCCAGATCTCGCGGTTGCGCGCGGCGTGGTCGATCGTGGCGAGGACAGCCTCCCGATGGTAGTCCATGATGTCGCGAAGCCGCCACGCTCCGCCCGTCCAGGGCATCGGGTAGCCGATGCGAGGCAGGCGGGGATCGAACCCGCGATGCTCCACGAGGTCGTCCGGGGCGAGGGTCACCGGGCTGGCGATCTTCGCGCTGGCCGCCTCCGCCAGGATGCGCACGCCCCCGTGGTAGTGCGACCAGGCGCGGGAGGGGGAATAGGCATCGAAGAGCAGCCCTGTCACCACGCCGGTCTGCCCCTTCGCAGCCATGCGCGCGGCGATGTGGTTGCCGAGGGCGCTGCCGTTGGCGATCAGCCTGGGGTCGACGTTCGGCTCGATCGGATCGATGTAGGGCGGGACGAAGTAGCGGCTGCCGTTCTCGTACATCTGGTGCAGGTCGAGCACGATATGCGGTCGCCACGGCTTATGGACGCGCTCGACCAGCAGGCGGGTCTCGGCCAGGCGATGGTGCATCCAGTCGCGGTTGTTGTCATGGCCGGCGTAGCGGTGGTAGAGGGCGGGGGGCGACGATCCCTCCTGCTCGGTGCCAAGCGTCTGCTCGTACCAGGTGTGGACGAGATCCATGCCGTCCGGGTTGAGCGTGGGGACGATCAGGACGATCGTTTCGCGGACCATCCGCTCTGCCTCCCCGTCGTTGCGGGTCACGAGGTCGAAGACAAGCTCCGGGCAGAGCTGGACCGACCCAACCTCGGTCGCGTGGATGGCGGAGGTGACGAGCATGACGGTGTGGTCTCCGGCGGCGGAGCCGTCTGCCAGAGCTGGATCGGCGAGTGTTGCTGCGTCCATCAAGGCGGTGCGACGGTCGCGATGAGCGTCCAGGTCCGCGATGACCTCCGGGGCAGCGATGGTGAGCAGGACGAGGTCGCGTCCCTCGGTGGACTGGCCGATCCGTTCGATCGCGAGGCGGTCGCTGCGCGCGGCGAGGTGGTCGAAATAGTCCAGCATGGCATCCCAACGGACCAGCACCCGGTCGTCGCCGGGGGTGATGCCGAAGAAGGCGGCTGGGGTCCGTGGTGTTGCGCCAGGAAGGTCGGGGGTCGCTTGGGTCCGGGAGTCGTGCATGCTGTCCCTGAAGGATGTGGCCGTGAGGCGTGCAGTGGGAGTGGCGGCGGGGCGGCGCTCCCCGCGTCGACCCCGTCCTGTGGCTACTATACGGGCAGGATGGACTATCGGCGCGTCCGGATGGGGTGAGGCTGCGGTGAAGCTGCACGGGTGTGATGAGGATCTGGCCGCCACGATCGGGCGGTATGTGGATGTATTAGCGCTGCCAACGGACCGGTTGTGGGTCACGACGGACCGGGCGGAGTATGGCCGCTGGCTGGGGCGGCGGGTGCCATCGGCGTATGGCGGCGCCTATTGCTACCTGCAGCGGCGGGATATCCACGCGATCCTCATCCACCTCGACCGAATTGACCGATCGCGGCCGAGAGCGGTGGAGGTGGTCGTCGCGGAGGAACTGGTGCATATGCGCGATCATCTCGACGGGGACCGGCGGCGGCACGCGAAGCACGGGCACGACCGCATCGCCTACCGCGTGGCCGAGCTGACCGGGACGTCGCTGGAGGAGATCCGATCGGCGCTGATCCCGGTCCAGCGGCGCCCGCCGAAGTATGTCTACGCCTGCCCGGGGTGTGGTGCGCGGGTGGCGCGGCGGAAGCGGGGTACATGGTCTTGTGTGCGATGCTCGCCCGTGTTCGACCGGCGGTTCGTCCTGCGGCTGGTGGAGACGCTCGACGCCCCGGCGTGAGCGCCGCTCAGTAATCCTGCGCGTACCAGCGGTCGGCAACGCGGTCGTGATAGATCGTGTGGCGCATCCCGTTCTCGGTGAGGATTGCAAAATACTGGCGGCTGATCGGCTGCCGCCACCATTCATCCTCCACGATCCACATGTCCTGCAAATGCACGACCCGATGCGTCGTCTTCTCGATCACCACGGCCACTGGAAAGCCGTTCCGTACCTGCACCTGCATCGCGCGCGGCTGGTTCAGGGGTCGTAGGGCATGAGTGCGTGCCGGCGTTCCGGAATCCTCGACCACGGTTCGACCTCCACAATGCGATAAAGCGGCGACGATCCATACCGATGCTTCAACTGCTCGGTTGCTCCGTGCAACGACGGGTCATTGCGATGGCGAAAGGTTGGCAGCACCTCCTGGCGGGCACCGTTGGCGATGATCCCGCCGAGCTCGATCGTGAGGTGTGTCACCGGCCCCGGCATCTCCAGCGTGTCCAGCCGCAGCGTGAGCGAGTGGACGAGCCGGTAGGCATCGGCCGGCTCCTTCAGGGTCAGCGCGCGCTCCCACGACTCCCGCGATTCCAGTGCGGCCCGGATCGTCACGGTGCGGACGTAGCGCCCGTGCAGGTCCGGGTGCTGGAACGCGCGATGCACCAGATGCCGCAGCGCGGCCATCAGCATGTCGCGGCTTACTGCCGGAACCGGCATCTCCGTCGTCTCCGTCACCGTCGGCACGAGCGGCGGCGGGACCACCTGACGGTGGTCGATGCCATTGGCGAGTTCCCAGGCAAAGACGCCCGGCTTGCCGAAGCGGGCGAGGGCCCGCTTCCTGTCCAGCGCTGCCAGCATCCCCAGGGTGGCGAGTCCCAGTTGCCTCATCTCGGTGATCAGCGGCGGCGGAACCGGCAGCCAGGAGATCGAGGCATCGTGCAGGAAGCTCCGCACCTCGGACGGCGCGACCACGCGAATAGCATCGCCCTCGCTGGCCCCGGCGGCGACCCGTGCCACGAACTTGGCGGGAGCAACGCTGGCGCGGGGGTGGAGAACGGCCGGCACCGAGCGCAGGAAGTGACGCGCTGCCTGGATGTGCGATCCGTAGCGGCGTTCGAGGCCGGTGAGGCTGATGTACCAGCAGCCGGGCTCCGCTTCATCGGCTTCGACGAGGGGGCTGAGATCCAGAAAGCGGGTAAGGACCTGCCTGACGAGCTCAGCCTCATGGATCGGGTGTTCGGGAAGGACGATCACGATGGGGCATAGCATCTGCGCCTCGCGCACCGTCAGCCCCGCGCGGATCCCGGCGCGGCGGGCCTCGGGCGAGGCATCCAGCACGAGCGGCCGATCCTGTCCGGAAGTGGCGAGCAGCAACGGGCTGCCATCGAGATGCGGGTGACGCAGCACGGCCGCGCGCAACGCAAAATGCGGGATGCGTACACGGACGATTGGCATGGCCATCCCCCTTGTCTCGCGCATCTCTGCCCAGTCTCACGGCACCATCAGTACCGCTTGCCAGAATAGAACATATGTTCTATTCTGGCAAGCGCAGAAGGACGAGAGCCGTGTAGCCAACCGGGCAGTTCCGCTCCGGCCGGACGTGGGAGAATACCGTTGCAGGGTGGTCCGTTGCGGCCCCGGTGCGCTATGGGTTGGCATCCGGCAGGTCCCCATCACGAGCGCCACGACGACCTTGCGTACGCCCACAAGCATCAGGAGGGTGCATGACAGAACAGGGAGCGGCGGCACCGGCAGCGGAATTGCGAGCACACGGTGTCGACCGCGTGCTGATCGACGCCGAGGCGCTGCAGGCGGAGATTCGGGAGATGGCTCGGGAGCTGGACGCGGAATACGCTGGCGATACTCCCCTGATGATCGGGGTGCTTACCGGCGCCGTCTCGTTCATGGCCGATCTCATGCAGGCGATGACGATTCCGCTGATGATCGACTTCATGGCGATCTCCAGCTATGGAACATCGACCAAGTCTTCAGGGATAGTCCGGATCCTGAAGGACCTCAACGAGGACGTGGAGGGACGTCGGATCATCGTCGTGGAGGACATCGTCGACAGCGGGTTGACCCTCCAGTACCTTCTGGACCAACTGGAGCTGCGCAATCCCAAGGATGTTCGTGTCGTCGCGCTATTGAAGAAGGACAAGCCGGATGCGATCCCGGTCCAGGTGGACCGCATTGGCTTCCACATCCCGGATGAGTTCGTCATCGGCTATGGCCTGGATTATGCCGGGCTCTACCGGAACCTGCCGTATGTGGCGGTCCTCCATCCGTCCGTGTACCAGAACCGGGAATAGCGGCAGCGGCCGCTCCGGAGTTGACCGCATGCCTGCACCGTCGTTGCCCACGTCCAACCACCGATTCCCCGCGCATCCTCGAAGGGCATAGGCATGCCAAAACGCACATGGCTCCGCAGTGGTTTTGTCTGGGCAGGGCTGATCCTCGTCCTGCTTATAGGGTGGTTTGCCTATTCCGACCGAAATCCGGACCTCCCGACCGCCGATTTCAATTCGACGGTCATCGCGGATATCAAGGCCGGAAAGGTCGATCACCTCGTCACCACCGAGGGTAGCAGCACGGTCGAGGTGCACTACAAGGACAGCGCCCGGCCCACCACCCAATCCCGCCTGCCCCCGAACACGAACGTCGTGGAGGTGTTGACTGGCGCCGGGCTGGAAGCGAATGCCGTGCCCGTGGAGGTGAAGGCGGCCAGCCATGTCGGCGCCATCCTCAGCGCGCTGGTCTTCATTCTTCCCTCCCTGCTCATCGTTGGCTTGCTCATCTTCATGATGCGCCAGAGCCAGGGGAGCAACAGCCAGGCGATGTCGTTCGGCAAGAGCAAGGCGCGGCTCTTCTCGAGCAACCGGCCGACCGTGACGTTCAGCGATGTCGCGGGGGTCGACGAGGCGAAAGAGGAACTGGCCGAAGTCGTCGAGTTCCTCAAGTACCCGGACAAGTTCGCATCGCTCGGTGCCCGCATCCCGCGCGGCGTGCTGCTGGTCGGCCCTCCGGGCACCGGCAAGACCCTGCTCTCCCGGGCCGTGGCCGGCGAGGCTGGCGTGCCGTTCTTCAGTATCTCCGGCTCGGAGTTCGTGGAGATGTTCGTCGGCGTGGGCGCCAGCCGCGTACGTGACCTCTTCGAACAGGCGAAGCGCAACGCCCCCTGCATCATCTTCATCGACGAGATCGACGCCGTGGGCCGGCAGCGGGGCGCAGGACTCGGCGGCAGCCATGATGAGCGCGAGCAGACGCTCAACCAGATCCTCGTCGAGATGGACGGCTTCGACAGCAGCACGAACGTGATCGTGATTGCCGCGACCAACCGGCCTGATGTGCTCGATCCGGCCCTGCTACGCCCCGGACGCTTCGATCGCCAGGTCATCCTCGACCGACCGGATATCCAGGGCCGCCGGCAGATCCTGGGCGTTCACATGCGGGGCAAGCCGATCGAGGAGAACGTCTCCGTCGAGAACCTTGCCCGCCAGACCTCCGGATTCTCCGGCGCCGACCTGGAGAATCTGGTCAATGAGGCCGCGATCCTCGCGGCGCGGCGGAACAAGAAGACGGTCGGCCGCAACGAGATTACCGAGGCGATTGATCGCGTGATCGCCGGCCCGCAGCGCAAGAGCCGGGTCATCTCCGAACGCGAGCGGCTGATGACGGCCTACCACGAGGCCGGTCACGCGCTGGTTGCGCGCATGCTGCCGCACGCGGACCCGGTACGAAAGGTCTCGATCGTGGCACGCGGCATGGCGGGTGGATACACGCGGACCGTGCCGGATGAAGATCGCATCTTCAAGACGAAGGCGCAGTTCGAAGACGACATCGCCGTCTTCATGGCCGGGCAGGTCGCCGAGCAGATGGTCTTCGAGGAGATCTCCACCGGCGCCTCCAACGACATCGAGCGGGCGACCGCCATCGCCCGGAGGATGGTGACCGAGTTCGGCATGAGCGAGCTAGGTCCGCTCGCCTACGGGAAGAAGGACGAGCTCGTCTTCCTGGGCCGGGATATCAACGAGCAGCGGAACTACAGCGATCCGGTG
>Ga0164243_10010599_pt1 | contig 13230 bp, 11 predicted proteins | sample OricompcompostOP_FD_108781 | JGI IMG/M metagenome (GOLD analysis project Ga0164243, IMG submission 108781) | Organic Plus compost microbial communities from Emeryville, California, USA - Original compost - Organic plus compost (OP) | ecosystem: Engineered > Solid waste > Mixed feedstock >... | reverse complement strand
GTGGATCGTGGTCTTCTTCGGACTCCTCAGCGGTTTACAGTCGGTCGCCTGGCTCGCGGACCGGACCTCGGTCTGGCGGGCCTGATCCGTTCGGCACCCCGCGGTATCCGGCATCCGGACGACTGAAAATCGCTTGAATGTCGCGAGACCCGACGCGTCGAAGGGGGTTGATAACGCAATCCGGAACAGCTCGGACAAAAGGTGGGAAATTCGCGAATTTCCCCTGCGAATCAATTCGCGTCGAACGAGACGAATCACGTCGTCGACAGTCGGACCGACACCGCGCTGCTCGACCACCCGATACACGGAATCGCCGATACCGGCAGTCCACGGCACCCACGGCCACCCGCTGGACCACACCGGCGAATCAGCCCGATCGACCCGTGCATGAATCTCCCCGGACACCGGAAAGACAATTCACCACTCCGGCGATCCGTATCAGAGACCGTTGCCGGAATTGACTGTAACGGTGTCCTCCGATCGAACGAAATGCCGGTTGGACTGCCATTCAGGCCTATGAGATCCAGGTCATATTTCGGCACACTGGAAACCATCGATCGTCCGAGAGGAAGAATCCATGACAGCCGTCTCACCCCTGTCACCCGAGACCGAGGGCTCGGCAGACCGGTACTGCGACAGCTGCGGGCGCGTCTTCACGGTGCATCGAAATGTCCCCCAAGAGGGAATCGACGATCTGGCCCGTGCATCCGGCTGGCATATCGGGGCCGAGGAGATCTTCTGTCCCGGCTGCCGCCAGGCCCGGTTCAGCATCAGCGACGCCTGAGACCCGCGGGCCTCAGGCGTCGCTCGACGTTTCGTGAGCCGTCAGGCGCGGGTCAGCCCGCGACCCCGGCACCGAGTGCGGTCCCGAGCCCGAACAGCGAGGGCGCCACTTCGACCAGCTGCGAGAGCAGAGCGGTCAGCAGGTCCGCGCCGGGCGCCTCGGGGGACGACGGCGGCGTGGTGCCCGGGGTTGTCTGAGGGGTGGCCCCGGTGGCCCCGGGGGCCTCGGGAGACGTCGGCGGCGTGGTGCCCGGAGTTGCCTGAGGGGTGGCCCCGGGGGCCTCGTCGGCCGGCGCCTCCTGGTTCACCCCGATGGTGATCTTCGGGTTCTTGGCCGGGTCGAGCCAGACGAGCACGTCCTTCATGACCTCGCGCTCGATGGCGACACACCCCATGGTCGGCTGATTGTTCGAGACGTGCAGGAACATGGCCGAGGCCTTGCCCGGAATCCGCTGCGGGTTGTGCGCGATGTTGACCGCGTAGTCGTACACCGGACCCGAGTTGTACAGGTTCTCGCTGTCACCGCCGGGGCTCTGCGCCTGGCGGACATGGGTGTTGTACGTCGGAGACTTCGGATTCGAATCCCACCAGTCCTGCTGATCGACCTTGATGTAGGGCATCTTGGTGCCCGGGTTCTCCTGCCGGCCGAACGCCTGATCGAGCGCAAAGGTCCCCTGCGGCGTGCGGTAGACGTTGTCCTGCGGCTCCCCCATGCCCAGTTCACCCAGGTAGGCCTCGGTCGGACCGATCACCGGCTTCCAACTGCCGTCCGCGCCGCGCTCGAACGCGGTCAGCGTGCCCTTGCTGTCGGTCGCCTTCGGCGCGGTGACGATGATCATCTGCGAGGTGTCACCACCGGGGCCGGCGCCGGGGGCGCCGGGGCCCTCACCGTCCGCCGATCCAGTGTCCCCGGCGAGCTTGTCGAGGATCTCGTCGAACAGGCCGATGCCCAGGCCTCCCGGGCCCGTGCCCGGCAGAGACGGGGTCGCCGGAGTGGTCGGCGTCGACGGAGTGGTCGTTTCCGGTTCGGCGAATGCATGGCCCGCTCCACCGGCACAAGCAGCCAGCACCGCGATCACCAGTAGTCCCAATAACCTCATTCGCCTCATCAGTAACTTCAGCACCACACCAGTGTGACAGTGCGCAAGAGGCCGTGAGTCACGTGACGATCACGGTGCCGTCAGGATCGGATCAAGAGACCGCCGAACACGAGAAGGCCGCGCCGAGCCCTGTCCCAGGACCCGGCGCGGCCTCTACGGTCGAAGGGGTGTGCCCGCCCGCTCGCTACGCTCCCGGCGCAGCCACAACCCGCCCGCTCGCTACGCTCCCGGCGCGGTCACAACCCGCCCGCTCGCTACGCTCCCGGCGCGGAGGGGCCGAACTCCTCCAACATGTCCGTCACCAACGCCGCGATCGGCGACCTCTCGCTACGGGTGAGCGTGATGTGGGCGAACAGCGGATGCCCCTTGAGCTTCTCGATCACGGCCGCGACCCCGTCGTGCCGGCCGACGCGCAGGTTGTCGCGCTGTGCCACGTCGTGGGTGAGGACCACGCGCGAACCCGAGCCCAGCCGCGACAGCACCGTCAACAACACATTGCGTTCCAGCGACTGCGCCTCGTCGACGATGACGAACGAGTCGTGCAGCGACCGGCCCCGGATGTGGGTCAGCGGCAACACCTCGAGCATCCCCCTGCTGAGGACCTCGTCGATGACCTCCGGCGAGGCGAGCCCCTCCAGGGTGTCGAACACGGCCTGCGCCCACGGCCCCATCTTCTCCGACTCCCCGCCGGGCAGGTAGCCGAGTTGCTGGCCGCCGACCGCGTACAGGGGCCGGAAGACCACGACCTTACGCTGGGTCCGGCGCTCGAGAACCGCCTCCAGGCCTGCGCACAGCGCGAGCGCCGACTTGCCCGTGCCCGCCTTGCCGCCGAGCGACACGATCCCGACGCTGTCATCGAGCAGCAGGTCCAACGCCACCCGCTGTTCCGCCGACCGGCCGTGCAGCCCGAAGGCCTCTCGATCACCACGAACGAGCTGGACACGCTTGTCCTCGTTCACCCGTCCGAGAGCGCTCGACGAGGAGCTGAGCAGGCGGACACCGGTGTGACACGGCAGCTCCCGCGCCTCGTCGATGTCCACGACGCCCTCGGCGAAGAGGTCGTCGATCGTGGACGTCTCGACGTCGAGCTCTGCCATGCCCGACCAGCCGGACACCACGACGTCCTGGGCGTGGTACTCGTCCGCGTCGAGGCCCACGGCACCCGCCTTCACCCGCAGCGGAGTGTCCTTGGACACCAGCGTGACGTCCTTGCCCTCGGCGCGGAGGTTGAGGGCGCACGCCAGGATGCGCGAGTCGTTGCTGTCGGTGCGGAAACCTGCGGGCAGCACCGCCGGATCGGTGTGGTTGAGCTCCACCTGCAGGGTGCCGCCCTCGGAGCCGATCCCGATCGGGAGGTCGAGCCGACCGTGGGCCAGACGCAGGTCGTCGAGCAGGCGCAACGCCTCACGCGCGAACCAGCCGAGCTCATGGTGGTGACGTTTGCCCTCGAGTTCGCTGATCACCACGAGTGGCAGGACCACCTGGTGTTCGGCGAACCGCATGACCGCCCAGGGATCGGACAGCAGCACGGAGGTGTCGAGGACGTAGGTGCGTGTGGTCACGTGGGGCTCCTACGTTCGTGCGGCGCCCGCACAAACCAGTTCTGTAGTCGACCGGCCGGTCCGAATGTCTGTGCCCGGCGTCAGCCGAACCGGACGAGGACCGGGGCCGGCCCCCTCGCGATGCTGGTGCAAATCACGAATCGAACCTCCCGGACGGATCGCTTCCCCGCGGTCCGTCACCCGCCAACGTACGCGCGATGTGCACGCGCGGCGCGCGGAGATCAGGTGTGTCGGCGTGAATTTCGCGTTAACGGGGGTATCGTCGGCCCCAGGGACGCAAACGGCGCCACCAGGACTTTTCTCGTCCTGATGGCGCCGTGTCGTCTGGGTGGACGGCGTCCGCGCGGGCTAGCCGCGGGCGCGGGAGAGGATGCGCTGACGCGCCGCCTCGGCCTCGTCGCCGAGTCCCTGGACCGAGTCGAGCTTGACCGCGTCGGCGAACGCCGCGGCGATCTCCTTCCAGGTCTCCTCGTTCTCGTAATCGGCGATGAGGGCGCGCTCGGCGTCGAAGTCGTCGATGTCGTGGCCGATCGCCTCGGCGCGGCCGACCGCAAGTGCCTTGTCCATCGCGATGACGGTGGTGTCCTGGTCGGCGACGATGCCGGCGTTGAGGAACTTGCCGAAGGTCTTCGACTGGACCTCGTCGTCGGCCGCGATCTTGGCGAGGATCTCCTCGAGGACCTCGTCGTCGGCGATCGCCGAGAGCCGCTTGATGAAGCTGACGCACTGGTTCTCGTGGACGGCCATCAGTGCGAGGACGTCCATCGGGCCGAGCTCGGCCATCGCCTCGGGGCTCTGGCGGTAACCCTTCGTCACGTGCACGAGGCGACGATGCTCGGCGTCCACCGGGTCGATCGCGCGGCGCACCACGAGGTAGTCACGGAGCACGATCGAGTGCCGGTTGTCCTCGGCGGTCCACACCCCGATGAGCTGGCGCCACTCGGAGAACGCCGGGAAGTGCTTGGCCAGCACACGGTGGTAGGAGGGGAGCTGGTCCTTCGTCAGCAGCAGCGCCAGCAGCGCGGCACGGGCCTCGTCGGACAGCGTGGCCTGCGAGGGATCGAAGTCCTCGCCGCCGAGGAAGGCGAAATTGCGTCCCTCGTCCCACGGCACCCAGTCGTGCGGCTGCCACGGGGTGGCGGCCGCCCTGTGCTCTTCGGCGATCTCGGGAAGAGCCTTCTCGAGAGCGATGATCAGGTCGTCTTCAGTGAGTGCGTTCATCGCTGCCAAGAATACGTACGCCGCCTCGTGAGGAGCAATTCAGGTCACACTCCTCACGAGACGGCGTCGGTGTGAATCGATCAGATGCGGCTCATCAGGCCCCACTCCTCGAGTCCCTCGTAGAGCGGGAAGTCGAGGGCGAGCTTGGAGACGCGTCCGCGCAGTGCGGAGACGTCGGCGGCGGGGCCGGCCGCGAGTGCGGTCGCGATGATGTCGGCGACCTCGGTGAACTGCTCGTCGCCGAAGCCGCGCGTGGCCAGGGCCGGGGTGCCGATCCGCAGGCCCGAGGTGACCATCGGCGGGCGCGGGTCGAACGGCACCGCGTTGCGGTTGACCGTGATGCCGACCTGGTGCAGCAGGTCCTCGGCCTGCTGGCCGTCGAGGTTGCTGTTGCGCAGGTCCACCAGAACCAGGTGGACGTCGGTGCCGCCGGTGAGGACCGAGATGCCGGCCTTGGCGACGTCCTCGCCGGTGAGACGCTCGGCGAGGATCTTCGCACCCGCCAGGGTGCGGCGCTGGCGGTCGGCGAACTCCTCGGTGCCGGCGATCTTCAGCGCGACGGCCTTGCCGGCGATGGCGTGCATGAGCGGCCCGCCCTGCTGGCCGGGGAACACCGCGGAGTTGATCTTCTTGGCCCACTCCTGCTTGGCCAGGATGATGCCCGAGCGCGGACCGCCGAGGGTCTTGTGCACGGTGGAGCTGACGACGTCGGCGTGCGGCACCGGCGACGGGTGGAGGCCGGCGGCGACGAGTCCGGCGAAGTGCGCCATGTCGACCCACAGGTGGGCGCCCACCTCGTCGGCGATGGAGCGGAACGCCTCGAAGTCGAGGGTGCGCGGGTAGGCCGACCAGCCGGCGACGATGACCTTAGGCTTGACGTCGAGGGCGATCTTGCGCACCTCGTCCATGTCGATCCGGAAGTCTTCCTTGCTCACGCCGTAGAAGGCGTTCTCGTAGAGCTTGCCCGAGAAGTTGAGTCGCATGCCGTGGGTGAGGTGGCCGCCGTGGGCGAGATCGAGACCGAGCATGGTCTCCCCCGGCTCCATCAGGGCCTGCAGGACCGCGGCGTTGGCCTGCGCACCCGAATGCGGCTGCACGTTGGCGAAGTCCGCGCCGAACAGTTCCTTCGCGCGATTGCGGGCGATGTCCTCGACCACGTCGACGTATTCGCAGCCGCCGTAGTAGCGGCGCCCCGGGTAGCCCTCGGCGTACTTGTTGGTGAGCACGCTGCCCTGGGCCTGCAGGACCGCGCGCGGAACGAAGTTCTCCGACGCGATCATCTCGAGCGTGTCCCGCTGACGGCTCAGTTCGCCGTTCATCGCGGCGGCGACATCGGGGTCCAGCTCCGCCAGGGACATCGAGTTCACGGATGACGAGTTCGAGGTCATGGTGTCAAGTCTAGGGACGGGACCGCCGAATCCCCTAACCAGCCACCTGCGCCCTCTGGCCGGCCCCCGTCTCGGCCTTCGGCCCGGTGGCGGCGAGTTCCCTTCTCAGGCTCGCCGGGATCAGCGGTTCGTCGAGGAGACGGCCGAAAGCCGCGGCCCGGTCGTCGGAGGCGTCGAGCCACCGGTCCAGGAGCCGGTAGCCCTCGACGTAGGTGCTGATGTAGGCGCGCCACAGCGGGGAGGTGAGGAAACGCAGCATCTGCCGGGCCCGCTCGGGCGGGGCGAGCAGCCATGTCTGCAGGAACTGCGCGACGGTGTCCGCCTCGACGTCGCGGTCGTGCAGCAGCAGTGCGGCGTCCTGCCGCACGGTCAACAGCCCCGCCGCGGCCCGCCCGACCCGGGCGGCCCGGTCGGCGTCGAAACGCAGCCCGATGTCGGCGTAGATCTCGGCCGCCCACGCGTGCCAGTCGGGGCCCATGATCGCGTCGAGGGCGTGATCGGCGAGCCCCTCGGCCATCAGGCACTGCGGGGTGTTGACGAGGAAGATCGACTGCTCGTGCTGCCCGGCGCCGACGAGCAGCTGCTCCTTGCGGCAGTGCTCGGTGTGATGGCCCGGGTACGCCTCGTGGGCGATCAACGACGGCAGCGACGACATGTACTGGGTGAGGTCGGCGTTGATCGCAACCCGGGAGCGGTACCCGCCGAGGTAGTAGTTGAACCCCGACCAGGGCTTGTCGGTGACGACCTCGAACTCCACGATCTCGTTGTCCGGCAACGGGTACCGGGCCCGGACCCGCTCGCGCAGGGCGCCGCTGAAGGCCCGCACGCACTCGTCGACCTTCGCCGGCGGGATCTCGTCGGCACGTCGATGCGCCGCGTAGGCGTCGCGCAGGTCGTCGCCGGTCGCGCCCGGGACCCCGAGCGCCTCGGCGAGCGCGACGTGCGCGGACTCGTAGCGGTCGGTGTCGGCGAGCGCGATGTCGACGTCGAAGTAGGCCCGGACCTCGTCGACGAAGGAGATCTCCTCACCGGCGAACCGCCGCGCCGAACACTCCAGCGCACGAAGGTGCGCACCCAGGAACTCGGCACGATCCGCGGGCAATCCGCCGGGCAGCTCGGCGAGCAGCGCCCGGGCCCGCGCGGCCAGCTGCGCGGGTTCGGGGGCCGGCGCGTTCTCGACCTCCGCACGCAACGCCGGGTCCCCGGTGTAGGCGTCGACGAACCCCTCCTCGAGACGGTCGAACGCCAGTCCCAGTCGCAGGTAGTCGGTGACGATGTCGAGGTCAGCGGTGTCGGCCGGCATATGGCCGAGGCTACCCCGGGCCCACCTCTGTGTCGCAGGCAATCGCGTGCCCCTAAGCTGTACGACATGACGACCCGGGCATCCGCGCGTACGACGACCCCGGAGCTGCGCTGATGGCTCGTAACTCCAGCGACCGGGATCCCAGTCTGTACCTGGAGTTGGACCGGCGGCAGTGGCGAGAGCTCCGCGAGTCGATGCCGATGGTCCTCACCGAGGACGAGCTCGCCGAACTCGTCGGTCTCGGTGAGCAGATCGACCTGCAGGAGGTCGCCGACGTCTACCTGCCGCTGTCGCGTCTGATCCACCTCCAAGTCGCTGCGCGACAACGACTCTTCGCGGCCACCTCGACCTTCCTCGGCGAACGCCAGACCAGCCGTCAGGTCCCGTTCATCATCGGGATCGCGGGGAGCGTGGCGGTCGGCAAGTCAACGACCGCGCGCGTCCTCGCCGCGCTGCTGGCGCGCTGGGAGTCCCACCCGAAGGTCGACCTGGTGACGACCGACGGATTCCTCCTTCCCACTGCGGAGATGCAGCGCCGGGGCATCCTGCACCGCAAGGGTTTTCCCGAGTCCTACGACCGGCGCGCACTGCTGCGGTTCGTGACCGAGGTGAAGTCGGGCGCACGCGAGGTCGCCGCACCGGTGTACTCGCACCTGGCCTACGACATCGTGCCGAACGTCTATCACTATGTGCGCCAGCCCGACATCCTGATCCTCGAGGGCCTCAACGTCCTGCAGACCGGCCCGACGCTGATGGTGTCGGATCTCTTCGACTTCTCGATCTACGTCGACGCGAAGATCGAGGACATCGAGGAGTGGTACATCTCCCGCTTCCTGCAGATGCGGACGACCTCATTCGCCAACCCGGACTCGCACTTCCACGCCTACGCCTCCCTGACCGACGAGCAGGCGACGGCGGCGGCCCGCGATCTCTGGATCTCGATCAACCGACCGAACCTCATCGAGAACATCCTCCCGACCCGCCCGCGCGCGACGCTTGTCCTGCGCAAGGACCACGACCACTCGATCAACCGGGTCCGTCTCCGAAAGCTCTGAGCGCCCGGGGTTCCCGGCCCCGCCGTCCGGTCGGTCCGATCAGTCGGTCCGCAGCATGAGGTCGACGAGTTCGGCGCTGTGGCGGCCGGCGCCCGCCCGGTCCTCCTCGGAGTCGGACAGGTGGAGGGCGCCCACCCCCATCGCGAAGATCCATGCGGCCCGCATCGAGGCGGTCTGCTCGTCGAGCCCGTGGTCGACGAGGCAGCGGCGCACCGCATCCCGGGCCCGCCGATCCGACCTGCGGATGCTCGCCCGCGCCTGCGGATCGGTGCGCGCCCACTCGCGCATGGCGCGCTCGATCATCCAGTGCCGCGGGCTGGTGAGCTGTGCGATCAGTCCCAGCAGCCGTTCCCTGGGCGGTAGGCCGTCGAGGGACTCGAACTTCTTGTGCTCCTCGTCGCTCCACTCACCCCAGCGTTCGACGAGCGCCTGCCGGTAGGCGGCGATGTCGGTGAAGTGCCAATAGAAGCTGCCCTTGGTGACGCCCATCCGACGGCAGAGGGAGTCGATCTTGACCTGGTTGAGGCCCTCCTCGGCGAGGACCGCGTACCCCAGTTCGATCCAGTCGTCGGCGGACAGTCCGCGTCCACCACCCTGCCCGCGCTTGCGCTCCCGCACCTCGGTCATCGCCACAGCCTAGATCGCCGAATCCCCCGTTTCCATACTTTTTCGTATGTTACGTTCCGACCCATGACCACGACATCCGGATCGGTGACGATCACCGACGAATTCGTCACCGCGCTGGCCGACCGTGCCCAGCAGGCCGAAGAGCTGCGCAAACTGCCCGCCGACACCATTCGGGACGCGACCGACAGCGGTCTCCTCGACCTGCTGATACCGCGGCGGTTCGGCGGACTCGAGGCCCCCTACCCGGAGATCCTCGACCACGTCCGCCGCCTGGCGCACGGCTGCACGTCGAGCGCGTGGACGCTGGGCTTCTACACGCTGCACGGATGGATCACCGCCCTGTTCGACGAACAGGCCCAGCAGGAGGCCTTCGCCGACCGGCCCTACCTCGCCCCGGCCCCGTTGGCGCCGACCGGCACGGCAGAACCGCGCGACGGCGGCTTCACCCTGTCCGGGCGCTGGTCATGGGCCACCGGGATCATGCAGGCCAACTGGGTCATGGTCGGCGCGATCGTCACCGGGGACAAACCCGACGCGATCCTCGCCCTGCTCCCCGTCTCCGACGCCCGGGTGGAGGACGTCTGGCACACCGACGGGATGCGGGCCACCGGATCCAACGACGTGGTCGTCGAGAACGCGTTCGTGCCGAGCCATCGCACCATCCGGGTCCGTGACCTGTACGCGGGCCGGACCCCCGGCGCCGCACTCCACGACAACTCCTCGTATCGCTGGCCGATGGTCCCGGCCCTCGCCCTGCTCGCCGCGATGCCGGCCCTGGGCACGGCCGAACGCGTCGCCGACCTGTATGCGACCCGGCTCTCCGAGCGTGTGCTCGCCTATCAGATGGTCAAGCAGAAGGACAAGCCTGCCGCGCGAATCCGGCTGGGGGACGCTCGGATTCGCCTGCGGGCCCTGCGTGCCCTGCTCGACGGCACCGTCGCGACGATCGAGGGCACGCTCGCCGCCGGCGAGACCGTCGACGTGCGCACCCGCGCACAGGCCCGACTCGCCGCCGCCCGGATCGTGCACGAGTCGAAGGCGGTGATCGGCAGCCTGCTCGAGGCCTCCGGCGCGAGCGTGCACTTCCTCGACCATCCGATGCAGCGGGCGCGGCGCGACGTCGACGTGCTGTCCGGTCACGTCGTGTTCGACCACGACGAGATCCGGGAGATCACCGGGTCGCTCGAGATCGGGATGGAGATCTCGCCGTTCGCGATGGTGTGAGGGGCTCTCCCCCTCGGCCGGTGGCCGTGCCTACGCCCCGGCCGCCGGCGCCGCGGCCTGCGCGGCGAGCCAGTCGTCGAGTGCGGTGGTCGTGACGATGTCGGGGTGGGCCGGCACCAGGCCGCCGCGGCGGATCGCCGGACCGCCGACCGACGCGCCGATGACCCAGCGCGGCGAGCGTCGCCGGGACGCGACCGCTTTCGCCACGTCGACCAGATTCATCTCGTCGGGACCGGCGACCTCCACCTTGCGGCCGTCGTGGTCGGCAGAGGTCGCGACGTCGGCGACCACCCGCGCCACGTCGGCCGCGGCCGCAGGGCGCGACCACATCTTGGGCGCGACGGCGACGGGGCCGAGCGACATCCGCCCCATCATCTGTTCGGCCAGTTCGAACCACTGCGTCGATGCGACGATCGTGAGCACCTCCGGCGGCAGCGCCTGCCGGTAGGCGTCCTCCTGCGCCGCCTTGCCCTGGTAGTAGCCGAACTTCGCGTTCACCTCGGGCTTGTCGGCGTTCGCGATCGACACGCAGACCACGTGTCCCACCCCGGCGTCGGTGGCCGCCCGGGCGATGATGGCCGCGGTCGTGCGGAAGAAGTCGATGGCCTTCTTGGCGCTGAGCGTTTCCAGGCTGAGGCAGTCGACGACCACGTCCGCGCCGGACATCACCTCCGCCAGTCCCTCCCCCGTGTACGCGTCGACACCGCGCGCCCGGTTGGCCCCGACCACCTCGTGCCCCCGTCGGGAGAGCTCCTCGACGACCCGGCTGCCCAGGACCCCGCTCGCTCCGATCACCACGATCTTCATCCCGATCCCACCTCTGCTGTCGTTCCTGTTCCGTCATTGCTCTCCGGCACCTACGCTAGTGCTCGATTAGCACAAGAAAGTGGTCCAATCCGGTGGCAGAAAACAGTGTCAATTTGCCGGGCGCCGATTCCCCCGCCGCCCGGTCCCGCGATCCGTGGGGCGAGGTGGCCGCCGGTCTCGGAGCGGATCTGTTCCTCGATCCACCCCTCGCGAACACCGGCACGCGCGGTCGCGCGGCAACACTCCGCCGAACACTCGCCGAGGCGCTGCGGTCGGCGATCCGCGACGGCCGGTTGCCGCCGGGCACCGCGCTGCCGCCGTACCGCTCGCTGGCCGCCGACCTGGGAGTGGCCCGGGGCACGGTGTCGGCGGTCTACCAGGAGCTGGTGGCGGAGGGTTGGCTGACCGCCCGCCAGGGGTCGGCCACCAGGGTCGCCGAGGGCGCCGCCCACCCGGACGCCGGCCGGGACGCCTCGACCGTCCAGACCGCCACCGCCACAGCGACATTCCGCATCCAGCACGACTTCTCGCTCGGACAGCCGTGCGCGGGGATGTTCCCGCGCACGGACTGGGTCCGGGCGACCCGGCGCGTCCTCACCGACTGCGCGGACGACGCCTTCGCGCCGGCGCATCCGCAGGGGCGTCCGGAACTCCGCCTCGCCCTTGCCGGATACCTCGGCCGCACGCGCGGGGTCCGCACCACCGCAGACCGGATCGTCCTGGGCACCGCGGTGCAGTCGGCCCTGGAACTCCTGTCGCGCACCGTCATCGGCGACGTGCTCGCCGTGGAGAGCCACGGGCTGCCGTTCCACTGGCGAGCCGTCGAACGGGGCGGCACCGGCGTGGTCCCGATCCCGGTGGACGGCGAGGGCATGGTCGTCGACGAGCTCGAGCGCAGCGGCGCGTCGGCGGTCCTGCTCACGCCGAGCCACCAGTTCCCGACCGGTGTGGCGTTGTCTCCGGCCCGCCGCATGCAGGTCGTAGACTGGGCCCGCCGCACCGGCGCGGTGATCGTCGAGGACGATTACGACGGCGAGTTCCGCTACGACCGCGATCCGGTGGGCGCCCTGCAGGCGCTCGGCCCGGATGTGGTCATCCACGCGGGCTCGGTGTCCAAGAGCCTCTCCCCCGCGGTCCGCGCCGGATGGCTGGCGCTGCCGGACCATCTCGTCGAGAAGGTGGTGCAGGCCAAGGGGTTACGCGAGCCCGACGCGAGCATCCTCGACCAGTTGATCCTGGCCGACCTGATCGGCTCGGGGGCCTACGACCGCCACATCCGACGTAGCCGCCAGGCGTATCGGGCTCGGCGCGACGCCCTGGTCGACGCGATGACCGCCACGGGCTTTCGCCTCCCCGGCATCGCGGCGGGTCTCCACGCGGTGATCCCCGTCGAGCACGACGCCGAGAATGCGTTGGTGCACCGGGCCTTTGCGCGTGGGATCGGACTCGTGGGGTTGTCGGTGTTCCGCCATCCCGATGCCGAACCCCTCCCCTACGGCGGGCTGGTCGTCGGATTCGGGACGCCCGCCGCGTCGACCTACACGGCCGACCTCGAGGCACTGACGCGCCTGCTCGCGGGTTCGGGGGACGACCGCTGACGAGACGGTCGCCCGTCCTGCGTCCGAACCGGGCCGGCGCCTATTTCCCGAACCGCCGACTGCGGGCCGAGTAGTCCCGCAGTGCGCGGAGGAAGTCCACGCGCCGGAACTCGGGCCAGTAGGCGTCGGTGAACCAGATCTCCGAATACGCGCTCTGCCACAACAGGAATCCCGACAGCCGTTGCTCACCGGAGGTCCGGATGACGAGGTCGGGGTCGGGCTGCCCCTTGGTGTAGAGGTTGGCGTCGATGGCCTCGACCGTGACGGCGTCGATCATCTCCTCCGGCGTGGCACCCTCGGCGAGCTTCTCGGCGAGCAGCGCGCGCACCGCGTCGACGATCTCCTGCCGCCCTCCGTATCCGACGGCGACGTTGACGTTCATGCCGTGGTGGTCGGCGGTGCGTTCCGCGGCCGCACGCAGTCGCCCGGCGACGGGGTCCGGCAACGCGTCGAGCGTGCCGACGATGCGCACACACCACTGCGAGCCCGGCGCGGAGATCTCGTCGACGATGTCGGGCACGATCTCCAGCAGCGCGTCGAGTTCCTCCGACGACCGGTTCAG
>Ga0164243_10010598_pt1 | contig 13230 bp, 13 predicted proteins | sample OricompcompostOP_FD_108781 | JGI IMG/M metagenome (GOLD analysis project Ga0164243, IMG submission 108781) | Organic Plus compost microbial communities from Emeryville, California, USA - Original compost - Organic plus compost (OP) | ecosystem: Engineered > Solid waste > Mixed feedstock >... | reverse complement strand
GGTTGGGCACCGAAGATTGGATTCGTCGACTTCCTGCGTGACCTGAGGGGCCGCGATGCTCGGGGTGAGGATGTGCGCTCGCTGGTCGTGCCGGGAACGATGGTCGGCATCGCGTGACACCACTGGGCGAACCGGGAATCCGTCGCGTTGTGAGGGCGCAATCCAAGGCAAGCACCCTCACAACGCGACGCACGGCTCCCGCACCGGTCAAGCCAGCACCTCGACCGTCAATCCTGGTTCGTGGGGATGAGCCGTTCGACGATGACGGTATCCCGCCAGACACCATCGAGCTTCGCGTGCTTCTCGTAGATCCCAACCTCGCGAAAACCGCAACGCCGGCATAAGGCCCGGCTGGCCGTGTTCTCGACGAAGACCCGGGAGAGCAGCTTCCACAGCCCGGCCTCCTCCGACGCCGCAATCAACCCCTCGAGCAGGGCCGTCCCTACGCCCTGCCCGCGAGCGTCTGTATCGACGTAGATCGAGAACTCCGCGACCCCGGCATAGCAGGCGCGGGGACGGTAGGGGCTGGCGGATGCCCAGCCCACGACCTGACCATCACGCTCGGCGACCACGACGGGATAGCGCCGATCGCGCCCAGCGAGCCAGGCGCGGCGATCGGCCTCGGTCGGTTCCTCCGTCTCGAACGTCGCAATCCGTTCCCGGATCCCTTGGCTGTGGATGCGGGCGATAGCCGCAGCGTCATCGACCGCTGCAGACCGGACGGTGATTGCACCCGTCATATCGGACCTCCCAATCCAGGGCTCTGCATCGCCGGGTCGGGCAGCCCGAGCATCGCAACCCGCAGGACACCCAGCGGCGCATCGAAAACGCGATCGCCCCGCATCGCCGCGGCGATCACGATCGTGAAGCGCAGCGCCGTCGGCCCGATTCCGGACAGAAACGATCCCGCCCCGCAACCGGAACCGCTCAGCAGCAACTCCCCCTGGTCAGCGAGGCCAGGGAGATGACCTGGGGAACGGCCTCGCCACAGCAGGTCGACCCCGTGTCGTGGGTCGTGGCGCAGGCGCACGACCCATCCACCGACTCGGCTGCCGGCCCGCAGCAGGAAACCCCGCGCTCGCCCAGCACTACCGACGACGAGCAGACCCCTGTCTCTGGCAGGACCAGACGCACGTCACGCGCGGCCTCCCAGTCCCCTGCAACGGCCGCGACGACCGATCGCACCTGCTCGTAGCCGGTGAGCAGGAGGAAGGTGGGCGCGCGGCCGTAGCTCTTCATGCCGACGATGTAGAAGTCCTTCTCCGGATGCGCGAGCTCCACTGCGCCGTGCGGCGGCACCGAACCACAGCTGTGCAGATTGGGATCGATCAGCGGGGCGAGCGCCGCCGGCGCCTCCACGGCCGGATCGAGCGCCAGCCGCAGCTCCGAGGCAAGTCCGAGATCCGGGCGGAATCCGGTGGCAGCGATGATCTCATCTACCGGGTCGAGCACCATATCGTCACCGGAGACCACCAGGCCGGCTCCAATCTGCTCGATCCGGGCGATGCGCAGGCCGGTCACGAGACGCAACAGCCCCTGATCGACCAGGACCCGCACACGGTCCCCCAACTCGCCCCGCGCCGGGAGGGCATCGTTGATCCCGCCGCCGAAGAGATTGCCGGCCTGCGCGGCGGGCTTGCGAATCGCCCAGGTGATGGTCGTCCCCGGCTCCGCTGCCGCAAGGTCGACCAGGTCGAGCAGTACGTTGAAGGCAGAATGCCCACTGCCGACAACCAGCACGCGCTTGCCCGCATATTGCGCGCGGGCTGCCCCCAGCACATCGGGGATGCCATAGGCGATGTGCCCGGCGGCGGCGCGCTCGCCCGCCGCGGGAATACCGGAGGCACCGAGCGGATTTGGCCGGGTCCAGGTACCCGACGCGTCGATCACGGCCCGCGCGAGCAGCCCATCCTCCTGGCCGGAGGCATCGTGCGTGGTAACCATGAACGGGGCATCCGTGCGCCCCGGCGTCTTCATCTTGTCGAATCCTGCCCGAGTGACGGCGACGACGGTCGTGCCCAGGCGCAGGTTCGGGGCAATGGCCGGGTGCGTGGCAAGCGGTGCCAGATAGCGATCGCGCAGGTCGGCGCCGGTGGGATAGTGCTCGGGGTCGGGCCGCTCCCACCCGGTCTCCTCCAGCAGACGGCCCGCCGCCTCGTCCACGCAGTACCGCCACGGGCTGAAGAAGCGGACGTGCCCCCACTCGGCCACGTTTGCGGCAGTCTTCCCGCCCCGCTCGATGATCCGGAACGGAATCCCGCGTTCGGCCAGATGCGCCGCGGCAGCGAGACCGACCGGGCCCGCTCCGATGACGACGACGGGATAGGCGCTGCGTTCCATGACATCCCTCCAGACATAGACCACGGTCTATGGAATATGACAGCATGAGACCGCTATGCGATCGCCGCGATTCCCTCCGATGGGGAGACGAGCAATTCGGTCAGGGACGAAAGCAGGTCCAGACCATGCGGGTCGGCCTGGTAATACGCCCAGATTCCCACCTTGGTGGCGGTGATCAGGCCAGCCTCACGCAGGATCCTCGTGTGATGGGCGACAGTCGGCTGGGAGACGGCGAACCGGTCGACGATATCGCAGGCGCAAATCGGCGCATGTTGAGACGCGATCAGGCGGAAGATCTGCATGCGGGTCGGGTCGCCCAGCGCCTTGAAGGCGGCACTGAGGCGGCGCCGGTCCTCGGCGGCCAGCGGAGAGGGTTCGATGATGTCGGAGCAGCACGCGATGGGCCGCGCGCGGGATGATTCGTTCACGAGGCCAGCCTAGCGAATATATAGATCGATGTCAATGCGATCGACGGGCCAACGCCCGGGGAGGCCGGGATGCCGGGTAGACTTGACGCAAGCCAACGGAACGCCCCTTGGCGATGCCCGCCGGGCCCGGCCGGTGCCCGAACGTGTCCGGATGGAGGTTTTCATGCCCGATCTGCCGCCGATCCGCAACTACCTGATGGATATGGACGGCGTGATCGTCCATGAAGAGCAGGCGATCCCCGGCGCCCACGAGTTCATCACCCGGCTTCGGGAGGGGGACCATCCATTCCTCATTCTCACGAACAACTCGATGTACACCCCGCGCGACCTCGCCTTTCGGCTCGCGCACTCCGGCATCGAGGTGACCGAGAAGGATATCTGGACGAGCGCCCTGGCGACCGCGCAGTTCCTCGCCTCCCAGCGTCCGAACGGGAGCGCCTTCGTGATCGGGGAGGCCGGCCTCACCACCGCCCTGCATGAGGTCGGCTACGCCCTCGTCGATCGCAACCCGGACTACGTGGTGATCGGGGAGAGCCGGACCTACAGCTTCGAGCGGTTGACGCGGGCCGTGCGCCTCATCAACGGCGGCGCGCGCTTCATCGCGACGAACCCGGATCCCACCGGGCCATCCGCCGATGGGCCGCTCCCGGCCACCGGCGCGCTGGTCGCCCTGGTGGCAAAGGCCACCGGCCGGCAGCCCTATTTCGTGGGCAAGCCGAACCCCTTGATGATGCGCTCGGCACTGCGCACCTTGAATGTCCACTCCGAGGAGACGGTGATGATCGGCGACCGGATGGACACCGACGTGATCGCCGGGATCGAGGCGGGATTGCGCACGGTGCTGGTGCTGACCGGCAGCACCTCCCGGGCGATGACCGGCACGTTCCCCTACGTTCCGTCCCGGATCGTCGATTCGATCGCGGACCTCATCCCGGACGTGAGGAAAGAGTAACGAGAAAAGAGAAAAGAGACGTGTATTCAGTGCCTCTCTGGCGAAACCATCAGATGGAACGCTCGTTTCTTTTTCCTCTTTTCTCGTTACCCTTTCCTCGTCAAAGGACCAGTGTGGCGAAGAGACGGTCCAGCGTCGCGGCGGGATCGGCCGTCAGGCCGGGATGCACCGGCGAGGGCTGGATGATCGTGTTGCTCGGCGCGGCGATCCAGTGAAATCGCTCCGAGCGGTCAAGTCCCGCCATCGGCCCGGCGTCCCGCTCACCCGCCGCGACCGCCTCGATCCCCTGGAGATAGGTCTCCACCACCATGTGGTCGCAGGACGGGTCGAGCGCCCGCAGCTTCGCGGCATCGAGCTGCATTCTCGCGCCGAGGAAGCGTCCCGGCCGCGAGAAGAGGACCACGCCAGCGTTGATGAACTCCTCACGCTCCACCCGGGGCACCACCCGCAACACCGTGTAGAGGTACGGCAGCATCCTGGGGGCATCTGCACAGCCGCTACTCACGGCGGCGGCCCCGCGTCGCGCGTTCGGGATCGATCGCACCAACAGCCGCATCGGTGCGCAAGCGTTCGCCCTCCGCGATGAACGGACGAGGCGCCTGCAGCCGGGCCGTGAAGTAGGTGACATATGCCGCGCGCTGGGCATCCGGGCCGCCCACCTGCGCATCCTCGCCCAGCCAGTCGTCCGGGATCATGCTGACGATGGCCCAGAGGTCTTCCTCGCGCAGGCGATCGGCCATCCTGCGGTCGGCCTCGATCAGCGAGCCCGCGACCGGCAGCAGGATATGGTCCTTGATCGCAGGGAAGGGGCGGCGTCCCTGCTCGGCGGGGTCGGTCCAGCGATGGTGGGGAAAGATCGCCGCGCCCTGGTCGATCAGCCAGAGGCGATCGTGCCAGCGCAGCATGTTCGGGTTGCGGGTCGTGCGGTCGACGTTGGCAATGAGGGCGTCGAACCAGACGATATCCGCCGCCAGGACGGGATCGACCGGGCGCCTCGTCGCGGCCGCGAGGTCGAACGGCAGGGCGCCGGGCAGAAAATCGAGCCCGAGGTTGATCCCCTCACTGCGCTCCAGCAGCTCGCGGATCTCCGGATCGGGCTCGGCCATGCCGAAGCCTTTCGGCAGATCGAAGAAGACGAGCTCCGGCACATCCAGCCCCATCACCCGTCCGATCTCCCCGGCAATCAGCTCGGCGACGAGGGTTTTCGTACCCTGCGCGGCGCCCCGAAACTTGACGACATAGAGGCCGTCGTCGTCCGCCTCGATCAGGCCGGGCAGGGAGCCGCCTTCGCGAAATGGGGAGACGTAGCGGGTCGCGGAGACGGTGCGCATGGATGGCAAGTCGTGGCGCTCGCTGTGCATCACCCGGTCGTGGCGGGCCAGCGAGGCAGCGATACCGGAATACGCGTGTTGCGGTGACGAGTTGCTCGAATCGGACATGGGACGGGCTTTCTGCGACCGCCACAGGCGGCTTTCCTGAGAATGAACCATACGCGAGATGCGTGCTCGTGCAATGATCCCACACCCCCGTGCCAACACGGTCATCGCCGCTGCGTATCGCGAAACTGCACTGCTACAATCAGGCCAGGATCGAAGACCGCGTTGAAGCGATACAGGAACGCACGCGAATGACACACGACGAACTCATCACCCTGCTTGACACACTCATTCAGGAGGGGGAGAACGAGGTCGTGGAGTTCAAGGAAGCCCGGACCCAGTTCAGCGCGGACAGGACTGGGGAGTATGTGTCTGCGCTGAGCAACGAGGCCAATCTTCGCGGAGCCACCTCAGCATGGCTTGTGTTTGGCGTATCAGATACCCGCCAGGCCGTGGGCACGGCTCATCTCGCAAGCGTCGCACATCGGCAATCGCTGAAGCAGTTCATCCATCAATCGATTGACCCGCCCCTAACAATTCGAGAAATCCACGAACTCACGTTCTCGGAAAAGCGCGTGCTCATGCTGGAGATTCCCGCAGCCCCCCGCGGGATGCCGATATCCTGGAAGGGACACTACTTCGCACGTGCCGGAGAGAGCCTCGTTGCGCTTCCGATGGACAAGTTGGAGGACATTCGTCGGCAGACCTTTGACACGGATTGGACAGCGGTCGTCGTGCCCGATGCAATGCTGGCTCATCTTGATCCCGTCGCCGTTGCCAGAGCGAGACAGGGGTTCAGCGACCGCTATACGCCGCGCATACCCGCTTCCGACATCGCCGACTGGGACGATGCGACGTTCCTTGCCAAAGCCCGCTTGACTCGCGATGGGCAGATCACCCGGGCGGCCCTCCTGCTGCTCGGTGCGGACACGTCCACCCATCTACTCAGCCCCCATCTTGCCGAACTCACATGGAAGTTGGTAGGTGAGCAACACGCTTACGAGCATTTTCGCTTGCCGTTCCTGCTCAACGTCACGGAATTGGCGAAACGCATCCGCAATGTCCAACTCAGGCTCCTCCCCCCCGATGAGCTGATTTACCGGGAGATCAGCAAGTATGACGATCGCAGCATTCTCGAAGCCCTCTACAACTGCATCGCGCATCAGGATTACGCGAAGAATGCCCGCATCATTGTCACGGAATATGCCGATCGCCTGGTCTTCGACAGTGTAGGGAACTTCTTTGATGGCGTTCCGGACGACTACACGCTTGATGAGCGTACTCCGAGGAAGTATCGGAATCCCTTTCTCGTCCAGGCTATGACGGAACTGAATCTGATCGATCACTTGGGGTACGGCATCCGCCGCATGGTGACTGACCAAATACGGAGGTTCCTCCCGCTGCCAGACTACGATCTCAGCAACCCGCAAGAGGTCAGGCTTACCATTCATGGCGCCGTCATTGATGAAGCGTACTCCCAACTGATGATGGTCCGAACTGATCTTTCGCTCGAAGACGTGCTCGCATTGGATCGCGTGCAGAAAGGTCTCCCCATCAGCGAGAAGTCGGCTCGTCACCTTCGGAAGGCGGGTCTGATTGAGGGCAGGAAGCCTCACCGAAGGATCACCCCCCGCGTCGCAGCCGCCACGAACTCGATGGCGGACTACATTCGCACTCGCCCCCAAGCAGATGCCCACTACGCCACGCTCTTGACAGACTTTCTCCAGATTCAGGGTTACGCGAATAGAAGCGATATAGAGACACTGCTGCGACCCGCGTTGAGTGGAGCCTTGTCGGAGCAGCAGAAGACGAACAAGATCGCGAATCTGCTCTCCAAGTTCCGGAGACAGGGGATCATCGTGAATCAAGGCACGCGGAGCCGACCACGATGGGTGCTTTCTTACGGCAGCGACGAAAGCATTCAACTAGAAAAGGAATAATAAAGACTGGCCGCTCTGCAACGCGCGCCCAACCTCGAAAAGCCACGCAATGGCGCGGAATTCCCGAGGAGCTGCCTTTCTTAATGGCGCAGTGATTCGCGATGGTTGCAAGAAGGATGTAGTAAAGCGGCTCCCAGCCCGCCGTGCCGGGCTGGGAGCCGCGCATCACCGATGATCCTCCGATCGCGCACTCCTGACGCATTCCGCCCACTATCCTTGCCCGACAGGACGCTCGGCGGTGCTAGCATGAGCGATGGCAGCGGACCTCGAGGCCGGCTGCCGCTTCGCGTGCCAGTCCCCGTCCAGACCACCACAAGGACACAACCGCCGTATGGCCTCACCTGCCACAACCGTATCCGCCACGTCCGATCCCGGTGCCGCCACGCCCGGCGGTGGTCCGCATCCACCGATCATCGAGATTCGCGGCCTCACCAAGCGCTACAAGGACTTCATCGCCGTCGACGGCATCGACCTCGAGGTGCGGGCCGGCGAGATCTTCGGCATCCTCGGGCCAAACGGCGCCGGCAAAACCACCACCCTGGAGATGATCGAGGGCCTGCGCACCCCGGACGCCGGCAGCATCACCGTCGCCGGGCTCGATGCCATCGCCCGGTCGGAGCAGGTGCGCAAGGTCATCGGCGTGCAATTGCAATCGACCTCGCTCTTTCCGTATCTCTCCGCCGCCGAGCTCGTGGAGCTCTTCGGGCACATGTACGGCACCCCAAACCCGAAGGCCCGCGTGCCGGACCTTCTCGGACTGGTCGGCCTGGAGGGGAAGGCGAACGCGCGGGTCGAGGAGATGTCCGGCGGCCAGCAGCAGCGGCTCAGCATCGCCCTCGCCCTCGTCAACCAGCCGAAGGTGACCTTCCTCGACGAGCCGACCACCGGCCTCGACCCCCACGCCCGCCGCAGCCTGTGGGAGACCATCCTTGGCGTGCGCGATGCCGGAACGACGGTCGTCCTTACCACGCACTACATGGAGGAGGCGGAAGTCCTCTGCGACCGGATTGCGATCATGGATGGCGGGCATGTCATTGCCTGCGACACCCCCGCCGGCCTGATCCGCGCCCTCGGGCAGGAGGCGGCCGTCAGCGCCTTTATCGAGGACCGAGAAGTGAGGACCGAAAACCGAGATGTTGCTCCGCCAGAGGAGTTCGCAGCTCTCGCCGGGGTCCGGGCCGCGACCCTGAGCGGCGAGCATGGCGGGATGCGCGTGCGCTTGCAGACAGCCGACACGCAGGCAACCCTCATCGGGCTGCTGGAGCTTGCGCGGGATCGTGGCCTGACCCTGGGCGACCTCTCCAGCACGCGGGCGACACTGGAGGATGTCTTCATCCAGCGTACTGGCCGCACCTACGTCTCCGAAGAGAGGAGTGAGGACCGAGGAGTGCGGACCGAGAAGCGCGGGCGGAGGCGACGCCGACGCACGTGAGGGCACTCCAGACGCTCAGTCCTCTGTTCTCAGTCCTCAAGGAGTCCGCATGCAGTCGTTCTGGGCCATGCTCGTCGCCAACCTGAAAATGTCGGCGCGCAACCGGGCCGCCTTCTTCTGGAACATCGTCTTCCCGGCCGTCTTCATCCTCATCTTCCCGGCGCTCTTCGGCTCCGGCATCGGCGGGCAGCCATCGGTCGGCATCACCGGGGCCGATACGCCGTTGCGCCAGCAGGTCGTGAGCGCGCTGAAGGATACTGGCTCGTTCGAGATCCATGAAGGCTCGCGCGACGAGGAGCTGACGGCCCTGGAGAAGAGCGACCGTAGCCTGGTGATCGTCTTCCCGGAGGGAACGCTCTCCGATGCGTCGCCGATCCAGCTGCTGACCGGCCAGAGCGACAGTCCCTCCAGCAAGATCGCCGTCGCCAGTGTCCGCAGCGCCCTGCTCGATATCCTGGGGCAACCGCAGGGCATCGCGGTGACGCAGCAGCAGGTGGCGGACCTCGATACCAGCTTCATCGATTTCTTCACACCCGGCGTCCTGGCCATGAGCATCATGAACGCCGGGATGATCGGCCTCGCCACGAGCTTCGTGGCGTTCCGCGAGCGAGGCATCCTGCGCCGGATCAAGGTGACGCCGCTTCCGCTGTGGGAGTTCGTGCTGACCCGCATCCTGGCCGCGCTCGTGATCGTGATGCTGTCGTGCTTCGCCCTGATCGTCATGGCACGGCTGGTCTGGGGCCTGAATGTCCGTGGAAACTGGCTGCTGATCACCGGCGTGCTGGCGCTCGGCGGGTTGTCCTTCCTCGGGATCGGCTACGCGATCGCCGCGGTCTCCCGCAATGTGGAGACCGCGGCGGTGTTCGGCAATGCCCTGTCGTTTCCGATGCTCTTCCTCTCGGGGGTCTTCATCCCGGTCTCCAGCATGCCGGACTGGCTCCAGCCCGTCGCCTACGTGCTACCGCTGCGCTACCTGGTGGACGCGCTGCGCGGGCCGATGATGTACGGCGATGGGATCGGCGCGGTCTGGGTGCCGCTGCTGGTGCTGGTGGCCATCTTCCTGGTTGGGTTCGGCGTGGCGATCCGCTTCTTCCGCTGGGACGCGGCCGCCCGGTAGGTCCTCGAGACATGGACCGGGACCAGCCGGCCCAACACCGGCGTGGCAGATCGAACGGCCGAATGACTACGGACGCGCGGTCTCCGTCGGCTCCGGGGTGCGGCGACCGCCCGATGCCTCGGTCGCGGAGAGGGAGACAGAGGGCTTGGCCGTCCCCGCCGCGATCGGGCTGGCCGAGTCGGTTGGGGCGGGCGATGGCGTCTCCGTGGGGATCTCGGTCGGCGTGGAGGTCGGCTCCGGCGTGGCCGTAACAACGACGATGACCGGGGTCGCAGGGGTTGGCGTCAACTCCGGCGTCTGCGTCGGGGTGGCGGTCGGCACGGTGAGCAGAGCCGGATTCAGCGTATCCGTACCACGCAGGCTGATCTCGACCTGCTTTTCCGTCGTGAGCTGGTTGTAGAAGTAGGCGACCCCGAGGATGCGCGTCATCTCGTCCCTGGCGACAATGCCCTGGGGCAGGTTGCCACAGCTTCCGTCAGCGTAATCGACGCGAGCGAGGACAGGCCCCCACCGGGCGTCGCTCGTGTCCTCGACCTGATCGTCGTAATTGACGACGATGCGCTGGACCTGCCCGGCGAGGATCGCCTGCTCGGCGGCGTCGGTGCTGACGGCGGTGCAGATCGGCTGCTCCGGATTCTCGCGTTTGGTGGCGGAGAAGTAGATGATGCCGAGCAGCACGAGCAGGGAGACGACGCCGATACCCAGCACGACGTAGAGCGACCGAGAGCGATTGCCGGCTCCGTCCGGTTGCTGCGTCCCGCCGCCTCCGCCGTCGTCTGCCAGTGCGGGATCGGCCGGCTCGACGGCCTCGACGATCGATGACGAGGCGTCAGGGACCTCGGAGGGGGGAGTGGGCTTCGAGTCGTCCGTCATTGCCGGCGTGCGTCCTCACGTCCTGGTGCGGCTCGGCGGGGACGATCCCGGCGAGCGCCCGCGCACCGCAAGTGGTGCTGGCAAGCACCGATAGTGTAGCGGCACCCGGCGCCGTGGTGCGGGGTCTGCGCCCGGGCGATCACCCGCTGGCCTGGCCTCGCAATGTCTCCCGCCACCCACCCCCGACAGGCCCATTGGCAGTACCCCTCGCCGACAACGTCGCCTATTTCGCGAATATATCGACAAATACCAGGAATGGCACGGTGATTGCATCGTCGGAACCGCGCATCCCGAGCCAATTCGGTTCGGTCGAGCTGTTTATCACCAAGAAAGGGCCAACCATGAGCGACATTGACGATTTCGAGCAGCAAGCGCAGGCATCATCCGAGACCGTAGACCGGTTTCTGGACGACCTCGCGGCAGGGCGCGATCCGGGCAGCCAGAATCCCTCCGCTCCGGTGACCGGTGTCGATCCAGATCTTTCCCGCGGCTCCGAATCAACGGGCTCGTCCGGGTCCTCGACGGCGGCTGATGCGATGGGCCAGGCCAGGGAGAAAGGCGAGGAGATGGCGGATAAAGCCAAGGAGAAGGGCCAGGAGGTGGCCGGTATGGCGCAGGAGAAGGCCGACGAGGGGCTGAATGCCGCCGCCTCCGGGCTGGGCCAGGCTGCCGACAAGCTGCGAGAGCAAGGGTCCCAGCACGGAGGGACGGTCGGCAACGCGACCGCCAAGACCGCCGATGCGCTTGATACGGCAAGCACCTACCTGCGGGACAAGGATTCCGAGCAGATGCTGTCGGATCTGGAGGAGCTGATCCGGCGCAAGCCGGTCGAGACGCTGCTCGCGGCGGCCGGCATCGGCTTTGTCGTGGCCAGGCTGCTGCGCTAGCGGGCATCGGAGGATGTATGGACAGGGATGAACCGGAGCGCGTGCGGGGCGTGAGCATGAGCCCCGGCGCGCAGGATGCGGAGAGCCTGGGCACGCTGGTCACCGGCATCGTCGCGGACCTGCAGGACATCGTGCGGGGCGAGGTGCAGCTGGCCAAGACCGAGCTGCAAGAGGATGTGTCCGTCCTCGGGAAGGGCATTGCCGCGATCGCGGCGGGTGCGCTCGTCGCCCTGGTGGGCTTCATCTTCCTCATGCTCGGCGTGACCTACCTGCTGAACAAGTCGCTGGAGATGTGGATCTCCGCCGGGATCGTGGGAGTGGTCCTACTCATCATCGGGATCATCGCGGCGCTGGTGGGGAAGAACACCCTCAGCGCGGCCAATCTGAAGCCAGACAAGACCATCGATTCCCTCAAGGAGGATCAGGAATGGGCCAATCGTCAGATCAAATCCGTGGCGAAATAGATCAGAAGCGCGCCGATGCGGCGGAGAAGATCGACCAGCTCCAGAACCAGGTGCAGGGGACGGCTGATGACATGCGGACCCAGGTCCAGGACACCGCCGATCAGGTGAAGGAGACGGCCGAGCAGATCGTCGAGGGGGCGAAGGCGACCGTCGACGAAACCGTCGAATCGATCAAGGAGAACATGGACCTGCGCCAGCAGATCGAGGAGCGGCCGCTCGTGGCCCTCGGCGTGGCGCTCGTTGGCGGCTTCCTGCTCGGCGGCATGAGCGGCAACGGCGGGGGGCACCACCACGCACCATCCCCGTCGACGGGATCGAATGGATCGTCGGGCTTCGTTGGCACGAACCTGCGCTCGGCCCTCCGGCAATCGGGGCTGGACGAGATGATCGAGAACGCCGGGGCCGCCATGCTGGGCACCGTGACGGATCAGCTCAAGGGCGTGCTGGATCGCAACTTCCCCGGCATGGCGGACAAGATGCAGACCGCACAGCGCCAGCCCGGCGGCTTCGCGGACAAGGCGAAGGCGGCCCAGTCCTAACCCCAACTGCTCCGCCTCCTGGCGCCCGGCCCTGGATTCGCCCCAACGTAGCGAGTCCGGGGCCGGATCGTTTGGGTGTCCGCAGGCAAGCGCGGGGTGTCGCCCGCCCACTCCCGCCCAATCCCGCATGCCGGTTCAGGCGAGCGTCTTTCCGACCTGCATGTGGATGTGGTTTTGATGATCCGGACGCAGGATCTGAGCTCCGGTATCGACATAATCAGGATGGATAACGTATCCACCCGGATCGCCGATATCCTTCGGCGGCCAGCTGTTCCCCGAGCCGATCCCATTGCACTCACATTCGAACGTGCCGAACCGGAACGCCTTCAGGAAGAGCTCGTACGACAGCGGATCGGCCACCGGATCGAGACGCAGCGGCGTGCCGTTTGCCGGAAGGTTGCCCCAGTTCTGCAGCACGCTCCGGGTGAACGCGGCGCCCTGGCTCTCGCCATCGACCCCGGAGAAATCGAGCGCGCGCCCCTGGTTGTGGCAGTCATTCGCCGCCCCCTGCCCATGCCCGATACCGAGGTGACGCACCGCCGAAACCGTCGGCTCGCCGCCGTTCAGCCAGCGCACCAGCCGGTAGAGCACCACGACCATCCGCTGGTCGACGTTGTCCAGCAGCGGCTGGGGCGAGGCGCTGTTCGCATAGATGAAGGTTGTGGTCCCGTACTCGTGGGTGATGGCGGCAGGCTTCACGACCACATTGGTGGATGCCCCGAGCGTAGGAAACGAGTAGCCTGGCCCGAGCGAGAGCGCGCCATTGGCAATCAGATAGCCGAGCAAGGCGTGTCCCTCGTCCGATGTGAGGTCACGGGCGGCCTTCCAGATCCCCGCCGGGACCGGGTCGAGCGTGAGTGAACCGAGCGTCCCGCTCCAGTC
>Ga0164243_10010597_pt1 | contig 13230 bp, 12 predicted proteins | sample OricompcompostOP_FD_108781 | JGI IMG/M metagenome (GOLD analysis project Ga0164243, IMG submission 108781) | Organic Plus compost microbial communities from Emeryville, California, USA - Original compost - Organic plus compost (OP) | ecosystem: Engineered > Solid waste > Mixed feedstock >... | reverse complement strand
GCTCGCGCTCGGGCGGCTGTATCACGAAAGCGAAATGGCCGCGATTCAGTCCTGCGGCGTCGGGCCGCAGGGCCTGTTCCGTCCGATCGGCGTGCTCGGCGTCTTCATTGCTGCATTGCTCGCATGGCTGTCGTTTTACGCGGTGCCGCAGGCGAGCGCCCGGGCGCAGGCGATTCGCGCCGAAGCGATCCGCGAGGCGCAGTTCGGCGCGCTCGAGCCGGGGCGGTTCCGGTCGTTCAGCGGCGGTAATGTCGTGTTCTATGCCGAGAGCGTCGATGCCAACGGCATCCTGCACAACGTGAACGTATTCGTCGATCGGCCCACGGAAGACAAGAAGGAGAGCGTGCTCGAAATATGGGTGGCAGCGCGCGCCGAGCAGCGCGGGGTGGGGCAGCCCGAGCAGACGTTCGTTCTCTATGACGGCCGGCGCTACGAAGGCATTCCCGGCAGCGGCGAATTCCGCATCATGCAGTTCGCCGAAGGCGGCATTCCGATCCCGCTCGGAGACATCGTCACGAACGCGAGCAAGGCGGAGATGAAGCTCACGAGCGAGCTGCTCGCCTCGCGCACCCAGGCCGACATCGCGGAGCTGCAATGGCGGTTCTCGACGCCGCTGATGGCGCTGATCCTGATGCTGATCGCCGTGCCGTTGTCGCGGCTGCGCCCGCGCGAGGGACGCTTCGGGCGCATCGGCCTCGCGGTGCTCGTGTATTTCCTCTATTACCAGCTGCTGATTGCGGCGCGAACATGGGTCGAGGGCGGCAGCGTCGCTTCGGGCGTGGGCATCTGGTGGGTGCACGCGCTCGCGCTCATCGGCGCGATCTTGCTGCTCATGCCGAAGGGATGGCGTGGGCGCCGGCCGGCACTGAGGGCCGCCTGATGTCATTGCTCGCACGCTATCTGCGCCGGACGATTCTCGGCTACACGCTGATCGTCGTCATCGTGCTGCTCGTGCTCAGCGCGCTGTATCTGTTCATCAGCGAACAGAACGACATCGGCGTCGGCACGTACACGACAGCCGATGCGCTCTGGTACGTCGCACTGAATCTGCCGAAGTACGCGTTCGACATGCTGCCGATCGCCGCGCTGATCGCGGCGCTCCTGGCGCTCGGCAATCTGGCGCGCTCGATGGAGCTCATCGTGATCCGCGCGGCCGGTATCTCGACGCTGCGAATCGGCCTGTGGGTCGCGAGCGCCGGCGTCGTGCTGATGCTGGTCACTGCCGTGCTCGGCGAGTTCGTCGCGCCCGCGCTCGAGCAGTACGGCCGCCAGATGAAGGCGTACGAGAAGTTTCGCGACTATGGCGTCGGCAATCGCGGCGCCTGGGCGAAGGACGGCAGCACGATCGTGTCGTTCAAGCAGCAGACCGCGGGCGCAACCTACGGCGGCGTCTACATCTTCAAGTTCGACGGGCAGCGGCGCCTCGCAAGCGTCGGGCGCGCGGACACGGCGTCGATCGATGGCGGCAACGAATGGGAGTTGTCGAACTACAGCGAGTCGCGCATCGAAGATGGGCACGTGGTCGCAAGCCATGCGCGCAGCGCGCGGCTCGATACGACGCTCTCCGCGGAGTTCCTCGGCCTTGCGGCCATGGATCCCGACATGCTGACGGGGCGCGATCTGCGGGCCTACATCGCGCACCTGCGTGAGAACGGGCTCGATACGCGCGCATACGAAACCGGCTTTTGGGCGCGCATCGCGCGCACGGTCGCGGTCGCGATCATCGTCGTGCTCGCGGTGCCGTTCGCTTTCGGACCGATGCGCTCGACCGGCACGGGCGCGCGCACCGTCGTCGGCATTCTCATCGGCGTCGCGTTCTTTTTCATGGCGAAGCTCATCGAAAGCGGCGGCGAGGTGTTCAATGCGCCGCCGCTCGTCATCGCATGGACGCCGACGGTGGTGCTCACGCTCATAACGACGATTGCGGTGGCGCGTGTCAGATAGCTCTGCGGGTGAACTTGGGTCCGGAAACGCCGCTGCGGCGGGCGCGGGCGTGCTGCGGCGATTCGGGGCGATGCTGTACGACCTGTTGCTCGTCGTCGCGTTGTGGATGGTCGTCACGGCGCTGATGTTGCCGCTGACGGGCGGGGAGGCGATCACGGCGGAACACTATGGCGCCGCGATCGAACTTGCGTATCAGGTTCTGCTCGTTGCGATCGCGGTCGCCTTCTTCGGCTGGTTCTGGACGCGGCGCGGCCAGACGCTCGGGATGATGGCGTGGCGACTGAAAGTCGTGCGCGAGGACGGCTCGCAGCTGACGTGGGCGGATACGCTCAAGCGAATGGCCGCGGCGACGGTGTCATGGGCGGCGGCGGGGCTTGGGTATTTCTGGATCTGGATCGATCGCGACCGGCTTGCGTGGCATGACCGGTGGACGCGTACGCGGGTGATTGTGCTGCCGAAGGTTCGGCGGGGGCAGGGCGGCTGAGAGCTTTAAGAGAGGAGCGCGCGCTGCGCGCGCGCGCCCTCACCTCGGCCTGCCGTGCATGGATGCATAAATGCCGCGAGCGCAGGATGCGCAAGAGCGGCCTCTCCCTTCGGGAGAGGGGGACTACTTTTTCAGCATTCCGTCCAAGGGGCGGAAGATCGAGTCGTACTTGTAGCTCGAGATCTCATACGCCCAGTTGCCGACCTTCGCGTTCGTCTTTTCCGCTTCCGCCGCGACATCGGGCGCGGGCGGCGTTGCGGCGGGCGCGGGACCTTCGCCCTTGCTCGCGTCCGCAGCCTTGGCGTTCGCGTCGTCTGCGGCTTTCGCGGCGCCGTCCGCGGCGTTCGGCTTCGTGTTGTCGGCGGCCTTCGCGTCGTCCGCCGTCTTCACCTTGAATTTGTCCGCGAGCGCGGCGTCGTACGACGTCTTGATCGTGACGTAGTGCTTGTCGTCCTTCTTGAAGCCAGCGAGTTCGACGACGAGTCCGTCGAACGTCTTGTAGGTCGCCTGCGCGTTCGTTTTGCCGCTGGCGATGTCCGCCTTCGGCTGCACGTCATCGAGCGACAAGCTGAGGAGGCCGGTCGCGACGTCGTCCGCCGCATTGGCGCTCGAGAGCTGCTTGCCTTTCGGCAGCGGCTCGACCTTGAACGCGGCATCCGCGCGCGAGGACTTCGATGCCGTGTACGGCTTCTGCCCCTCGATGCTGATCTCGGCGGACTGAATGCGATCCGCCGAGACGTTCATGATGTCCTTGTCGAGCCAATCACGCGGCTCGGGAGAGGCGCTCAGCTGCTCGCTGACGAGCCAGCTCTTCGGCTCGCCGACGCGGCGCACGTAGCTCGATTTGCCGCCGGGCGCGTCCTTGCCGACGATCAGGTTCACCGGCGTCGCAGGTCCTTCCAGCTCGATGCGCACGCCCTTGGCGCCCGCATCGCTCACGTCCTCGACGGATAGCGACGAGTACTTCGATGCGTCGGAGGTCTTCTCCTCGAGCACTTTCGCGTTCGACAGCGCGCGCACCAGATTGCGTGCCTTGGCGGCCGCGATCGGGTAGCCGTTGCGCTCGCTCAAGGTCCACTCCGCACCGTTGCGCTTGACCTCGATCGCACGCGCATCGCCGGCCTTGAAGATCCGAATCGCGGTGACGCTGTCCGCCTGAGCCTTGAGATCGGGATAGAGCAGCGCATCCGTCGCAGGCGTGGACTCGTTCGTGCGGTTCGCGAGCAAGACGGCAACCGCCAGTGCAACGACGGCGGCGATGCCAAGAATGAGCAATCGACGTGGATTCATTGCAAGTCCTCTCAACCGGTCTGCGTGACTGCGCGGCCCGCCTTGAGCCTGCGGCGGCGGGACGCGGCCAACACGATCGCGCCGATCGCGATCAGAATCGGGATGAACAGGATGTTCCAGAACTTGAGCGCGGTGCCGAGCCGCTCGATCTCGACGTCGAGACTGCGGCGGACCTCACGCAGCTCTTTGCGAATGCGCACGCGCTCCTGCGTGAAGCGATTGACCTCGGCCTCCTGCTCGGGCGAGAGCGAGATCGAGCCCTGCGCGTTGCGGCCGGCTTCGAGCTCGGCAATCTTGCGCTCGGTTTCCTTCAGCTCCCTGTCGAGCTCCTGTTCCTTCGCGCGCAACTGATCGTCGGCGTGCTGGCGCAGCGCATCGACGCGCGTGAACGGCCGGAAGAAGCTCTGGCGGCCGCGAATGCTGATGAGATCGCTGCTGCCGGCCAGATTGTCCAGGCTGTTCGAGACGAAATCGCCGTTGTTCGCCCAGGCCATCGACAGGCGCTGGCCGAACACGTTCTGGGTGCGAATCCACAGCGGATCGGCGAGGAGGTCGGTGTCGGCGACGACGATCAGATTCGCATCGCCCTTGCTCTCCGTGAGGCTCGGCGTCGCATGCGGGGTGCCTTCGCTCGCCGGCGAGCCGTTCGGGAAGGCGGATTTCAGCTTGCCTTGAATGCGCGCCGCGATCGTATAGCGCTCGCCCGAGGCCTTGAAGCCGTCGAGCAGCGACTGGCTGTCGGGCAGGAAGGCGAGGCGCGCGCTCGGCAACAGCATCGAATTCGCGCTCGACTCGATCAGCGGCTCGAAATTGATCGTCGCGCCGTCTTTCTTCTTGAGCGCGCCGACGGTCATCGTGTTGATGGAATCGAGCGCGGAGGTGACGACGTCCTTCGTGTTCATCGAGCTGCGGTTGAAGCCGATGATCGCGATGTGCTGCGAAGGCTGGTCGCCCTGGCGCAACGCGACGGTCAAGCCGAGATCACGGTCGCCGACGATCTGGTTCGGGTCATAGGCGATGCCCCAGGCGTCGAACAGCTGAGTGAGCGACGACGAGCGCGCGCCGGGCGCGCCGCCCATTTGCTGCGCCATCGGGTCATTCTCCGATTGCGGATCGACGAACACCATCAGCTTGCCGCCGCGCATGACGAACTGATCGATCGCATAGAGCGTCGCCGGGGTGAGGCCGCGCGGATGGATCACCATCAGCACGTCCACTTCGTTCGGAATGCTCGGCACGTCGGTCGCGATCGTCTGCACGGTGAAGAGCTCGCGCAGCTGCGCGATGCTCGCCCAGCCTGGACGCATCTGGCCGGACATCTGATCGAACCCTTGATCGACCGGCAGGCTCGACATCACGCCGACCATCGGACGCTTCGGGTTGCCGAGCTTGTAGATCAGGCTCGCGACGTCGTATTCGAGGAATTCTTCCTTGTCCGGCTGGAAGAAGCCGATCGTTTCGCGGCCGTCGGTCGAGTTCGTGCCGGCGAGGCCGAAATACAGGCTTTCGCCGCCGACGCCGATCGGCACCGCCTGCAAGCCGAACTCGGCGGCGCGATCCTCGTCCTCGGAGAATGGCTCGGGGTCGATCACTTGCAGGTGCAGCTTGCCGTTCGAACGCTCGGCCATTTCCTGCAGCAGCTCGCGCACGCGCTGCGCATACGCGCGGATCGGCGGGGACTGGCTGCTCGCATCCTGCGAGAAGAAGAAATAGAGGTTCACCGGCTCCTGCAGCGATTCGAGAATGTGCTCGGTGCCGGGCGCGATCGAATACAGCTTGCTCTCGGTGAGATCGAGCCGCGCACCGCGCAGCACGAAGTTGATGAGGACGGTCAGACCCACGAAGAGGATCGCGAGCGCGATGAGCGCGCCCGCGCCGTAGGCTCTTTTTCCTGTGGCGCTTGCAGCTTGTGTCATGGTCAGTCGGCCTTCTTCAGATCGAGCACGATCGCATTGGCGGCGAGCCACACGGCGATCAACGTGCCGAAATACAAGAGATCACGGAAATCGATCACGCCCTTGGAGATCGAGGTGAAGTGCGTGAGGAACGACAGCGATGCGATCGCGTCGATGATCGGCTGCGGGGCCCAGCCTTCGAACACTTCCAGCACGAGCGCAAAGCCCGCGAGCAGGAACAGGAAGCACACGACGACGGTGAAGATGAAGGCAATGACTTGGTTGCGCGTCGTCGCGGAGATGCAGGCTCCGATTGCGAGAAAGCCGCCCGCCATCAGGAAGCTGCCGATGTACGCCGCGAGGATCGTGCCGTTGTCGGGATCGCCGAGATAATTGACCGTGATCCACATCGGGAAGGTGAGGGCGAGCGCCACGCCGGCGAACAGCCACGCGGCCAGGAACTTGCCGACGACCGCCTGCCACAAGGTCACGGGCAGCGTCATGAGCAGCTCGATCGTTCCCGATTTGCGCTCCTCGGCCCACAGCCGCATGGACAGCGCCGGAATCAAGAACAGATACAGCCAGGGGTGGTACGAGAAGAACGGCTCGAGATCCGCCTGGCCGCGCTCGTAGAACGTGCCGATGTAGAACGCGAACACGCCGGCGAGGATCAGGAAGATGACGATGAAGACGAACGCGAGCGGCGTCGCGAAATAGCTCGCGAACTCGCGCCGGAAGATCGTGGCGACGTTACGCATGGGCGGGAACTCTCTGCGGGATGACTTGAGTGCTCGTCGTGATTTCACGGAAGACGTCGTCGAGCCGGCCGCTCGGCGCGCGCGAGGCGAGATTCTTCGGCGTGTCGTCGGCGAGCAGCCGGCCGCCGGCGATGATGATCGCGCGATTACAGACGGCGTCGACCTCCTCGAGGATGTGCGTCGAGATCACGATGATCTTGTCCTTCGACATCTCGCTGATGAGCGTGCGCACCTGGTGCTTCTGGTTCGGATCGAGGCCGTCGGTCGGCTCGTCGAGGATCAGCACTTGCGGATCGTGCAGCAGCGCCTGCGCGAGGCCGACACGGCGCTTGAAGCCTTTCGAGAGCGTTTCGATCGCCTGCTCGAGCACGCTGCCGAGCGCAAGACGACCGATGACGTCGTCGAGCCGGCGCTGGCGGACATCGCCCGTGAGGCCGCGAACGTTCGCGATGAACTCGAGGAACGAGCGCACCGTCATTTCCGCGTAGCTGGGCGCGCCCTCGGGCAGGTAGCCCATGCACGCCTTCGCCGCCAACGGGTCGGCTTCGACGTCATGGCCGCACACCCGGATCGTTCCCGAGGTCGGGGTGAGAAAGCCCGTGATCATTTTCATGGTCGTCGACTTGCCCGCGCCGTTCGGGCCGAGAAAGCCGAGCACTTCGCCTGGCTGGACGGTGAACGAGATGTCGTTCACCGCGAGCAGCGACCCATAACTCTTCGTGAGATGGCTGATTTCGATCATGTTGTCCGCCGTGTTGAACGAGCCGTCGGACTCGACGACGCCTCTTCCGGTTCCGTAGAACCGAGGGACCGCTTCGAACTCGTGTTGTTCGCGTTATCGCGGCGAGGGATCGAGGTCCGGCGCGAAAGGGCCCGGATTTTTCTATGGACTCGCCAATGTTTTCAACCCGTTGCGAAAGATTAAAAAAGCTGTGACGTTGATTTAATGCATGCGTGTTTCGTGCGTTGCCAAAAAACAGGGTTGCAGGGCGGTCGTTGACCCCGGCCCGCACAACATTGAAAAAACCGGCCTTTCGTCACAAAAAATCGCATCGCAGCAGTTGTGCTGCACAGCAACAGTGCGTATATTTGGCAGCGCAAAATGACGAGCGGCAAGAACGACGAATGAACTCTTCGTCCCGCGGCGGTCAATGCAAAGGTTGCTGAGCGTCCGATCGCGGTAAGCGGTCGTGACGAAAGCTCGAATCCCCCTGATTGGCCGGGTTATCGCAAGGTACCCGGCCTTTTTTTTGCCCGCCTTCAGCTCGCTTGCGCGGCCTTCGATTCGATGTCCGCCTTGTGGCTACGCAAAACTTTGCGAATCTCGGCGACCGGCGGGCGCTCGGCGATCCGGCCGATCAGCTCCGCGAGCTCATGCCATGGCTTGCCCCATTTCAACAGCCGAACCGCGTCCGCGATGATTTTCGCCTTCATGTCCGCCGTGATCGCTTTCGCGGCGGGCTCAGGTTTTGGCGCAGGCTTCGGGGCCGATGCGCGTTGGGCGGGCGCGGGGCCAGCTTTCGGGCTCGCGGTTTTCGGGACGGCGGGTGCAGGTGCTGCCTTGGGTGCAGGCGCGGCCGGCCTCAAGCGCGGCATCTCTCGCGTTGGCTCTTCCGTGGGAGCGCGCGGCCGCTCGGCAGCGATCGGTTTGATGACGGTGGCTTCGAGCGTCTGAGCGATCGTCGTCGTTCCGGTGCCCGAGCGCGCCGGATCGGCCAACGGAATGAAGCGCTGAATGTTCTGAATGCCGACGAGGTTCGCGAGAAAGGCCATCAGCTCGAGCGCTTCGGCGAACTTGCTGTCGCCCATCGCCTGACGCGTTTCGCAGTGCTGCTTCAACTCGAGCGTCTTTTGCCGAGCGACTTCGAGCACCCAGCGCGTCGGGCGGTCGTGCTTCGGCCACGGCTGGGCGCGAGCGTAGGCAGCGTCGCTCAGTTCGACGTACTGCAGATGCAGCTCGATGCTCTGAAGCCACTTGTCGATGAGTTCGCCGATGCGGCGATCCGCTGGTGTCATTGTCGCTCCCCACGCGTTGCGCGCCATTATGCACGGCGCGGTAAGTGGACCAAGGGCTAATGGCCGTTAGGGGGCTCGACTGCGATGTAGTGCGTCGTGACTGCGACGTCGCGCATTCAAGACAAAGACAGGCGAGACGGCCTCTTGCGGCGCGCTGTGCGCGTTATGTTTCGCGCCGGCCGATGGATCGCCAGCATTCTCGTCATCGGCTGGGCATCGCTCGCGATCTTCTACTCGAACCTGCCGTGGCCTGCCGCCGCGAGAGCCGTATTCGCGGCCGCCTTCGCGGTGTTCGGTTGCTGGGCGCTGCTCATCAATCGCAGGCGAGGTGCGCTTAGGGCGTTCGCCGCGGCGTTCCTCGGCGTCGTGATCTGGTGGAACACGATTCGCCCCTCGGCCGATCGCGAGTGGCGCGCGGATGTCGCGGTCATGCCGCGGGCGGTCATCGACGGCGACCGCGTGACGATCACGGGCGTGCGCAACTTTCATTACCGTGACGTGAACGATTTCGACCCGCGCTACGAAACCCGCGAACTGTCGCTTTCGAGCGTGACCGGTGTGGATTTTTATGTCTCGTATTGGATGCCGGGGCCGATCGGGCACACGTTCCTCAGCTTCGATTTCAAGGACGCACCGCCGCTCAGCATTTCGATCGAGGCGCGCCCCGAAGCGCATGAGGGCTACGCGCCCGTCGCTTCGCTCTTCAAGCAGTTCGAGCTGATCTATGTCGTCGGCGACGAGCGCGATCTCGTCGGCGTGCGCACGAACTATCGGCACGAGGACGTGTATCTCTATCGCATTCACACGTCTCAGCGCGGCGCGCGCGAGCTGTTGCTGACGTATCTGCGGCGGATCAACGAGCTCGCGCAGAAGCCCGAGTTCTATCACCTGCTGAGCAACAACTGCACGATCAACATCGTGCGCTATTCGAATCAGATCGCAGGGCAGCGGACGCGCTTCGACATCCGTCATTACTTGAACGGGCTGATCGAAGGCTATCTGTACGACACCGACCGCCTGCGCACGACGCTGCCGCTCGCGGAGTTTCGCCGGCGTTCGAATATCAACGCCGCCGCACAGGCGGCAGATGCGCACGAAGACTTTCCGGAGCGGATACGCGCAGCGGTGCCCGGGCTTTGAAGCATCCCATCGCTCGACTCTGCGGCGCACGCTCCCGCGCCGCAGAGTCATCTCGCGTGCTCAGGCCGCGGCCCCGAGCATCCCGTGCGGATCGATGACGTATTTGCGCGCAGCGCCGCGATCGAAATCTGCGTAGCTCTTGGGCGCGTCGTCGAGCGTGATGACCGTGGCATTGACGGCCTTCGCGATCTGAATGCGATCGTGCAACACAGCCATCATCAACGATCGAATGTACTTCAAGACCGGTGTCTGACCGGTGGACAACGAGTGTGACTTGGCCCACCCGAGCCCGAACCGCAGGCTGAGGCTGCCCTTGCGTGCCGCTTCGTCCTGCGCGCCTGGATCTTCCGTGACGTAGAGGCCGGGAATGCCGATGGCGCCGGCAGCTCGCGTGACGTCCATCAGCTGATTGAGCACGACCGCGGGCTGCTCCGCGCCTCCTTGCGCTTTCGCTTCGAAGCCTACGCAGTCGACTGCGCAGTCGACTTCGCGCACTCCGAGAATCTTCTCGACTTGATCGACCAAGGGGCCCGCGCCGAGATCGATCGGCTCGCAGCCGAATGAGCGTGCCTGTGCGAGGCGCTCCTTGTTGAAGTCCGCGACCATGACCACGGCCGAGCCGAGCAGCAGCGCGGAAGCGGCTGCGGCGAGCCCGACGGGACCGGCGCCGGAAATCAGCACGGTCGAGCCGGTCGTCACGCCCGCAGTGACGCAGCCGTGATAGCCGGTCGGGAGAATGTCGGTGAGGCAGGTGAGGTCGCGGATTTTTTCCATCGCCTGCGCCTTGTCCGGAAAGCGCAGCAAGTTGAAGTCCGCGTAGGGCACCATGACGTACTCCGCCTGTCCGCCGACCCAGCCGCCCATGTCGACGTAACCGTAGGCGCCGCCCGCGCGCGCTGGATTCACGTTGAGGCAGAGACCGGTCGCGCGCTCCCTGCACGTACGGCAGCGACCGCATGCCACGTTGAACGGCACCGAGACGAGATCGCCGACATTGTTGAACTGAACGTCGGAGCCGATTTCGATGATCTCGCCGGTGATCTCGTGTCCGAGCACCAATCCTGGCGGAGCCGTCGTGCGCCCGCGGACCATGTGCTGGTCACTTCCGCAGATGTTCGTGGTCACGACCTTGAGAATCACCCCATGCGGGCAGTCCTTGCCGCGTGGATCGACCAGCTTGGGATAATCGATGCTCTGAACTTCAACCTTGCCGGGCTTCACATAGACGACACCGCGATTGCTTGCCATGGCCGCTGCTCCTCGTGCACTGGATTCGTGAGCTCACTCGAACGCTTTCGCGCCCGCTTCCGCGACCGCGTGGTCCTGCTCGCCCGAACCGCCGCTCACACCGACGGCGCCCACGATCTTGCCGGCGCGCCTGAGCGGCACGCCGCCGGCAAAAATCATCACGCGCCCGTCGTTCGAGGCATGGATGCCGAAGAACTGTCCGCCTGACTGCGACTGCTTCGCGAGGTCTTTCGTCGTGATGTCGAAGGCCCGCGAAGTCCAGGCCTTCTTGATCGAGATATCGACACTGCCGAGCCACGCTTCGTCCATGCGCACGTGCGCGACGAGATTGCCGCCGCCGTCCGCAACGGCGATGTTCATGGGCTGGCCCAGTTCCTTTGCCTTCTTTTCCGCTGCTGCAATGATCTTCCGCGCGTCATCTAGGGTAATCATCGTCTATCTCCTGAAGGCTGCTGGGGGAGGTGCCTGAAGATCGGTGATTCGTCGACGCCAGGCGTGCCTGACCGACGTTGCTCGGCTCGGTCGGAGGATGCGCAGAATCAATTGCGGCGGGATCGTCTCGGATGGTTGCGCCCGTGCGCTGCGATGACTTCATCCGGGATGAGTCATTCCATGGATCGACGCCTTCGGTGCTGAGTCACCAACTCCTAAACCTCCGCGGCGTGGAGCTGTTCCTCGGCCGCGGCATGGTGCCGAGCGGCATCGATGCGAGTAACGACGCGGGCGTACGTCGTTTTCCAGCAAAGTAGGTGGATTCGAGGCGCGGCGCGTCGGAAGCCGGCGGCCGTTTTCGTATATTTCGCGCCGAAACCCGCGAAAGTGGCGCTCCCAGAGGGATTCGAACCCTCGTACCAGCCTTGAGAGGGCTGTGTCCTAGGCCTCTAGACGATGGGAGCGTTGTGCGAGATGGGCGGCTATCGCCCGTGGCGGGTGCGCTATTATACGGCGCGCCTTTTTCGGCTCAAGCGGCATGCGCTATTGAACGACAACAATCTTCCATCAGAAAGCAGCGGCAACGACAGTCCGCTCATCGTCCCGCGAGATCAACACCCGATCTCCAGGGCCAATATCTCACCGAACGCGCTGAAGGTCCTGTATCGGCTCAAGGAGGCCGGCTACCAGGCTTTTCTCGTCGGCGGCGCCGTGCGCGACCTGCTGCTCGGGTTGAATCCCAAGGACTTCGACGTCGCCACGAACGCGCACCCGGATGAGGTCAAGCAGTTGTTCCGCAACTGCCGCCTGATCGGGCGGCGCTTTCACCTCGCGCACGTGCGATTCGGCTACGAGATCATCGAGGTCGCCACGTTCCGGGCCGCGCACACGGCCATCGACGAGGACAACAGCGTCGACGAGGCCGGCCATCGAGTGCTCGATGAGCGCGGCCGCATCGTCCGCGACAATCTGTACGGCACGATCGAAGAGGACGTGTGGCGGCGCGATTTCACGGCGAACGCGCTGTACTACAACATCAACGATTTCTCCGTCTGGGATTACGTCGGCGGCGTCGCCGACGCGCGGGCCCGCGTGTTGCGGCTCATCGGCGATCCCGAGACGCGCTATCGCGAAGATCCGGTGCGAATGCTGCGCGCAGTGCGCTTCGCCGCGAAGCTGGGCTTCACGATTCATCCGGACACCCTGGCGCCGATTCCGAAGCTCGCCTGGATGCTGGACGGCGTGCCGCCCGCGCGGCTCTTCGATGAGGTGAACAAGCTGTTCCTGAGCGGCTATGCCGTCAGCTCGTTCGCGAAATTGCAGGAGCTCGGCTTGACGGAACATCTGTTTCCCGACGTCGCCGCCGCGCTCGAAGATCCCGATTCACCCGCCGCTCGGTTGCTCCAATCCGGCCTCGCCGGCACCGACGAGCGCGTCCGCGCGGACAAATCCGTCACGCCGACGTTCTTGTTCGCCGTGTTGCTGTGGCCGGCCATTCGCAAGGCCTACGACCGGGTCGCGCACGTCGAGGGCGCCGAAAGCGTCGATTTCATGAACGCCTGCGAGATCGTGGCGATGCGCCAGCAGTCGCGCGTGGCCATTCCCAAGCGCTTCACGTTGCCGATGCGCGAGATCATCGGCCTGCAGCCGCGCTTCGAGCGTCGGGAAGGGCGGCGCGCCCTGCGGCTTCTGTCGCATCCGCGCTTCCGCGCCGCCTACGACTTCCTGCTGCTCCGAGCCGCGAGCGGCGAGGTTTCCGAAGAGCTCGCGAACTGGTGGACCGACATTCAAACCGTGCCGGACGAAGAGAAGGTTGCGCGCGTAGAGCAGCGCCCTGCCGACGAGTCATCGAGCGAGCCGCGGCGCCCGGGCCGGCGCCGGCGCAGACGCCGCCGCGCACCGCGCGCCTGAACGAACGGATCGAGCTGCGAAGGGGCTGCGTAGTCATGAACCCGCTGTGGGTCCCGGCGTATGTCGCCATCGGCGCGAATCTTGGCGATGCGCTCGCAAGCGTCGAGCAGGC
>Ga0164243_10010596_pt1 | contig 13231 bp, 11 predicted proteins | sample OricompcompostOP_FD_108781 | JGI IMG/M metagenome (GOLD analysis project Ga0164243, IMG submission 108781) | Organic Plus compost microbial communities from Emeryville, California, USA - Original compost - Organic plus compost (OP) | ecosystem: Engineered > Solid waste > Mixed feedstock >... | reverse complement strand
GGCAGGCTCCAACCGCAATACCCGTGTACGCAGCGTCGTTCCCGTACTGGCGAATTGTTCGAACAGCCCCGTGGAGCGCTGCACCATACGATGGTGTTCCAACACAGGAGCCACCGTAGGCGCCCGGCCAGGCTCGCGCCGGATCAACCCCTCGGCCACCAGCGCGGCCAATGCCTGACGCACCACACTGCGCGCCACGCCAAACTGACGGCACAGCCCCGCCTCGCTCGGCAACGCTGTGCCCGGCGCCAATTGGCGCGCCTGAATATCGTGGCGCAGCGCCTGTGCCACCTGTACATGCAGCGGGGCGCCGCTGGATCGATCCAGCGGCGCCCCGAGGTCGGCGTTTAACGCCATGAAATCAGCCTCCGGTTGTGGAGCGCGCAGTTTCCCATACTTGCGACCAACCTGGGGCCAAATGTGCGGCCCGCTCGGCAGCCAGGACCAGGCTATCCTCGCGGGCGACGCCCTTGCCGGCGATGTCGAACGCGGTGCCGTGATCAACAGAAACACGCACCACCGGCAGGCCAACCGTAATGTTCACGCCATCGTCGCCATAGACCGACTTGAACGGTGCATGTCCCTGGTCGTGATAGCAGGCAATCACGAACTTCCATTTGCCGCGCACCGCTTGCGGGAATAAGGCATCGGCAGGAATGGGACCAGCGGCGAGAATACCGGCAGCATTGGCCTCGGCCACTGCGGGCACCAGAATATCGGCGTCTTCTGTACCGAAAATGCCGTTCTCGCCGGCATGCGGATTCAAGCCCGCGACGGCAACCGGCTCGTCGCTGCGACCCAGCGCTTTTGCAAACGAACCCGCCAAACGTAATACGGCACGCATCCGCTGCGGCGTCACATCGTCAATGGCCTGGCGCAAGGACACATGCGTCGTGGCATGGAAAATGTACAAATCGCCAGCGGACAATACGAGCGAGAAAGTCTTCACGCCGAATTCGTGGGCTAGCAATTCGGTGTGGCCCGGCCACTTGTGGCCGCCCAGATGCATAGCCGCCTTGTTCAACGGCGCCGTCACAATGCCGTCGATACGGCCTTGGCGGGCCAGCTCGCAGGCGGTCGTGACAAAACGCACCGAGCCTGCGCCCGCATCGGCGCTCAACTGGCCGAACGGGACGTGTTCCAACGATGGACCGGCCTGAATGACTTCGATCGTGCCGGGTTCGTTTTTCACCTGCTCCGGACCGTCGACGACGAGCACACGAGAGGCATCGGCGCCCAACGCCTGGGTCGCTTTACGCAGTGCACCCGCATCGCCCACCACAACCAGGCGCGCACGTTGACGCAGATCGTCATGGCCCAACAGCATTTTGGCAGTGATCTCCGGCCCGATGCCTGCTACATCACCCAGCGTGACCGCCAGGGTGGGAATACGGTTGGGGGTTGCGTCTTGCGTCATATTCAGAATCTCCGTTCGCGGACCGCACGCGCGGCCCGGATCAATACATCGTCAGTGCCAAAGCCACCAGCCTTGGTCACAATGGGCAGCCCTGCGGACGGCCCGCCGGTCAACGTGCCCAGCGGCACGCCTCCGGTGACTTCGTCTACCAATGCGATGCCGCCGGCCTGCAGCGCAGCCAGCACCGCACTGGCGCCATCGCCGCCCGTGGCGACAACACCTGCGACTTTTCCGGTACTGTCCGCCGCCTCGCCCGCGCCCCCGCCTTCATCGGCGCTCAAACCGCGCCGAATCAGTCGACCCGCCAACTCGCCCAGACGAGCGGCAACGGCATCCGAATCCAACCCGGCCAAGCGGCCTTCGGGTGCCAATAACAATAAAGTTGCTTGTGGCGAGGTCGAAGCGACCGATTGGCAAACTTCGGCAGACCACTCTGCCCAAGCCGCATCATCGGCCAATTGCGCCAGCGTAGGAGACCATGTGTGTGCGCCATCGGCCTGCAGCGCTGCGGCCTGGCGACGTGCGGCACTGTGCTGCGATGTCACCACGACAACAACTGAGCCTTGGGTTTCTGCACCGGCCCATAAACGCGCCAACGGCGCAGCCAAGCCCCCGGAACCGACGGGCAAGGCACGTTCACCAATTAACGCAATCGCGCGAGCCAGGCGATCCATATCCTGCGCCGTCGCGGCATCAACCACGACGACGTCGCCGGCGGCCAGAATCCGATCAGCCAATGAACGGGGCATTTCGTCCGCCACGATCTCGACCTGCGCCCCGCCCAACAGCGTGGGGATATGGCTTTCGGTCACAGGCGTCACCGGATCCGTCGCAGCCGACGTCTCCGTCACGGGCTTGTTGTTCACATAAAGCACACCGCCACGCACCGTACGGCCCGTATCCGGAAACGCCGGACAGACCACGGCGATCGCGTCGTCACGCCATGCCTGACGGGCAGCATCGATCTCGGCCTTGAAGGCGCCGCGCAAGGTCGAGTCGACCTTTTTGTACAAACGTTTTACGCCAGCGGCCCGCAGCGCCGCCACATCCTCGCGTACGACAGCCGCGGCCTGCTCGGCCGGCAACGCCCGGCTATGCGTCGTGACGGCAACCACCTCGGCCTGGCTGGCAGCGGGATCGGCCAATGCCTGCTTGGCCCGGCCGACCGACAACTGCGTGGGCCAGCCGGAGCGCACAAATTGCACAGCGGTGTCACCGGAGCCGGTCAGGTCGTCAGCAACAATGGCGATGAACAACGCCACGATTACACCTTTGCGTCGGCAACCGCCGGCATGTTTTCACCTAGGACGGCCGCAACATCATCAGCGGGTTTCAATTCACCAGCACGCTTCAGGAAATACGAGGCCAACAACGGAGCCAGGATCGAACTGATCAGCACGCATGCAGCCACCTGCGCAGTCGCCGTCCCGACATAATGCTGCAGCGATGGATCGGCAGCAGCAACGACGGCGGGAGTCGCGATCGCATTACCTGCAGTCGTGCCGGCAGCAAAGCCGATACCGCTCTTGCCCCCACGGCGCAGAATATAGCGATAGCCCAGGTACACCAGGAAGCCGGTCACGGGGCTGATCAACAGCCCCAGGATCAAGCCCGTCATCCCGCCTGACACCACCGAGCCGAGGTTGATCCCCGTTCCCAATGCGAAAGCAAAAAACGGAATCACGATATTCGGCACCGGCTTGAGCACATTACGCCATTGCACGTCCAGGTTGCCGACCACCACGCCCAACAGAAAAGGCACCAGCGCAGCTATCAAAGCGGTGACAGGAATGTCGGCCAGCCCCGAAGCGCCGAGAAACAACAGGCTGAAGAACGGGCCATCATTCACGGCGCTGGCAACGTACGCCCCGCGGTCGCGGCTGTCGCCGTATTGCCCGGTATAGGCCAGCCACAGGCCACCATTGCTGTTATCGAAAGCGGCCAGCATGGCCAGAATCGATACGCCCCATATCCCGTCCAGCCCGACAAAACTGCCCAGCAGGATGATCAACGAGGCCGGCACAATGGTCTTCATCAACAAGATCGTGCCCGCCGTCGCCAGAATCGGGCCGCCGGTACGCATATTGACCTGGGTACCCGTGGCGAAAATGAGCAACGCGATCAAAGGCATGGCGCTGTTCTTGAACAACGCCGTGGTAAAGCCCCCCACTGCCAGCGCATCCGGCGCAAACGTGCCGATCAGGGAGCCAAGAATCAGGGGTAGCAGCATCAAACCGCCCGGCACCTTCATCATCGCCGAGAACATGGGGAAACGGGAAACTTCGGGGTTCATAGAGAGGCGTCTCCAACGCTTTTGTCATAGGCCGGCCCGTCCACTGTAAACCGGATGCCGGGTGCGGAAAACGCGTAGTGTACAACCTATACGTACAGGTTGTACGTACAGAATTTGTAAATGGCTGGCAGGCAGAAGCCGCGTGAAGCGTTGCGCAGAATGCCGATGTTTATCCCGAATTACGACAAAAATCCCTCCAATAAAACCCATTACCAACAAAAATGGAAAAATATTTTCAGCAAATCCGGGTTTATCCCAGGTGTTGGCAAGCGCACAATGAAGTCATCGGGAAACAAACACGAACCACGACGGAAGACCGCCGGATTCCAAATCCCAAATTCAGACAAATGGAGGTCTTATCATGAAAACCCTAACTTCTGCCCTGCTAGTTTCGATGAGCCTGTTGAGCGCCGGCGCCTACGCTGCCTCGCCCAATATCGAACCTAACAACGTGCCTTTCCAAGGCGTGTATGGCCAAGTCGATGCCAACGCCCCGACCCGCGCTCAAGTCATGGCCGATCTGGCCCAAGCCAAGGCCGCCGGCCTGGTGACCTACGGCGAGGAGGAATATCCCGCGCAAGTCGCCGTCCATTCGGACAAGAGCCGCGACCAGGTCGTTGCCGAGCTGGCTCAAGCCAAGGCTAATGGCGAATACTCCTTTGGCGAACTGGACTACCCGGTTGTTCGCTGAGCGCCAGCAATAACGCCCCCAAAAGGAGCGCGCGGTAGCACCAAAAACCCTGCCATGCATTGCGCATGGCAGGGTTTTTGTCATCACGACGCGGCAAAAAAACGTGCGCGCGTTCCACCCATACTCACTATGCGCGCATCAAGTCGACCAACCGGGACATGATTGCTCTGTCTCGCATCTTGGTTGCATGTCCGAGTGCGTCCCGGAGATCCGCCCCCAGAGACAGCAATACCTGCGCCACGTCATCCTGCTTTTGTACAAGAGCCTCAACTAGTGCCACAGCGGTATTGGTCCCCAGAGACACCAGTCGTTTCGCCACGTCGATTTCGGCACTCGAAATCGCAGACACTAGAGTTTTCGGAGTGTCTACACCGGCTCCGATCAACGCCCTCGTCAGGTCGCTATCGTTCCCGGCAATCGCACGGATCAGCTCATTCTGCCCGTCAGTAATCGCCGGAATAAACTGCTTCACTCTCGACGGTTCGCCACGCTCTGCCAGATATTTGAGTGTCTTGAAGACGTCGAGTCTTTCTCTCCGGATGAGAGCCTGAGCCAAGCGGTTCCCTGTCGGCCTCATCAGAAGATTCGCCAACACAATACTTTCATGGCAGCCTGCGCGAATCAAGAAAGACAGGCGATCAAGATTATTGCTGTCCGTGGCATCCACAATGGCATGATGGGGCTCTGCGCCCGCATCCAACAACAATCGCGCCAACGGCAAACACTTCAGCCTGGTCAACAGCATGAGCGCCTCTCCGGCAGCAGTCTCATCGGCGTCCACCAGCTTGTTGATCAGCGCCCAATCGACTTTCCCAAGCGCGTGCAGCAACTCGGAAAAATTGCGGCGATCGCCCCCGGCATTCTTTGTCATCCCTTGGACGATCGTCTGGTACTCTTTTCCTTTAGGGCTGGCGATGTAGTCCTGAGCCACGATAATCTTTGATGCCAGCGTAGCATCGGCATAGCCGGACCGCGCCATCTGCTGGCTCGTCTGGGCCACCTCTTGATACGCCTGCGCCAGTGTAATCTCCAGATCAGCCCGCTCAGGCGCAGAGGCGTACAAGAGCGCGTCATCAATCGGCGCCCTGGCGGCAATCAATATCTTGGCCTCGGTTTTCTTGTCGTCCTTGGCCATGTCATACAAGGTCGGGGCCGAATCGACGCCAAGCGCAATCAACGTGCCTAGTGGTTCGATCTCGTCCGGGTGATCGACGGCGCCCATCGTCAGCGTTCGTACTAGCCCTGAGACGTTTGCGCCGGCGCGAATCAATAATTTCGCGTCATCTTTGACCCCGAGCGTGAGCTGCTGGAGCAGGAAATCGTGTACATCGACGCCCTCATCAATCAACAGTTTCACGGCGTCCTGACAGCGGCTAGCGGTCAAGGCTTTTAACACCTGCGTTTTGTCCAACTTGTCACTGATCGACGCTTCACCGAGCAACAACCTTACGGCCTTCACATCACCGTTTTTAGCCTGATTGACCAGCGTGCTTTCAGCCTTGACGCCTGATTTCACTAACAGGCTCATAGCCTGGAGACCATGAGCCTCTGCAGCACGCATCAGCGCTTGCTCTCCTGTCGCGCCGAGCAGCAACAATGTACGCACCGCCTCGACACTGTTGGCCGCGACAGCATGGCTCAACGCCGAGGACAGGTCGACGCCCGCTGAAATGAGGTGGCGCACGGCCTTTCCACACGCCGGCGACAATGGGGAATGCTGCTCCAGCATGCGCATCAACACAAACGAAGCGTCCACACCCGCATCCATCAATGTCTTTACTTTGGCTATATCTCCTTCTTCACAAGCACGACGCAGTGCGGCATGCTGCCCGGCAAATAGTTTTTCAAAACCCGGAAGGCCAACCTTGAGCGCCCACGTATGCGCGGCAGCGACGTCTCCCTTCGTCGCAATCAATAGCAGTGCATTCGCGTACGTGTCGTCCTTTTGCGTGTCGCCCTCAACACTCCTCCCGACAGGGGGAGTCCCGCCCATCTCGATCAGGACTTTGATCAGCTGCAGATTTCGGATATCTGCAGCAAGCCGTTCTACCGCAAGCGTCAGCGGTGTATGGCCGTCCCTGTTCACTGCATGGATCGCAACGCTCATGTCGCTACGCGGATTTTCCAATAGTGCGATCGCGATACCGATTTTGCCTAGCGCAATGGCCAGATGAAGAGGGGTTTGTCCCTGGCTATCGACTGCCGACATATCGAACTGGAAACGAGCCAAGGCGTCACGAACCGCATTCGGGGCGCCCTGCTCGATCATCGAAAACAACGCGTCAGGAGGCGGGGGCACGTCTGTTGGAGTAAGAGATCCGTAGATCTGGCCCGTTTCAGAAATACGCGGAGGATTGTATTGTTCAGTCTGCACAGCTAGACACCTTTCTTGTTGCATTGAGGACAATGTGCCGTCTGTTTTTATTCTTTTGAAACACTGGTTGCAGAATCGGCCACTTCCCTAGGTGACAGAGCATCGAAAGCGGTTCCGTTCAATAGCGAACAAATGGATAAGCGCTGCAACTCCGCAAAATAGAAATAGGACCAATCTTATAAATGGATCGAATGCGGATTCGATCCATTTATAAGATTGGTCCTACACATCAAACACACGAGCCGAATATTAGTGTTGATTGACTCGTGCCATCCTCAGCACAATGACGGCGGCAGCATGATTGCCGCCGTCCCCGCGCGCACGCTACGACTCCACTAGTTTCAGCGTGTCCAACGGCGTCACCGCCTTGAATGCCTGGCGGGTCGCAATATGCTCCGGCCGCGGATCCAATCCATACTTCGGCGGATTCAGCGTGTTTTCCATGCTGTTGTAGACCATGAACACATTCGCGCGCGGCCACGGCGAAATATTGCTGTTCGAGCCATGCATGGTATTGCAATCGAAGAACACCACTGAGCCGGCCTTGGCCGTCATGGTGCGAATCCCGCCCTGCTCTACCAGCAATTGCAGGCTGACGGCATCGGGCACGCCGTATTCCTGTTTTTTCAACGATTGCTTGTAGTGCTCTTTCGGCGTTTCGCCCACGCATGAAATGAAATGGCGATGCGATCCTGGCACCAGCATCAGCGGGCCATTGCATTCATTGTTGTCGCTCAGGAGTACCGAACAACTCAATGCGCGCATCGACGGCATGCCGTCTTCGACGTGCCAGGTTTCGAAGTCCGAATGCCAGTAGAACTCTTTGCCTTTGAAGCCTGGCTTCATATTGGCGCGCGACTGGTGGATGTATACCTCGGATCCCAATAACTGACGCGCGACATTGGCCAGACGCGGATCGCGGGTCAGACGTCCCAACATGGCGTTGAGCACGTGGACACGAAAGATCGAACGCACGGCATTGCTGCCGGGCTCGGTGATGGATTCCTCGCGGCGTACGATCGCCGGATCGCGCGTCATGCGGTCGACTTCGGCAATCAGCGCCTGGACCTCTGTCTCGGAAAATACATTTTCCAGCAAGAGGAAGCCATCGCGGTCATAGCTTTCAACTTGTTCGGCCGACAACGCGTCGGCGTAAGTACCATCGCCATACACCACAGGGTCTTGGCGGGCGATGATGGCTGAGCTGCGATCCGTACGCGAGGCGTACGGATCCTGTGCAGGTGAGATCATCATTAGCCTCCTAATTCGTTAATCACTGGGTTGATCGCTGCGCCCTCGATCACCCGCCATAGACATCAGAGTACTGAGCTACGACTGGCGATCGTCGAGCGATTGATCGATTACGCCGCTTCCGCTGTTGCGGGCAATGCATATACGCCATCGGCGTCGTGCACTTCCTGGCCCGTCAGCGGCGGATTGAACACGCAGATGACGCGCAGCGGCTCTTTGCCGCCGCACAGCCAGTGCTCGTCGTTTTCGTTCAGGGCGTAGACCACACCAGGGCCCAAGTCGTATTTTTTGCCGTCGGCGATGGTTTCGATAGAGCCATCGCCCTCGATGCACCACACCGCTTCAAGATGATTCTTGTAGTGGATGTGGGTCCGTCCGCCCGGAAAAATGGTGGTCTCGTGAAACGAAAACCCCATTCCGTCCTTTTTCAGCAGCACACGGCGGCTGACCCAGGTGTCGGTCCGGACTTCGTCTTGGGTTCCGATCACATCTTTCACATTGCGTACGATCATCGACGTTTTCCTCCAAATTTCAAAACACGGGCAGATTGCCCAGACTCGCCCAGCGCTTCGGCCACAGAGGCCTCGATCGTTTCGAGACCGCGCGTCAGCAGCTCGTCTTCGATCGTCAGCGCCGGCAACAGCTTCAGGACTTCGTCCTGCGCCCCCGAGGTCTCGATCACGACACCTCGTTTAAAGGCTTGCTGCGCAATACGGTTGGCCAGTGTCGGCTCGGCAGTGGCGACCAGACCTTGAATCAGGCCGCGGCCGCGCACGGCCAGCCCTGCGTTGGGATAGCTGTGTGCCAGGTTTTCCAGCCAATCCCGCACCAGACGCTCTTTGCGTTGGACTTCGCTGGCAAACGCATCGCTGGCCCAGTAGGAATCCAGCGCCTGAGTCGCCGTGACAAATGCCAGGTTGTTGCCGCGGAACGTGCCGCTATGCGCGCCGGGTTTCCAGATGTCCAGCTCAGGACGCATCAGGACCAGCGACATGGGCAGGCCAAAGCCCGACAGCGACTTCGACAGCGTGATGATGTCGGGGCGAATCCCGGCCGACTCAAAGCTGAAGAAGTTGCCCGTACGGCCGCAACCGACTTGAATGTCATCGACGATCAGCAACATGTCATGACGGCGGCAGAGCTTTTCCAACTCTTTCAACCAACGCAGGGTAGCGACGTTGACACCGCCCTCGCCCTGTACCGTTTCGACAATCACGCCAGCCGGCTTGTCCAAGCCGCTGCTGGGATCGTCAAGCATGCGTTCGAGGTAAGCGATGGTGTCGACGTCGGGACCAAAATAACCGTCATAAGGCATGAACGTCGTATTGCCCAAGGCATAGCCGGCCGCATCGCGGAACTTCATATTGGCGGTCGCCGCCAATGAGCCGCCGCTGACGCCGTGGAACCCATGGGTGAACGAAATGATGTTGGAACGGCCTTTGACTTGGCGGGCAATCTTCAGCGCCGCCTCAACCGCGTTGGTACCGGTGGGACCGGTGAACTGCAAGGTGTATTGCCAATTGCGCGGCTTGAGCAGCACGCGATCGACGGTCTCGAGGAATTGCTTCTTGGCGCTGGTGGCCATGTCCAGGCCATGCACGACGCCATCCGATTCCAGATACTCGAGCAGTTTCTCTTTGAAGACAGGGTTGTTATGCCCGTAGTTCAGCGTCCCTGCACCGCTGAAGAAGTCGATGTATTCACCGCCCTCTTCGTCGATCAAGAGCGAGCCGCGCGCCTGGCTGAATATGACCGGAAACGACCGGATGTAGCCACGCACCTCCGACTCCATCCGGTCAAAAATTTTCAAGTCCATAGAATCCTCCCTTCATCTCGTGAATTGACAGACACAGCCGCACCGATGCCACAGAAGGCATTCGGGCAACACTGCGTCCCGGTTCCAACAGACCGCAAACACACTCCCCTATTGGGGCGGCAGTGTGAACGGGCCTATCTTCAACAACATCTCGTCGTCATGGTCTGCGCCACCAAACAACTGCCGATCGAAGAACGGCTGCTCGGAGACGTGCGCGCCCAGCTCGCCGGCCAAGCCGGTGAACGTGCGGCGCGAGGCCTGGTTATCAGGACCTACCGTGGTTTCAAGATGACGAACATGCTTGAGCTCATCGCGTTGCAGGAGCTCTCGAAGCATGGCGCGGCCTAACCGTTGGCCGCGTGCTCGGGCGTGCACGGCAACCTGCCAGACGAAAATCACGTCGGGCCGGGTCGGCGGCACATATGCGGATATGAACCCATCGATGACGCCGCCGGCGCTCTCGGCCACCACACACGTGGCGCTGAAGTGCTCGCACAGCAACAGATAGGCATATAAAGAATTGACATCGAGCGGCGGGCACTCGGAGACCAGACGGTGCAATGCGGCACCGTCGGTGCGGCGCGGCTGCCTGAATTGCAGACGCGTAGATGAATTGGCCGGCTGAGCGGCCGAGGCTGGCAGAGAGGGGGTCAGGTCTTGCCCCCTCATACGACCAACCCCGACTCGGGCGGCGCACCGCCGGTGGGGACCTCGAGAATGGGCGAGGACACATCGCCATGCACTTCACTCACATGGCCTTCTTGTTCCATTAGATTCACAATGCGCTCCAGCGCTAGGGTAATAGTGGCCTGCTCCAGTTCGGGCAAGGCATTCAGGCCATCGGCCAGATGCTTTTGCAGTGGCGACGGCGCCCCGGCCGCGAGATCGCGACCCGCGTCGGTCGCGGTCACGAAAACAATACGGCGGTCTTCGCGGCCGCGTTCGCGGCGAACGAATCCCTTGTCCTCGAGTCGGTCCAGAATGCCTACCACGGTACTGGGGCTGACGTGGATTTCTCGGCTGATCGCCGTCGCCGTCAGGGGGCCATTGGCTATGACCGTGCGCAGGCACATCAACTGCGGCGCGGTGATGTGACTCACGGCGGCCAGTTGGCGCGAATGCAGCGCAATCGAGCGCGTGATGCGGCGCAAGGCACGCAAAATGCGCAGGTCGTACTGCTGTGACGGATCGGGCGTAGGTACGGTGTTCATGACTGAAAATAGTTCAGCAGGATTAATTTCTACTCAAATGATTCTACCCAGATAATATGCGGATGAGCCGACGGGGTCAACCCGTGCTATCCAGAAAAAATGAAGAAATAAGCTCATATTTACAGAAGATAAAGAAAAATATGAACTTTTTTATTTTTCCCGGGGAAAAGAATTCGTAGGAATCGGACGCGTGGAAGCCTCGATTCCCCTGGAAAAGATGTGCGATTCAAGGGTTTCCAACGCAGTCCAACGGCAGCAGGCTATCTGGGCGCTCCTCAGGAATACCCTGATTGCAAAAAAAACAAACGTTTTCTACATTTCACATCCGTTCTCATGTGTTTTTTTGCGTAGCGGGCTGCCGTTCTTTCATGCCACCTCCTTCTGCCCCACCGTTGGTATTGCAGCGCCTGCAAAGCCTCTTGGATCAATTGCCGCCTGAGCTGCGGCGGGCGGCGCATTGGGTGGTGGATCACCCGGCCGAGGTCAGCCTGTGGTCCATGCGGCGCCAAGCCCAGGACTTGGGTGTTGCACCAGCCACTATGCTGCGGCTGGCGCGCGCGGCGGGATACGACAGCTACGAGGCGTTTCGGGCGCCGTTTCAGGCAGCCTTGGCCGGCGAACGTCCCAGCACACTGCGTGAACGCGCTGCGGAACTGCAGGCGACTCAAGACCAAAACAATGTGCCGGGCCACGACAGACTGACCGAGATACAAGCCAACGCCATCGAATCTATCGTCTCGGTAAACAGCCCGGCGACATTCGACGCCGCGGTCAAGACCTTGCTCACGGCGCGTCACGTCGGATTTTTGGGCACGCGATCGGCCTTTGGCATTGCGTTTCAAATGCACTATGCCTATCAACTGGTAAGGCCCAACAGCATATTGATTGATGGACTGGGAGGCTTGCAGGCCGAGGCCATCGACAACCTGTGCGAGGGCGATGCGTTGATTGCCATTTCGCAAGCGCCCTACCCATCTGCCACAGTTCGTCTGGCGCGCCTGGCGGCTCAGCAGCGCGTGGCCATCATTGCTTTGACCGACACCCCCTTGTCCCCCCTGGCCGCGGATGCCCGACACGTCCTGACGTTTGATCGCGCGGATCGCGAACAGGTCGGACAGCGGCCCGCGCGCCGAGGCCCGGGTTCGTTTTTCCATACGACGGCAGGACTACTGGGATTGGCCGAACACCTTATTGCCCGCCTCACTGCCCGCGGCGGTGAGGCAGTATTGAATCGACTGAGTGAAATCGAAGCACGTATGCATGCCGACAAAGTGTTTTGGTCGGCATCTGCCGCAGCACCGGATCGTTAACTATTACGCGGCTTCGGAACATCCGGCGCCGCAGCCATCGCGCACCCTGGCTCGGGTGCATCATTTGCCGGAACACCGGCGGTTTTCACGGGGAAAATCCTCAAAAGGAGTTTGTATGCGTCAGTTCGTCAAACCCACTTTGGACAACAAGAGAAAAACTGGGGCTCTGGCCGCCATGTGCGCCGCAATGGCCTTGGCATTTGCCGCGCCATCGCCCGCCTCGGCACAGCAGAAGTTCGTCAGCATCGGCACCGGCGGCGTGACGGGGGTGTATTACGCCGCGGGCGGCTCGATTTGCCGTCTGGTCAACAAGGACCGCTCATCGCACGGCGTGCGCTGCTCGGTCGAGTCCACCGGCGGGTCAGTGTTCAACGTCAACACCATCAAAGCCGGCGAACTGGATCTGGGAGTCGTGCAATCCGATGTCGGCTACAACGCCTACAACGGCGTCGGTCAATTCAAAGATGCCGGCAAATTCGAAAAACTGCGCTCGGTGTTTTCGATCCACCCGGAACCGTTCACAGTCGTAGCTCGCAAAGAAGCCAACATCAAGTCGTTTGAAGATTTCAAAGGCAAGCGCTTCAACGTGGGCAATCCAGGCTCGGGCACGCGCGCCTCCATGGAAGAACTGCTGGCCACGATGGGCTGGACGCTGAAAGACTTCTCGCTGGCCTCTGAACTGCGGCCCGACGAGCACGGCTCGGCACTGTGCGACGGCAAGATCGACGGCTTCTTCTATGGCGTCGGCCACCCGTCCGCCAATATCCAGGACCCGGCTACCACTTGCGGCGCGCAACTGGTGTCTTTGACCGGTCCTGCCGTGGATAAATTGGTCGAGAAATATGCGTATTACGCGCACGCCACCATT
>Ga0164243_10010595_pt1 | contig 13231 bp, 10 predicted proteins | sample OricompcompostOP_FD_108781 | JGI IMG/M metagenome (GOLD analysis project Ga0164243, IMG submission 108781) | Organic Plus compost microbial communities from Emeryville, California, USA - Original compost - Organic plus compost (OP) | ecosystem: Engineered > Solid waste > Mixed feedstock >... | reverse complement strand
GGAGAAGAAGCTCACCAACATGCGGTCGTCCACGGCCGACGTGACCGAGTCGATCGTCCCGCCGCGCAAGCTGTCGCTGGAGCAGTCCCTGGAGTTCTGCCGCGACGACGAGTGCGTCGAGGTCACCCCGGAGGCCATCCGCATCCGCAAGGTGAACCTGGACGCCCGCGAGCGCGCCCGCGCCGCGAGCCGCGCCAAGCACGGCTGATCACCGCACCGCGCGTACGACGCGGCCCGGCGCCCCTGGTGGGGGCGCCGGGCCGCGTCGCGTTTCCGGCCGGTCCGGTCAGCTCCCGGACGCGCTGTTCTTCGCGCCCGGCGCCCCCTTCGGTCCCTGCGCCGACTTCTTCAGGAAGCCCATGTCCTCGTAGACCGGGGTGGCGAGGCCGAAGGCGCCGGCGTTGGCGAGGGTCTTACGGGCCGCGACGAGCTGCGGGCGCTGGTAGAGGGGGATGGATCCGGCCGCCGCCCAGATCCGGGAGTCGGCCTTGCGGATCAGGTCGCGGCGCTCGGAGTCGTCGAGGGTGGCGATGGCCTGGTCGAAGAGCTGGTCGACCTGGTCGGTGCCGACCCGCGTCCAGTTCTGCTCCACGTTCAGCGAGCCGTCGGCGGCCGGGACCGGCTTGGAGTAGACGGGGCGGGCGTCGGTGGCGGGGAAGGCCGTCGCGGGCCAGGAGTACAGGGCCAGGTCGAAGTCGCCGGACGCGATGTGGTCCTTGAAGTAGCTGTCGTTGTCGACCGTGGAGATGTCGGTGCGGATGCCGATCTTCTCCAGCATCTTCGCGATCCGGCCGGCCACGGTCTCCAGTGTCTTCGAGCCCGGCCCCGACGGCAGCACGAACCGCAGCACCAGCGCCTTGCCGTCCTTGGCGACCGGGGCGGTGTCGGCGCGGGCGGGGGCCGCGGTGCCCTTGGGGGCGTAGGCGCCGGCGGGGGCTCCGCCCTGCTTCAGCTGACCGGTGCCGGTGCCGGAGTCGTGCGGGGCCTTGCCGTCGCTCTTCCCGTCCTTGCCGTCGTCCTCGCCGACGATGTACGTGCCGTCGTCGCCGTCGCCCTCGGAGCCGCCCGAGCCCTCCTTGTCGGCCTCGGAGCCGGCCGCCTCCTCGCCCTCGTCCTTCTTCGTGTCCTTCTTCTCCTCCTTCACCGGTCCGCCCGGCACCCACCCGGCGTCCGAGAGGAGCGCCCGGGCCTCCTTGGCGTCCGGCTTGCCGAGGGCGCCGCTGCTGTCGGCGTAGGCGGCCTGGCCGGACAGCGCGAGGTGGCTGCCGACGGGCTCGGCGGGCAGACCGATCGGCTTCAGCACCGCGCCGGCGATGTCCTTGCGGTCCAGGGCGCGGGCCACGGCGCGGCGGACCCGCTCGTCGGACAGGGGGCCCTCGGCGCCGTTCAGGGCGAGCTGGGTGTAGGCGGGCTCCAGCGACTTGCGCACCTCGAAGCCGCCGAGCGCCTTCTGCTGCCGTGCGTACTTCTCCGCCTTCTTGCGCAGCTTCTTCCGGGCGGAGATCTCCTCGTCGGCGGCGTCCTCGTCGGAGCCGTTGGCGACCGCCCAGGAGTGCAGCGCGTCCGCGGCGGAGCGGTCGGCCTCGGGGCCCATCAGGGGCGTGTTCCCGTCCTGCGGCAGGGCGGCGGCCGTGACGCGACGGGCGGCCTCGGGGTCGATCTCGGCGAGGTCGAGGGTGCCGTCGCTGAGCGCGGCGATCCTCTTGTCGTGCGGCACGGCCCGCAGCACGATCTTCTGCAGCTTGGCCGGGCTGCCCCACCAGCGGGGACTGCGGGCGAGGACGACCTCGTCCCCCTCGGTGTCCACCTTGTCCACCGTGAACGGCCCGGCGGTGACCTTGAGCTTCTTGCGCGCCCCGTCGTTGAAGGAGTCCGGGGTGCCCATGACCTCTTTGGGGTACAGCGGGCTGAACAGGGACTTCCAGTCGGCGTAGGGGCGGCTGAAGGTGACCTTGACCTCGAGGTCGTTCTTGCCGCGCTCGACCTTCTCGATGCGGTCGTAGCCGGCGTTGCGGGCGGTCCAGTAGGCGGTGTCCTTGCCGGACAGGGCGCGCCACTGGGCGGCGAAGTCGGCGGCGCCGATCTCCCGGCCGTCGCTCCAGACGGCCTGCTGGGCGAGCCGGTAGACGACGACCTGCTTGGGCTCGGTGTCGACGACCTCGGCGGAGGCCAGGTAGTCGGGGTTGCGCACGGCCCGGCCCCGGCCGTCCGTGCGGTACATCGACGGCAGGACGGCCTCGGCGATCCGGGCGGTGGTGGTGTCGGCGTCGGCCTGGAAGGTGTTCAGGGTGTCCGGGACGGTGTCGACGGCCCAGCGCAGCGTCCCGCCGTCGGCGATGTCGGCCCGGTCCGCGCTGGCGACGTCCGCGCCCGCGAGGGGCTCGCCCGCGGGGTCCTCGGAGCCGCATCCGGCCAGGGCGGGCAGCGTGAGCATGCCGGCGGTGAGGAAGGCGACCGAGCGCAGGACAGCGCGCGGGCCGATGCCGTCGTGGGACATCTCTGGATACCTCCGGAAAACCGCGGGCATGGTGATCACACTTGGTATTGGGCGTTCATCCGATGTATGCGGCCCACTGAAGAGGAACGGGTTCCGCATTCCCCGGCGACACGGCGGCCCCGGGCGCCAAGCCCACCCGTGCGGCGCAACGCACCCGGCGCGACGCGGCTTCGCACCGGACGATGCACCCATGCGCCTCGGCCAATCGATGCACATCCCTTCACAGCGCAAGGTGTGACGCGCAACACTCGCAGGCGCATGACCGTTGCACCGCCTTGGGCCTGAAGGACCCGTGGAAGTGAGGTCACGTCATGTCCGTGCACGACGAACTGGCGACCGTCCAGCGCTGTCTCGACGACCTGGTGAGGTCGGTGGGGCGCCTGGAGCAGCAGCTGGGCAGCGGCAGCCTGGAGCTGCGCCGCGTCCGCTCCGACACCAACCACCTGCGCGAGAGCCTCGCGCTGCTCCGGGAGACCGCCGTCACCGCGGCGGGCCCGGCCAAGCGGCCCGACCTCGTGACGATCTCCGACACCCCCTACGACATGTCGCTGTGGGTGGACAGCGACGACGAGGGTCTGGGCGCCCGCGACCGCCGCGCCCCCTGACCCCGCCCGACCGCCGCCTCCCGCCGACCCGGCACCCCGACCCCTACCGGAGTGGACAGCGTGGCCACTGGTACGGAACCCCCTGCGACCGAACCCGAGCACCGCGGCGGCGTGAGATCCGGCACGCGCGCCGCGATCTCAGCCCCGCATCTGCGGACCGACCGCTGGTGGCTGGCCCCGGCCGTCACCGCGGCCGGGCTGCTCGCCTTCGTCGTGTACTCGACCTGGCGGGCGTTCGCCAACGCGGACTACTACGCGGCGCCGTACGTGTCGCCGTTCTACTCGCCCTGCCTCGCGGAGAACTGCGAGCCGATGCGCGGCGGCCCGAACTGAGAGCTGTTCGGCAGCTGGTGGGGCATCTCGCCGGCGATCATCATCCTGATCTTCCCGCTCGGCTTCCGGCTGACCTGCTACTACTACCGCAAGGCCTACTACCGCAGCTTCTGGGCGTCCCCGCCCGCCTGCGCGGTCGCCGAACCGCACGCCACGTACACCGGCGAGACCCGCTTCCCGCTGATCCTGCAGAACGTCCACCGGTACTTCTTCTACGCGGCGCTGCTGGTCGCCTGCGTGCTGACCTGGGACACCGTGCTCGCCTTCCGCGACGAGAACTACGCGTGGGGCCACATGGGGCTCGGCACCCTGGTGTTCCTGGTGAACATCGTCCTGATCTGGGCGTACACCCTGTCCTGCCACTCCTGCCGGCACATCGTCGGCGGGAAGCTCAAGCACTTCTCCAAGCATCCCGTGCGCTACCGGATGTGGCAGTGGGTGGGCCGGCTGAACGCCAGGCACATGCAGCTCGCCTGGGCGTCGCTGATCAGCGTGGCGGCCGCCGACTTCTACGTCTATCTCGTCGCGTCCGGTGTCTTCGACGATCCGCGCTTCTTCTAACTGGGGGCCTTCATCCATGTCCGTGGTCGACCGACAGGAGTGGGACGTCGTCGTGGTCGGGGCCGGCGGCGCCGGTCTGCGCGCCGCGATCGAGGCGCGCGAGCGGGGCGCCCGTACGGCCGTGATCTGCAAGTCGCTGTTCGGCAAGGCGCACACCGTGATGGCGGAGGGCGGCATCGCGGCGGCGATGGGCAACGTCAACTCCGGCGACGACTGGCAGGTGCACTTCCGCGACACCATGCGCGGCGGGAAGTTCCTCAACCAGTGGCGGATGGCCGAGCTGCACGCCCAGGAGGCGCCCCAGCGGGTGTGGGAGCTGGAGACCTGGGGGGCGCTGTTCGACCGGACCGAGGACGGCAGGATCTCGCAGCGGAACTTCGGCGGCCACGAGTACCCGCGCCTCGCGCACGTCGGCGACCGCACCGGCCTGGAGCTGATCCGCACCCTCCAGCAGAAGATCGTCGCGCTCCAGCAGGAGGACTTCGCGGAGACCGGCGACTACGAGTCCCGGCTGAAGGTCTTCCAGGAGTGCACGGTCACCCGGGTGCTGAAGGACGACGACGAGGTCAGCGGGGTCTTCGGCTACGAGCGGGAGTCCGGCCGCTTCTTCGTCCTGGAGGCGCCGGCGGTGGTGATCGCCACCGGCGGCATCGGCAAGTCCTTCAAGGTGACGTCGAACTCGTGGGAGTACACGGGCGACGGGCACGCGCTGGCGCTGCTCGCGGGGGCGCCGCTGCTGAACATGGAGTTCGTGCAGTTCCACCCCACGGGGATGGTCTGGCCGCCGTCGGTGAAGGGCATCCTCGTCACCGAGTCGGTGCGCGGCGACGGCGGGGTGCTGCGCAACTCCGAGGGCAAGCGCTTCATGTTCGACTACGTCCCGGACGTCTTCAAGGAGAAGTACGCGCAGTCCGAGGAGGAGGCGGACCGCTGGTACGACGACCCTGACCACAACCGCCGCCCGCCCGAGCTGCTCCCCCGCGACGAGGTGGCCCGGGCCATCAACGCCGAGGTGAAGGCGGGCCGCGGCTCCCCGCACGGCGGGGTGTTCCTGGACGTGTCCACGCGGATGCCGGCGGAGGTCGTCAAGCGCCGGCTGCCGTCGATGTACCACCAGTTCAAGGAGCTGGCGGACGTCGACATCACGGCCGAGCCGATGGAGGTCGGCCCGACCTGCCACTACGTGATGGGCGGCATCGCCGTCGACTCGGACTCGGCGGCGGCGCGCGGGGTGCCGGGGCTTTTCGCGGCCGGTGAGGTCGCGGGCGGCATGCACGGCTCCAACCGGCTGGGCGGGAACTCGCTGTCCGACCTGCTGGTGTTCGGGCGCCGTGCGGGTTGGCACGCGGCGGACCGCGCGCTCGCCAGGACCGGGGTGCGGCCCCACGCGGACGACGCCCAGGTCGACGCGGCCGCGGCGGAGGCGCTGCGGCCGTTCTCGGCGGAGGGTGAAGAGCCCGCCGACGGGCCGCCCGAGAACCCGTACACGCTGCACCAGGAGCTCCAGCAGACGATGAACGACCTGGTCGGCATCATCCGCAGGGAGCATGAGATGCGGCAGGCGCTCCAGAAGCTCGCCGAGCTGCGGGCGCGGGCCCGGCGGGCGGGCGTGGAGGGCCACCGGCAGTTCAACCCCGGCTGGCACCTCGCGCTGGATCTGCGGAACATGCTGCTGGTCAGCGAGTGCGTGGCCCGTGCGGCGCTGGAGCGCACCGAGTCGCGGGGCGGCCACACCCGCGAGGACCACGCCGCCATGGACCGCGCCTGGCGCAACGTCAACCTGCTGTGCACGCTGACCGACCCCGCGGGCGGTTTCGCCGCCGCCGACGCGGTGCGCGGGCAGATCACCCTGACCCGTGAGACCACCGAACCCATCCGCCCCGACCTGCTCGCCCTCTTCGAGAAGGACGAGCTGGTCAAGTACCTGGCCGAAGAGGAGCTCTACGAGTGAGCAGCTACGAGGCCCGCTTCAAGGTGTGGCGGGGGGACGTCGACGGAGGCGGCCTGGAGGACTTCCGCGTCGAGGTGAACGACGGCGAGGTGGTCCTCGACATCATCCACCGACTCCAGGCGACCCAGGCCCCCGATCTCGCGGTGCGCTGGAACTGCAAGGCCGGCAAGTGCGGTTCCTGCTCGGCGGAGATCAACGGACGCCCCCGGCTGATGTGCATGACCCGCATGTCGGTGTTCGACCGCGAGGAGACGATCACGGTGACACCGCTGCGGGCGTTCCCGGTGATCCGCGACCTGGTGACGGACGTCGGCTTCAACTACACCAAGGCGCGTCAGGTCCCGGCGTTCGTGCCGCCGGCCGGGGTGGGTCCGGGCGAGTACCGGATGATGCAGGAGGACGTGGACCGCTCGCAGGAGTTCCGCAAGTGCATCGAGTGCTTCCTGTGCCAGGACACCTGCCATGTCGTCCGCGACCACGAGGAGAACAAGCAGGCGTTCGCCGGGCCGCGGTTTTTGATGCGGGTCGCCGAGCTGGACATGCATCCGCTGGACGCGGCCGAGGAGTCCGGCCTGGACCGCAAGCGCACGGCCCAGGACGAACACGGTCTCGGCTACTGCAACATCACCAAGTGCTGCACGGAGGTCTGCCCCGAGGGCATCAAGATCACGGACAACGCGCTGATCCCGCTGAAGGAGCGGGCGGTGGACCGCAAGTACGACCCGCTGGTCTGGCTGGGCAACAAGATCCGCCGCCGCTCCTGACAGGTCAGCGGACCCAGCCCTCCTCGAACTCCTTCCAGTTGGTCTCCGTCGCCGCGAAGTCGATGTACGGGGCGAGTCCGAAGAGTTCGCGGTCGGGGTCCGTGCGGGACAGGCCGAGACGGGCGCCCCGGACGGCGGCGGCGACGGTCTCGGCGTGCCCCCAGTGGCTCGGGTTGCTCTCGTAGTAGAACGGCAGACCCATCAGCAGGTGCGTGGTGGGCGGGGTGACCTCCAGGGCGAGCGAGGTCTGCTGGGCCACGTAGCCGCCGTAGGTGCTCTCGAAGAGGCGCGCGGTGTCGTACGACATCACGGCGATCTGGTCGACGCGCCGCGCGACCTGGCCGAAGAACTTCTGCGACCACCACTTGGGGTGGTCGGCGACGAAGCCCGCGACGGAGTGGAGGTGCGGCAGCGGGTCGATCTGGTGGGCGGCCACGGACAGCTGCGCGTCCCGGCTCCCGGTGACCTTCCGCAGGTCGTCCAGCAGGCCGAGGTAGTCCTCGTCGCCGGAGTGCAGGGGCTCCAGGTCCAGGTGGACGCCCTCGTAGCCGGTGTCGAGGACCTGGCCGGCACTGCGCACCACCTCGGCCCGGGTTTCGGCGTCGCTCAGCTCCAGGCCCTCGGGACCGCCGTTGGCGAGGACGTCCCCGAGGAACGCCTGGACGCGCACCCCGGGCAGTTCCCGGTGCACGGCGTCGATGAACCAGCGGGCGCGGGGATACACCGACTTCGGCAGGGTGCCGTCGTGCTCCAGCGGGCCGGTGTGGACGTACAGGTCCCGGACGCCGGTGTCCTTCAGACGGCCGGCGAGGGCGGTGACGTCGGCGTCCTTCTTGCGTCCGTCGACCCAGGCATGGCCGAGCCACATGGCGTCACGGTTGCGGGTGTAGGTGCCGTCGGCCGGGTCGCCCATGTAGTTGATCCGCAGCGTCGTCTCGATGGCGACGAGCGGCACGATCAGCAGCAGCGCGAGGACCAGGGCGGTGCGTCTGAGGCGGCGCACCCAGGGTCTGGGGCGCTTCTTCGCGGACTCGGGCTCGGGCGTGGGTTCCGGCTCGGGCGTGGCCTGCGGGTCGTCCGTGCGCTCGTCCGTACCGGCCGTGCCGTCCCGCGACTCCGTGTGGTCCATGCCGCCGTTCCCCTCGTCGTCGGATGTTGGGGGTGAGGACGAGGGGAACGGGTGGTGCGGTTGCGTCCACGGCTTCATGATCACGAAGGGTGGGCGCCGGGACGACGGAGCGTCAGAAAAGGCTGAGCAGCGCCTCCGCCGGGTCGGTGAGACCGGTGTCGGCCCCGGGCAGAGGCAGTTCGAACCAGACCGTCTTGCCCCGGGGCGTACGGCGTGAGCCCCAGGCGGCGCTCAGCAGGCCGACGAGCTGGAGGCCGCGGCCGCCCTCGTCGGTGTCGCGGGCGCGCCGCCGGCGAGGCTGGACCAGGCCGGAGTCCCAGACCTCGCACACCAGGGTGCGGTCCAGGAGCAGCCGGAGTCTGATCTCCCCCTCGCCGTACCGCAGGGCGTTGGTGACCAGCTCGCTGACCAGCAGCTCGGTGGTGTCGACCAGCGGCTCCATGTCCCAGGCGAGGAGCTGGGCGCGGGCGTACTCGCGGGCCCGGCCCACGCTGCGCGGCTCGCGCGGAAGGGTCCAGTCGCCCACGGAGTCGGCGGGCAGGCCCTGTACACGTGCCATCAACAGCGCGATGTCGTCCTCGCCGTGATGGGTGTCGAGCGTGTTGAGGATGTGGTCGCAGACGTCCTCCAGCGGGGCGGACGGGTCGGTGAGCGCGCCCACGAACGCCTGGAGGCCCTCGTCGAGGGGGTGGTCGCGGCTCTCGACCAGGCCGTCCGTGTAGAGCGCGAGGAGGGCGCCCTCGGGGAGTTCGACCTCCACCTCCTCGAAGGGCTCCCCGCCGACGCCGAGCGGCATGCCGGGCGGCACGTCGAGCATCAGCGCGTTCTCCCCCGGCTCGACCAGGACGGGCGGCAGATGGCCGGCGTTGGCGAACGTGCAGCGGCGGGTGACGGAGTCGTAGACGGCGTAGACGCAGGTGGCCAGGTACACCTCGGAGAGGTCTGCCTCGCGCGGGCGGCGGGCGGCCCGGGTGGCCTGCTGGACGCCTCCCGTGAACGCCTGGGACGGCCCGCCGGGCGCGCCCAGACCACGGGCGATCTCATCCAGCTGGCCCAGGACTTCGGCCGGTTCGAGGTCGAGCTGCGCCAGCGTCCGTACGGCGGTGCGCAGTTCGCCCATGGCGACGGCGGCGCGCAGGCCGCGGCCCATGACGTCGCCGACGACCAGCGCGGTGCGGTGGCCCGGCAGTTCGATGACGTCGAACCAGTCGCCGCCGACCTCGCCGGTGCGGCCGCTCGCCGCGTTGCCGGGCAGGTAGCGGCAGGCGATGTCCAGACCGGACGCCTCGGGGTCGCCGGGCGGGAGCAGGGAGCGCTGCAGTATCAGCGCGCGTTCGTGCTCGCGGCGGTAGAGGCGGGCGTTGTCGATGCAGACGGCGGCGCGGGCGGCCAGTTCCACGGCGAGGTCGCGGTCGCGGTCGCCGAACGGCTCGCTGCCCTTGGTGCGGGCGAACTGGGCGAGGCCCACCACGGTGTCGTGGGCGACCATCGGCACGGCGAGCGTGGACTGCACCAGGCCGCCGTCCTCGCCGGGCACGGTCTGCGGGCGGGCGGTGCGCAGGGCGCTCGCACAGGGTGAGTTGAACGGGTAGTGGTGGACGGCGCCCAGCTTCACCGGCTCCCCGGTGCCGCTGATGGGCCCGTCGGACACGGCGCTGGCGAAGGCGACGCGGCGCACCTCGGCGCTGCCGTCGGCGAGTCCCGGCGGGGTCTCGTCGCCGGCCAGCAGCCCCTGGTAGAGGTCGACGGTGGCCAGGTCGCAGAAGCCGGGCACGACCACGTCGAGCAGCTCGCGGGCGGTGGTCTCCAGGTCGAGGGAGTTGCCGATGCGCGCGCCGGCCTCGTTCAGCAGGGCGAGATTGCGCCGCGCGGCGGCGGCCTCGCGGGCGGCGGCGCGGCGGGCGGTGATGTCGGTGCCGAGCCAGGCGATGCCGATGGGGCGGCCGCTTCCGCTGTGCACCCGGTAGAGGTTGACGGACCAGTGGCGGCGCTCGTCGGAGCCGGGGACGAACCCGGTGACGTGCATGTCCGTGATGGACTCGCCGGTCTCCAGCACCCTGCGCAGGGTCGCCGCGACCCGCTCGGCCTCACCGCGCGGCAGGTAGTCGTGGACGTCCTTGCCGCGGTGGTCGTCGGGGGCGCCGCCGAAGAGGGACGCGAACCGCTCGTTGGCGCGGCGGACCCGCAGGTCACGGTCGATCAGCACGAAGCCGAAGGGAGATTGGCCGAATATGGCCTGCGAGGCGGCCAGATCCGTCTCGATACGGCGCAGCGTGCGGACGTCGACGACGATGCAGACGGCGGCCTTCTCGCCCGCCTCGGTCCGCGTCGGCATGACGTAGACCTCGGCGATGCCCTCGCGGTCGCGGTCGTCGTCCGCCATGTGGGCGGGCAGCCGGAACGGCACCACGCCGGTCCACTCGCGGCCGTCGAGGATCTCCGCCATCTTGCGCTGGCCGCGCTCCCTGCGGACGGGCTCGAGGAACGCCTCGATGGGGTCGGCGCCGACGGCGCGCTCCGCGGGGATGCCGAAGATCTGCTCGGCGCGCAGGCTCCACTGGTCGACCAGCCCGTCGGGGCCGATCGAGAAGGACGCGACCTTGATGTAGTCGTACATGGAGCCGGGCGGGGCGGTCTGCCACATGGCGTCACCGGACGGGGCATCGCCGGATAGGAGGCCGTCGGCGGCCTCGTTGCTCGAGCCGCCCGACGAGTCCTCGGACTCCGTGGCCTTCGCTGGTATCTCGCTCACGCGAACCGTCCCCTCCAGCTCACCGCGTCCGGCACCGGTCACCGGGGGCGGCTGCCCGCAGTATCCAGCACTACGGCGCCGCACAACACGGTGTTCACGATCACAGCACGGTCCCGATGCTTTTCGGTCCACACCGTGAGAACACTTCCAGTCTTCTAACCAGCGGACACGCCGTCGAATCCCCTCGTTCGACAACCGTCATGGACGGTTACCGGTCACGGGGTACGACGAGGGCCCGCAACCCCTGCGAACTGCCGTGCGGGACCTCACCGGGGGACCGCGAGTTCGCACCACACCGTCTTCCCGTGCGGCCCGGTCCGGTGCCCCCAGCGGCGGGAGGAGCGGGCCAGGAGCTGGAGTCCGCGCCCGCTCTCGTCGTCGAGGCGGACGTCGCGTGTGCGCGGCGGTTCGGGGACCGGGTCGGACACCTCGAGGAGCAGCACCCCGTCAGGGCCGGCGGGCCGGCTCAGGCACACGCCGACGGGTCCGGTGGCGTGCCGCAGGGCGTTGGTGACGAGTTCGCTGACCAGCAGTTCCGCGAGATCGGTGACGCCGTCCAGCTCCCACCGGCGGAGTTGTTCACGCACGGCGCGACGGGCTGCCCGCACCGCGTTCAGGTCCGCGGGGAAGGTCCACGTGGCCCGGTCGCCGTCGGTGTCGGTCACGCGGATCACCTCCCCGCCGAGCGAGTCAGGCAGTCCGACCGTGTCCGGTTTCATGTGGTCAATAGCCACATACCCGATATCCCGGACGGAGTACCGCGCACAACGGCGCGAGGCGCGGACCGTGCGCGCGGTGGTGTGCCGACGGCGCGCTCACACATCGTCATCCTCACGACGGTGCGCCTGAATCACACGTCAGAAGTGCAGGCTGCCCGCTGCCCGCAGGTCGTCGAAGAGCAGCTGGTCGACCGGGGGCACGCGGGGCCGGTCCGCGTAGGAGAACCAGGCGATCTCGTCGATCTCGCTGCTCGCGGCGAGGGTTCCGGCGAAGTCGGCGGTCCAGCAGCTCATGCGCACCACGGTGCCGTCGGGGGCGCCGGGCACCTCGGCCTCGTAGGTGCCGACGTGCTGCGCCGTGGCGGGGTCGAGGAGCACGGTCAGCTCCTCCTCGATCTCGCGCAGCAGCGTCTCGACGTCGCTCTCGGCCCCCTCGCGTTTGCCGCCGGGGATGTAGAAGACGTCCTTGCCTCGCGGCCGGGCGCACAGGATCCTGCCGTCCTCGATGCGCACCCACGCCACCGTGTCGATCAGGGTCGGCATCACTCCGCCTTCGTCGTCCGTCACCTCGGGCAGGACCCTAGCCGCCCGGTGCCGGTGCTTCTCACGCCCGGTCCTCCAGGGCGGCGATCGTCTCGTCCAGCCATGCGCGCTCCTCGGCGGTGGTGGCGCGGGCGATGCGCAGCATGCCCTGCCGGAACGGGTCCGGGGCCTCCTCGGCCCGCATCGGCTCGCCGTCACGGTGGAAGAAGCTCGACGGGGTGTCGAGGAACGCCTTCCGGCGCCGCAGGACCGCGGCCTGCCCGGCGGGGTCGGGGAGGAAGCGCAGGAACGCCAGCAGGGTGAAGAAGCGCTGCCCGTCGCTGATCTCCACGTCCTTCGGCTCCCTGAGCCGGTCCATGAGCGCGGCGCGGCCCGCGTCGGTGAGGGACAGCACCCGGCGGGCCGCCGCACCGCTGCCGGGTTCGGTGTGCTGCTCGACCGAGCCGGCCTTCACCAGCCGGGTGATGGCCGGATAGAGGGCGCCGTCGCTGACCGGGCGGATGTGGCCGTTCAGCGCCTGGAGGCGCGCCTTCAGCTCGTAGCCGTGCAGAGGCTCCTCGTGGAGGAACCCCAGGATCGACAGCTCCAGCATGGCCGCTCCTCCTGCCCGTGTTGTGGCCGCTTCCCTCCGTGCGCTTGTCCGCCCGGCGGCTCGATGCTATCTCTTTTCGCGGTACCTCGATTCGATGTACCGCGAAAAGAGGGGGGTTCATGGTGGAAGCCCTACGGCATCGGCGCACGCTGGTCTCGCTGGCGTGCCCCGTCTATGTCGAGCTGCTGGCCGGGGTGACGGCCGGGATCATCAACATGGTCTGGGTGGCCCGGCTGGGCGGGGACGCGGTGGCCGCGGTGGCGGTCGCGACGAACGTGGAGAACCTGCTGCTCGGGGTGATCCTCGTGGCGGGCTCGGGCACGACCGTGCGGGTCGCGCGGGCGCGGGGCGCCGAGGACGCGGCGGCGCTGCGGTCCGCCGTGCGCGGCGGCTGGGCGATGTGGGCGCTCGTGACGCCGGTGGTCGCGGCCGGCGGATTCCTGATGCGGGAGCCGCTGGCCCGGCTGGTGCTGGGCGGCGACGACGGCCGCGCGGTGGAACTGGCGAGCGGCTTCTTCGCGATCGCCCTGCCGGGCATCGCGGTGTACTTCGCGGCCCACGTCGCCGACGGCGTCCTCAAGGGCGCGGGCGACACCCGCACCCCGATGTGGCTGTCCCTGCTGGCGAACGGCCTGATCCTCGTGCTGGACCCGCTGTTCGTGTTCGGGCTGGGCCTCGGGGTGCGCGGGGCGGCCGTCTCGACGGTACTGGGCCGGACGGCGGCGCTGGCCTGCGGACTGGTGGTGCTGCACCGCCGGGGGCTCCTGCGCCGGCCGGGCGCCGGG
>Ga0164243_10010594_pt1 | contig 13231 bp, 13 predicted proteins | sample OricompcompostOP_FD_108781 | JGI IMG/M metagenome (GOLD analysis project Ga0164243, IMG submission 108781) | Organic Plus compost microbial communities from Emeryville, California, USA - Original compost - Organic plus compost (OP) | ecosystem: Engineered > Solid waste > Mixed feedstock >... | reverse complement strand
GGAAACAGCCGCGCCACGGCTGGTGATTGACGCCTCCATCGATTGGGTGAAAGGCACGACCGGCAAAGCGCAGCAAATCGTACTGTCCACCACCACGGGGTACTACAGCACCTCCTTCCCGACTGTTTCCGGCGCTGAAATCACCATCACCAATTCCGCGAATACGGTCTTCCGGTTTACAGAAAGCCCCGGCACGGGAATATATACCTGCACTGACTTCCTGCCTGTTGCCGGGGAAAGCTATACCCTGAAAGTAGCGCTGAACGGGCAGGTATATACGGCCACTGAAACGTGTATAGGCGTACCCGTTATCGCTGATAATATTGAACAGGATAATGCCGGCGGATTTGGAGGGGATGAAATAGAAATTGCCTACTACTACCAGGATAATGGCAACGAGGATAATTATTACCTGCACCGCATTGCATCACCTGCTGCCAAATACCCGGATTATAAGGCTAAGGATGACCAGCGTAGCCAGGGTAAGCTGATAAAGGAATATTACTCCGATAAGGAGCTGAAACCGGGCGACCTGGTCCACATTCAATTATATGGCATTTCCCGGAGGTATTATGATTACTTCAGGAAACTGTTAGCTGCATCCGGCGCCGGCAGCGGGCCTTTCCAGGCAACGCCGGGATCAGTAAGGGGGAATATTATTAACCAGACGGAGTTTGACAATTATGCCTATGGGTACTTTAGGGTGTCCGAGGTAGCGATGAAGGAGTATGTGGTGAAGTAGCGCGGAGGCAAGGTGGAATATTGCAGCGGTAGGGATGGAGGCGCCGGGAAAAGAACCAGCAGTTGAAGAGTGCCGCAACGATGTCTAATAGCATTCCAACTGCTGGTAACATAAACCTTTTACAAATTGATCACTACTCCCAGGTTTGCCACGGCGCCGGTACCTTTCACATAATAACGGCCTTCCGTGGTAGCGCCCCGCACAGCGGAGTGTGTAGGGTAATAGTCGGCGTTAAAGAGGTTGTTAACCGCAAACGTCAACAGTACATGCTTCAGCTTATAGGAAGTGTACAGATCAAACAGCGTATAGCCGTTTACGGGGTATTTACCATAGTTCCAGGCATCTTTCGGGAAAACATCGCGGGAGCCGATGCTGGTCATCTGCATGGAGATATCCCAGCGGCGGGTAATTTTGACGTTCACATTCCCTCCCACTTTGACCGGTGAAATGGTGGAGTTATCGATCTTTCCTGCATAGGAGCCGTCGTTGCGGGTATCTTCTTTGCCGTCCATGTAGCCGAGGATACCGCCCAGCCTTAACCAGCTGGTGGCTTTATAGCCCAGTACTGCCTCTACGCCGTAAATCTTTTGCGGTAGCTGGATCAGCTCGAAGCTGCCGGGCGTTACCTCTTTAAAGGTCGCCCCCTTCTTACTGGTGCTGTAATAGCCGGTTACTTCGTAATGGAAACGTTGGATATCCCCGTTGACGCCCAGCTCAAAATTATTCACTTTTACGGGCGTAACGTCGATGGCATTCAGGGAAACGCCATTCCGCAGGACGAGCCCAATATCGCCGATAGAGTAGCCCTGGGAGAAGCTGGCAAACGGCTGCATACAGGCGTGCCTGTTATACCGCAGGCCGGCATTGAATACCAGCGCATCGTAAGTATTGGTGGCGCCAGGCACAAAGTTGGTTCCTTTGGTCATATCGCTGACTTTAAACAGCAGGTTCTCGTAACGTACGCCAGCTTTGAATATCCAGTCCTTAGCCAGGATGAATTTGGACTGCAGGTATGGCGCAATGCTGTTCATATTCATGTCCGGCGTAACGAGTTTATCCGCCATGTCCTTTTGTACGGTATGGTCCTTCAGGAAGTCTATTCCATAAATTAAGAGTACCTGGTTATTTCCCGGCAGCTCAAAAGGCGTTGAAAAATTGAAGCGGCCACCCCAGTGGTCGGAATAGATTTGATTATAGGCTTCAAATACGGAGTTGATATCGTTGTAATAAGCGGTCACATTGGCTTCCGTTTTACCGAAGGTACCGGTGTATTTGATGTTCAGCGTTTTATTATAGGGCGTGCCGCCGAGGATGTTGGTATCACCGCGGACTCCTATTGCCGGAGATACGCCGAAGTTCCCTTTGGTACCAATGTATTTACTGTCCTGTATGCTGTTGAAATAGTTGCCCATTACCTCGATCCGGTGCCTGGTTGAAAAGTCGTACCCTAATTTCACCAGGGCATTGTAGGTCCGGGTTTCTCCCAGGCCGTAAAAAGGGCTGACCACCACACCGTCCGCGGACCGTACCACACCGGAATGGGCCATTTTCCCCTGCACGACGTAGTCAAATTTGCCTATGCCGCCTTTGAAAACCTGGGAAATGTTATAACCATAGGTTTCATCGGCTTTAGCCAGGTTCAGGCTGTTGTTGAAGTAGGTGGAGGAGCTGAACGGGACGGTCTTTTCCGGCTTTATGGTGATGTAGTTGATGATACCGCCTGCGCCCCCGTTTCCATACATGGAAGAGGCGCCGTTAATGACCTCTACGTGGTCAATAGCGCTGACGTCAATGGTTTTGAGGTCCCTCCCGCCATTGCGCAAGGGGGTGGACTGCGGTACGCCGTCAATCAACACGAGGAAGTTCCTGCCGCGCAGTTTCCCGATAAAGTTGTTCTGCCCTTCTTCGCTGGGTGAAATACCGGGTATTTTTTGCATCAGGATATAGGGCAGGTTATTGCTGATCTGCGACTGCCTGGCCAGTTCATTCCGGGATATCAGTACGACAGACGACGGTACTTCATTAACACGCTCGGCTATACGACTGGCGGTGACGATCACATCTTTCAACTGGCTGGTAGTATCAGTGAGGCTTCGCATACGGCTGCTATCCTGCCCTGCGGCCTGCGTGGCGATAGCGGCGGTTAAAAGCGCTGAAATATAGGCTGATCTCATAAATTATAAAGCGTTTTGACTGGCATTCCCGGCTTAAAGGCCGCAAAATTAACGGTCACAGGCGGGAAATAATGATCAAAAGCGGAAAATTTTAGCGGTGGGAGATGCGGATCGGGAAAATTGACATTTCCTGATCCAGTCGGTTAACATTGAAAGGATAATACATGTCTACTTTTTGACAATGTAAATTTTGGTTATCCATTGGCTACCCCGGGCCTGAACATTTGTATAACAATTTTGGAGATTATTAGCATCGTTCTATTTTCAAATAAGGTTCTTTTGTTTTTTCCTAACAAAAAACCCACGATATGAAAAAACAAAACCCTCTGACAAGGGTAACCAGGCAGGTTACCTTTGGCGCTGCTGTAGTCATTCTTGCAGGCGCTGCAATTTTAACTGGATGTAAAAAAGACGCAAAGACCCTCCCCGACGTAGCAGGTATTGAACGCCCCGGCAATACCGCCACCACTGAAACCTACCAGTCAGGCACCCATAACGGCTTCTTCTGGTCCCTCTGGAAAAGCGATGGCGCTACCGGCACTGTAAATTACGCCAATGGCCCCGGCGGTAATTACAGCGTTAACTGGACGGGTTTCAATGGTAATTTCACCTGCGGTAAAGGTTACTCAGTAGGCTCCCCTACCTACAAAATCGGGTATAACCTCGGCGTTTATGCCAATTCCGGCGGCGGTACCTTCGGCTGGTACGGATGGAGCCGGAACCCTTATTACGAGTACTATGTAAATGAAACCTGGGGTGCAGTATCGCCGCATACCGGCACCTATTTAGGTACATTCGAAAGCGATGGCGCGGGCTATAACGTCTGGACACGCTGGATGACGGGCAAAAACATCGATGGCGGCGATGGCTTCCGGCAAATCTACAGCTCGAGAGTTACCAAAGTTTCCACCGGTCAAAACCGGGTCATTACCTTTGCCAACCACTATAACAAGTGGAGCAGTTACGGATATACGCTTGGTCAGCTGAATATCCCGGCTATCATGGTTTCAGAAACCTGGGGCACCAATACCAACGGTAACATTAACTGTACCATCTGGATGCAATAATTTGATTACAGACCAATACTGCCTGGCGTGCTGCCAGGCAGTACTTTCCGCCCGGGTATCCGATGGATTTACCCGGAATAGGCTTCCCTGTTTTATACTTTTCCATAATCATTTATGATGAAATTTTATTTTCCGTTACTTTTCATTTTTGCGATAGCAGCCTGCCAGTCCCCTGCCGTTAAACACGCGGAGGTAAAGAAAAACTTCCTGATCGGCAAATGGCACAGGTTCTCCATGGCCAATGGTTACAGCGAATTTGATATTGATTCGCAGTATGTTGTTTTTTATAACCAGAAAGTAGGCCGGTACGCGCTTGCGTACACGATAGAAAATGACTCCCTGAAATACCTTACAAACCCTTACGCCGCCAAGATTACCGACTATGGCGACTCCGTACTGCTGGAAGGCAATGATAGCACGCAGGCTACGTTATACCGGTTTAATGACTCGCAGGCTCCTTTCAAGTCGATCCCGGAGGTGAAAGATTCCTTGTCATTTGCAGGATACCTGGCGGGTTTTGATAAGAGGTTGATACAGGCATTTGAGAAAGTGGGAATAAAGTTTTCCGATGGCAATGAGATGCCCGGTGAGGCGGTGTATGAGGAGTTAATGAAAAGGAGGCGGCAGGAGTAATGGATAATTTAAATATATATGCCGTTGATGCATTGACCGGGGAAGAGATCCTGCTGTTCGATAATAGTATTCATGGTTATGACAACCTGTTCAACAACGAATGGGACTTCAGCAAAATGCCGCCGCGCAAAGCTGACAAGGTTAATGTGGATGCCGCAGGTAACGAGGTATTTGAGGTGGTGGTGCGTACCTACCATAACATTGACTATGAAGATGCAGACGAGGGGTTTGTGCAGGAGAATGGTCTTATCCGGTTAATCGATCGCAGGGAGGCGGATGTGGAATATGTGAAGCGTAATGGGTTTGATGGCGTTGCGATTGTATTGTATGCGGAGAATGGGGATATGGTGATGGTGCATCAGCGGGAGTTGGCGTAGATTCTTAGGGGGCGGTTGTGAGTGTTGGTCAGGGAGTTTGGGGGATTGGTTATGCTACCAGACATGCGAATTACGGTTAAGTTGGAAGGCATTGATCCCCCTGAAAATGCATATACAGCACCGCCAGCAGCCTTAATTTTTTTTACTAACTTTAAGAATGGAATACAACGAATTAAAACATTCTTTCAACACCCTAACAACTTTAATAATTGATAAAGCTGGAGTTGAGGGAAAAATTATTTCACCCCAGGAGATTGCCATGGCTATTGGCATTACAATGGAGCAATACATGACTTATAGTCATTCAGATATGGTGGCAGAAGAGTTGATTGAGAAGCTCAAACAAAGTTTCGCGTATTTCCTCCGGGATATTGTCTTTGAAAAATTTGAGATGGATATGGAGGTTCCATGTGAGCCGAGAATTCCCATTCAGCCATGGGATGAAGGAGAATAAAGGTTTGTTTTAGGATTTTTTTTAGATTAACTGTTGCTACTTGTAGGTTTTTGGGTACAATACCCGCACCTTTTTGTTTTGGTTCTTCGAAAATTGGTGGATATTATCTAAAAGAAATCAGGTTGTACGAAAGGAACTCGACTAAATGTTCAGCTAAAAACAAAACCCCGCGCTGTGCGCGAGGTCTTTAAGTCTTTCAGTTAGCCCACTGGTACTCAAACGTCCCTTCCATTAAAAGTGTATTACTCTACCACTAAACTACCGAATCATCCAAAGCCCGCACAAACCATACAAAAACCTACTGATTCCCCACCCCCTAGTGAAAAATCGCAATCCCCCCCGCTCCTACTGCCAGCGCCAACAATCCATAATACGCCGCCTTCGTATAAGGCCTGTCCCCAAACCGTATATTGATCCCCGTTACCCCCGCAAATGCAGCCGTCTTCGGTACCACCTTGTAATAATTCACATGCGGGTACATCAACAGCACCAATATCACACCCGTCACCAGCAACGTAATTCCTAAATACAAACTGAACTTGCTGCGCGGCCCCGCCCCGCGCGTCGGCCATAGAATACCCAGGTAAGCTAAATAGGCAGCAAATGCGAGAAAGTGAATTAATAATACAATACTAAAGAGCATATACAACAGATTTTCTGGTCGCATAGAGATAATACACGCCAAGCGCCAGGCAAACGATCAGCGCCGCCAGGTGAGGGTAAATAGCCGCTGCCGGGTGATGCGGGTTCTCCAGCACCAGCCGCAAATCATTTGCCGGCACAGGCGCCATGCAAAGCATCAGCCAACCCAAACTCCGGTACTCCTTCGTGAATAGCAATACCAGCGATAACACGCCAATGCAAAAATCCCGCATCGCCTTGATATTATGGAGCTCAAAATGGTCCGTAGGGCCAAGGTCAATACCGAAGTCCGTAGCAGCTACAGCCGGTACGGTAAAAAAGCGGTAACCGATGAAAAGAAGGAAAAGCCCGGTACCCAGGGCAGTGAAGTAAGCTGTTTTTGATAATGTTTTCATGTTATAGCGTTTTAATGATAACACAAAACTATCACCCGCTATCTCCCCGTTCGTTCACCCAGGTTAATAAATTCACCCGCTGCAAAATTTTCCATAAAACGCCGGCTACCCAACAAAATCTTGCCGCATGACGGCCAATCCGGACATTTTTATTAAATTAACGGTCATATATCAACCAAAACTTTTATCCTGGAATAGTATGGGGTTAATTAGTATAGATAATGAGCGAAACATACTGAATCAAATTGCCAACAATGACGAGCAGGCCTTTGTGGCCCTTTTTAACGGTTATGTACAACAGACAGGAAAAATCGTTTTCGCCATCACCGGCTCCAAAGTACAAACGGAAGAAATCGTGCAGGACGTGTTCCTCAAAGTCTGGAACGAAAGGGCCAAACTGCCGGAAATTAAAAAATTCAACAGCTACCTTTTCATTCTCCTGAGAAATCATACCATCAATTATATCAACAAACAGATCACGGAAAGAAAACACCAGGCGCAATACGCCAATTACGTAGAGCAGACGGAACTTGCGCCGGATACAGCGCCGATGGCCGAACACCTGGAAAAAGCCATAGACCGGCTGCCTACCCAGCAAAAAACCGTCTTCCTCCTCCGCGCCCAGGGCTACAGAGTCCAGCAAGCCGCTCACTTTTTCCATCGACGCCATCCGCTCCGAAGACGGGAAAATCATGCAGACGCTCATGGATTACAAAGTAAAAACCTGGTGGTGGAACAAAGCTTATACGAGCAAGGAAAAGACGGCAAAGGAGATCGACGATAAGCGGGAAATGGTACTCCGGCCGGGTATCGACATCAACCCCGTGAACGGCGCCATCGTCATCTATCCTGAATTCGATACGCTGCAAATGCCTAAGGGAAAATATACGCTGGATATCCGCGTGAAAAACTCCGGCGGAGAAATGTTGCTGAAAAATGCGCTCACCATCAACATCTCCTACGCGCTGGATTACGCCTACCGCTTCCAGGGTATTGACGGTAACCTCACCGGCATAGATGTGAAGTTTGAAAGAACGCAGCTCACCGGCAATAAAATACTCGTGTACGTGACGGATAAAAATGATCAGCCGGTAGACCCGAAAAAGCTGCTGGGCTACGATTATTCCACCACCGCAGGCGTGCCGGATCTCAAGGACTGGCATAACCTCGGGCTGGAAAACCCCACCAAATACACAGAATTCCCGGACCGCCTGGAACTGGAAGTCTCCAAATTTCCTATCCCCTACGTGCAGGGCCAGGTCGTGCGCATAGATATGTATAACAACGGCGATGTCAACGGCGCTTACTTCAACTACTGGTTCGATTTTGCCCTCCGCAAGGAAGGCGTATGGACCATCCGGATAAAGCTGTTGTCCAGGTAACCTGCTGCTGCTTCAGTACGACAAAGGGTGTATCACATGCGGATACACCCTTTTTTATTAAACACACTACACAACATTTGCCTATTTATCAAAATGCTCCTCTATCTCCCGCTCCTTGCCTGCCTGGTCTTTCACGGTAATATGCACATGATAATGCCCCGCCGGCGCAGCGCTCACATTTACGTGCTTATGCAGATGGTAGGTCGTCTGGCCAACCATGGCCGCATCCGTGTAGGTTACCTCATAGGCCCATGCCCCGTGAATTTCAATCGTCACGCTGGCAATTTTATTCGGCGCACTGATATCTCCCCCCACATGTAAATCCGTTTTATCTGTATTCAGCTTCAGTTCCAAACCAGCGAGGGATGGTAAAGTAGCGTCCACCTTAATTTCCAGCGCGGATTCCGCCACCGTCTGCCGGCCCTGCTGGTCAATAACGGTGACGATTACACGATAATTACCCACCGCTGCCTCCGCAGGTATATCAATATGTTTGTGGAAGTCCGCATTCTTCGCGCCGGCTAACCCTGCCGTATATACGGAGTCAAACGCCCATCCGCCGGCCGTTTGCGGGCGTATTTCCAGTTTCACCTCGCGGATGCCGCCCGGGGCAACAATTTCCGCATCCAGGTGTAAATCGCTGCCGGCATACGCTACTTTGCTGTTGCCGCTGCCTACTTCTTTCAGGCTGATAGTGGCTTGTGGCGCTACGTCGTCTTTTTTGGAGCAGGCGAATAAGAAAGCCGACATCGCCAGCGCCATCCCGAATTTTCCAAGGGATAATCTCATGATAGTTTAAATTTTAAATGAATAAAAGGTGTGAATGGATTAAATAATTTTGATGCTGATGCCCCGGATCGTTTGCCAGCCCTCCTTGTCCGTCAGCCGGATCATGAAATGGTAGTCGCCTGGATCCACATCCGCCGGCACGGCAATTTCCGCAGTGGCCGTATAATCGCGGCTGCCGGCGGGGATCGGGTAGTCCTTGATGTGCAGCATTGGCTTCACCGGCGCTTTGACCGCATCCTCCTCGCAAACCTTCACCTCCGTGCTATGCGTGTGATGGTCGAAGTTGTGATGGATGTCCAGGCTGTACGCGCCTAACGCCATATTATCGGTGAACCGCGCGCGGAACGTGAACGTCTTGCCCCGCTCCACCATACTGCACTGCTGCGGAAACGCGCCGCTGACGCCCAGGTCAATCTCAGGGTACGTGGTATCCGCCTGCGCATCGTCCTTACTGCAGGCGTAAAAAGTCATGGCGGTCAGTACCAGTAACAGGTAATACATTCGTGTTTGTTTCATGCTGTTTTTATTTTTTTAGGGAGAAGTTAATGCTGCGCCGCTGCACCTTCCCGGCCTCGGGTAACGGTTACGGGCACACTAAGCCGTATTACTATATTTCTTCCTGGCTCGGGTAAAGCGATCAGACGGTAGAAACTCGTATGGTCCAGGTACGCCTTATTCAATAAGTTCTGCACCTGCAGGTGGAGCTGTACAGCCTGCCCTTTGATATGCAGCCTATGTCCGGCGGAAAATCCCAGCAACTGATAACCGGGCGTCATCCGCTCCGGCGGCACTATGCGGCGCTGCGCAGCGGTAATCCGGTAGTCGAACCCCGCATAGGTATGCGCATTCACTGCGTACGTAAGGGATAGCAGCGCGGAAGGCGGCGGCGTAAACGGTAACGTATATCCCTTCTTACTGCCGGAGAGCTGGCGGTTATACAGGTATTCCCCCGCAACGCCCAACTGTAGCCGTTTCACTAGCTCGTATTGCGCCTGCAGCTCCGCCCCGTACCTCCACACCCTGCTCTGCGCATAATAAAACACCTGGTTACCCGCGCCGTACTGGTAGTCATGCTCCGCCGTGGGATTGAGATAGATGTAATTGGAGAAGTAATTGAGATACGGCGTGAGCTGCGCGGACCACCGGTCCGCCTTCCAGCCGAGGCCGAGGTCCAGCTGGTAGCTCTTCTCCGGGGAAAGGTTCACATCGCCCCGCTCGTACCTGAAATAATGATAGTTCACGCCGTTCGCCCCGAGTTCCTTCGCAATAGGCATACGAAAGCTGCTGCCCACATTGGCTCTCAACGAAAATCGGTCCGGCTGGTAGCTGACTCCGAACGACCAGTTCAGGCTCGAGAACCTCCTCGTAGCCTGCGTTGCGCGGGATAAATACACATACGCAGTATCTTTTCCATGTATCAGCGGCGAGGTAAACCAATCCGCATAAGGATCGATGTGGATTCTGCCGGCATCGAACCGCAGCGCGCCATGCAGCAGCAAGGCATCCGAGAGGGCCAGTTTATCGTACACATACAATCCGCCCTGTAGCTGGGAAAAAGCCGGTATCAGGAAACTCCACCCGTCAATACGGTTACGCTGGTACGAAATCTCCCCGCCATACCGCAGCTCGTGCCGACCCAGCTGCCAGCGGTCGCTCAGGGCCGTGTTCCAGACGGTTTTATCGTACTGCCGTTCCAGTGTTTTAGGCGTCGTCCTGCCTTCCGGGTACAGGGGCGGCATATACCCATGGTTCACGTAGTTGTTCCACTCCTGCCGGAAGTTGCGCTGGAAGCTGGTTTGCCATTGCGCTGTATGGCCGCCTATATGAAAAGTGGTGCTGTTAACGAGTTTGTAATGCGTTACCTCCTGCGATGGCAGCTGTATATCGCGGGAGGAGCGGTCGTGCAGCGCGGCATCCACCCGCCGCGGTTCCAGCCCGTGCGCATTGGCGAAGAAGCCGGACTTATTATACACAATGCTTCCGTAAAATGTGGTAGTCCATCGCTTCCCGATCCAGCCGGTGCTGAGGTGCAGGTTGCGCTCCCGCCCGGCCGTATTGCGCACCTGGCGGCGGTGCAGCGGCGCGGCATAACTGTACACGTACACGGTATCCGCCGGCACGCGGTAGTCGCCATAGTCGGTAGCCGTCACCCGGGTGGTTATAAACCAGTGGTCCGTACGCGTAAATACCTGGGCGGACAAGGCTACCTGGTCATTATTGGTTTTTCCGGCAATATCCACGGAGCCGCCATGGGTGTGCGCTGCCGGCGGTGCGGGCGATTTGATGTCAATCGCCCCGCCGATCGCGTCCGCACCAAAGAGAAAGGCCGCAGGCCCTTTCACTATCTCTATTTGCCCGGCGTTGAACTGATCGATTTCCAGCCCATGGTCCGCGCCCCATTGCTGCCCTTCGTGCTTGATGCCATGCTCCGCCACCACTACCTGGTTGAAGCCGAGGCCGCGTATCAGCGGTTTGGAATTGCCGGAGCCAATGCCGATGGATTTAATACCAGGCAGCTTCTCCAGGGATTTCATTAAACTGCCGCCCATGTTGCGGCTGATGTAATCGCGGTTAACGATTTCCATAGGCAGCGCGCTTTCCCGGATGCGCCGCTCGGTGTGACTGCCCGTCACCGTCACGCCCTTCAAAGTATCCTTTGCTACCTGGCGCTGGGCATACGCTCCCCTGCTCCATGCCGCCAGCAGCAGCATACAGCCAATAATAATTCGCATACTAATTGTGCACTTTTGAATAAAAGCCAACCCGAGCAGGCATAGGCATCCCGCTACAGTACATACCAATAAAAGAGGAAGATTACGCTACAGGAGGGCCCTGGATAGAGAAGAAGTACCTGGGCGCCGCATACGTATAGGCGTGCAGGTTAGCGTAATGAACGGATAAAGGGCAGGTGACGGCATTATTGCCATGCGCTGCACCCCATACCAGGTAAGGCGTATCATGATGCGCCACATGCATGCAATGACATTTGAGCTGGGCTTTAACTAGCTTGGCCTGCGTTGCATGCGGCGTTTCCAGACAGGTATGCGTATGGTCCGCAAAGCAGTCGTGCAGCCAATCAGCCGGCGCCTGGCTGATGGTAAACATCGCCAGGAGCATCCAGGCCATTACGGCACGCCATGCATTATTCCTGTTTGAAAATAAATGAAACATGGTTGCAAAAATAAGAAATAGCTGTTATGATCCAAGAAAAATTAAAAAAATAACAAGGCAGGCTTCGTAATCATGCTGCGGGATTTGCTTCGCGATTAATAGGAATGAAAAAACTGCTCATTGCAACAATGTAACAGTGCCGCTGCTACGCACCAGCCCCGCCTGCTCCCCTCCTTCATATTCCAGCACCCACACATACGTCCCTGTTTCCGCTAGCCGGCTGCCGCTGTTATGCCAGCTGCCATTCCACCCATCCCCCGGCTTATTGGTGCTGTAAATCAGCTGGCCCCAGCGATTGTAGATACTGAACCTGAACACGCGCAAAGTACAATGCACTACGGGCCTGAACACGTCATTGCGGCCATCGCCGTTGGGCGTAAAGGCATTGGGCAGGTACACCTCGCAACCGCAGGCGCCGTACTGCACGGTTACGGCATCGCTGGCGCGGCAGCCATAGCGGTTTTGCACGACTACCGTGTAGGTACCCGCTGCATGGACTACCTTGCCCGGCGTGCTGCTGAAAGCGCCGCCCTCCCAGCTGAAGCCTGTTACATCATTGCTGTAACGGGGTTGCAGCAGTAGCTGCGTGCCGCTGCAAACCACCGTATCCGCCGGCAGCGCAACCCCGGGCAGCGGGCCTATTTCAATATCCGCAGCCACGCCGTTTGCAGGGCCGCAGGAGCTGCTAATGCTGTATTGGATGGTATAACGCCCCGGCGTAGCCCAGGTGGCCGTTAAGGGCGTGCCGGTACCCTGCGTAACGGGGTTGCCCGTAAGCGACCAATTAATCGCTCCATCGGATTGCCCGCTAAGCTGCAACACCACCGCTTCGTTGATGCATGCCAGTGAGGGCGCGCTTAACCGCCCCGGCTCAGCAGTGGCGGCCACCGTTACGGTAGTGCTGGCAGTAGCGGTACAGTGGTCCGCGCTGGTCGCTTCCACCGTGTACACGCCCGCATACTGGGCAGTTGCCGCGCTGGCCACTACCGGGGATGCGCCGTTGTAAGTATTGCCTTTAGCATCCCGCCAAATTAGCGTATATCCGTCCGCGTTAGTAGCGCTTAACTGCAGCGGCTGGCCATTGCAAACGCGGATGGAAGGGGTTACCTGTATGTTTGGGATAGCCTTCACCGTTAGTAACACAGGAGAGGAAACAGATTGCCGGTAACAGGCGGCGCCGGTGTTTTCGCGCGCCTGTACCCGGTATTGCCCGGCGGCTGCCGGCGCAATGTTGGCGAGCGTCCAGGAAGGGGTGGCCGTGGTATTCACTTCCACCCAGCGGGCATTGCCGGCATCATACTGTTGCCAGGAAAACAGCGGGTTATTAATCACAACGCCCGTCATATCCACCGCGAAGGTGGCGGACCCGCCGGCGCATACCGTTACATCGTTGCCGTTGTTGATC
>Ga0164243_10010592_pt1 | contig 13234 bp, 8 predicted proteins | sample OricompcompostOP_FD_108781 | JGI IMG/M metagenome (GOLD analysis project Ga0164243, IMG submission 108781) | Organic Plus compost microbial communities from Emeryville, California, USA - Original compost - Organic plus compost (OP) | ecosystem: Engineered > Solid waste > Mixed feedstock >... | reverse complement strand
CGATCGCCTCGAGCACCTCGGGGTGGGCACCGGCGTAGTTGTCGGATGCGAAGCCGCGCAGGCCGGGATCGTGCAGGGACCTCATCACCCGACGAGTTTCTCACCCGGCATCGGTCGCCGTTCAGCCACCCGAATGTTCGACCAGTCCGGCGCCCGCGACATCGGTGACCCGGTTCACGTCGACGACTTCCCAGATCGCGCCGTCGGTGCGCGCCAGGGAGACCGAACCGTTGAGGATGCGCGGGGCGTCCACGCCGGTGAGCGCGTTGATCGTCGCTCGGATGAACGATCCGTGGCTCACGACGATGCCGTTGCCAGACCGCGCCGCGGCGATCCGTCGCAGGGCTGCCGCGCCCCGGTCGGCGAGCTCGCTGTCGGTCTCCATGCCCGGGAACCGTCCGTCCGGCCAGCGGCGGGCCGCCTCGGCAGCCAGCACACCCTCGGCGGCACCGTATGCCCGCTCGATGACACCGTCGTCCTCCTCCAGGGACAGGTCGCTCGGCGCCGCGGCGGCCAGTTCGTCGGCGATGATCCGAGCCGTCTCGACCGTGCGCTCCAGCGGCGAGGTGATCATCCACGACCAGTCGACGCCACGAAGCAACGGCGCTGCCGCCGACGCCTGCCGCCGGCCGAGGTCGTTGAGGCCGACCCCCTGGCGGCCCTGCCAGCGCCGTTGGCGGTTCCATTCGGTCTCTCCGTGGCGCACCAGCGCGATGATCATCGTTTCGTGACCGGTCACCCGTCGATCCTTTCAGAGCCCGCGTACGGCTGCTCTCCCGGTGCGTTCGTACGGCGTCGCGGCACACCAATTACTCGACCCCGCACCAGTTAATCGACCCCGCACCAGTTAATCGACCCCGCACCAATTAATCGACCCCGCACCAATTACTCGGCCGTGCACCACTTCCTCGGCGGCGCACCAGTTGCTCGGCGGCGCACCACTTCCTCGGCGGCGCACTACTTCCTCGGCGGCGCACCAGTTGCTCGGCGGCGCACCCGTTGCAACCGGTGCGCCGACGCCAAACTGGTGCGCGAACCACCAACGGGTGCGGGAAGACGCCCACCACAACGCCGTACGACCTGCCCCGGGGTCTCAACGCCGCCGAACCGGCACTCCCGCACCACTTCCTCGGCGGCGCACCACTTCCTCGGCGGCGCACCAATTACTCGGCCGCGCACCCGATGCAACCGGTGCGCCGACGCCAAACTGGTGCGCGAACCACCAACGGTGCGGGAAGCCGCCCACCACAACGCCGTACGACATATCCCCCGCGCTCGACACCGCCGGCCCGGCACTCCCGCACCACTTCCTCGGCGGCGCACCAATTACTCGGCCGCGCACCCGATGCAACCGGTGCGCGGCCGAGGAACTGGTGCGCGAACGACAAACTGGTGCGGCAGGGCGGACGCGGCTGCCCCCAGGCGGCGCGTTGAGCGCTAGCTGAGCGCGTGTGGCACACATCACTTCGCTGCAGCGTCTGCATTCGTGCAGTCACTGCATATTCTTGAGTCAGCGCTGATGACAGGGCCCAACGGCGGACCGGCGCCCACCGCGTTGCGGTGACTGCCTCCTCACCTGATCACAGAGAACGGCCCGAATGAATCCAAGTCTCCGCGAGAAGAAGCGTGAGCTGCTGCGCTCCACCATCGAGAAGACCGCGGTCGCGCTGGTCCTCGAGAACGGCTACGACAACGTCACCGTCGACATGATCTGCGACGCCAGTCTCGCCTCGCAGCGCACCTTCTTCAACTACTTCGGCTCCAAGGAAGCAGCCGTCCTCGGCCCCGCGCCGGCGGACCCCGATCCGCAGATCGCCGAGGATTTCGTGCATCACCCGCAGGGCGACGTGTTGAGCGATCTGGCCCGGATGATGTCCCGGGTCCTCTCCGATCATGGCGACGTCGACCTCACCCTGTGGCGCGACCGTCGCGAGATCATCCGGTCCAACCCGCAGCTGATGAAGGCCCAGGCCGAACGGATCACCGAGAAGGACGAGGAACTCGTCGCTCTGGTGCTACGCCGGCTCGAGGCCCAACAGGGCGGACCCGGCCAACCCGGCGACCGGCTGCCCGACCAGGCGCGGCTGATCGTCAACCTGTGGTGGGGCATCGTCCGCCATGCCATGAAGCTTTGGTCGACGGCCTCGGCTGCCGACCCGACCACCGACCCCCAGCAGATCATCGACGACCTGCTCAGCCTGCTGGAAAAGATCAAGGAAGCCTGATCAGTGAGCATTGAAACAGCCGCCCCCGTGGCGGACAGCACCGCTGCGCGTTCGGGAAGCCGGCATCTGTTGCCGATCTTCGCCGGGCTGCTTGTCGCCATGTTCTTGGCGGCCCTGGACCAGACCATCTTCTCCACCGCGTTGCCGACCATCGTTGGCGATCTGCACGGTGTGAGCCACATGCTCTGGGTGACGACCGCGTACCTGGTCGCGGCCACCATCATGATGCCGATCTACGGCAAATTGGGAGATCTTGTCGGCCGCAAACCGCTGTTGATCTTCGCGCTGACCGTCTTCGTCGGCGGTTCGCTGATCGGTGCGGTCGCCCAGGACATGACCACGCTGATCGTCGGCCGGGCCGTGCAGGGCCTCGGCGGTGGCGGCCTGATGCTGCTCGCCCAGGCGATCATCGCCGATGTCGTACCCGCCCGGGAACGTGGCCGGTACATGGGCGTGATGGGCGCCGTCTTCGGGCTGTCCTCGGTGATCGGCCCGCTGCTGGGCGGCTGGTTCACCGAAAGTCTCAGCTGGCGGATCGGCTTCTGGCTGAACGTCCCGCTGGGTGTCGTCGCCATCCTCGCCGCGATCTTCTTCCTCAAGCTGCCTCGGCACGACCAACGGCCACGGCTGGACATCGCCGGCATCTCTACCATGGCCGTCGCGGTCACGGCACTGATCCTGGCGACCTCCTGGGGTGGCGGCCAGTACGCCTGGGACTCCTGGCAGATCATCGGCCTGTTCGCCGTGACCGCCGTCTTCGGCACTGCCTTCGTCTTCGCCGAGCGCACCGCCGCCGAGCCGATCATCCCGCTGCATCTGTTCAAGCAGCGCAATTTCAACCTGACCACCCTGGCTGGGCTGATCATCGCGATCGCGATGTTCGGTGCGATCGGCTACCTGCCAACCTACCTGCAGATGTCGCAGGGAGTCAGCGCGACGGTCTCCGGCCTGATGTTGATCCCGATGGTTGCCGGACTGTTGATCGCGTCGATCGTCTCCGGTCAGATCGTCACCCGGACCGGCCGCTACAAGTGGGCGCCCATCCTGAGCATGATCATCACCGGCGCCGGGTTGCTGTTGCTGTCGCGGCTGACGGTCGACACCCCGCTCTGGTTGCTGATGGCCTACATCTTCGTCCTCGGCGCCGGCATCGGCACCGGCATGCAGAACCTGATCCTGATCGTCCAGAACACCTTCCCCAACCGGGAGGTCGGTACGGCGACGGCGTCGAACAACTTCTTCCGGCAGATCGGTGCGTCGCTGGGTTCGTCGATCGTCGGCAGCATCTTCGCCAACCGGCTCACCAGCCTACTCAGCGATCGGTTGCCGGCCCAGGCGCTGCAGTCCGGCGGCGGGGCGAACTCGCTCACGCCCGACCTGGTCAAGCAGTTGCCGCAGCGGATCCAGGAGGTCGTCGTCGGTGCCTACAACGACGCGCTGACTCCGATCTTCCTCTACATCGCTCCCCTGCTGGCGATCGCGCTACTCCTGGTGATCTTCGTCAAGGAGAAGGCCCTGGCCACCACGATCGACGGCACCACGATCGACGGCACGGCCACCGACCAGGTCGACGGCAGTGCCCCGGCGGAGGCGGAGCACATCCTCATCGAGGCGGATCACCGGCGGGAGTTGGAGCAGGAACTCGAGCGGCTCTGACCATCCGGACTGATTGACCATCCGGAACTGATTGACCATCCGGAATTGATCCGGGCCCGTCTCCCCGACCGGAGAGTCGGGCCCTGGTCGCGCCGATGGCTCGGGGCAGACACCGTTACGGAACGCGGTGCAACCATCCGTCGGTGCCGAACTTCTCGGCCACCAACTGCTCGGCCCGGTCCCGCTCCGCGCCGGTGATCACGCCGTCCGTGGTCCGATACCGTCCGCGGAAATGATCTTTGAACGCCTCGATCACCTCAGCCCGCGGCATGCCCGTCTGGCTGCGCAGTGGGTCGACGCGCTTGTTCGCGCTGGCCGTGCCCTTGTCCGACAACTTCTCCCGGCCGATCCGCAGCACCTCTGTCATCTTGTTGGCGTCGATGTCGTACGCCATCGTCACGTGGTGCAATACGGCGCCGCCGAGCTTGTTCCTGGCCTCCGGATCCCGGCTGGCCAGTCGCTTCTGTGCGGCCCCCCCGATCTTGCCGATCGGTGAGGTGATGTCGTTGAGCGGTACGTACCGGGCGGCGATGCCGAGGTCGGACAGGGCGCCGAGCACCCAGTCGTCCAGGAAGGCGTACGACCGTTCGAAGCTGAGTCCCTCGACCAACGAGCCGGGAACGTACAGCGAATAGGTGATCGTGTTTCCCGGTTCGATGAACATCGCACCGCCGCCTGAGATCCGGCGGACGACGGTCACCGCGTGGCGATCGGCTGCTTCCTGATCGATCTCGTTGCGGTAGGACTGGAACGAGCCGATCACCACGGCGTTGCGTTCCCATTCCCAGATCCGTAGCGTCGGCGGGCGCGTCCCGTCGGCGACCGATTCGGTCAGGGCCTGGTCAAGGGCCATCTGCAGCTGTGGCGTCTCTGCTTTTCCGTGGATCACCTCGAAGGTGTGGTCCGACCAGCTGGTCGCCCGACCGACCGCCCGGCGCACTGCGATCGCCACGGCGTCGGCGTCGAAACCGATCAGATGGGTCTGCGGCCCGATGGCGGCGGTGACGACGGTGCTCATCTGCTGCACCGATGCATCCTCGGGCAGCCCGGTCAACGCACGGTCGATGTTCTCCAGCGCATCGTCGGGTTCGGCGAAGAAGTCGCCGGAGATCCGTACCGTCCGCAGTATCCCGTCATCGATCTCGACCTCGGCGGCAACCAGCTTGCCGCCCGGAACCTTGTATTCACCACGCACGGTGCCATTCAACCGTGTCCGGCAGGCAGCTATTCCTCAGCCGGCGACTGCACGGTCGCCGGGGGCACCCGACCCGGGTGTCCCGCGACTCTCAGCGTCCTTCGACCTCCTGCTGGACACTCTCGCCGGTGTTGGAGAATCCGACGGCCCACAGCGACGGCGCCTTGGCACCAGCCCGTGCGGTGAACTGCACCCGGTACTGCAGGTAGCGGGACGCACCGGTGAGCCGTCTGTTGGCCGGTACCGCCTTCCAACCGGTCCACGAAGCGTCCGGGGTCGCGGTGCTGCCGGTGCGAACCTGCAGCGTCGCGGACGTACCAGCCGGGAGCGTGGCATCCCACGTCGCCCGATCCCAGCCGGCCATCGCCCGCGCGTCCAGCAGACCGGACACGAAGGTCCCCGATCGGGCCTTGGTCGTGGCTCCGGAGAGGGTGATCCGACCCAACGGGTCTTGATCATCGATCGCCACGGCACCAGTGACCGACCCGCGCTTGAACCTGGGCGCACTCTGATCACTGACACCGGCAGCCGGTGTGACGAACCGCAGCGTGCCGGAGGTCGCGCTGTTCCCCGCCGCGTCGGTGGACACGCCGTTGATCACGTAGGTCTTCCCCGGGTCGAGACCGGTCAGCACCAACGCGTGGTCGGTGGCCGGCTCGCTCGCCTCGGCGACCGGTTCGAGGTCGGCCCGATCCGTGCCCATGCGGACTTCGGCGGTGGACGGTTCGTTGGTGCTCCACCGGACCGTTGCGATGCCGCCGGGCAGCGGCGTCACCCGGGCGGAGGTGATCTTGGGCGCCTTGCTGTCCCGCGCCGGTGTGGTGAAGACGGCCGGGGCCTTGTCTGCTGCCGGGTAAGTCACGGATTTGCCCTTGAGATCGGTCGAGACGACCCGGTAGTAGTACTTCGTGCCGGGCTTGAGATGCCGGGCGGCGAGGTGATGTTTCCGCGTCGTGTCGGCCAGTTTGATCTTGGTGTTCAGGGCCGTCGCCGAGGTACCGAGCAGCACTTCGCTGCTGGCCGGTCGGGAGGTCGTCCAGCTCAGGCTGGTGTCCGGGCTGCTGGTGGCGGCCTCGGTGTCGGCGCTGAGCGCCGAGAAGGTCAGCGCACCCGACCCTGGCGTGCTGTAGCTGGCGACGTAGTCACCGTCCGCGGCACTGAACGACGCGTACTCCAGACCCTTGATCGTGCTGGTGGTGAAGCTGACCGCGTTGCCGGACCGGGTCAGCCCGCTCAGCACAGCTCCGTTGGGGCCGGCGGTCGGCAGCATGCCGGTCAATCCGGTCGCCCCGGTCCCGCCGGAGACTGTGAAGCTGAGCGAGTTCCCGCTCCAGTTGAGGTTCTTGTACGACGAGGCGTTCCGGCCGTCCAACCAGGTGAGCATCTGCTTGCCGCTGACGATCGGCACGTTGTGCCGCTGTGCCGAGGAGATCAGCGCGTCACTCTGCGGTTCGGTCGATGCGTCGGTGTGCATGTTTGCGGTGAACGCCCCGTAGTAGCCCTGCGTGCCGGTCGCGTTGTCCAGCAGCCGGTCGATGGTGAACGGGTACGCCTGGTCCGACTCGTCGGTCATCTGTGTCGCCGCCTGGTAGACGTCGATCATGGTTCCGTCGGTGTCGGCGAACCGCATCGGCATCCCGGATCCGGTCATGAATCCGGGCCGGTTCTGCACCCAGCTGCCTGGCCAGTAGTAGTAGTTGCCGTCCAGCCGCATGCCGTTGGCACGTTCGGTCTTCGGCTGGGAGGACCAGTCGCTGTAGGTGATGCAGTGGGTCCGGTTGCTGGCCGGTGCAGGCAGCCCCGGGTACCGGGCGCGCCAGGTCGCGAGGTCGTTGGCGTAGTTGCCTGCCAGCGACGCCGGGGTGAAGTCCTGGCAGTTCGTCGTTTCGTGGACGCCGACCTCGAATCCCTGGTTGGTGTAGGAGACGGCCGCGGAGTTGGACAGGCCGGGTGTCACCGGGAAGACGTAGGAGCTGTAGCGGTAACAGGTCCAGTCAGCGACCGAGCAGCCGGCCGGGCTGTTCGCCAGCATCTGGTCGAAACGGCCCGCCGTCCCGCCGTTGCCGTGGTCGTCGCCGGTGCCGATGATCACGGCCTTGAGATTCCTGGGGAAGTACCAGAAGCGTGGCAGCGGCTTGCGGTCCCGGTTCATCACCTGGACGAGATTGGCCAGCAGGCGCTGTTGTTCGTCGGCCTGCGGAATGGCCACCTTGTCCAGGTTGACCCAGTCTGGGGAGCGGCCGCCGAAGTAGAGGTCGTCGGAGCGGATGGGCGTCTGACCGTCGCGCTCCTGGCCTGCCCAGGCCTGGTTGCCCTGGCGCATCGCGACGATCGAGCGCGGCAGGTCGTAGCTGAAGGCTGCGGCCTGTCCTCCGTTGCTGCCGACACTGCGCAGGGTGACTGCTGGGTTGCTGGTCGCCGTAGTGGCGCTGGAGTACAGCGTTGCGACGGACTGGGCGCCGGACAGCGTGTAGCGGTCGGCGGTGCCGTGGAACTGGATGGTGTCGGCGACGATCCCGGCGCCCGGTGCCGTGGTGGTGTCGACCTTGAGGTAGCCGTCGGTGACGGTGCCGCCGGCTGCGGTCAGTCCGAGAAGACCGTTCAGGCTGCTGGCCGGCTTCATGGCGATCAGGTTGCCGCCGGCGTTGACCCAGTTGGACAGCAGGGCCGCCTGGCCGGAGTCAACACCTACGGCGCCGAGGATCACCACGTCGTAGGCCGAAAGCGTGCTGGCCGACAGCGTGGAGACATCGACGGTGGCGAACTCGTTCAGTCCTTCGGTGCGCAGGATCTCGGCGAGATACTTCGAGTACGGATTGCCGGAGCTGGTCACCACGGCGATCGGGCCGCCCGGGCCCTGATCGGGACCCGGCGGAGGCAGTGCCCCTGTGGTGAACGACCAGCTCACCGGGGTCATGGTGTTGTTGGCGGCATCCTTGGCTCCGGAGACGGAGACCGTGTACCGGGTCGACGGATTGAGCGTCGAGCTCGGTGTCAGGGTCAAGGCCAGCGCGTCCTGGTCGTAGCTGACCGTCGCCGGCACGGTGGTGCCGTTCGGTCCGGTCAAGGTCATGGTGCCCGAGTTGACGTTCTCGGAGAACGTCGCCGACACGGTGGTGGAGACCGAAACTCCGTTGGCCCCGTCGGCCGGCGCTGTCGCGACGACGGTCGGTGCTGTGTTGTCTGCTGCGGTGGTGTCGAAGACCACGTCCACCCAGTAGTTGGTCGATTGGAAGGAGCTCGTCGGGAATCCGCTCGCGCCGTACTTGTAGACGCCGTTGGCGCCGTCGGTTCCGTTGCGAAGTGCGGTCAGCGGGCCGCGGGTGGTTGCCGCATTGGCGAAGTAGTTGCCGTTGTTGGCGTACCGACCCAATGGAGCGTAGTAGGAGGCCACGTAGGTGGTGTTCGCCGTGACGGCGATCGGTGAGCCGAAGGTGGCCTGCTGCCAGCCGGTCGAGGTTTCGCCGGTGAAGGTGACCGAGGCCAGCTTGGTGCCGGTCCGTGACCACAGCGTTCCGACGTGCGCTCCGGAGTTTCCGGCGCCCTTGTAGAAGCGGATCGCGGTGATGAAGCCGTTCTGGCTGGTCCGGAACTTGACGCCGACCTCGACGGCCGAGTCGTCGGCCGTCGAGGCCGTGGCCGGTGTTGTCGAGTTGGTCCACAGGGTGCACGGGCACCCGCTGGAGGTCGCGCCGGTGGTGAAGGTCCAGGTGACCGGGTCCATCACATTGCCCGACGAGTCGCGGGCGCCGCTGAGGGTGACGGTATAGGTGGTCGAGGCGGTCAGGGCGGCGTTGGGTGTCAGGGTGGCTCTCCGGCTGTCTGCGTCATAGGTCACGCTGGCCGGAACTGCGGAGCTGCCGGTGAGGGTGAAGTTGATGCTCGACTGCTGGACCGGCTCGCTGAAGGTTGCGGTCACGGTCGTGCCGACCGACACGCCGTTGGATTCGGCGGCCGGCTGACGGTCGATCACCGTCGGTTTGGTGGTGTCGGAGCCGCTGGGGTTGAAGATCACGTCCACCCAGTAGTTGCTCGCCTGATACGTGCTGTTGGGAAATCCGCCGCCACTGCCGTACCGGTAGACGCCGTTCCCGCCGTCAGTACCGTCCTGGAGGGCGGTCAGCGGCGAGTTGACCGTGCTCCCGGACGCGAAGAAGCCGTCGTCGGCCGCGTAGTGTCCGGCCGGCGCGTAGTACGACGCCACGTACGTGGTGTTCGCGGTCACCGCGACCGGAGTGGCGAAGTTCGCCTGCTGCCACCCGGAGTTGGTCTCCCCGGTGAAGGTCACGGTTGCCAACCGGTTGCCCGAGGTGCTCCACAACGACCCGGTGTGGGTGCCGGTGTTGCCGGTGCCCTTGTAGAAGCGGATCCCGGTGACGAAACCGTCCTGGTCGGCGCGGAACTTGACGCCGAGTTCGACCGGGGCGTTGTCGGGGTCCGAGGGCGTACCCGGCGTTCTGGTGCCGAAAATGGTGCACGGGCACGTCGCCGCCTGCGCCGTCCGGATGGCCGGCCAGCTGCCGAGGATCCCCAGGATCAGCGTGATCGCAACGACCAGCGCGATCGGCCGCCGGCCGGAGCCGGTCCTGCGTCTTGCTGCACCGGGCGCAGGCATGAGTGACTTGACGTACACGACAATCTCCCCCCGAAGACGCCGAACCCTCCACGGTGCGTCAGCGGACGCGCCACCTGGAGCGGTCGGTCGACCAGTCGTCGTCCGATCCGTCGTGTGTGATCAAATCACGGTTGATGGCGACTGCGCTGGTAAAACGCAGAATCTGCGCGGTCGGCGCTGCGACGGTTGGATCCTCACCGTCGGGCCCGCCGGCGGTGTCGGTCACCCGGGCAGGATGAGGCAGCTGGTGGTCGCCGTGGCCACGAGCCGCTGTCGTTCGTCGTACACCTCGGCCCTCGCGGTTCCGGTGCGGCGGCCGACGTGGTCGGCGGTACCGGTGATCATCAGCGGAGGGTCGTCGGGTCGGACCGGGCGCAGATAGCGCACCTGGATGTCCAGCGTGGTCAGGCCGGCGCCGCTCGGCAGGCGGCTCTGGATCGCGTACCTCATGGCGGTGTCGACCCAGGAGGCGATCACGCCGCCGTGGACCGTGCCGATCGCGTTGCAACCGAACTCGGCCGGGCGGGCGATGATCACCACACGGCCGGGTTGTGCCTCGGCAAGATCGAAGGTCAAGGTCCGGCTGAGTGCTGCGGTCGGCACCTCACCGTTGATCATCTTCTGCAGGAACTCCAGCCCGGATGTCTCGGGAGCCGTCGCAGCGAGTGCGGCGGGGTCGCTCCAGCTGTAGGTACGCTGCCGTTCGTCGGCCGGTTTGCGATCCGGCCGTGGCCCGAGATCGAGGATCTCGGACCACGCCGGGTCAGCAGAGGAACCTGATGACGCACTAGACAAAGAGCGGTTCCATCCCCCAGGCACGTTCCAGTTCGGCCATGGCAGCCTCGTCGGGTCGTTCGGTGAACCGCTCGGCGGCGTCCAGCACCTTGGGCAGGATGTGGATGTCGCCGACCGTGTTCAGGAAGACACCCGGCTGCCCGAGCACCCAGCTGACCGCAGTGTCGATGGCTGCCTGGTCCTGCAGCGGCTCGTACCAGGTGGCGGCGAAATGCTCCTTGCCCTCCTGCCACGGTGCCCGGGTGATCGACTTGATCGTCTGGAAGGCGACGTTCTTCTCCTGGCAGTAGTCGTAGAGCCGCTGCCAGTCGGCGATGTACTGCTCGTTGCGGCTCATCGGGTAGTTGTACGGGCACAACACCGAGTCGAAATCGAACACCTGCAGTGACTTGTAGTGCTGGGCGGCGACCGTCGTGCCGTGCCCGGTGATCCCGATGTAGCTGACCAGGCCCTCGTCGCGTGCCTGGATGCACGCCTCGAGTGCGCCACCCGGCCCCAGTGCGGTCTGCCTCTCCTCCTCGTCGACCAGGTTGTGCAACTGGATGAGATCGAGATGGTCGGTACGCATCCGTTCCAACGAACGCTGGATGGAGGCGTACGCCTCGTCCCGGGTCCGGTCGCCGGTCTTGGAGGCGAGGAAGTACTCGTCGCGATGCTCGGCGATGAACGGACCGAGCCGGTCCTCGGCGGCCCCGTAGCTGGCCGCGGTGTCGATGTGGTTGATGCCGTGCCGGCGGATCAGCTCGAACGTCTGGTCCGCCTCGTCCTGGGTGACGTCGGACAGCGCCGCGGCGCCGAAGATGATCCGGGTCGACTCGTGCCCGGTTCGGCCGAAATTCAAGGTAGGGATCATGATCTGTCCTCCTGCGTTGGTGGTGTGCTGCTGGCTTCCGGGCTCACGGAAGGAGTGGTCGGTCTGCTGTCGCGATGACTCTGGGCGTTCTCCGGAACATGATCACCGGGCCGGAGCCCGGCTGACCAGGCGGCCGCGACGGCCTCGGAAAGCACCGCCCGGGTGGACTTCCCGGCGGCGGACGCCAGCCGGTGGACGTCCTCGAATTCCGGTGTCGCCTGCTGGATCACGCCGTCACGATGGGCGAGCTTGATCATCACCGGTCCGTCGCCGATGGCGATCCTGACCCAGGCGCGGGGCAGGGCGAACTTGCGATAGTCCTGCTGCCGGACGCCGATGGTGCTGGTCCGGTCGAAGATCATCTCCCGAAGCCGTCCGGCGACCGACGGGTGGGCGAGCACGGCCAGGGTGTGCGCCGGCCGGCCCTTCTTCATGCTGATCGGCACCAACCAGGCGTCGGATGCACCGGCGGCGAGCAGGTCGGCGAGCACGCCGGGCCACAGCCGCGGATCAAGATCATCGACGTTGGCTTCCAGCAGCACCGCGGGGTCGCCGTCGTCGGCCGCGGATGCGGCCGCCGGTTCGCCGATCAGGATCCGGGTGACATTGGCCCTGCCCTCGAAGTCCTTGGTGCCGGCGCCCAACCCCACCGTCTGTATCCGCATAGCGGGAAGATCGTTGCAGGCGCTGCACAACGTGACGACCAGGGCCATCCCGGTCGGCGTGGTCAGCTCACCGTCACCGCCGGCCATGATCTCCCAGCCGGTGGCCAGTCGGGTGACCGCCGGCACCGGAACCGGGATCCGGCCGTGCGCGGCGCGGACCGTGCCGGAGCCGACCGCGACCCGGCTCCCGGTGATCATTTTGATCCCGAGATCGTCGAGTGCGGCGCAGACACCGACGATGTCGGCGATCGAGTCCAGCGCACCCACCTCGTGAAAATGGATCTCCTCCGGACTGGTGCCGTGCACCTGCGCCTCGGCCTCGGCCAGTCGGGCGAAGACGGCCGTCGCCCGGTCGCGTACCGGCTCGGGCAGTGTCGCATCGGCGAGCATCGCCCGGATGGTGCGCCAGGTCCGGTGCGGCGGATCGGCGACCATCAGGTCGACGTGCACCTTGGTGGCGGCGATCCCGGCTCGGGTCACCCGTTCGGTACGCAGCCGCACTGCATCGCCCACGACGGCGTCGATGCAGCGCTGGACGACGGCGACATCGGCGCCGGCATCGACCAGTGCGCCGAGCAGCATGTCTCCGGCGACGCCCGCCGAGGCGTCGATCCAGGCGTGCCGGTCGGTGGCCTCAGTCATCGCCGGGATCCCGTCGATTCAAGGGGGCATCGAAGGGGGCACTGATCTGTGCCGCGAGGTGACCCGCGCCGTAGCCGTTGTCGATGTTGACGACGGCCACACCAGGAGCGCAGGCGTTGAGCATGGTCAGCAGCGGGGCGATCCCGCCGAACGCGGCGCCGTAGCCCACCGAGGTCGGTACTGCGACGACCGGGCAGCTGACCAGGCCGGCGACCACACTCGGCAGCGCGCCGTCCATACCGGCTGCGACGACGATCGCCCGGGCCCGGCGCAGCAGGTCCAGTTTTGACAGGACCCGGTGCAGTCCGGCGACGCCGACGTCGGCGATCAGTTCGGCGTCGCGTCCCAGGTAGCGGGCGGTCAGCAGCGCCTCCCGGGCGACCGGCAGATCCGAGGTTCCGGCGCAGAGCACCAGGACCCGGCCTCCGGACGGTTCGGGTGCGGCGGCCGGCCAGGCGACCAGCCGGGCGGTCTGATCCCACAGCGCGTCCGGCAGGATACCGAGAATCGCTTTCGCCTGCTCCTCCGACGCACGGGTGAACAGCGTGATCTGCTCGGGGTGATCGCCGATCACGCCGGCGATCCTGG
>Ga0164243_10010591_pt1 | contig 13235 bp, 7 predicted proteins | sample OricompcompostOP_FD_108781 | JGI IMG/M metagenome (GOLD analysis project Ga0164243, IMG submission 108781) | Organic Plus compost microbial communities from Emeryville, California, USA - Original compost - Organic plus compost (OP) | ecosystem: Engineered > Solid waste > Mixed feedstock >... | reverse complement strand
GCCCGCCTCCTCGGCGATCAGCACGTCGAACCGCTGGTCGGCCATCGCCGGCGCGAGGTGCGCGCTCGTGAGCGTGCACATCACGAGCTGCGCGCCTCCGAGGATCCGGGCCTCGAGATCGCGATCGGCGGCCGCGTGCGCGGAGACGCGGGCCCTCGCGAGGACGCGGACGCGCTCGAGTCGCGCGATGCGCTGCTCGATCGCCTGGCGCTGCGCCGCCGGTGGCAGGCTCGCGAGGGTCTCCGCCAGGCCGGGCGAGAACACGCGGGACAGAGCGCCCGCACGCAGGCCGGGCGTGGGCGCGGCGAACAGCGAGGTCTGGGCCGCGAGCGCGGGGGCGAGCTCCGCGACGAGCGCCTCGGCGTAGCGCAGCTGCTGCGTGACGTCTCCGATCCGCGCGCGCAGGCGCTCGAGCGACGCGCGATGCTCGCCGTGCTGGCGAGCGACGATGTCCCCGAGCTCGGCACCGAACGTGTCCGCCGAGCTGCGGCCGAGGCGGACGAGGGTGCCGGCCTCGACGGCGCGGGCGAACCACGGTCGGGTCGCGAGCCTCGCGAGGATCTGATCGATCGCGGCGTTCGTCGTCGACGCGAGCAGGATGCGCTGGCCCTGCGCGAGCAGCTCCTCGACGACGTGCGTCAGCGTGACCGTCTTGCCGGTCCCCGGGGGGCCCCACAGGAACGCGAGATCGCTCTCGCTGCACAGCTGCACGGCGGCGCGCTGGCTCGCGTCGAGAGCATCGTGATCGCAGCGGAGCGGCGCCGACACGCGCGTGGCCGGGAGCTTCCCGAACAGACGCAGCGCGAGCTCGACGCCGTGGCGCGAGACGTCGAGCTCGCCGAGCGCGTTCAGCAGGCGATCGTAGAGGAACCACGGCGCCACGACGAGCACGATCGGCGACGCGGTCACGTCGAGCGGCTGGGTCGCGACGAGCGTGACGCGCGCGCCCTCGCAGCGCTCGACGGTGACCCGCTGCTCACCACGCTCCGCGCGCAGCGAGCACACGGTGCCGGGCGCGAGCCGCTCGGTCGGCGCGACGAGGTCGAAGCGGTAGCGCCGCGTGCCGAGGTCCTCGCCGCGCGTCAGCGGGATCTCGAACGCCTCGGCGGATTCGCGCATCGCGGCGAGCTCGCCTTCGATCCCGCGCCGGAAGGCCGCCACGAACCGCGCGAGCAGGTCCTTCATCGCGGTCGCGATTGTCGCGCGATCGCGCGTGCAGGAGCACGTTCATCCACCCGGGATCTCTGCGCTCACGCGCCGCGACAGATCAGTAGGCGCTGGCGGTTCCGGGGTGCGCGCGGCGCGATCTCAGCTTGCGGATGAGGAACGGCGCGGCGATGGCGGCGATACCTCCGAGCGTCATGCCTCGTCGGCCACCGAAGCCATGCCCGAAACCACGTGAGCGGCGGCCGAAGCCACCGAAGCGCCCGTAGCGTGAACGACGTCCGAACAGGTTCCCGAATAGCGACATCATGGAGAACCACTGCTGCAGGCGCTGTTCCTCGGCGGCGCACCGACGACCTCGCAGCCCCCGCCGCGTCACCGCGTCGTCGCGAGCCGCCTCGCCCGCGAAGGATCGTCGCGCCATCTGTCACATCGCGGTGCAGCGCGCTCTACCTAGACACAAGAACCAGGAGCGTCCTCGTCCATGCCCATTCCTCTTCCCGATTCCGGTACTGCCACCAGCAACGAACCCGCCCTGAAGATCGACCAGCTCGGATCCGGCGAAGGCCTCGTCGTGACCGCGACGGACGGCGTCGCGATCGTCGCGTCGCACGACGGAGGCTCGAGCGCCGTGGCGGTGCACGCCAAGCTCAACGGCGCGGGCCAGGGCGTCCGCGCCGAGGGAGGCCTCGTCGGCGTGGTCGGCCACGGCGAGTTCGCCGGCGTGACGGGGAGCAGCCCCCAGGCCGGCGTCTTCGGGCTCAGCGACACCGGCGCCGGGGTCGCCGCCACCTCCAGCCAGGGGACGGCGATCCACGCGCTGGCCTCGCAGGGCGTGGCCACCCACGCTCGCTCGATGCAGAGCGTCGCGGTCTATGCCGAGAGCGACGTCGACAACGCCGTCCTGGCCGAGGCGCGCGCCTCGAACAAGGCCGCCGTGTGGGGCATCTCGGACGCCGCGCAGGAGGGAATCGGGGTCGTCGGGATGGCGCCGAACAAGGCGGGGGTCGGTGTGGTCGCGGAGGGCGGGGAAGCGGGCTTGCACGCGCGGGGCCTCGAGAACGGCGTGGTCACGGAAGCGGCGAGCGGGACCGCGGTGATCGCGACGGCGCCGCAGCATCACGCCGTGGTCGGCACCACCGCGTCGCCGAAACACGTCGGCGTGATCGGCCTCGCGCAGGTGGACGACAAGACCGCGAGCGAGGGAGCCGGCGTGCTCGGCGTGAGCACGTTCGGCGCCGGCGTACGCGGACGCAGCGACGAGGGCATCGGCGTCGACGCCAGCTCGTCGAGCGCGCAGGCCGCGGTGTTACGCAGCGGTAGCAAGACCGTGGCGGCGGTCGAGATCGAGGCGACCGCCGGCGCGCCGGGGCTGCGCGTGAAGAGCGCGGGCCGGGGTGGGATCGCGGTCGTGCCCCAGCAGAACCTCCTGACGCTGACGGGCGACGCGATCGCGACCCACACGCCACCTGGCACACCGAACGGGATCTGGGTCGGCACGGGTGCGGTGGCGCTCGCGGGCGAGGTCGGCGTCGCGGTGCACGTCGAGCCGGGACGAGTCGGCCTGCAGACCGTCGACAGCCACATCAGCACGATGGGAGGGAACGTCACGGTCGTCAGCGGTGACGTCACGGTGCTGGGTGGCAGCGTGTCGGCGGCGTCGGACGCGGCGGAGCACCCGGCCATCAGCGGGTACGGTGTGGGAAATGGGGGATCCCTCGATCCGTGGGTCGGTGTCCTCGGGACGGCGATGTCGCAGGGTGGCCTCGCGCGCGGCGTCGCGGGCATCGCCGCCGACCCGGAGGCGCCGCACCAGTGGGCCGGCTTCTTCGTCGGCAACGTCCGCGTGCTGGGCACGCTGTACAAGTCGGATTGCGACTTCGAGATCGATCACCCGCAGCGGCCGACCGAGGCGTACCTGCGTCACGCCGCGATGGAGTCGGACGATCGCCGCACGCTGTACGACGGCGAGGTCGTGCTGGATCAGAAGGGCCGCGCGCGCGTGGTGCTTCCCTCGTGGTTCGCGGCGCTGAACGAGCGCCCGCGCTATCAGCTGACCGCGATCGGCGACCCCGCGCCGAACCTCCACGTGATCGAGGGCCCCGACGCTCCGGGCGCGTTCGAGATCGCGGGGGGCACCGCGGGCATGCGCGTCTGCTGGCAGGTCACCGCGCGCAGGCGGGATCCGTGGGCCGCCGCGCACCCGTTCGAGGTCGAGGTCGCGAAAGATCGCCTCACGCGCGGGACGTATCTCCATCCCGTGGAGCACGGCGCGCCGCCCGAGCAGGGCGAGAGCTGGACGGACCTCGAGCGTGCGCGCCGCGCGTCCACGGCGATGAGCGAGGAGGCCGCGCGCCGACGGGCCGCTGGGCCCCGTGTCGAGGAGGCCGCGCGCGAGCGCGACGGCTCCGCGCGCGCCGAGCGTCTGGCGCAGCCGCGGCGCGTGCAGCGCCCCGCGGTGCCCCCGATCGCCCCGCTGCCGGAGCCGCCGGATCGCGGCTGAGCACGGCGCAGACCCGCGCGCCGACCTCGCGGATGCTCAACGAGTCGCTTCGCCGCTCAGCGCGGCCCACGCGTCCTGCACGCGCTGCACGGAGACCGGGACCGCGGTCTTGAGCTCGGGCGCGAACACCTGCACGCGCAGCTCCTCGAACAACCAGCCGAGCTCGAGGAGCTCGCTCTCGGAGCGGCCCTTGGCGCGGAGGTCGGCGCGACGCGCGACGAAGCGCTGCCACATCGGGACGATCTGCGCGGCCTTGTTCTGGTCCTTCTGAGGATCGAGCGCCTGGCGCTGGAGCCGGATCTGGATCGCCTTGAGGTAGCGCACGATGTGGACCAGCCGCGGCGTGGGCGTCCGCGCGACCATGTCGGGCGTGACGAGCAGCGCCAGCTGGCTGTTGATGTCGTCGACGACGGCCCGCGCGATCCCGGGCTTGCCGACGAGCGGCCGCAGGAGCGCGCGGACCTTGGCGAGCTCGGCGTCGAGGTCGAGCGCGAGCCGCACGAGATCGCCGAGCACGTCGGGGAGCCGCGAGCGACCCTCGGCGACGCGCTGGGTGAACGCGGCCTTGTCGCGCGGCAGCGCCGCGGGATCGGCGAGCCGGAACGCCTCGTCGAGCGCGCGCACCACGAGCGTCCGCCGCGCGGGCTTGGCGAACGAGGCCGGCAGCTTGTCCTCGAGCTTGCCGTACGAGGTGCCGAGCTGGAACATGCACAGCCGGCGCAGCGCGACGCGCGTCGCGTCCGCCGCCGCGGCAGGTGACTCGAGCAGCCGGAGATCCACGTGCTGCTCGGCGTCGACGAGCGCCGGATACGCGAGCACGCGGCGCCCCCCCAGCTGGACGGTGACCGACTCGGGCAGCGCGTCGAAGTCCCACGTGCGCAGGCCCGTCCGCTCGTGGCTCGCGCGCGGCGCGGCCGACCACAGCTCCTTCGCGCGGTGGCCGAGCTGGCGCTGCAGATCGGCGAGGTCGCGCCCGGCGCCGAGCACCTTGTCGCGCTCGTCGACGACGCGGTACGTGAAGTGGAGATACGCCGGGACGGAGCGCAGGTCCCACGCGTCGCGGGCGATCCGCTCGCCGGTCGCCTCGTAGAGCGCGCGCTCGAGCGTCGGAAGGAGCGGGCCGTCGAACGGACGCAGGCTCCGGGCGAGCTCCATCGCCCGCTCGTCGAGCGGCGCGATCGCCTTGCGCTGGGCCTTGGGCAGCGACTCGAGCAGCGCGAGCAGCTTGCGCTCGTGCCACCCCGGGACCGTCCACGCCATGACGTCCGGATCGAGCTGGGGCAGCACGGCGAGCGGGATCGTGACCGTGATGCCGTCGTCGTCTTCACCTGGATCGAACTTGTACGCGAGCGGCAGCTGGACGCCGCGCACCGCGAGCTGATCGGGGTACCGCGCGGGCGTCAGCTCGTGCGCGTCGTCGAGCAGGAGGTCGGCGAGCGACAGGTACAGGATCCTGGGGTCCCGCGACTCGGCCTCGGTACGCCACGCCTCGAACGTCTTGCCGCTCACGACGTCGGCCGGCAGTCGCTGGTCGAAGAACAGGAACAGCTCGTGCTCGTCGGCGAACATGTCGCTCTTGCGCGCCTTGTCGCGCATCCGCTGCGCCTCGGCTTGCAGGCGCCGGTTGTGCTCCATGAACGCGGCCTTCGTCGTGTACTCGTGGCGCACCAGCGCGTGCATGATGAACAGCTCGCGGCAGGCGGCAGGATCGAAGCGCGCGTAGGGCACCGACCGGTTCCTGACGATCGGCAGGCCGTACAGCGTGACCTGCTCCTTCGCCATCACCTGCGCTGGCTTCTGCTCCCAGTGCGGATCCCCGTGGCTGCGACGGCACAGCGGGCCCGCGATTCGCTCGAGCCATGCGGGATCGATCTTCGCGACGGTGCGCGCGAACAGCTGCGAGGTCTCGACCAGCTCGGCGGCGACCACCCACGGCGGCGGCTTCTTCGCGAGCCCCGAGGACGGGTGGATCACGAACCGGGTCTGGCGCGCGCCGACGTAGTTGCGCGTCTCGGGGTTCCACATCCCGATCTTGCTGAGCAGCCCGGGCAGCAGCGCGCGATGGATCTGGTCGCCCGACGCGGGCTGCGCGTTCGGCGCGAAGTCGAGCTCCTTCATCACGCGCACGATCTGCTCGTGGATGTCGTCCCACTCGCGCATGCGGTTGTAGGACAGGAAGCTCTCGCGACACAGCTTGTGGAGCTGACGCCGCGAGCACCGGGCGCGGGCGTCCTTCCAGAACTCCCACAGCTTGAGGTAGCCGACGAAGTCGCTGCCCTCGTCGCGGAACTTCCGATGCGCCTCGTCCGCCTGCTGCTGCGCGGCCTGCGGGCGCTCGCGCGGATCCTGGAGCCCGAGCGCGCTCGCGATGATCACGACCTCGCGGAGCGCGCGCTCGTCGCGGCCGCCGAGGATCATGCGACCGAGCCGCGGATCGAGCGGGAGCTTGCCGAGCTGGTGGCCGATCTGCGTCAGCTCGCCCCGCTCGTCGAGCGCACCGAGCTCCTCGAGCACGCGGTAGCCGTCGCTGATCGCGCGCTGCTGGGGCGGATCGAGGAACGGGAACTCCTCGATGGCGCCGAGCCGCAACGTCTTCATGCGCAGGATCACGCCGGCGAGGCTGACGCGCTTGATCTCGGGATCGGTGTGCGCCGGGCGCGCGAGGTAGTCGGCCTCCTCGTACAGCCGGAAGCACACGCCGTTCTGCGTGCGGCCGCAGCGACCCTTGCGCTGGTCGGCGCTGGCGCGCGACACCTCCTCGACGAGCAGCTGCGAGACGCCGGTCCGGACGTTGTAGCGGTTGACGCGCGCGAGCCCGCTATCGACGACGTACACGATCCCGGGGATCGTCAGCGAGGTCTCGGCGACGTTGGTCGCGAGCACGACGCGCCGCTGCGGGATGCGCTGGAACACGCGCTGCTGCTCGGCCGCGGACAGCCGCGCATACAGGGGCAGCAGCACCGTATGCGGCAGCGCGCGCTGCTCGAGCTCGCGCATCGCGTCGCGGATCTCGCGCTCGCCGGGGAGGAACACGAGCACGTCGCCGCGCGGATCGAGCTCGGTGATCTCGTTGACCACGTTCGCGACCGCGTCCTCGAGATCGGCCTCGTCGTCGGCCGGTGGCCGGTAGATCACGTCGACGGGGAACGTGCGCCCCGAGACCGAGATCACCGGCGCACCACCGAAATACGTCGCGAATCGCTCGGTCTCGAGCGTCGCCGAGCTGATGACGACGCGCAGATCGGGGCGTCGCGGCAAGAGGCGCTTCACGAAGCCGAGCAAGAAGTCGATGTTGAGGCTGCGCTCGTGGGCCTCGTCGATGATCAGCGTGTCGTAGCGACGCAGGAGCGGATCGCTCTGGATCTCGGCCAGCAGGATCCCGTCGGTCATGAACTTGATCGCCGAGTCGCCGCGGATCTTGTCGGAGAACCGGATCTTGTACCCGACCACCTCGCCGAGCTGGGTGTCGAGCTCCTGCGCCACGCGCGCCGCGACGCTGGTCGCCGCGATCCGGCGCGGCTGCGTGCACCCGATCTGCCCGTGGCGTCCGCGCCCCATCGCGAGGCAGATCTTCGGCAGCTGCGTGGTCTTCCCCGACCCGGTCTCGCCCGCGACGATCACGACCTGGTGCGCGTCGATCGCGCGGGCGATGTCCTGGGCGTGCGCGCTGATCGGCAGCTCGGCCGGGAACACCACGCGCTCGTCGAGACGCAGCTCGGGCGTCCGCTCGGGCCCGCGGCCAGGGGCCGGCGCTGAGGGATTCCCCGGTGCGTCCATCGTGGGCGCGAGTTCTAGCATCTCCACGGCCCGACGCCTCGCCGGGCCGCGCCGGTCGTGCGCCCGTGCGACAGCGCAGCGCACGGGGCGCGCCGCTCACCGATCTCCGCTCAGGCGGCCTGTTCCTGAACCTGCACCGGCGCCTCGGGCTCGAGCTTGCCCCAACGCGTCGGCCCCGCGCGGCGCTCGATCTCCTCGCGCAACTCGGGCGCCAGGCCCATCGCGAACGCGGTCTCGGCGACGAGGAACAGCGGGCCATCGAGCAGACCGCGCAGGTCGTCGAGGAACGCGGGCTTGCGCCCCTCGAACATGTGGCCGACGAACTGGATCGCCCAGCCGCCGAAGAACAGGCCGCCGGTCACGCCCGCCCACGCGGGAAGCGGCAACGCGGCGATCGCGGTGCCGGCCGCCCAGCTCGCGCCGAGCACGCCGGTCATGACCTTGCCGAACGTCGGATCGAGCTTCCGGTAGTAGCGCGTCGCGAGCGCGGTCGCGGCGGCCGCGGCGTTGACCGGGCCGATGCCGACCTTCGCGAGCGCCGCCTGCGTCCCGACGACGATCATCGGGATGCCGACGAAGTGGGTCGCGATGTTCCGCTTGTCGCGGTGGTACTCGGCGTACGAGACGAGGCGATCGAGGAGCGAGCTCATGCGGGCAAACGTACTATGACGTCGCTCCTCATCGTGCGGATTTGGTGGCGATGGCGCGGGAGCTCGGGGCGCCGCGCCCTCCCCGGCCGGCCACGGACCAGCCGCCTGCGCTCAGCCGAAGCTGCAGTCGGGCAGCTCCAGGAACGCGGCGCTCGCGTTGTTCCCCTCGTCGAGCTCGTCCACGCTGCGAGTCGTGTCGAGCAGGACGTCGATCCACCGTGGGCCCGGGGGCGCGGGGATCTCGAAGCTCATGCTGATGGTCTGATCGGGGGCGAGGTTGCCCGAGGTCCTGAAGATCGTGGACAGCGTACCGATCGACGGCGGCGACGCCAGCCCGTGGAACACGTCGACCCAGCCGCTGGCCGTGCGCACGCCGCGGTTCTGGAGCGTCACCTTCACCATGGGATGGCCACCCGTGCCCGTGCAGCCGGCGACGCTGATCGAGATCACGTCGAGGTCCGGTCGCTGCGGCGCCTTGGCCTGGATCCAGTCGCGCACGGACTGCTCCATGACGGAGCCGGGCGCGAACGACACGACGCCACCCGGCGTCCAGTCGACGAGCGCCCCGAGCACGTGCCCGGTCGCGCTGCCGAGCAGGAGCGGCGCACCGTAGTCGCCGTACTCGATGTTGTTCCCGTCATCACCGATGCCCGCGCCGCGGTGAGTCGGCGTGAACCGGAACCAGCCCACCGGCCCGCCGCTCGTGAGCCAGTCCTGGTAGCCGGTGGCCGTGGTGCGTCGACGATCGCGGTCGCCACCGTACCCGATCAGATGCAGGGTCGACGTGCTCGACAGCGTGGCCGGACGATCGACATACACGGGCCGAGCCACCGCGATCGAGGTGGCGACGGGCGCGGTGAGGCGAAGGAGCGCGAGCTCGTAGCTCGACGGGATCTCGGGCGGCTCTCCGTCATCGCTGTCCGGGATGACCGTCACGTGGCGGCTCGCCATGTCCGCGGTGGCGGTCGCCAGCGGCGCGTCGCGATCGGGACCGAAGTAGATCGTGACCGGCGGGATCGAGCTCCAGGCGTCGGTCGTGTACGGGATGCCATGCAGCCCGCACCACAGCGACGTGAGCACGACGTCGGGAGCGATCAACGTGCCCGTGCACGCATCGCCGACCCGCACGATGGCGTTGCGCACCGGGTCGCTCGTGTCGTTCGTGCCGATCTCGATGCCCTGCTCGGCCTCGGCCAGCGCTGCGCCATCCACGTCGGGCTGATCGATACAGCCCGCGGCGAGAACCAGCGCGAGAACAGCTCCATGGTCGATTCGCATGTCGTTTCCCTTCTCGAGTGTTGCTCGGCCAGGACGCAGCCCCGCCGCGCATCTTCCCGAGCTCGGCGCCCCCGATCGCATCCGGTCGCGATTGCGGGTACCGTGGGTGCGTGACCTCCGCAGCCCGGCTGGCATTCGGAACCGACGGCGAGTCGATCGCCTACCGCATCGAGGGGCGCCCGGGGAAGACGCCGCTCGTGACCGCGCACGGGCTGGTGTCGTCGACCCAGCACTGGACGTACTTCACGCCCCACTTCTCCGCGCAGCGGCAGGTCGTGTCGTGGGACTACCGAGGGCACGGCGGGCACCCCGCGCCGCGCGACTGCCAGGTCAGCGTCGCGCAGTTCGCCGACGACGCGCACGCGGTGTGGCGCGCAGCGGCGGTCGAGCCCGCGGTCGTCGTCGGCCTCAGCTTCGGCGTGCAGGTCGCGCTCGAGGTGTGGCGGCGCCACCCCGAGGCGGTGCGGGCGCTCGTGCTGATCTGCGGCACGCCGGGGCATCCGCTCGATCGCGTGTCGTCCTCGCCCGTGCTACGGCGCGCGACGTGCGCGGCGTTCCGCGCGATGGGTCGGCAGCAGGCGCTCGGCCGCGCGTTCCTCTCGCTCCTGCGCGGAGACCTCGGCCGGCGCGTGGCGCGCGAGGCGGCGTACCTGAGCGGCGGCGCGCACCGCGACAGCTGTCCACGCGAGGTGCTCGACGGCCTGTTCGGGCACGTCGCGGCGCTGGAGCCGGCGCTGATCGGCAACGTGATCGCCGCGTATCTCGAGCACGACGCGCACGACGTGCTGCCGACGATCACGGTCCCGACGCTGGTCATCGCGGGCGACCGCGACCAGCTGACGCCGGTGACGATCGCCGAGCGCATGCAGCGCGAGATCCCGAACAGCGAGCTCGTGGTGTTCCCCGGCCACTCGCACCTGGTGCAGGTCGAGCGTCCCACCGAAGTGCACGCCGCGATCGACGCGTTCCTCTCATCCCATCACCTCTGACGGACGGCACGCACGCCGCCGGTCGGTCCTTCGAAGCGCGTCAGCTCGAGCCTCCGGCCCGCGCGCCAGACGGAGATCTCGGTCTCGCGGTCGCTTCGCATGCGCCACTCGCCGTCGCGCTCCCCCTTCACGTACGCCCCCGTCCCCGTGACGTTGCCCTCGACGTCCCACCTGGTGAAGGTGCCGTGCGGCTCGCGATCGACGAGCTCGAGCTCGGACGCCTTGGCGCCGTTCGAGTGATAGGAACCTCGACGGCTGCGCGCGGGGCCCTCGCCGTGCCCGGCGGCGGCTGTTCCACGAGTCCGGTCGGAGATCCCGGGCCATCGACTTCCCGCGCGCGCTCGGGCAACGTCACCGCGATGGCCGATTCGCTCACGCTGTCTCCCACGAACGATCCGCGCGTGTTCGTCTCCCCCGACGGTCGCCGCCTGTCGCCGCCGGAGGGCTGGGCGTGTCTACCGCCGGGCGATGCCGGGCTCACCCGCCGCGTGAAGGCCGCCGGCCCATCGTGGGCGGTGATCGAGAAGCGCGGGCGCAAGACGTTCTCGAAAGGCCTGTGGGCCCCCCGCGAGAACATCGAGACCGCGCGCGCCGCGCTCGAGGCCGAGCGCTCGACCGACGCGTACGCCCGCAAGCGCCAGGCCGACGCCACGCGTCGCGAACGCGCGCAGGCCGCGTACGCGGTGAGCTTCGAGGAGTCGGTGCGCGCGTTCCTGCGCTTCTCGCCGCGATGGGCCGAGCTGGAGCGGACGCTCGCGCGGCTCGTCGCGGCGCACGCGACCCCCGTCGGCAGCGGCACGGTCGCGCGCACGCAGCGGATCCCGATCGAGGAGCGCGCCGAGGCGGCCGTGATCGCGTGGATGCGCCACCAGACGACGTCGTACGACCACATGAAGATCGAGCGCGTCGCCGGCCGTCGTCGCGAGGTGCGTCGCGAGCTCGCGCAGATCTCGCGCGCCGTGCTCGATCTGCATCGCCGGGACGCTCCGCACGCGTCGAGCGCCTGCCCGCTGTGTACGGCCGTGCGGCCCACCGCGGGCTGAGCACGCCCGAGCGCCGCAGCGGGGCGCGCGCATTTCGTGAAACGCGGAGGCGGAGCGTGGCTCTACCGGGCCGTACGTGCGGTGACCGCACGTTACATGCCTGCCGACCAAGGAGCCTCTGCCATGACGAACCTGCGATCTGTGTGCTCGATGAACCTGCTGCTCGCCTGCTCTCTCGCCGCGTGCGCCGCGGAGGCCCCGGCCGACGCACCGACGGAGCTCGCCCGCCGCGGCAACGCGTACGGTCGCACGTACCCGGGCCCGAAATGGCGCACCGGCGCGCCCGAGGATCACGGGTTGTCGTCGCAGGGCCTCGCGGCGATGAACGCCGTCGCCGAGTCGCTCCGGTCGACGTGCATGCTGGTCGTCCACGACGGCGTGATCGTCAGCGAGTGGTACGCGCCCGGCTACGGCCCCGCATCGGTGCACGCGAACCTGTTCTCGGTGACGAAGTCCGTGACGAGCACGCTGTTCGGGATCGCGCAGGCGAAGGGGCTCCTCGACATCGACGAGCCCGCGTCGACCTACCTCGACTCGTGGGTGGGCACCGGAAGCGAGGCGGTCACGATCCGCAACCTGCTGTCCAACGACTCGGGGCGCTACTGGTCGTTCGAGAGCGACTACGGCCTGCTCGCGTTCGGCGCCGACCAGACGACCTACGCGCTCGGGCTCGACCAGGCCGTACCTCCGGGGACCGTGTGGGAGTACAACAACGCGGCGATCCAGACCCTCGAGCGCGTGCTCGAGCTCGCCACCGGGCAGGACGTCGACGCGTTCGCGCAGCAGCACCTGTTCGAGCCGATCGGGATGACGGCGACGCTGACACGCGACGCGGCCGGCGCCCCGCTCGTGTATCAGGGACTGTCCACGACGTGCCGCGACGTCGCTCGCTTCGGCCTCCTGATGGCGCGAGACGGAGCCTGGAAGAGCAAGCAGGTCGTGCCATCGGCGTGGGTCGGCGAGGCGACGCAGCCGAGCACCCCGCTCAACGACGCGTACGGGTACCTGTGGTGGCTGAACCAGCCGGGCCACGTGGTCGAGCCCTCGTTCCCGGGTCGCATCGAGTACGACGGACAGCTGGTCCCGTCGGCCCCGGACTCGACGTTCGCCGCGCTCGGCGCGTTCGGGCAGCTCGTGGTGGTCGAACCGGAAGCCGGCTACGTGGTCGTCCGGCTCCAGGAGGTGATCGACGTCGAGACCGCGATCGCCGACGACTTCGACCCGGTGGGAATCAGCAAGCTCCACGCGGTGATGGCCGCGTTCGAGCAGGCGAAGCTGTGATCCGGAGGATCGTCTGTAACAGAGCGGGCGCTGCGCACTCTACCTGTTCGTGAGCAGTGAGCTGGCGACCCGAGAGAAGGCCCTACGCGAGGACCAGGCCCTCGACGTTCGCGCCCCCGTGCAGCGCGATCCTCGGCACGAGGTCGACGGTGACGAGCAGGAGGACACCGGCTCGGCCTCGGCCCTGTGGCTCGGGCTGGCGTCGGGGTCGGCGCGCGAGACGGCGGTGGCGCGCGAGGGCACGCGCGGCGCGGGTGGGGAGCTGCCGTATCGCGCGGAGCTCGAGCGCGCGCTCGGGGTCGACCTGTCGCGCGTCAAGGCGTTCACGGGGAGGGAGGCGCAGCGCGCCGCCGATCAGCTCGGCGCGGAGGCCTACGCGATGCGCGACGAGCAGGCGATCGTGTTCGGCGACGCGAGCCCGTCGAAGGAGCTCGTCGCGCACGAGGTCGTGCACACGCTGCAGCACGGCGATGGTGCGGTCTCGCAGGACGAGGCCGAGGCGGACGCGGTCGCGGCGCGGATCGTCGCGGGCGAGCAGGTCGGAGCCGGG
>Ga0164243_10010590_pt1 | contig 13235 bp, 13 predicted proteins | sample OricompcompostOP_FD_108781 | JGI IMG/M metagenome (GOLD analysis project Ga0164243, IMG submission 108781) | Organic Plus compost microbial communities from Emeryville, California, USA - Original compost - Organic plus compost (OP) | ecosystem: Engineered > Solid waste > Mixed feedstock >... | reverse complement strand
TCGCCGGCGACTATCCGCCGAACGTCATGGGCGATCCCGTGTACGTCGTCGGCCACGGCGATGCCGTCACCGGCCTTCAGCATGTCGATCTGCGCGACGTCGACACGCTCGACACCCGGTTCCGCGAGCTCCTGGCCGACTCCCCACAGGCGATCCTGGTCGCGTGCTATCTCGCCTCCGATCCCTCGGCGCCCGGCTTCCAGGCTCAACCGTTCGCTCAGACGCTCTCGGAGCAGCTCGAGGTCGACGTCGTCGCGGCGACGGGACCGGTGATCGTGGACACCGCGGCTGCGACCCTCACGGTCGGTGGGCTCGAAGGGCAGTGGGTGCTGTTCGATGGCGCCGAGCAGTACGCCTGCACGAACCCGATCGGCGAGGGTGGATCCCCGGCGAACGGGGACGGCAGTGGCAGCGAGATCGAGGGACCGGACGCGGCGCGGCGGAAGGAGCGCCCGCGGAAGCGCGAGCGCGCGGTCGCGCGGCCGGCCGAGTCGTCGTGATCACGGGCGTGCGGCGCGACGCCGTCGCCGCCCGATCCAGCCCGCCACCCCGCCGACGAGCACGAGCGACGAGAGGGGCGCTCCGCGCGAGGTCCCGCGGCAGCCGCAGCCTCCGTCGTCGCCGCCGCCGCCGCGCTCGACCGTGACCTGGAAGGTGCAGGTCGCCGCGTTGCCGGCGCCGTCGGTCGCCGTGACCGTGACGGACGTGGTGCCGATCGGGAACGTGCTGCCGGATGCGTGCGAGTAGGTGATCTCGGGATCGGACAGCGTGTCGGTGGCCATCGCCTCCGGCCAGGTCGCGGCCGCGCCGTCCGGGCTCGTGGCTTCGACGACCACGTCGGCCGGGCAGGTGATCACGGGCGGCTCGTCCTGAACCGTGATCTGGACGGTGGCCTCGTTGCTGTCGAGCCCGCAGTCACGCGCGCGATACGTGAAGCGGTCCGGGCCGACGTATCCCGCGTCGGGCGTGTACGTGATCGAGGGGAGCGAGCCACCGAGCGTGCCGTGCTCGGGCGGGGTGACGACGGCGAAGTCCAGCGGCTGTCCCGGATCCGGATCGGTCGCCGACAGCGTGATCGTCACCGCGGTGTCGTTCGGCGTCGTCACGGTGATCGGCTGCGCCGTCGGCGCCGTGTTGGGCGTGACCGTCACCATGCGCCCGCCGGGGATCGCGTTGGCGAAGACCGCGAGGGAATAGCTACCGGGCGGCGCATCGGCGGGGATGGTCACCGTCGCGTTCGTCGTGGACATCGCGCTCGTCGGAAGCGTCCAGAGCTGCCCGCCTTCGGTCGCGCGCAGACGCACGAACGGGTAGTTGGTCGACGAGTCCTGGTAGGAGCCGGCGTTCGCGCCGGAGATCCCGCGAAACAGGGTCCCGGTGAGATCGGCCGGGCAGCCGCGCACGACCACGTTCGGCCCCGTGACCACGGGACGCCACGCGGGTTGGGTGCCGGTGCCCTCGTAGAGCTCGGCGGTCGTCGCGCCCGTTCCGCCGGTGACGAGCACCTCGCCCGAAGGGAGCGCCGCCGCGACCGCCGTGCCGCGAAGGGCTGGCGCCCCCGCGCTCGTGAATTCGCGACTCGTCGCATCGAACGTCTCCGCGATGTCGGCGGGCGCTCCTCCTGCTCGCATACCCCCGGCGAGCAGCACCTTCCCCGACGGCATCAGCGTCGCGGTGTGCCGGTACCGCGCCTGCGCGAGCGTCGGCCCGGCCGCCCAGGTGTCCGTCGTGGGATCGTAGATCTCGCTGGTCCCGCGGACGGTCGAGCCCGCGACACCGCCCGCCGCGAGGACCCGGCCGGAAGGCAGCAGCGTGAGCGAGAGCCCGTCACGGGTCTGCACCAGGGGCGCTGCAGGCGACCACGTGTTCGTGACCGGATCGTAGATCTCCGTCGAGCCGAGCGCCGCGCCCGCGCCGTTCCGTCCGCCGGCGACGAGGACCTTGCCGTTCGCGAGGCGCACGGCCGCGTGGCCTGCGCGTGCGACGCCGAGCGGGCTGGCTGCCGTCCACGCGTTCGCGCTCGCGTCGTAGCGCTCCGCCGTCGCGACGACGGCGCTGCCGCTGTGACCACCCACGACGAGGACCGTTCCGTCGGGAAGGAGCGTGGTCGTGTGCGAGTGCCTCGCGCCGGTCAGCGGGGCGGCGCTGCTCCAGGCGTTCGCCACCGGATCGTAGGCCTCGCTCGTGGCGAGCGCGGACGTGCCTTGGGCGCCGCCCACGACGAGCGCTCTCCCGTCCGGGAGCAACGTCGCCGTGGCCCGGTCACGCGGCGTCGCCAGGCTCGCCGCAGGAGACCACGTGTTCGCGGCCCGGTCGTAGAGCTCCGCGGAGGCGAGCGAGGTGCCTCCGCTGTCTCGTCCGCCGGCCACGAGCACGCGCCCCGATGGCAGGAGGACGCCCACCGCATCCAGCCGGCCCGTCGTCGTGCTCGCAGGCGCCCAGCGATCCGCGCCCGGGTCGTAGAGGTTCGTGTCCGCGTAGTAGGTGGTGCTCGGGGTCGATGCGAGTCCGCCCGCGACGAGGACCTTGCCGGTCGGGAGCAGCGTCGCCGTCGCGTTCTCGCGCGCCGGGGCGAGCGGGGCTGCCGCGGTCCACGTGCCGGTCGCCGGATCGTAGAGCTCGGTCGCCGTCTGCGGGTTCCGCGCGCCGTCTCTGCCGCCCGTCACGAGCACCTTTCCGTCGGGAAGGAGCGTCGCCGTGTGACCATCTCGTGGTTGTGCGAGGCTGCCGGTCGCGGTCCACGTGTTCGCCACCGGATCGTAGAGCTCGGCGGAGTTGGTCACGCCGGCGCTCGTGAAGCCTCCGGCGAGGAGGACGCGACCGTCCGGCAACAGCGTGGCGGTCGCGAGCTGGCGAGGAACCAGCGGCGGGGCGGCCAGGCTCCACGTGCCGGTGGCCGGGTCGTAGAGCTCCGCGCTCGGCGCCTCACCGGTCGAGTTCCCCCCGCTCGTGGCGAGCACCCTCCCGTCCCGGAGGAGCGTGGCCGTGAAAGCTGCGCGCACCACCGCGAGCGAGCCCGTCGGAGAGAACGTGTTCGTCGCGGGATCGTAGAGCTCGGCCGTCGCGAGGTTCGTCCCGCCGGCCACGAGCACCTTTCCATCGTTCAAGAAGGTCATCGTCGCGAGCTCGCGCGCGGCCGCCATCGGGCCCGTCGGTGTCCACGTCCGCGCGATCGGATCGTAGATGGCTCCGCGTACCGAGGTGCTGCTCAGGACCAGGGCGTTTCCATTCGGCAGCACGACGGCCATCGCCACGTCGCCCGCGATCCCCGGCTCGCCCGCGTCGGTCCACGTGTCGGTGTCGAGGTCGTAGAGCTCCGCCGTCGTGATGCGCCCGGAGGGACCGACGCCGTTCACGACGAGGAGCTCCCCCGTCGGAAGCAGGACCGCCGCGTGCTGGCCGCGGGCGTGGCTCATCGACGCGGCCGCGGACCATCCGGGTGCTGCGAGCAGCGTGCTCGTCTCCGTGCTCGTCTCCGCGCTCGTCGCGAGCGCGTCGCGGGTGAACGAGAAGACCACGGCCCCGGTCACGATCACCGAGGCCACTCCGCGAACGCTGCGATTACGTACAGACATCGACAACTCCGATCGCGCGCCCGTGCATACGGTGCTGGAAGCCCCGCCCGGGTAGCCGTCGGCGGAGGGTATATGACGGAGGCAGGCGTCGGACAGCGCTGCGCCGGGAATGTCGACGCAGCCCCGGTGCGGTCACGCTCGCCACGAGCGTGACGGTGGTCGCGGTGCTCAGGAGCGCGCGCCGATCTGCGCCGGTCTCGTCGGGCGCGGGGCGCGGGCAGGTGCGTCGGGCTTGACCAGGTCGTGCTTCGGTGGCCTCCCGAACTTGCGCGTGTACTCGCGGCTGAACTGGTTGGGGCTCTCGTAGCCGACATCGTAGGCCGCGTCCGAGACCGAGACCGCGCCTTGGCGGAGGAGGCGGCGCGCCTCGAGGAGGCGGAGGTCCTTCTGGTACTGGAGCGGCGACGAGGCGGTCACCGCCTGGAAGTGGCGATGGAACGCCGAGACGCTCATCCCCACCTGCCGGGCGAGCTCGGGGACCACGAGGGGCTCGCGAAACCGGCGGCGGATCTCGGCGATGGCGCTCGCCATCACGCTCGCGGAGCTGTCGTAGCGAAGGAGGCTGCGCAGCATGCCTCCGAACGGCGCGGTGAGCAGGCGGTAGTGGACCTCCTTCGCGAGCAGCGGGCCGAGCACCTTGATATCGGTCGGCGCGTCGGCGAGCGCCGCGAGCCGCCCCAGCGCGTCGAGGAGAGGCGCCGGCGCATCGTGCGCCTCGAGCGCACGCGCCTCCGTCGTGTCGAGCGAGACGGCGCCGAGCTCGTCGTAGAGGCTTCGCAGCAGGCCGATGTTCACGTCGAGGAGCAGCGCGAGGTAGGGCGCCTCGACGATGCGCGAGACCACGGGGAGGTCGTGGCTGACGAGCAGGCAGTGTCCCGTCCGCACGTCGACGGTGCGCTCGCCGAAGGTCGTCTCCTTGCGGCCGCGCAAGATCACGCAAACGATCGGCTCGTACAGGGTCGCTTCGAACTCCGTGCGGACGGGATGCCCGAGGAGCCGCAAGCCGGGGAGTAGCGACACGACCGTCGGGTTGTTTGGGTCGAAGGTCGCCGCGCGGCGCACGGCTCGATCGCAGCGCGCCAGCAGCTCGGTCGACAGGGAGGGTGCTCGATCGCGAGCCATGGCCTGATCCTGTCGCGGTCGATAGAATCAGGCAAGAACCCGGGACGTTCGGGCAGGCGCGGGCAGGGGGCCGTGCGTAGGGTGTTCCGCGAGGAGGACGACATGAACGACCTACGCGCACGAGACCTGGCCCCGGACGTCGCGATCCCGCTCCTGGGCTTCGGCACGTACCTCATCCCCGACGGCGAGGCGGCCGACGCCGTCTACGAAGCCATCCGCTCCGGCTACCGCCACATCGACACTGCCGAGCTCTACCAGAACGAGATCGGCGTCGGCGACGGGATCCGGCGGGCGCTCCAGCGCGAGGGACTCTCGCGCGAGGATCTGTTCGTGACCACGAAGCTGTGGCCGGGTAACGCCGCCTGGGGCCAGACCCCGAAGACGACCGAGACGACGATCACGTCGCTCGAGCAGAGCCTCGCCCGGCTCGGCCTCGACTACGTCGACCTGTACCTGATCCACGCGCCGTTCGACCGCGAGCAGCGGCTCGCTCAGTGGCGCGGCCTCGTGGCGCTCGAGGAGCAGAAAAAGGCACGTGCCATCGGCGTGAGCAACTTCCATATCGGGCACCTGCGAGAGCTCGAGGAGGCCGGCTTGCCGCGCCCGCAGGCGAACCAGATCGAGCTGCACCCCTGGTCACAGAAGCCGCAGCTGGTCCGCTATCTCGAGGAGCACGCGATCGTGCCCATCGCGTACAGCAGCCTCGTCCCGCTCTCGACGTGGCGGACCGCACCCGGCCACGACAGCGCCAAGACCGACCTCATGAAGGCGGATGGCCAGCGCGCGGACGCGCCGTTCAAGGCGATGGCGAAGAAGTACGGCGTGAGCGAGGCGCAAGTGCTCCTGCGCTGGGGCGTGCAGAAGGGCTACCCGGTGCTGCCGAAGAGCACGAACCCCGACCGCATCCGCCAGAACGCCGACATCTTCTCGTTCTCCATCGACGACGAGGACATGGCTGCGATCGAGACGATGGATCGCGGGGACGGCGTGGCGTGGTCCGTCGGTGATCCGACGAAGGCTGCGTAGCGGGGGCGGGCGCGCTCGCGGTCAGCCGACGTACGTGATCTGCCACTCGCGGACGTCGCCGTCGACGGTGACGTCGATGTACTCGCCGGACTTCTTGCCGAGGACGGCGCGGCCGATCGGGGAGGCGGGGGTGACGACCGAGAGGTGACCGTCGCCGCCCGGGCCGGTCAGCGTCACGCCGGCGCCGACGGGCGCGAGGAAGAAGGTGCGGCCCTCGCCGGTGTCGGCGTCCTCGATCTCGACGATGGCGCCGACGACGATCTTCGCGGTCGCGGGCAGGGCGGAGGGGCGAAAGGCCGAGAGGGTGTCAGCGTCGGCGAGGGCCTGCTGGGCGCGGCCCTGCGAGGCGCGGCCGAAGCTCTGGAGCTGGTGGGCGGCGCGGGCGTCTTCGCGCTTCTCGTCGGGCGTCGCGCCCTCGCGCGCCTCGGCGGCGGCGGCATCGCGCGCCGACAGCGCCGCGCGGGCGGAGGCCTCGAGCTTGCGAACGAGCTGCTGGACGAGCTCTGCCTTGTCCATGCGCGCAGGTTCGCCGCGGCCGGGCGCAGGCGCAAACTTTCGGGTGGGCCGAAAACGCGAACCGCGCGCCGGAACCAGCGCGCGGGGCGGGGGAGGACGAGCCGAGCGAAGCGAGCGCTCAGATCGGGGTCAGGCCGAACACCACGCGGACGCGCGCGCCGTCACCGGTGAGGATGATCGTCGACTCCTTGCGCCAGCCGGTCTCGAACGGGACGTTGCCGACCACGTTGCCGATGCTGTCGTCGGGCGTGAGGTCGTCGGCGTCCTTGAGATCGGCGCGGAGCCGGATCGACTCGCCGGCCTGCGGCGCGACCTCGATCACCGCCTCCGCGAGCGGCTGGCCCATGCCGAACTGCTGACCCTCGCGGATCCGGACCCAGTTGCTGCTGTTGCGGTCGAACAGCGTCGCGCTGGTGCGGCCCTCGACCCAGATCCGGCCATACAGCTCGAGGTCGTCGCTCGTGTCACCGCCCGCGTCGTCCACGGCGATCGCGTTGAGGGTCACGCGCACGCGCTGCGACACGCGGGTGCACTCCTTGACCTCGTAGTCGGTCGTGAACGACATCCGCGCCGGCGAGTTGTCCTTGAGGTAGTTGAGCTTGTACGCGATCGGCGCGCCCGGGGACTCCTTGGAGTAGTTGCCGCCGGCCTTGATGAACTCGATCAGCGCCTCGTAGCTGTCGATCGTCTGGACCGCCGCGCCCGCGTCGCCGCCGAGGATGAACGCGGTGATCTTCGACTTCGAGATGATGTCCTTGTAGGTGACCGACACGTCGCCGGAGACGTCGACGCCACCCGAGTACGCGAACTCGAGCGCCGCGCCCATCTCCTGCGCGGAGTACTCGGACTCGAACGTGAACAGCACCATGCGGCCGTACGTGACCGAGGAGACGTAGACCGGCGGGCGGTTCTCGTCCATCTTGGCCTGGACGTCCGCGAGCTGGACCGTCGGCGCGAACACGTCGCTCGGCTGCGAGGGCGCGTCGAGATCGACCGTGTAGTACGCCTGCGTGTACCGCACGATGTAGCGCGACCGCGTCTCCTGCTCCGACCAGTCGAAGCTCGACTTCAGGCTCGCGACGCCGAGCGACCAGCTCGCCTGCACCCCGAGCGCCATGTTGAGCTGCTCCTCGGAGTGGACCTCCTCGATCTCGCTGTAGATGTTCGCGGGCGTCGAGCCCGTGATCTCGCTGTCGAGGATGCCCGCGAGCGCGTCGCGGTAGGCCGACAGGCTCGGCTGCTCGATCACGGCCGTCTTGCCGCCGGCGAGGTTCTCGAGGCTCACCGAGATCGTGGCCGGCCGCCGCGGCAGCACGACCTGCGTGAACAGCCCCGTCAGCACCGAGTCCGCGCTGACGAGCGCGCCCGGGTACAGCGAGTCCGAGTTCGCGGCGTACGCGACGATGCGATCGAACTGCCGCGTCTCCTTGAGGTTCTGCGTGGCGCACTGGTAGTCGCCCTCGCGCGCCTCGGCGCTGCGCACGCCTTCTTCGATCACGGCGTCGGAGACAGGGAGGTACGGCAGCGACTTGATGTACGCGTCGATGTTGCCCCCCTCGGGCTCGACGATCTCGGTCGTACACGCGCCGGCCAGCAGGGTGGCCATCGTTCCGATGCGGAGCCAGGTCAGTCGCATGGCTCCGTGACAAAGCAAGCGTGTTGCCAAGTACAGCGCGACCCGATCCCCCCTCCGCGCGGGCGCACGAGCGTTCCAAGTGCCCGTCCAGACACGGACTGCGGACGGCCGTGTTCAGGGTCTCGCGTCCCGTGGGGGACCGTGGACCTGGCCACTGGATCTGCCACCGGCCGTCCGACCCCTGCGAGCGCGGCCGGGCGCGCGACCCCCGCGCCGCCGCCGGGTGTCGCTCTCCTCGGCCGGTCGGCGCGCTACGTGGCGTACCGGTCGACGAGGGCGATGTACTGCTCCATCGCCGCGTCCTTGCCGAGCCCCTTGCGACGGGCCCAGGCGTCGTACTTCGCGCGGCCGCGCAGGTCGAGCATCCCGGGCCGGTCGCCCTGGACGTCGCCGACGGTCGCCTGCTTGTACAGCGCGTACAGGTCGAGCAACACGTCGTTGCCGAGCCCCGTCACGGGCTTGATCCGGGCCTGGGCGTCGGCGAATCGCTGCGCGAGATCGGACATGCGCGCGAGGATACTCGCTAGCGCGGAGCGCAGACCAGCGCGCGCGCCGGCGAGGCGCTCGACGACCCGAGGTAGCGGTCGCGCAGGTCGGCGAGCGTGCCGGGCAGCGCCGCGCATTGCGCGTTCTGTGCCGCGGCCTTCGAGACGCAGATCCCGGGCGACGTCCCGGCGGTGTCGGCGATGCAGAACGTCTGCGCGCGGCCCGCGAGGTCGGGGCACGTCCCCTGGCACGAGGTGGTGCAGAAGCCGGCCGGGTGGCAGCGGCCGAGCGCTCCCCCGGCGACGAAGCCGCAGTCCGCGTTCGTCGTGCAGCGGTCGCCGATGAACGTCTGCGGCGGCGGCGCGACGCCGTGCAGCTTGGGGAACACGGTCTGGTCGTCGAGGCGCACGAACGTGTAGCCCGCGTCCTCGAGCCGCGTCAAGAGGTCGTCGAGGGCGTCGGCGGTCGCGGCGTGGACGTCGTGGAACAGGACGATGCCACCGCTGGTCGTGCGGAGCTGCGACATCACGTACGCGGCCATGTCGTGGCGCATCTCGTCGGGGACGTAGCGGAACGTCTCCTTGGGGCACACGCCCTTGCCGGCCGCGAAGCACCAGTCCGCGCTGTCGATGTGCCAGCCCGTCGCGATCAGCCCGCGCTCGCGGACCTGCTGCATCGTGCTGCAGCTCGAGCTGCCGTACGGGAACCGGAAGTAGCGGGGCACCTCGCCGGTCGCGCGGATCGCGGCGTCGGTGCGGTCGATGTCCTGGGCGACCTTGGCCGGGGTCTGCGCGGCGAGATCGAGGTGGTTCTGGCTGTGGTTGGCGAGGAGGAAGTCGGGGTGATCGGCGATCCGCTGCGCGAGCTCCTTCGCGCCCGGGGCCGCCAGCCGCGAGCCGTTGATGAAGAACGTCGCCGGCGCGCCGTGGCGCTCGAGGATCTCGATCACGCGGGGCGTGGTCGCGGGGTTCGGGCCGTCGTCGAACGTGAGCGCGATGCGCTTCTGGAAGCCGCTGCGGTCGGGCACGCGGACGCCGGAGCAGTCCGTGCCGTCGGCCTTGCCCTCCTCCTGGCCCTCTTCGTACGCCTGCTCGAACAGCGAGGTCTCGTCCGCGTGGCACATCTCGCCGTCCTCGCAGTCCTCGGTCGCGCATCCGGGACCCACGAGCGAGGCGAGCAGCGAGACGAGCGAGACGGTCGCGAGCGAGAGGGTGCGCATGGCCGCGCACCACCCGAGCAAACGACGCGCCACCCGGAGTTGCACGATCTGTCACGCGGATCGAGGTACTTGCGCCCGGGGACAGTCGTCCGACGGCAACTGGAGTTGGCGCCGGCCGGCGGCGCGCGCGGTCGTGCACGTGTGCGTGTACGTCCTCGGCGCTCGCGCTCAGACGAGGGTGCGGGCGAGCGCGGGCAGCGCGAGGCCGGCGTGGGCGTCGAGCCGCACGGTCGCGTGCTCGTCGCCGCGCGTCGGGCCGCGGTTCAGGATGCACACCGGCAGCGCGCGCTCGGCGGCGCGGCGCACGAACCGGTAGCCGCTGAACACGGTGAGCGACGAGCCCACCACGAGCAGCACCTCGGCGCGATCGAACATGGCCCACGCGGCGTCGAGCGTCGGCCTGGGGACGCTGCCGCCGAAGAACACGACGTCGGGCATCAGCACGCCGCCGCAGCGGGTGCACGGCACGACCTCGAAGTCGGCGACGAGATCGTCGGGGAGCTCGGCGTCGCCATCGGGCTGGATCTCGATCGTGTCGGCGCGGTCGAGCCAGCCCGGGTTCGCGGTGACGAGGCGCGCCTGCAGCTCGTCGCGCGAGATCACGACCTCGCACGCGAGGCAGCGCACGCGCGCGAGCGCGCCGTGGAGCTCGACGACGTTGCGGCTTCCGGCCGCGGCGTGCAGCCCGTCGACGTTCTGCGTGATCACGCCCGCGACGATGCCGGCCTCCTCGAGCGCGGCGAGCGCGCGATGCGCGTCGTTGGGACGCGCGCTCGCGAGCCGCGGCCAGCCGAGCAGCGAGCGCGCCCAGTAGCGACGGCGGTGCTCGGCTCGCTCGACGAACTCGCGGTGCTGGATCGGCGGGCGCTTGCGCGGCGGCGTGTCGACCCCGCGATAGTCCGGGATCCCGGACTCCGTCGAGCACCCCGCACCCGTCAGCGTGACGATCCTGCGGCCCTGCAGGAGCTGCGCGAAGCGTTCGAACGCTGCGTCCACGGCGCGAACCGTACTATCCGGACCGCGGGTCGGGTACCCTGACCCGGTGCCGCTCAGCCAGAACCAGCTCGACACGCTCGAGTACAAGCTCAGCAAGCGCGGGTTCCGCCGCGACGACGTGCTGCTCCACGCGTGTCCCGACTGCGGGGCGAAGGCCGTCCTGACCTACGTGATCGCCGGACGCACGGGAGGACGCGACATCCAGCTGTGCGTCGAGTGCGGGAAGGCCCGATCGTGGCGCAGCGTCGGTGGTCTCGAGGAGCGCACCGAGGATCCGAGCTTCGATCTCGAGACGTTCCTGCGCTGACGCGCGGTCGCTCAGTTCGGCTCGGCGGTGACGATCCGGAGCCAGAGCGAGCGGGGCGCGCCGCACTGCCGGCACACCACGTCGATGCGCCGCAGGCCCGCGCTGACGGCGGCGTGCTCGCGGATCTGGTAGGGGCCCTCGCACTGCGCACACAGCAGGTTCGCGACGCGGACCTCGATCACCGACGCCGACGAGACCTCGAGCGGGCGCTCGGGCGAGCCCCCGGGCGACAGCTCGAACAGCCGCTCGCGATCGCGCACGAGCTTGCGCGCGGCGCGCTCGGCGATCCGACGGGCGGTACGCGGGCGCTTGCCGCTCACGATGGCCGCGCTCCGGTGTGCGGGCACGGCGGCACGAGATCGGGGGACGTCACCGCACGAGCGTAGCGGTCAGTTGGCCTCGTGGGCCACGATCCGGAACCACAACGAGCGCGGCGCGCTGCACTGCCGGCAGCCGACGTCGACGCGGCGCAGCCCCGGCGCGGCCATCTCGTGCTCGTGAAGCCGGTACTCGCCACCGCACTGCGGGCAGGTCATCGCACGCACGCGCGGCTCGATCACCGCGGCCGAGCGCACGACGATCGGACGGTCGCGCGAGCCACCGGGCTGGAGCGCTGCGAGGAGCTCGCGCGAGCGCACGCGACGCTCGACGTCCACCCACTTCGTGCTCATGGGTTCAGGGTAGTGCGCGCGCTCGCACCTCACATCCTCGCCGAGCGGGTAGTGTCGGGCATGCGACTCGTTCTCCTCGCGCTGGTCGTCACGGCCTGCGCGACCACCTCGTCCCGCCCCGCATCGCCCGCCGCGTCGACGTCCACGGCGACCACGACGTCCGCGGCGGCTCCTGCGACGGCCTGTCCCGCGCCCGGCGCGGGCACGGTCGAGATGCGATCGTACTTCCTCGTGCTGCTGCATCGGGGGCCGACCTGGACGGCGGAGAAGACGCCGGAGACCCAGCGGCTGTTCGAGGGGCACATGGCGAACATCCAGGCGATGGCCCGCACCGGCAAGCTCGTGCTCGCCGGGCCGTTCGACGCGCCGGCCACCGACAAGGACGCGATCGCGGGCCTGTTCCTGTTCGACGTGAGCTCGAAGGAGGAGGTCGAGACGATGATCGCGCGCGATCCGGCGATCGCCGCGCAGCGCCTCGTGCCGGAGATCCTGACGTGGTACGGGCCCGCCGGGCTGACCTATCCGGGACAGCTCGAGGTCCTGACGCCCTGATCGCGGCGCGCGCTACGCGAGCCAGCGCGGGTCGAGCGGCCGGACGTGGAACGCCGCGCGCACCTGCGCGAGCGGCTGCTCCCAGCGATCTTCCCAGATCACGGGCATGAGCGGCGCCGCGTCCTTGCCGGAGCGATAGGCCTCGCGCATCGACCGCCGGAGCGTGCTCCACCGCTTCTCGAGCACGAGGTGCTTCATCGTGCCGAACACCATGATCATCGCCGACACCGGGAGCTGGAGCTGGCCGTACGAGAACCAGTGCACGAGCACCTCCTCGTGGCCCTGGATCCCGAGGCCGAGCAGCGTGTGCCAGATGTCGTGCGTCTGACGGAACCGCCGCATCAGGTACGCGACGTCTGGATCGTCGACGTGGCGGGTCGCTGCGGCCTGGTAATCGGCGGTGATGCCGTTGTCGTCGAGGTGGCGCGCGTATGCCCCGCCGAGCGTATCGGCCGGGAGCCGCCGGAGCGCGTCGTAGTCGACGTGCTCGCTCGAGAGCTCCGGCCGCTCCGCGAGCAGCCTCCGCCCCTCGGGGGTGGCCTGCAGCTCCGCGAGCAGCGCGCGGTACCGTGGGCGCCCGGTGATCTCCTCGACGCGATGGATCTCGTGGGTCTTCGTCGAGTCGCCGAGCACGCGGACGACCGCGAGACCGACGCGGTAGGTGTCATGCAGGAGGCTCGGCGCGTGCATGCGACAAAGCGTGCCGCTACCGGCTGTCCGGGTCAATGGGGAGCCCGGTGGCGCGCGCGGTGGACCGAACGGTGGTGCGCCCGACGCGCCGAACGGTGGTGCGCTCGGTGATGCACGCGGTGCTGCGCTCGGTGATGGACGGTGTCGACCGCTAGCTCGCCGCGGTAGTGCGCGAGCCGCAGCTCGACGTGGGCGCCGCACGCGACGAGCAGCTCCACGAGCGTCGCGTCGTCGTCGATGACGAGCGTGACGTCGTGGCCGTCGTGAAAGGGGCGGAGCGCCGCGAACAGCGTGCCCGCGTACGCGGGGTGGGCCACGCGGAACCGACGGATCCCTGCGCTCGTTCCTGCGCTCGTTCCTGCGCTCGTTCCTGCGCTCGTTCCTGCGCTCGTTCCTGCGCTCGTTCCTGCGCTCGTTCCTGCGCTCGTTCCTGCGCTCG
>Ga0164243_10010589_pt1 | contig 13236 bp, 13 predicted proteins | sample OricompcompostOP_FD_108781 | JGI IMG/M metagenome (GOLD analysis project Ga0164243, IMG submission 108781) | Organic Plus compost microbial communities from Emeryville, California, USA - Original compost - Organic plus compost (OP) | ecosystem: Engineered > Solid waste > Mixed feedstock >... | reverse complement strand
GCGTTACGCAGCCTGAGCAACCGGAGCATAGTTGTCGTTGGCAACTATACGATTGGCCCGATATCGGCGGTACCATGCCGAGCGAAAGAACAACCTTTACGCCCTCGTCGATCCTGTTTCGCCCCCGCCGAAACCCGCCAAAGACTCACTTTGATGGTGGGCTTTGGTGGAGGCGCCGGGTACTGCCCCCGGGTCCGAAAGGTTTATTGCGAAGCCCGTTTATCGCCATAGCCGGCTTGCGCCGGCAGACGGAATATATGTGCGGGCGCCCTGAGAGGGAAGGGCCAAGTGCGGTTCGCATGAAAATAATCCTAAAAACAACAAAGGTTGGCCGGCACCGGTGCTTTCGCGCCAAGGCTCTCTCGCCCAATGGCGCCGTCATGTTCGTAGACGTGCAATTGCTGACGTGAATGTCGGATCGCCGGCAAGCACGGCAAAAAAGCATCGCGCCTGTTCTGATATCGCGGATTGCGGATGGCGCCTGTTAAGATAGAGCAGGGCGCATGTCCGAGACGCAGACCGACTCCGTACAACCCGCCACACATCTCAACCTGACCTTGACCGAACTCTTTCTCGGTTTCGCGAAGATTTCCGTTTCGGGTTTCGGCTTCATCCTGCCCTGGGCGCGGCGTCTGATCGTCGACGAAAAGAAATGGATGACGCCGGAGGAGTTCAACGAAACGTTCTCGTTGTCGCAATTCCTTCCCGGACCGAATGTGGTCAACATGGCCGTGGTGTTCGGCTCGCGGATGCGCGGTGCGGCGGGTGCGGCCGCGGCGTTTGCCGGATTGCTCGGACCGCCCACACTGATCGCGACATTCTTGTCGTTTCTTTATTCCCAGTTCGGCGATGCCGATATTCTCCGCCGCATCCTGACCGGCATCGCCGCGGCGGCCATCGGTCTCATGATCGCGGCGATTGCCAAGATGGCGGAGCCGCTGCTGCGCAAGCTCTCGCCATCGGTGCTGATCTTCGTCGTCACCTTTGTCGCGATCGGCGTGTTTCGTTTTCCGCTGATCCAGACGCTGCTCGTGCTCGCGCCTGTGAGCATCGCTTTGGCCTATTGGTGGCAGAAGCGATGAAGGGCACTGATCCTCTTGTCACGCTGGCAACGCATTTTGCGATGCTGTCGTTGTTCGCCATCGGCGGCGCCAATGCCGGCCTGCCGGAAATGCACCGGTTGGCGGTCGAGGTGGAACACTGGATGACCGATCAGCAATTCGCCGATCTGTTCGCCATCGCGCAGGTGACGCCCGGCCCGAATGTGATCATCTCGACGCTGATCGGTTATCAGGTTGCGGGAATCATGGGGGCGTTTGTCGCGACGGTTGCAGTGTGTGGCCCGACCTGCGTTGCAACATTCTTTCTCACGCGGATCTGGGATCGTTTTCGCACTGCACCATTGCGGATAGCCATTCAGGCGGGGCTTGTTCCGGTTTCTGTCGGTCTGCTGGCCGCAAGCGCGTGGATATTGGCGCAATCGACGGATAGGAGCGCCGTCGCCTTTGTCCTCACTGCGACCACTGCTCTCGTAGGCATTTTTACGAGGGTTAACCCGCTCTGGGTCTTTGCTGCTGCCGCATTTTTGGGGGGAACTGGGCTGATCTAACCGCCGTCCACAATTGAATCTTTCAGTTCCTGTCATCGAACTGCTAGACAAGAGCATCGTGTTGGGCGAAAGACCCAAACGAGGGGCACTGTATTTCTACGAGTTGGGGAGGGCGCATGGCTGATGGTGTAGGACGGCCAGCAGAAGCACGGGCTTCGGGCTTCATACGAAACCCGCAGGATTTCTGGGGCGGTGCCGCATTGCTTGCGGTCGCGCTGTTTTCGTTGTGGGCTGGTAGTGATCTTCCAGGGACGAAGGGGTTCGCGTTCGGTCCCGGCACGGCGCCACGCCTGTTTGGCGGACTGCTCGTGGCTGTGTCGCTTGTCATTCTCGTCAACGGCCTGATCTCAGACGGTCCGCCGCTGGAGCGATGGGGAATACGCGCACCTTTCTTCTTTATTGCTTCGGTGCTCTTCTTTGGTGCGGCCGTGCGTCCGATCGGTCTCGTCATTTCTGCTTTCCTGACTCTCATGATCGCCGCCGCCGCCAACAAAGATGTGCGGTGGGGTGAAAGCGTTATCTGGTCCGCGATTTTGACTGCTGCCGCCGTGGCGCTGTTCATTTACGGGCTCAGCCTTCCGATGCAGCTTTGGCCGCGGTGACCCGCCATGATGGATCTCATTCATAATCTCGTATTCGGCATCAGCGTTGCAGCGACGGTGCAGAATATTTTTCTGTGCCTTATCGGCGCGCTTGTCGGGACCTTGATCGGCGTTCTCCCGGGACTTGGACCGGTTGCGACCATCGCCATGCTGCTGCCGATCACTTACGGTTTGCCGCCGGTCGGCGCACTGATCATGCTCGCCGGCATCTATTATGGTGCGATGTATGGTGGTTCGACGACTGCCATCCTCGTGAACATTCCTGGTGAGTCTGCGAGTGTGGTCACCACACTTGATGGTCACCAGATGGCCTTGCAGGGCCGTGCCGGTCCCGCGCTTGCGATCGCCGCGATCGGTTCGTTCTTTGCCGGCTGCGTTGCCACCGTGGTGATCGCGGCTGCGGCGGCGCCACTAACCAGTATCGCGTTGCTATTTGGTCCTGCCGAATATTTCTCGCTGATGGTCTTGGGCTTGATCCTCGCCGTCGTGTTGGCCAAGGGATCGGTGGTCAAGGCCGTGGCGATGATTCTGGTCGGCCTGGTGCTGTCGATGGTCGGTTCCGACCTTGAAACGGGTGCAGGGCGGCTGAACTTCAACATTCCTGAACTCGCCGATGGCATCAACTTTGCCGTTGTCGCCATGGGCGTGTTCGGTTTTGCCGAGGTGCTTCGTAACCTCGAGGTTACGCATAACCGCGACATCGTTTCGGCCAAGATCTCCGGTCTGTTGCCGACCCGCGAGGACTTGAAAGCGGCGGCACCGGCAATCGGCCGTGGTACGGCGCTTGGCGCCTGCCTCGGCATTCTGCCGGGCGGCGGTTCGGTGATCGCAGCCTTCGCGGCCTATACGCTTGAGAAGAAGCTGTCGAAGACACCGCAACGGTTCGGCCGTGGTGCCATCGAAGGCGTTGCCGGTCCTGAGACCGCCAACAACGCTGCGTCGCAGACTTCGTTTATCCCGCTGCTCACCCTCGGCATCCCGCCGAATCCGGTGATGGCGCTGATGGTCGGCGCGATGACGATCCACGGCATCGTTCCGGGCCCGCAAGTGATGACCAAGCAGCCCGACCTGTTCTGGGGCATGATCGCCTCGATGTGGTTCGGCAACCTGATGCTGCTGGTCATCAACCTGCCGCTGGTAGGACTCTGGGTCCGGCTGCTGCGCGTTCCGTATCGTCTGCTCTATCCGACGATCCTGATCGTCTGCTGCATCGGCGTCTATTCGGTGAACAATTCACCGACGGACGTGTACCTGACGGCAGCCTTTGCGCTGGTCGGCTATTGGCTGGTGAAGCATGACTTCGAGCCGGCGCCGATGCTGCTCGGCTTCGTGCTGGGTCCGCTGATGGAGGAAAACCTGCGCCGCGCCATGCTGATCGCGCGCGGTGACTGGAGCGTCTTCGTCACCCGTCCGATTTCGGGCGCCTTGCTGGTCGTGTCGGCGATCTTGTTCATCATCGCGGTGCTGCCGATGATCCGCAAAAAGCGCGACGAGGTGTTCGTCGAAGAGGGCTGAGTTAACCCTGCGTCTATTGGCTAACTTGATTTCGGGCGGCGTTTTCTATGAAACGCCGCCCGAATGCTTATTATCGGTGCTTGATTTAGGCCAAACGGCCTAGCTCGCAGAAACAGTATTAAAATGCATAGGGAGGAATTTGGAATGCGTTTCTTGACCCGTATTGCCGGCGCTGCCGCCGGTTTGCTTGCGCTCGGTGCGATGATCGCGCCGTCGCAGGCGCAAAATTATCCGAGCCGTCCGATCACCCTGATCGTGCCGTTTGCCGCCGGCGGACCGACCGACATCATCGCCCGCATCGTCGCTGAGAATATGTCGAAAACGCTCGGCCAGCAGATTGTGATCGAAAACGCTGTCGGTGCCGGTGGCACCACCGCCAGCACCCGCGCGATGCGCGCCACTCCGGATGGTTACACCATCATCATGGGGCACATGGGCACGCATGCGGCTGCCGTGCCGCTGTATCCGAAGCTCGCCTATCACCCGATCAAGAATTTCGAACCGATCGGTCTGGCGGCTGGAACGCCGATTCTGATCGTCGCCAAGAAGGATTTCCCGGCGAAGGACCTGAAGGAATTCGTCGCTTACGTGAAGGCCAATGCCGATAAGATGAACATGGCTCATGCGGGCATCGGTTCGGTATCGTTCACCAGCTGCCTGTTGCTGAATTCGTTGTTGGGCGTGAAGCCGACGATGATTCCGTTCCAGGGCACTGGTCCGGCGCTGAATGCCCTGGTGGCTGGCCAGGTCGATTACATGTGCGATCAGATCGTCAACCTGGTCCCGCAAATCCAGGCCGGTAATGTCAAGGCCTATGCGATCGGCACGCCCGAGCGGAATCCGGCCTTGCCGAATATTCCGACCACGAAGGAAGCCGGGCTGCCGAAATTCGACGTGTCGGCCTGGAACGCTTTGTTCGCGCCGAAGAACACGCCCAAGGAAGCGCTCGACAAGCTGTCCGACGCCCTCAGCAAGGCGCTCGATGACGAGGGCGTGCGCAAGCGCCTGCTCGATCTCGGCAGCGACATCCCGGGGCCGGACCGCCGCGGTCAGGCCGCGCTGAACAAGCTGGTCGAGAGCGAAATTGCCCGATGGACGCCGGTGATCCAGGCCTCGGGCATCACGCAATAAAGTTCCCGGAATACCGATGAGCGGAGAAGGGGTGGCCAGCGGCTGCCCCTTTTTCATGTGCAGAATCAGCTTAAATTCGATGCGTGCAATGAGATAACAATCCAGACTGATCCGACGCGAAACTATCCGTAGCCGCTCATTCCCGCACCCGGGTCTGCGCTTGCGCAGCCAGAGTGTAAACTCCAGCGGGAATCCAGTCTGGGTCCCCGCCTTCGCGGGGACGAGCGGATGACGGGATTGGCCAGAGAGCAACATGCGGCAATATCTCGAACTGATGGAACACGTGCTGGCGCATGGAATCGAAAAGCGCGACCGTACCGGCACGGGCACGCTGTCGGTGTTCGGCCATCAGATGCGGTTTGATCTGCGTGACGGTTTTCCGATGGTCACGACCAAGAAGCTGCACCTGAAGTCGATCATCCACGAACTGCTTTGGTTTCTGCAGGGCGACACCAACATCAAATATCTCAAGGACAATGGGGTCAGAATCTGGGACGAATGGGCCGACGAGAATGGCGATCTCGGCCCTGTCTATGGCCGGCAATGGCGCTCATGGCCAGCGCGCGACGGCGGCACCATCGATCAGATCACGAATTTGCTGCGCGACATCGAGCGCAATCCGGATTCGCGCCGCCTGATTGTGACAGCATGGAATCCTGCCGACATTGAGAAGATGGCGCTGCCGCCCTGCCATTGTCTGTTTCAATTTTATGTCGCTGAAGGACGGCTCTCGTGCCAGCTCTATCAGCGGTCGGCCGACATCTTTCTCGGCGTGCCGTTCAACATCGCGTCCTATGCATTGCTGACGATGATGGTGGCGCAGGTGACTGGACTGAGGCCGGGCGAATTCATTCACACCTTCGGCGACGCGCATCTCTATCTCAATCATGTCGAGCAGGCACATTTGCAATTGTCGCGCGCGCCGCGCGCTTTGCCGACGATGACGATCAATCCGGCGGTGAAGGATCTGTTTGCCTTCCGCTATGAGGATTTCGCGCTCGAAGGCTATGACGCGCATCCGCATATCAAGGCGCAGGTCGCGGTGTGACGGGAAACGGTGTGAATGTGTCCGCCGTGCCGGCGACCGATCGTGTGTCGATCGTGCTTGTCGTCGCCGTCGCCGAAAATGGCGTGATCGGCCGCAACAACCAGCTGCCGTGGCGGATCAAGTCCGACCTCAAATACTTCCGCTCCGTCACCATGAACAAGCCGGTCGTCATGGGCCGCAAGACCTATGTCTCGATCGGCAAGCCGCTGCCGGGCCGTACAAATATTGTCATCACCCGCCAGGATGATTTTGCCGCGCCCGGTGTTCTTGTCGCCCCCGGAATCGACGAGGCTCTGGCGGCTGCCCGGGGCGATGCCCTACGGCGCGGCACAAACGAAATCGCGGTGATTGGCGGGACCGATGTTTTCAATCAGACCCTGCCGTTGGCGGACCGGATAGCGTTGACTAAGGTCCATGCAAAACCGGACGGGGATACATATTTCCCCTCCATCGACCCTGTGGTCTGGCGCGAGATCGAGCGGACGCCGCAGCCGCAGGGGCCGGATGACGACTATGGCTTTACTATTGTCAATTATGAACGTCTGGGCGCGTCATGAACGCGCGTTGTAAGGGACTTGGGGCTCCCCTATAACCCCGCCGGAACAAAGGGGACCCCGAAGGGTATCCCAAGGAGACTTATATGCCGTGGAGCAATCAGGGCGGTGGTGGCCCTTGGGGTTCGGGTCCAAAGGGACCATGGGGAGGCGGGCCGCAATCGTCCGGCGGATCGACGCCGCCCGATCTCGAAGATCTCCTGCGCCGCAGCCAGGACAAGCTGAAGACCGTCCTGCCGGGCGGCAATTTCGGCGGTCGCGGCATCGCCCTTTTACTATTGGCTGCGCTCGTGATCTGGGGCTTTTCCGGTTTCTACCGCGTACAGCCCGGTGAACTTGGCGTGGTGCTGCGCTTCGGTCAGTACGTGCGCGATACATCGCCCGGCCTGAACTACCACCTGCCTTATCCGATCGAGACGGTGCTGACGCCCAATGTCGAGCGCATCAACCGCATCGATGTCGGCATGCGCCAGGTCGAGGACATCCGCCGCGGCACCACCATGCGCGATGTGCCGGAAGAGAGCCTGATGCTGACCGGTGACGAAAATATCGTCGATGTGGATTTTGCCGTCCTCTGGAAGATCAAGCCGGACGGTGCGGCCAATTATCTGTTCAACATCCAGAACCCGGAAGGCACCGTGAAGGCGGTGGCGGAAAGCGCGATGCGCGAAGTCATCGGCCGCTCCAACATCCAGCCGGTGCTGACGGGCGCGCGGCAGAATATCGAAACAGCCGTGCATGACCTGATGCAAAAGACGCTGGACGAATACAAATCCGGCATCCTGGTCGCGCAGGTGCAGATGCAGAAGGTCGATCCGCCGGCGCAGGTGATCGATGCATTCCGCGATGTGCAGGCCGCGCGCGCCGACCTCGAACGCGCGCAGAACGAAGCGCAGACCTACGCCAATCGTGTGGTGCCGGAAGCCCGCGGCCGCGCCGCGCAGATTATGCAGAATGCGGAAGCCTATCGCGAGCAGACGGTCGCCGATGCGACCGGTCAGACCGCGCGCTTCTCGAAGGTCTATGAGGAATATGCCAAGGCGCCGCAGGTGACGCGCCAGCGCATGTATCTCGAAACCATGGAGCGCTTGCTGGCCGGCACCGACAAGATCATTCTCGATCCGGGCGTGGGTGCCAATGGCAGCGGCGTTGTACCCTATTTGCCGCTCAGCGAATTGTCGCGGCCACGCCAGCCGGCCCAGACGCAGCAGCCGCAAGTACAACAACAGCCACAACAGCGCCGCTAAGAGGAAGCCATGAAACTCGGAGTTGCAGGTGGCGTTCTGGCTGTTCTGGCCGTGATCGCGGCCATTGTCGGATATGCCTCGATCTTCACAGTGCCGGAGACCAGACAGGCGCTCGTCGTACGGCTTGGCGATCCGCGTTATGTGGTGACGCAGGCGGGTTTGCACTTCAAGGTGCCGTTCATCGAGAACGTCATCTATATCGACAAGCGGATTCTCGACCTTGAGAACCCGGTGCAGGAAATCATCGCCTCCGACCAGAAGCGTCTGGTGGTGGACGCCTTCGCACGCTACCGGATCATCGATCCGCTGCGCTTCTATCAGGCGATTCAGACGGTACCGGCGGCGAATTCGCAATTGTCGACGCTGTTGAACTCGGCCCTGCGCCGTGTGCTCGGCGAGACGTCGTTCCAGAATGTCGTCCGCGATGAGCGGTCGGCGCTGATGGGACGCATCCGCGATCAGCTCGACCGCGAAGCCGAGCGCTTCGGTATCAATGTCGTCGATGTTCGCATCCGCCGGGCCGACTTGCCGGAGCAGAACAGCCAGGCGGTGTATCAGCGCATGCAGACCGAACGTCAGCGCGAGGCGGCTGAATTCCGCGCGCAGGGTTCGCAGCGTGCGCAGGAAATCCGCTCCCGCGCCGACCGCGACGTGACGGTGCTGGTTGCGGAAGCGAATGCCAAGGGCGAACAGATTCGCGGTGAAGGTGACGCGACGCGCAACCGCATTTTTGCGGAAGCGTTCAGCAAGGATCCGCAATTTTTCAACTTCTATCGTTCGCTACAGGCTTACGAGAATGGCCTCGGTCACAGCGACACCCGCATGGTGCTGAAGCCGGATTCGGAATTCTTCCGCTTCTTCGTAGACCCGTCCGGCCGCATGCCGAATAACACGCAGCCGGCGCAGCCTGCGCCGGCTGTGCCGTCCACCGCGAGGTAGTTGAAGCGAAACCGGGCGCGACACGTTGATGTGGGACTTTATTGTCGCGATCGGTCTGGTGCTCGCGCTTGAAGGTCTGATGTTTGCGGCGTTTCCACGCGCCGCAAAACAGGCGATGGCCAATGTGCTGGAAACGCCGGATCAGATGCTGCGCATCGTCGGTATCGTTTGTGCGGTGGCGGGAATATTGGTGATCTGGTTCGTGCGCGGCTGACGCGCCGGTGTGGCCGTCATTCCGCCCCAATCGCCACCCTGTTTGCAGTGCGGCATCGCCCTTGCGTCGTGAGGCAGACGGGGGCAGTGTCGGGGCGAACCTCTTTCGGACAGCTTTTTGGAGATGTCGCAGTCATGACGGCCCTCTTCGCCAAGCCCTTCGGTGCTTCTCGCCGCCCGTTGCTGACCGGATTGGCGGCAATGGCGATGGTCGCCCTTGCCGCGCCGGCGCACGCACGCGGTCCGGAAAATATCGCGGACGTGGCCGAGCAGGTGATCGACGCGGTGGTGAATATCTCGACCTCGCAGAGGGTCGAAGGGCGCACCACCGGTCCAAGCGCGCCTGGCCAGGGTCCGCAGGTCCCGCCCGGGTCGCCGTTCGAGGATTTTTTCAAGGACTTCTTTGAGAACCGGCGTGGCGGCCAAAACGCGCCGGGCGGGCGCCAGCAGCAACAGCAGCAGGGCGAAAACCAGAACCGCGATCGTGCGCCGCGCCGCACATCCTCGCTCGGGTCAGGCTTCGTCATCGATCCATCCGGACTTGTGGTGACCAACAACCACGTCATCGCCGACGCCGAAGAGATCAATGTCGTGTTCAACGATGGCGCGCGCCTGAAGGCCGAGCTGGTCGGCCGCGATGTTAAGAGCGATATCGCGCTCTTGCAGATCAAGCCGGACAAGCCGCTCAAGTCCGTGAAATTCGGCGATTCGGATAAATTGCGGATCGGCGAATGGGTGATCGCGATCGGCAATCCGTTCAGCCTTGGCGGTTCAGTGAGCGCGGGCATCGTATCGGCGCGCAACCGCGACATCAATTCCGGTCCGTATGACAACTACATCCAGACCGACGCTGCGATTAACCGCGGCAATTCCGGCGGTCCGCTGTTCAATCTCGAAGGTGAAGTGATCGGCGTGAACACTGCGATCATCTCGCCGTCCGGCGGTTCGATCGGTATCGGTTTTGCCGTGCCGTCGAAAGTCGTGACAGGCGTGATCGACCAGCTGCGTGAGTTCAAGGAAGTGCGCCGCGGTTGGCTCGGCGTGCGCATTCAGCAGGTCACCGACGACATCGCTGAAAGCCTTGGCCTGAAGCAGGCACGCGGTGCGTTGATCGCCGGCGTCGATGATAAGGGCCCGGCCAAGCCGGCCGGCATCGAGGCCGGTGATATCATCGTCAAGTTCGATGGTCGCGAGATCAAGGAAATGCGCGACCTGCCGCGCATCGTGGCCGACACGGCTGTCGGCAAGGATGTCGAGGTTGTCATCGTCCGCAAGGGCAAGGAAGAAACCAAGACGGTGAAGCTTGGCCGTCTTGAAGACGCGGAGAAGGTCAAGCCCGCCTCGATCGAGCGTGACGCGCCAGCTGACAACAAGTCGGTGGTGAAGAAGGCGCTTGGTCTTGACCTCGCCAATCTCTCGCCTGACCTGCGCACGCGCTACAAGATCAAGGATACGGTCAAGGGCGTGGTGATCACCGGCATCGATCAGAACTCGGCTGCCGCCGACAAGCGGCTCAGCGCCGGTGATGTGATCGTCGAGGTGGCGCAGGAGGCAATTGCCAATATCGATGACTTCCAGAAGCGGATCGACAAGCTGAAAAAGGATGGCCGCAAACTGGCGCTGTTGCTGGTGGCCAATCCCGAAGGCGAAGTGCGGTTCGTGACGCTGGGGCTGCAGTAGCACTTTTCGGCCTCATCCTGAGGAGGGCGCAGAGCGCCCGTCTCGAAGGATGGGGCCGACCTCGTACTTCGAGACGCACCGCTTTGCGGTGCCCGTCAGTATGAGGTCGGGTTAATCAGCCGCGGTGCTGCCTAAAAATTCTTCCACGAACTCTTCCCGCTTGTATCCCTGCGCATAGAGCAGCGCCGTCAGATCGCCATGGTCGATGCGCGCATCGGCGGCCGCGGCGACCGCTGGCTTGGCATGATAGGCAACACCGAGACCTGCGCGTTCGATCATTCCAAGATCGTTGGCGCCATCGCCCACCGCCAATGTCTTGTCGAGCGGCAATTGCAGATAGCGTGAGAGTTCGAGCAGCGTGTCGAGCTTGGCCTCGCGGCCGAGAATGGGTTCTTCGACAAAGCCGGTCAGCTTGCCATCCTCGACCAGCAACGTGTTGGCATGGTTCTCGTCGAAGCCGATCATGTCGCCGATCACCTGCGTGAACAGCGAAAAGCCGCCGGAAACGAGACAGGTATGGGCGCCATGCTTGCGCATGGTGTTGATCAGAAACTTCGCGCCCGGCATCAGCGTGATGCGCTCCGCAATCACATCGTCGACGACGGTGACCGGCAGCCCCTTGAGCAAGGCGACGCGCTCGCGCAAGGCCGGCTCGAAGGCGATCTCGCCACGCATCGCCCGCTCGGTGATGCCGGAGACCAGCGCTTTCAAGCCGACGAGGTCGGCCAGTTCGTCGATGCATTCCTGGCCGATCATGGTGGAATCCATGTCCGCGACCAGCAGCATCTTGCGCCGGTGCGCGACCGGCTGCACGACGACATCGACGCTCTGGCCGGAGAGGATCTGCCTTAATTCGTCGGCGATCGCCCTTTGGTCCGCGCCCTCATCCGGGGTAAAGGCAATGTCGGCGGCGACGCCGCGATCGAGCCATTGCGGGTCTAAAGCCCGCGGCAATACCGCTCCGGCGCGGACAAGCGTGTCCTCGCCAAGGCCGTTGAGATGGGCGATCAAGGTGGCGACGTGGGTCATGTGAGATTTCGACCGGTGAGAAGAGCGGTGCTTATTGCAGGGCCGACCGCCAGCGGCAAGTCGGCGCTGGCGGTGGCCCTGGCCGAGCGTTTTGGCGGCACCGTGGTCAACGCCGATTCCATGCAGGTCTATCGCGACCTGCGTGTGCTGACGGCGCGGCCGACAGTCGAGGAAGAGGCGAGGGTGCCGCACATGCTGTTCGGGCATGTGGATGCGGCCGAGAATTACTCGGCCGGTCGTTACGTCAGCGACGTCACGCGGGCGCTCGCCGAGATTCCGGCGGATCGCCTCGCGATCCTTGCAGGCGGGACCGGGCTTTATTTCAAGGCGCTGATGTCGGGTCTCGCAGCGATCCCGCCGATCGATCCTTCCATCCGCGATGCCTTGCGGCAACGTCTCGAGGCGGACGGCGTGGAAGCATTGCACGGCGAGCTCGCCGTTCGCGATCCGGAAGCGGCGCAGCGCATCATGCCGCGCGACCGTTCGCGCATCCTGCGCGCGCTGGAGGTGTTGCAGGCGACGGGCCGGCCGATTTCGGACTGGCATCGTGAGGGGCTTGCGCCGGTGATCGATCCCGATGGTGCGATCAAGGTCTTCCTGCAACCGAACCGCACAGACCTGAAGAAGCGGATCCATGCACGCTTCGAGACGATGCTGGACCAGGGCGCGCTCGACGAAGTGCGCGCGCTCGATGCGCGTCATCTTCCCGAAACATTACCGGCGATGAAGGCGCATGGCGTGCCGTGGCTGCGCCGATTGCTGCGCTGCGAGATTTCGCGCGAGGAAGCGGCTGAAGGAGCGATCATGGACACGCGCCGCTACGCAAAACGGCAAGTTACGTGGTTTCGCAACCAGATGCCCGGATGGGTCTGGACCTCCCCAGATGGGGGAATGGCCACGGTCGAAGCATTGTTGCAGACTTGAGCCATCGTTCTCCAAGCGGGACATTCGCCATGCCTCGATTGTGGCTGAAAGTCGTGATGCTGGCCTTGGCATTGTTCGTTCCGGTCCAGCCGGCATCCGCGGAAGAGAAGCGCGTGGCCCTGGTGATCGGCAACGCCGATTATCGCAACATGGCCAAGATGAAACATCCGGTCAACGATGCCGCCGATATAGGAGCCGCCCTGACGCGCATGGGCTTTGTGGTGACCCAAGTGAACAATGCCACGGCGGAGCAGATGCGCAATGTTCTGAGTGAGTTCGGTGAGAAAGCCAAGCAAGTGGATTACGCCGTGGTGTTCTATACCGGACATGCGATTCAGGCGAATGGCATGAGCTGGCTGATCCCGGTCGATAGCCCTGCGGAGACGTTGCTCGATATTGCCAATCACGCGACGATCCTGGATGAGATCACCGTGCAATTGTCGGGCGCAGAGCGTCTCGCCGTCGTGTTGCTCGATGTCGCGCGTAATAATCCGTTTCCCGACTCGAAGGTGCCGCCGGTGCGGGAGACACCGCAACTTGCGCCCAAGAACCTGCTGATCGGATATTCAACCCGTGCGGGACAGACAGTGTCGGATAGTGAAGGCCGCAATTCGCCTTTCACCACGGCGTTATTGAGAAATATCGAAACCCCGGGTCTCGACATCGGTGATCTGGTGAACCGGGTGCGTGACGATGTCGTCAAAGCGACCGCCGCAAATCAGATCCCGTTCTTTCGCCTGTCCGG